>ENA-UOUL01000046-UOUL01000046.1-bioreactor-metagenome-genome-assembly--contig:-NODE-46-length-177204-cov-9.772305_pt1 | contig 177204 bp, 129 predicted proteins | sample MGYA00249838_ERZ747220 | MGnify/ENA primary metagenome ERZ747220 (study PRJEB28778, sample SAMN05720191) | bioreactor metagenome | isolation source: Anaerobic biogas reactor | place: USA:Washington... | reverse complement strand
ACAAGGGGAAAAAGAAAACCCGTCACCCCGGAGAATGACCCCAGAGAGACGGGTTTGTCTTTTCTAAATGGTGGAGGCGGCGGGAATCGAACCCGCGTCCGAAGGTGCGTCCACGTGCGCGTCTACGTGCGTAGCCTGTCTTTGTTAGGATTCGCCGCCCGGAACCGCCTCAGGCGGGCTTTCCCGGGTCGCTAGGCGAAATCGGTACTCGCCTTCCGGATGTTTCGCCGGCGTCCGGAGACGAGGCCCGCTGTCGTCGCCTTAGCCACCTAGCAGGCGGTCAGTGGTAAGACGGGCAACATTAAGCTGCCATTGCCATTGGTTCGTTGGCAATTGAAACGTGATCGGCTTTTTACGAGGCCAACCGATCAACCTCGGCACGCAGCTCACGCTTCTTTCACCCCCGTCGAAACCTGGTCGCCCCCACGTGGGGTCACGCCTTTTCGACGAAATGAACCAAAGCGTGCAACAACTCACTATACCACAAAACAGCCGTCTGCGTCACTTGTGGGGGTGTCGGAAACACCGCCCGCCCCGGCCGGCGTGCCGAGCGGCGATGGCTCGACGTGGAACCTTTGCTGTCCATTTGGTATGGTAATTATGCAGCACGTGCAAGATGGACGTGAGGAGGGGGCCGCGATGAAAAGACCTGCCATGTGGATTCTTGCCTCATCCGTGTTGCTTGTCCTGCCTGTGCTTGCCAAGCTCGCCATCATGGAGATACCGCCGCTCCCCGTAGGGTGGGAGTTGACCATCATTCCCGGTTTCGATCCGTGCATCGAGCTGGCCCTGGAGGACACCTACGACGCCCATTTCGAGGGCAAGACTACGGAGCAGATGAAAGCGCACATGGCGCACTGGGGAGAGGCGGCGATCCCCGAACTCATTCGTTTGTACGAAGATCCTCGCTGGCATGAATACCGCCGGACGATCGCCGGATATCTCGGGGCCATGCCTACGGAGGAAAGCCGAACCTGGGCCAGCGGCTACGCCCATGCGCTGCTCAAGAAGGCTGTATGGACCGAGGAGGACTGCGGCGCGTTCAGAATGCTGGTGATTCCGTTCGGCAAGGATTTCGACGATGCGGTTTTCAATCTGGCCCTGGAGCGGCTGCCCGAGTTTGCGGCCGCCGTTGATGTCACCGCCGAGCGGAAGGTCCCCGCGCCCTTTGATGAAGTCTGCCGGCTTTTCGAGTGCACTGGCCGCGAGGGCCTGGCGGAAGTGCTCGAGCCTCTTACCGTTGTGGGTGAGGAGCACACGCGGGAAACGTGTATCATGCGGCTGGTGTACCATCGCCCGGCCAGGGCTGTTCTGGAGGCGCTTCGTCTGGGCGATCGGACGCGGGACCCCGGACGGCGGGCAAGACTCAGCTCCCTGCTCTCGTACCGTGGAGGACTCATCCGGGCACAAGAGCCCATGCGGCATGTGCTGGAAACGGAGGAATGAGGACATGGGGTGCTCCATAAACCGCTTGTCCCTTGGATTGCTGATAGTGGCCGCTCTGACCCTGCCGGGTCCCTCTGCCTTGGCTGACGAGGCCGAGAAATGGACTGAAGTTGCAGTGCAAGTAGTCGACGAGGCGGGTAACCCAGTGAGAGCCGATATCCGGGCTGTGCCCCATTCCTATGACTTGAAAGCTGAGTATCAGTCCGACGGAATGTATCGGGTTGCGGGTTACTACCGCGTATCGGAAGGTGATTCTCCAGGTACGCCGCTGCTGCTCGAGATCACATCGAGTGGATACAAGGCACGTGTGCTCGAGCTTGGCCGGGATTTCAGGGCAACCGGTCAGTCCTTACGCGTAGAACTTGAGACGGGGCCTTTTGAGCGGAACGAGTCCGTTTTCTCGACCGTTACGGGCCGTCCGGCAACGGACGAGGCGGTGGCGGCGATGCCGCACGCCCGTCTCATCCGGCTCCGTGAACGCGACTATCGGTACCTTGCGGCCCTGGGGCGGCTGCCGGAGAGTGAGATGCCGCCTGAGCCAAGGCAGCCAAGTGTGTGGCCCGGATGGGATGAACCCTCGCCGCCACCGGCTGAGACGGGCTCCCTGTTGCCCGTGATGGCGGAGTCTCTGAAAGACGTCGCGGATCTCCCCGTCATCAGTGTCTTGGACACCCAGGGTTCCCCAATACAACGAATCTTTGTGCAATGGGCGTGGCTGAGGGAGCCCTACGATGGACCGGGTGACTTGATCCCCACCCCCTATGGCGGTGGTGATCTGCGAACGCTAAGCAGTCCGGATGGGGTGTTCGCGGTTCCCAACAATTGCCTTGTCTGGTCCGATGACAAGCAACCGGTCTTTGTGCCCGCGCCGGATTCCCAGGAGCGCGCGATTCGGGTGATTGTGCTTCCATCGAACGCAGGGCAGAAAATGGGATGGATAGCACGCCTCGTATACGGCCAGGAGGATGATCGCCCGGCAATTTCGCCCGCGGAAGCTCATGCCATTATCGAGGATCTTAAGAAGTCTGCCGACTTCAATGGAGCGGACGGGGCAAGGAGCTTCCAGGACGCGATCAAGGATATCCGTACCTATCAGATTACGGAAGCCGCGCGAACGATTCGAACTCTTCTTCTGAAATGGGAGTTCAAAGGAGACTTCGATTTCTGGTATACGGATGAACTGGTGGCGACACTGGTCGATATACAGGGCGATGGGGCAATCCGATTCCTGGAGCAGACAGCATCGGATACCACCGTGAATCCGCTGGCACGGCGAAGCGCTGTCATCGGCCTTGGGCGGATCGGGTCGGAGCGCAGTGTCGCCGCGTTTGAGCGCCTGCGGGATGCTGCCCGGTCGCTTCCTGAAGCGCCGCAAGCTCAAGAATCCTATACGCATCAAGAACGCATCTGCGAAGCTGTGGAGATGGTATGCATCTGGATTCCAGGAGTTGACCCCAAGTCGCGAGTCGCTTTTCAGCCGATAGCACGCACCGCGTCCGTGAGCGGAGATTACATCACGGCGTCTGTCCACTGCGGGTCGCCTTTTGAGTTAACGGAGGTGGAGTTGAAGCGATTCGGCGACGAGTGGCTCGTAATCGAAATCGGCGGAACGTTGTGCTTCTGACTCGCATTCTTTTCCAGCCACGATAGCTGGAAGTTCTATTTCTTCCGCTTGAGATCCTTGAGGGCGCGGTCGACATCGCGGTCTTGTTCGCGTTTTCGGAGGGTTTGCCGCTTGTCGATGGTGTGTTTGCCGCGGCAGAGTCCGAGTTCGACTTTGGCGCGGCCGTCTTTGAAATAGACGCGGAGCGGGACGAGGGTAAAGCCTTTTTCGGCGATGGTGTGGCCGATGCGCACGATCTCGCGTTTATGCATGAGGAGTTTGCGTCGGCGTTCGGGGTCGTGGTTGTAGATGTTGCCCTGCTCGTAGGGGGCGATGTGGACGCCGATGAGGAAGAGTTCGCCGCCATCGACCTCGGCGTAGCTGTCTTTGAGGGTGATCTGTCCGGCGCGGATCGATTTGACCTCGGTGCCCTGGAGGGCGATGCCGGTCTCGAACTGTTCGAGGATGTGGTAATCGTGCCGCGCGCGGCGGTTCTGTACGATGGTTTTTTCGCCCATGGTGGTTCCAGTGTGGCGCAAACGGGCCGGGTTTTCAACGCGCCCGGGGCGCGGTGCGGCCGTTCGATGCGGCGTTTTCAGAGCCGGTCCGTTTTTTGCGCGTGGTTATTGCCTGCGCGGTCCCCAGGAGGGTCCCTGGAGCGAGAGTTCGGCGTCGATGGCGATGCGCTGTTCTTCGCCGGATTCGACGTTGACGGCGCCGAGTTCCCAGCGTCCGCTGCGGCTGGACGCGAACATGACGTGGCGCGAGTCGGGCGACCAGGTGGGCGATTCGTTGTTTCCGGCGGAGTTGGTCATGCGTTTTGCGCCGGCGCCGTCGGCGTTCATGACGTAGATTTCGAATCCGTCGCCGGATTTGTCGACCACGTAGGCGATTTTGGAGCCGTCGGGCGACCAGACGGGGTCGTAGGCTCGGCCGCCCTGGTAGGAGATGCGTTTTACGCCGGAGCCGTCGGCGGCCATGACGAAGATCTGCGCGGCGCCGCCACGCTCGCTGACGAAGGCGATGCGCGTGCCGGACGGATCAAACGCGGGGGAGGTATCGAGGGCGCTGTCGTTGGTGATGCGCCGGGGGTTCGACCCGTCGACGTTGACGAGGTAGATTTCGCTGTTGCCGTCTTTGCTCTGGACGATCGCGAGCTGGCGGCTGTCGGGCGACCAGGCCGGGGCGACGTTCAGGCCGACCTGTTTGGACAAGGGCCGGGATTCGCCGGTGTCCAGGTCGAGCACGTAGAGGAACGGGTAGCGGTCTTTGTAGGAGAGGTAGGCGATCTTGCGGCCGTCCGGGGAGAATTTGGGAAGGATCGAGATGGAGCCGTGCTGGGTGACCTGCTTCATGTTGGCGCCGTCGTAGTCGGCAATGTAGATCTCTTTTTTGCCCGTGCTGCCGCCGCTGAAACAGATGCGCGAGGACGCGCAGCCGGCGACGCCGGTGAGGTGCCGCACGATTTCGTCAGCGAACTGGTGGGCGACGAGGCGGTGCCATTCCTGGCCGCGGGTGGCGAGGCGTTTTCCGCTGACCATCTCGCCCGACAGCACGTCAAAGAGGCGGCACTCGGCCGTGAGGGATTGTGCGTCGGAGGTCACGTAGGCGTGGACCAGGAACTCGGCGGGGGTGCTTCGCCAGGCCTCGAAATCAATGGTTTGCGGGTCGCGGGTGAACCCGGTGAACGTGCGGGGGTAGGCGTTGGGGGGGACGACCCCGAAGACGCCCGAGAAATAAAGGTCGTAGGCCAGGACGCGCGCCATGGCCTTGCCGATGGCCTCCTGGCCGGGGGCGGTGCAGCAATCCGGCACGGCGATTGGGATGCGGCCTTCGGCCTGTCCGGTGGTGCCAATTTCGACCTGCCCGAAGGCGAGGGGGGCGCACATCGCAACAATTGCAGTGAGACACCAAGTTTTCACGATCCGTCTCCTATCGTACCAGGGTGAACGTGTAAATGACCTGTACTTCGGGTTCCATGTAGGTATCCGGCAACTGGGGGAAGGGCGTGGCCAACTGCACCGCCCGCAATCCGGACTCCGCCAGCGCGGGATCGTTGGCATGCTGCACCACCTCCGGTTTGCCGATCAGATTGCCCTGCCGGTCGATCCAGAAGGCAATCTTCGCCTGATTGTTGTTCGGGTCGATGCGAATCCCGCCCGGCACCGCCCAGTATTTCGTTACTTTCCGCTGGACCATCCGCGCCCAGTAGGACAACTCGGAGGGGAGCGGATTCTCCATGGTCACGCCCGTTTCCTGCGGTTTCACGGGCGCGGCAATTGGTTCTGCCGGCGGTTCGAGAGGCTCGTCCGGCGGCTCCAGGGTCCGCTCGGGCTTGGGCTCAGGCTTGGGCTCAGGTTTTGGCTCGGGTTTTGGCTCGGGTTTTGGCTCGGGCTTCGGCTCGGGCTTCGGCTCCGGTTTCGGCTCCGGTTTCGGCTCCGGTTTCGGCTCGGGCTTGGGCTCCGGCTTAGGCTCCGGTTCCGGCGCCTGTATTTCCGCCTCCGGCTCGGGTTCGGGCTTGGGCTCCGGCTTAGGCTCCGGTTCCTGTATTTCAGGTTCGGGCGGCGGCGGTGGTGGCGGTGGCGGCGGCGGCACTTCGACCGCGTCTTCGACGGGCTCCGCGTCGACATCCCGGTCGTCGGGGATGAGTTGTACCTGATACGCCTCGATGGGTTCGGGAGGTTCATGGAACATGACAACAAATAAGAGCGCCGCCAGAACCGCAATATGGAGGAATATCGATGCATACACCGCCCGGCGCAGCCGCCTTCCGGAGGAAGTGCTCTGCCAGAGCAAATTGTAATACCACGAAGTATCGCGCCCGATGTTCATTTTTCTGCCGTAGTCAATCTAGTGAGCATAGTACCGTACATATACTGGCAAGTCAAAGATCTTACCACAATCCCTTGTGGTTTGTCGCGCGGCACATGGGCAATTGATCCCCACGGGTCGTGTTTGAGTTCCACCTTTCCGCGGTCGAGTGGACTGTGCGGCCGGTCTTCATTACAATACGGCGCATGCGACCGGGGTTCCTTCGACATGACTCTCTATCAGTGGCCACGCGTGGCCTCGTGGGCGCCTACACGCGATGGCTGCTGTGGTACCTTGTGGCCGTGGCCGTGGTATGGGCCTTGGGTTTCGAAGGCGTTTACTATCACCCGACGCCATTTTACGGCATATTGCGTCCCCGGTTCGACTTGACAAGCTGGCCGTGGCATGGTCTCGCCCTGGGCGTGTTTCTGGCCGGTTTCATCCTGTGGTACCGGTGTGTGCGGCAGGGGGACTGGTTCGAGGGGGAATGGCCGGCGAAATCGGTTTGCCTCTTCGTGGCGGGGCTGGTCGTGTTTGCCATTGTGTTTCCGGCGGCGCTGGCGACCGTCCGCGAAGGCCCCTCGGGGATTCCTGCATCCTATGAGCGGCACGACAAGGAGTACATCGGCGACATCGGGAAAGGGCTCTCGATACGGGGATTCTTTCACGATTACCTCACGATGCACCCGCATCTCTCGATGCACTCGAAGGTGCATCCACCGGGACCGGTGGCGCTGCTTTGGGCGTTTTCGCTTGTTGCATTCAGCCAGGGCGCCTGGCCGATGTCGATCGCGACGATTCTCTTCGGGGCGACGGCGGTGATCCCGCTGTATTTCTGGGTCAAAGACCTGGCCGGGCCGCGCGTGGCGCGGACGGCGTGCAGCCTCTATGTGGTGACGCCGACGATCGCGCTGTTCACCGCGACATCAGCCGACATTCTGTTCATGCCGTTTACCGTAACGACGCTGTTCTTGTTCTGGCGGGCGCTTGACCGGAAATCGGTTCCGTATGCCCTGGCGGCGGGATGTACGTACGCGCTGATGTCGCTGCTGTCGTTTTCCCTGCTTGGCATCGGGGCGTTCTTTGGGTTCGTGGGGCTCTGGCGTCTGTTCGAGAAGGGGCGCCGGCTGGCGGTTTTCCAGACTGCGGCGCTGATGCTGGCGGCCTTTGTGGCGACCCAACTGGCCGTGCGGTGGTGGTCGGGGTTTGACGTGATCGCCTGTTTCCAGGTCTGCAAGGCGCAATTCGACACGGATCAGGCGAACCTCGATCTGCTTACGCCGCGTTTTCCCGGGTGGTCCTGGAAGTTTCTCAATCCGTTGTGCTGGCTGTATTTTGCCGGGATTCCGGTATCGCTGCTGTTTCTGCGGCGTCTCGTGAAGCCCGAAGCCGCTACCCGCACGCTGTTTCTGATGTTTGCGCTGACGCTGGTGGTTCTGGACCTGCTCTATCTGGCCCGCGGCGAGGGCGAGCGGTCCGCCATGTACATCATCCCGTTCCTGGTGGCGCCGGCGGCGCACATGATCGATTGCATTGGACACGAAACCCGCAGCATCGTTCCGCTGGCCGCCACGGTGTGCTTCCTGGCCGCCCAGTGCTGGTTCACCGAAACGATGCTGTACACCTATTGGTAAGCTGGCGATGTGGAACGGCAAGCAGGTCTCGGTCATTTTCCCCACGTACAACGAGAAGGACTCGATTCGCGGGGCGATCGAGGATTTTCTCGCGTCGGGATATGTTGACGAGGTGGTGGTGGTCAACAACAACGCGGCCGAGGGCACGGACGACGAAGTTTCGCAGACGAAGGCGCGGCTGGTGTACGAAACCAGGCAGGGCTACGGCAATGCGATTCAGAAGGGCCTGGCCGAGGCCGAAGGCGCTCTGTTGATCATCTCGGAACCGGACGGGACGTTTTCGGGGCACGACGTGGCCAAGCTGCTCGCGTACAGCGACGACGTCCCGGTGGTATTTGGCACGCGCACGCAGCGGGAGCTCGTGTGGGAAGGCGCGAACATGGGGTTCTTCCTGAAATGGGGGAACTGGGCGGTCGGCAAGCTGATGGAGTTTCTCTTCAACACGACCTTGCTGACGGACGTGGGCTGCACGATGCGCCTGTTTCACCGGGAAGCGTACGAGACGCTCGCTCCGCAGTTCGCCATTGGAGGGTCGGCGTTCGGTCCGCACTTGATGCTCCTGACCATCCTGAACGGCATCCCGTTCATCGAGATTCCCGTAAACTACCGGAAACGCGTGGGCGAATCGTCGGTGACGGGGAGCAAGATCCGGGCCTTCTTCCTCGGGCTCGAGATGATCCTGATGATTCTGCGGTACCGCGTGAAATCGTGGTTCGGATGGCGGCCGCCGCGGGTCAGAGAGCCGTGAAACACGGAGCGGGCCAATCCGGAGAGACGCCGCGGCTGCCCGGGTTGACGGAAGCGCCGGGTCCGGGCGGTGCGGTTCCGAAAGGCCCCGTGCCGTTCCTGAAATGGGTGGGGGGCAAACGCCAACTGCTGCCGGAGCTCCTGCGGCGTATCGGGCGCCTCGCTACCTTTGGCGCGTACCATGAACCGTTTGTGGGGGGCGGGGCGCTGTTTTTCGAATTGTGGTCCCGCGGCCGGCTGTCGGGCCCGGTGCGCCTGTCGGACAACAATCCCAACCTGATTGCGGCCTACGAAGGGGTGAAGTACGCAGTCGAACAGGTGATCGAGCTCCTGCGCGAACACGCGAGGCGTCATGACAAAGAGCACTATTACGCGACGCGCGCGGCACGGCCGGACTCGTTGGCGGCGCGGGCGGCGCGGATCATTTATCTCAACAGGACCTGTTTTAACGGGCTTTTCCGCGAGAACAGCCGGGGCGAGTTTAACGTGCCGATGGGCCGCTACGTGAACCCCAGGATTTGCGACGAAGCCAACCTGCGCGCGGCAGCCGAAGCCCTGCGCGATGTGCGCATCGACACGGCGCCCTTTGATTCGGTTGTGGAGGCGGCTGCGCCCGGCGATCTGGTCTATTTCGACCCGCCGTACCATCCGGTGTCGGCTACGGCGAATTTCACGGCGTACCAGAGGGACGGCTTTGGGGAAGACGACCAGCGCGCGCTGGCCGGGGTGTTTCGCGCGCTGGACGCCAACGGCGTGCACGTGCTGCTGTCGAACTCCTGCACGGAGTTCGTGCGCGGGCTCTATGCGGATTTCGTGGTGGAGAACGTTTCGGCCTCGCGGTGCGTCAACAGCCGTGCGGACAGGCGGGGCCCGGTCTGGGAAATCCTGGTGGGGAACTTCTGAGGCGCGGGGCGCGTCCTCCGGGCAGGGACGGCGCGGCTTATCCGGTGATCTCGATTTCGCCGGCCTGGATCATCTCGATAAACAGTTTGACGATGCGGGCGTCGAACTGGGCGCCGGAGCAGCGTTTCAGTTCCTCGATGATCCGGTCGCAGGGCATGCCGCGGCGGTAGGCGCGGCTGCTCGACATGGCGTCGAACGCGTCGGCGACCGTCAGGATGCGCACGATTTCGGGCACCTGGTCGCCTTCGAGTCCGTCGGGATAACCGTTTCCATCGACGCGTTCGTGATGGTAGCGGACGAGGTCGAGGTGGCCCTTTGTCAGGAAGTGCACGGGTTCGAGGACGTCGTATCCGATCTGGGGATGGAGCCGGATCATGTCCCATTCCTGATCCGAGAGCGGTTCGGATTTGTTGAGGATGCCGTCGTTGACCCCGATCTTGCCGATGTCGTGGAGTCCCGCGCCGAGATTCAGCAGTTCGATTTCGGGTTTGGGCAGGCCCATGCGCTGGGCGGCGAGGACCGAGAGGTCGTGGACGCGCTGGCTGTGCCCATGGGTGTACGGGTCCTTGGCCTCGATGAGAAGCGCCATGGAGGTCAACGTGGACAAGTGGGATTGTTCGATGTCGTTGATCAGGCGGACGTTTTCGATGGCGATGGAGGCGTGGTTGGCCAGCACGTTGAGGGTTTTGAGATCGCCCTCGTTGAACTGGCGGCCATCGCGTTTGTTGCTGACGTTCAAGACCGCCAGGACGCGCGGCCCGTTGCCGGTGGGGGAGGGATACCGCCAGCCGTCCACGGGGGCTTTGCGTTCGAGGGGGACCGAGATGAAGGAGCCGTCCTTGAGGTGGCGGCTTCGCTCCGCGAGCTCGGGGGTTTTGCCGATGTCCTCGACGAGCAGGGGCGCGCCCCGCTGGGCCACCAGTCCGGAGATGCCGTTGCCGATGGTCACGGAGACATGGGCGGCCTCCTCGGGCAAGCCGACGCTGGCGGCCACCTCGAGGGCGCGGCCGTCGCGGCTGGTGAGCATGATCGAGCCCCGTTTTGCCCCCACCCGTTCGAGGGCGGCCTTCAGCACGAAATCGAGGAGGGCGTGCTCGTCGCGAAAGCGCACAACCTGTTCGCTGAACGTAAACAACTCGGTGATTTCACGCAGGCGGGCGTTTTCGTGGGCCAGGCGGTAGCGTTCCAGGGCGTTGGAGACGGCCAGCTTGATCTCGCTGAGGCTGAACGGTTTCAGGACATAGTCATAGGCGCCTTCCTTGACGGCGGCGCGGGCGGTCTCGAGGGTGGCGAATCCGGTCATGACGATCGGGATCAGCGAGGGCTTGAGCAAACGGGCTTCGCGAATGAGCTGGATGCCGTCCATTTCCGGCATCACGATGTCCGTAAAGAGCAACACGAAATCATCGAACTGCTTGAGCAAATCCAGCGCTGCGCGGCCGTTGGGGGCGGCCTCCACGGGATAGCCTTCTTCCGTGAGGATATCGCCCATGAGTTCGCGGATGACCGCCTCGTCATCCACAACAAGGATCCGGGATTGTTCAACCATCGGTGATCCCCAGTTTAAGGACTGCGCACGTAAGTTTAACACAATTCTCTGCGCGGTGTTTACCCGGTTCTCGGGACTTACTTAGCGGCTTTGTCAATTAATCGTCTCGCCTTGCGCAAAGCGGCCCGCACGCGCGCGGGGGCCGTGCCTCCGATCTGGTTTCGCTTGCTTACGATCCCATGCAACGTAAGCTGTTTCAGCACATCGCTTTGAAACAAGGGAGAGAAGCGGCCGAATTCCCCGGGCGTGAGGTCGGGCAGGCGTTTTCCCTGTTCGATGCAGTACCGGACCATTTTCCCGACGATCTCGTGGGCCTCACGGAACGGGAGTCCTTTGGCGGCGAGGTAGTCGGCGATATCGGTGGCCTCCATGAATCCTTCGCGGGCGGCCTCCTGCATCCGGCCGGCGTGGACGGCGATCTCCGGCGTCATGCGGGTGAGCACGGCGAGGCAGAGCTGGAGCGTGTCGCTGGCGTCAAACAGGGGTTCTTTGTCCTCCTGGAGATCGCGGTTGTAGGTGAGGGGAAGCCCCTTCATGACCGTCAGGAGGGCCAGGAGGCTGCCATAGACACGCCCGGTCTTGCCGCGGACCAGTTCGGCGACGTCGGGGTTCTTCTTCTGGGGCATGATGCTGGACCCGGTGGTGAATGCGTCGCCGATCTCGATGAAGCCGAATTCCGGGGTCGACCACAGGATGAGTTCTTCGCACCAGCGCGAGAGGTGCATCATGCACAGCGCGGCGCCGGCGCAGAACTCGATGAGGTGGTCGCGGTCGGCCACGGCGTCCATGCTGTTCCGGGACACGCTCGGGAATCCCAGTTCCCGGGCCACCATGTCCCGGTCGATGGGATACGGCGTGCCCGCGAGCGCGGCGGAGCCGAGGGGGAGCACGTTGGCCCGCGCATGCAGCTGGCTGAAGCGCTCGTGGTCGCGCTCGAGCATTTCGACATAGGCCAGGAGATGATGGGCCAGCAGGACGGGCTGGGCATGCTGCAGATGCGTGCAGCCCGGCAGGATCACCCCGATATGGGCATCGGCCATGTCCAGGAGAGCCCGTTGCAGGGCGCGCAGCTGCGCCCGGACCGCGTCAATTTGATCGCGCAGCCAGAGGCGGACGTCCAGCGCGATCTGGTCGTTGCGGCTGCGGCCGGTATGCAGGCGTTTGCCGGCGTCGCCGATGCGTTTGACCAGGGCCGATTCGATATTGGTGTGCACGTCTTCCAGCGCGGGATCGAACACGAAGGCGCCGTCGGCGATGTCTCTCGCGATCTGGTGGAGTCCGGCGACGATTTTTTGCGCGTCGCGGCGGGGAATGATGCCGCACTGGCCCAGCATGCGCGCATGGGCGATGCTGCCGCGGATGTCCCACGGCGCCAGCCGGGCGTCGAACGACACGGACTGGCCGAGCGCTTCCACCAGCGCATCCGCCTGTCCCTCAAAACGGCCACCCCAGAGTTTCGCCATGCGACAGTCCTCGCGCGTCTGCCGTTACAGGAGTCCGGCCTTGTTGCGCACGCGCAGCCGGAGGGCGTTCAAGCGAATGAACGCGCCCGCATCGGCCTGCTGGTACGCGCCCTGATCTTCTTCAAACGTGGAAATCTTCTCGTCGTACAAGGATTTCGGCGCTTTCCGGCCGACCACGGTGCAGTTGCCCTTGTACAGTTTGAGGCGCGCCGTGCCGGTGACGTCCTGTTGCGACGCGTCGACAAAGGCCATGAGGGCCTTCATCTCCGGAGAATACCAGAACCCGTTGTAGATCAACTGGGCGATCTTCGGCGACAACAGGTCCCGCTGGAGCATGACTTCGCGATCCATCGTGATGGATTCGACCGCGCGATGCGCCGCGTAGAGCACCGTGCCGCCGGGGGTTTCGTACACGCCCCGCGACTTCATGCCCACGAACCGGTTTTCGACCATGTCGACGCGGCCGACGCCGTTGGCGCCTGCGACGTCGTTGAGCCGGGCCAGCAATGCGGCCGGAGAGAGCCGTTCGCCGTCTACCGCGACCGGCATGCCTTCCTCAAACTCGACTTCGATGCAGGTGGGCGCATCGGGCGCCTCGGCGGGGTCAACAGTCAGTTGGAACATGTCCGCCGGGGGTTCGGCCCAGGGATCTTCGAGGATGCCCCCTTCAAACGACAGGTGGAGCAGGTTGCGGTCATTCGAATAGGGTTTCTTGACCGTCACGGGCACATCGATGCCGTGTTTCCGCGCGTATTCGATCATCTTGGTGCGGCTGGTCAGGTCCCACCGGGGGTCGCGCCACGGCGCGATAATGGTGACCGACGGTTCCAGGGCGAGATAGGTGAGTTCGAACCGGACCTGGTCATTGCCCTTGCCCGTGGCGCCGTGGGCGACGGCATCGGCCTGTTCCTTGCGCAGCACGTCGATCTGGGCCTTTGCGATGAGCGGGCGCGCGACGCTCGTGCCGAGCAGGTAGCTGCCCTCGTACAGGGCGTTGGCGCGCATGGCCGGAAACACGAAGTCGCGCACGAATTCCTCGCGCAGGTCCTCGCAATAGACGTTGCATGCGCCGGTGGCCTTGGCCTTCGCGACGGCGGGGGCGGTTTCTTCGCCCTGGCCGATGTCCGCGATGAAGGCAACCACGTCCGCCTTGTAGATTTCCTGGAGCCACTTCAGGATAACCGAGGTATCGAGCCCGCCCGAATACGCGAGCACGATCTTGTTTATCTTCGCTGCCATGGCTTGCTCTCCTTGTTGTCGAGCGCCGCGGAACTCATCCGCGGGCGAACTGTTTCTGTTTACGATTGCGCCCGGACGCGTCCTTGCGCATGAGGGTCAGCATGACCGCTTTCTGGGCGTGGAGGCGGTTCTCGGCCTGGTCGAGGGCGATGGACCGGGGGCTGTCCATGACGTCGTCCGTGACCTCTTCCCCGCGGTGGGCGGGCAGGCAGTGCATGAAGACGGCGTCGGGCCTGGCGAGTTTCATGAGGCGCGCGTTGACCTGATAGGGCGCGAAGATTTTGGCCCGCTCGGCGCTTTCGTTTTCCTGCCCCATGCTTGCCCAGACGTCGGTGTATACGGCATCCGCGCCGGCGAGACCTTCCTCGAGATCGTGGGTGATGTTCACCTCGCCCCGGGCTTCACGCCGGGCGAATTCGGCGATGGCGGGTTCGAGCTCGTACCCCGGGGGACACACCAGCGTGACGTTAAGGGGGAGCCGGGCGGCGAAATTGAACCAGGAGGCGCAGACGTTGTTGCCGTCGCCTACGAACGCGAGCTTCAGATTCTGGAAGTCGCCCTTGTGTTCGCGCAGGGCCTGGGCATCGGCCAGAATCTGGCAGGGATGAAGCTTGTCGGTCAGGGCGTTGATGATGGGGACCTGTGCGTGCCGGGCGAGCTCAAGAACCGTATCGTGGCTGAAGGTCCGCGCCATGATGCCGTCGACCCAGCGCGCGAGGTTACGCGCGACATCCGGAACCGATTCCCGCTCGCCCAGCCGGGTCGTGACCATTTCGAGCAAAATGGCGTGGCCGCCCAGTTGGTACATGCCGGTCTCAAAAGTGACGCGGGTGCGGAGGCTGGGCTTCTCGAAAATCATGGCGAGGGTCTGCCCCGCGAGTGGCGCCTCGCGTTTTCCGGCTTTGAGGCCGGCTTTCAGCGAATCGGCCAGCTCGAGGAGTTCGAGAATCTCGTCCGTCGTCAGATCGGCCAGAGACAGGAAGTCGGTGTACATCAGGCTTCTCCCAGTACGGCATCCAGGGTCGAAACGACACGATCGACATCATTCCGGGTAACGATGAGCGGGGGCGCGAAGCGCAGGACATTGGGTCCCGCGGGTCCGCACACGATGCCCGCGTCGAGCATCTTCCCGACGATGGGTCCGGCGGGCTTGTCCAGTTCGACACCAACCATGAGGCCCTTGCCCCGCACGTCTTTGATGGCGGCGTGTTTGGCGGCCAGCCCGGCGAGTGCTTCCATGAAATACGCGCCGGTTTCGCGCACGGCCTGCAAGAAACCGTCGGCGAGCAGGACGTTGAGGGTGGCGACGGCGGCCGCGCAGCACAGCGGATTTCCGCCGAACGTCGTGGCGTGGGTTCCCGGCGCGAACCCGGACGCTACCGTTTCGGTGCATCCCATGGCGCCGATGGGCACGCCATTGCCCAGCGCCTTGGCGACGGTCACGATGTCCGGCGCAATACCGGCATGCTCGTGACAGAAGAGTTTTCCGGTCCGCCCCATGCCGGTCTGCACCTCGTCGAAGATCAGGAGCACGCCCCGCTCGTCGCAGAGGCGCCGCACGGCCGGCAGGTACAGTTCATCGGGCACGCGCACGCCGCCCTCGCCCTGGATGGGCTCGAGCAGGATGGCGCCGGTTTCGGGGGTGATGGCGGCCTCCAGGGCGGCGACGTCGTCGTAGGGAACGTGGCTGAATCCCGGCATCATGGGTTCGAACCCGGCCTGGTATTTCTTCTGGCCCGTGGCGGTGATGGTCGCCAGCGTCCGCCCGTGGAACGAGTTTTCGGCGGCGATGATGTGCGGTTTCGGCGTGCCCTGCTGCGCCCAGTACCGCCGTGCGAGTTTGATGGCCGATTCGTTGGCCGTGGCGCCGCAGTTCGCGAAAAACCAGCGGTCGGCGAATGAGTGCGTCGCCAGCAGCTCCGCCAGCCGGACCTGCGGCTCGATGTAGTAGAGGTTGGAGGTATGGACCAGCGTGCGGGCCTGAGTGCAGATGGCCTCGGTCACGGCGGGATGGCAATGGCCCAGGCTGACCACGGCGATGCCCGCGAAGAAATCGAGGTATTCCTTGCCGTCGGCGTCCCAGAGGCGGCTGCCCAGTCCCCGGACGAAGGCGAGTTTCCGCTCGCCGTAGGTGTTGATGATGTATTTGTCGTTCAGCGCTTTGATTTCTTGGGTATTCACAGGTTCGACCTCTCTTCGCTGCCGTTTCGACGGCGCCCGCGGCGAAAACAGAAAAGCCCTCCCGCTGAGGTGCGCATTCACCCACGCCGCTCGCGCGTGGAGGACTTTCCCGACTCACCGCCGCCGCCGGCAGGTGAGTGACCGTATGCACTACTAACGCGTATGCAGATTTTCAATGGCGATCAGGCGGCTTTCCCGCCGCCCGGTTTCTTCTTGCCGGAGGATTCCGTCTTCCCGCCGCCGTCGGTCTTGGCCGGACCGTCGCTTTTTGCGGGACTCTCGCTTTTGGCCGCCATGTCGCCGGCGGTTTTGCCTTTGTTGCGGCCGTTCTTGTAATCGGTTTCGTAGAAGCCGGACCCCTTGAAGATGATGCCGGCGCCGGTCCCCAGGAGCCGCTTCATCCGGACACTGCCACAGGCGGGACATTTTACACGCGGCGTTTCCGACATCGCGTGAAACAGATCCGTGGTCTGGTGACACTTCTGGCATTCGTACGTGTACGTTGGCATGGGTATCGAAACTCCTGTGTGTATGGTCATCGCGGAGGGCGCCCGTGCAGGTTCCGTTCCAGGAAGGCATGCAGCGAAACCCCTGCGAGAAAGGGGTACTTTACCATGGACGAAGCGATAATGCAACGTCGCGGGAGTGATGAACCCAAGCAAATGCAAGGGGTTAGGTGCGGTCATGCCGCCGGGGCCGCCTGCGGAAGCGCCCGACGGCGAGGCTTAGCGGAGCGCTCCCCGCTCCAGGGGCAGCCGGACCTCGAAGGACGCGCCTCCCTCGGGCGGGTTGAAATGGCGAACCGACCCGTTGTGCGCGGTGATGATGCGGTGCACGATGGCGAGGCCCAGACCGGTTCCCCCTTCCTTGAGCGTGAAGAACGGTTTGAACACGTCCTCGCCCGATTTGAGCTGGATGCCGGGTCCCGTGTCGGTGATTTCGAAGACGATTTCGCTTCCTTCCCGGCGCACGGTCAGGGAAACGGCGCCGCCCTGGCCGGCGGCGTCGATCCCGTTGTTGATGATGTTGGCCAGGGCCTGGGCGGCCCGTCCCACGTCGGCCTGCATCCCCGGGAGATCCGCCTCGATCTCGCACCGGAGGTTGACCCCGTGCTTGTCGGCGCGCCGGGAACACAACTGGGTGGCCCGGCCCGCGATTTCCTCGGGGGTGCAATGCACCGGATGCACATCGTAGGGGCGCGCGAATCCCAGAAACTGCGAGATGGCCTTTTCGACGCTGCCCGCTTCCCGGAAGATGGTTTCGGCGGCCGCGTACCGCTCATCGGCCTCGCTCAGTTTGCGCATGAGAATCTCGGCCATGGCGCTGATCACGCTCATGGGGTTGCGCAGTTCGTGCACGACGCCCGCAGTGAGCTCTCCCAGCGCCGCGAGTTGGCGGTTGATCTCGGCCGCACGTTCGAACTTGCGCCGTACGGTCATGTCTGTAAACAGGAACACGACACCGCGGATGGCATCGTCAATCATCAACGGCGCGGCGGAGAGTCCGATCTCCTTCCGGTCTTCTTCCCCGGTATCGAGGAGCAGTTCCTGGCGTTCGAGCGGCTCCCCGGACTTCAGCACCTGCTCAAAAAACGGCGCCATGGTTTCGAGCCGGGGCACCTTCTCGAGCCGGGCGCCCGGCGCCAGCGCGTGGGGTCCGATGCCGAGGTGCGCGCAGGCCGCTTCGTTCGCGGCGACGACCCGCCCGTCGAGGTCGAGCGCCAACACTCCGCTGGCCAGGGCATCGAGGACATGGGAATGGTAGTCTTCCCCGTGGTGCCCGGCTTCGTCTGCTGTTGCCGCCGGCGGGCGCGTCGACTTCTTCATGGGCGCCATACTCCTGTGGTTATCAGGTTGAACATTCCGGGTTCATCCGCAAACGGATTTCCTTTGCCAGCCGCGCGAACTCATCCAGCGTCACCGTCTGAGGCCGGCGGCCGGGCGCAATGGCCGCGGCTTCCATAGCCTCGAGCACGGCCTCGCGCGGCGCTCCAAAACTCCCCGATTTCGTCAACGAGTTACGCAACGTCTTCCGGCGCTGTCCGAAGGCGGCCCGCATCAGGGCCATCAGGAAAGCGCGGTCCACATCAGGATACAGAGGCGTTTCGCGTGTACGCAAGCGGACAACGCAACTGTCGACTTTGGGGATGGGCCGGAAACACGTGCGGGGGACGCGGCGAATCAGGTCCACGTCGCCGAAATAGCGGGCGGCCATGGCGAGCATGCCGTAGTCGTGCGTATCGACGGCCGCGGTCAGCCGCAGGGCCACTTCCTCCTGAACCATGACCACCATCTGGCGCATGGGCAGGGGCGATTCCCAGAAATGAAAGAGTACCGGCGTTGTGATGTAGTACGGCAGGTTCGAGAGCATATGGAAGCGTTCGCCGTCCGGCAGAAACTCAGCGGCCAGCTTGTCTACCCCGTGATTCAGCACATCGCCCCGGAACAGCACCACGTTGTCAACGCCCCCGAAACGGTCTTCCAGGCAGGGCATGAAGGAGAAATCGATCTCGATGGCCAGCACACGGCGGGCGACGGGGTGCAGGTACCGGGTGAGGGCGCCCAGGCCCGCTCCCACCTCAATGACGTCGTCATCCCTGGTCAGGTTCGCCGCCTCCACCATGATACGGTTGATGTTGTCGTCGACCAGGAGGTTCTGGCCCAGTTGGCGTTTGAAACGGATATTGTATCGGCTGCACAGATCCTGCAGATGCATGCCCAACACTCCTTCCCCGGGGCGTTCCGGCCCGGGCCCGGCTGCCGCGTCGTTCCGGACGCGCGTTGACCCCCTGCGGCGGGGTTGTTATGATCGAATCCAAGCACGGGACACGAGCCATGGCGGAATTGTACATCGAACAACCCGGCCTCACACCTTTTACGGTGCCTCTCGAGGGCCAGACTATCCGCCTTGGCCGCGCCGAAGACAACGACGTCGTCCTGCAGGCCGACGAAGTCTCGCGCCACCACGCCACGCTCGAGTACCGCGCGGGCAAGCTCATTCTAACCGACCTCAAGAGCATGAACGGCACGTACGTTAACCGCCAGCGCATTGTGGAACGCGCCTTGTCGGATCAGGACGACATCTGGCTCGGCAGCAAGTGCCATATCCTGTACCGCGACCCGGATGGCCACGCGACGCTTGGCCTGCTTGAACCGTACGGCGAGACTTCGTCGATCATACAGGATCTCGACGTGATTCGCGCCGAAATGGACCGGATCGGCAACAGCATGACCCTGATCGGCAAACGCGGCCAGGGAGTAACCGGCCGCACGCCCGCCCTGGAAGAGGATGCCGGCACGGACATCGTCGGCATTGGCCGTGCGTACCGCCGCCTGGCCGCGCTGTACGAGGCCAGCAAGCTGATGGCTTCCGAATTCGACCTGGGCAAACGCCTGTCCGACATGCTCGACAAGGTCATGGCGGTCATGGAGGCCGAGCGGGGGTTCGTCATGTTGCACGACAACCAGACGGGCCGCCTGGCGGTCCGAATGGCCCGCCAGATGGGCCACGAACTGGAAACGGGCTCGCCCAGCATGGGCATAGCCGAAAAGGCCGCGCGGGACGGGGAGCCCGTGCTGATGGCCAACCGCGACCTGGACGACCAGTTCGGGGGCCGCGCCAGCATCATCCAGCAGGCGATCACGAGCGCCATGTGCGCACCGCTGAAGACCGAGGGCCGCGTGCTCGGGTCCATTTACCTCGACACCAGCCGTCCGGGGGCGGTATTTACCAACGAAGACCTCGAACTGTTCACGTCGCTCGCCGCCCAGTCGGCCATGGCCATCGAGAACGTCCGGCTGTACCGCGAGGCGGTGGAAGCGGAGAAGACCCGCGCCAATCTGGGGCGTTTCCTGTCGCCCTCTATTGTTGAGCAGGTCATGAAACACGATACCGCGCTGCGGCTCGGGGGGGACAAGCGCGTTGTGACGGTGATGTTCTGCGACATCCGCTCGTTTACGGCCATCGCGGAACGGATCGCGCCCATCGACCTGGTCATGCTGCTGAACCAGCATTTTACCGCCATGACCGAGATCATTTTTCAGCATGCGGGCACGCTCGATAAATTCATTGGCGACGAGGTGATGGCGGTGTTCGGCGCTCCTCTTGCCGCGCCGGATGACGCGGAACAGTGTGTCCGTGCGGCGATGGCTATGCAGGCCAGGAACGAAGAACTCAACGCGTTGCGCGAAAGCGCGGGCCAGCCCACGTTCGAGGTGGGAATCGGCATTAACACCGGGGAGACCGTCGCGGGGTATGTCGGGTCTCCCGATCGCATGGAATTCACGGTTGTCGGCGACAGCGTCAACGTGGCGCGCCGGTTTTGTGCGCTGGCCGCGCCGGGCCAGGTCGTTATCGGCGAAGCCACGTTTCAAATGGTCGAGCGGGTCTTTGAGGCCCGCCCCATCGGCTCGGTGCTGCTGAAGGGCAAGTCCAAGACCAAGCATGGGTACGAGGTCCTGCGGCTGAAATCCTGACCCGCCGCCACGCCGTCCCCGGCGCGACTACGTGTCCCCGTTTGAACCGGAGGGCAGCCACGGGGGGCTGCCCCTACATGGGGAAGCGAATGGGCAATCCCGAATGCGGCAATATTGTGCCCCGACCTTGCAGCCCCAAAGGGGCGACCGAGAATAGCCCGGGGTTTAGCCGGGAGATCGGCGGCGCGCCCAGAGTAAGTCCCGTCAGGGACGTAAGAAAATAGCCCCGGGTTTCAACCCGGGGTCCACGCGACCCCCAAAAACCCAAGTCCCATAGGGACGGCAGAGCCGAAGATGCCGTCCGATGGATGAACGGTCAGACCGCGTACCATCATCACAAAACGGGCAAAGAGGAATTGTTCACGTTTCTCAAACGGCACGGGATCAAATGTGAACCCAGATGTATCTGGGATCGAATGCGGGCTCTGTCGTCCCTACGGGACTCGATCTGGGTACGGCGTGAATCCCCGGGTTGAAACCCGGGGCTATTCTCTTCCGTCCCTTCGGGACTCGTTTCACCTGCGGCGTGTCAACGGGTCCCCGTTTGAACCGGATGGGCAGCCACGGGGGGCTGCCCCTACAAGGGGGCTCCGATGGCCAGCCCCGACGCGGCGATATTATGTACCCATTTCTGCAGCCCTGAAGGGGCGACCAGGAATAGCCCGGGGCAAGCCATGCGGAACGCGTGGCGCCGCCCCGGGAAATGCGCCTCCCATTAGAAGCGCCCTGAAAGGGCAGCTCGAGCAAAAAAGGCTGAGGAGCACTGCCGAATCGGCGCCCGGCGATACCGGGGCGGGCGCTTCCCGGCCCCGCAGCCGATGAAAGAGAGACCGACCGGCGGGGCGCCGGTCCCCCGTGCGAGGAATTTCGTGGCAGAGATGCGGAATTCGCGCTTTTCTCTTGATCAAATCGCGGCCTCAAGTGCATTGTATAGATGTAAGGTCCGCGGAACGTGAACGAACAAGATCAATACCAGCGTAACGAGCAGGATGTCGCGCTCATGCTGCGGGTGCGGCAGGACGACGAGTGTGCCTTCGAGCAGCTGTACCAGCGGTATGTGCGGAAGCTGGTGGACTTCTTCTATGCGATGGGGCGTGACGTTCACCAGGCCGAGGACCTGACTCACGAGACGTTCCTGCGGGTATGGCGGCAGCGGGGCAAATATGCCGCCACGGGTTCCGTGCAGGCGTACCTGTTCGCGTTTGCGCGGTTCATCTGGCTGGAACGGTGCCGCACGTTTCGCCGGAACCGCAGATGGGGGTGGGTGTCATTGCGCGAAGACCTCGAGGAAGCCCAACTGGCCGTGGCTTCCGGAGACAGTCACCCGGATGTGCGTGCGGGGCGCGCGGAGCTGGAATCGGCCATTTTTGCAGCGCTCGAGCGACTGCCCGACGAACAGCGCATGGCGTTTGTGCTGCACGAAATCCAGGGGCTGTCGAACGAGGACATTGCGGCGGTGATGCAGTGCCCGGTGAATACGGTGCGTTCCCGGCGGATCCTCGCGGTGCGAAAGCTCCGCGAGACGCTGGAACGCGTACACCCATGATGTATTGGTAGGGATTTATGCTGTCTTTCATAACGGAGTCAAGGTACGATGGACTGCCAAGAGGTCAAAGACAAACTCCCCGAATACATCGACGGTGAGCTGGAGTTCGAGGAGGCGCGGCGTATCCGCAGTCACTTGACGCGCTGCTACCTCTGCACGGAAGAGCTTTCCGGTCTTCGGGAATGCCTGGCCGCGTGCCGGCAGGCACTGCATCATCCCCATCCCCGGGACCGATTTGCCCAGTTGTCGGCGGCCATGCACGAGCCACTTGCCCGGCCGGCGCCGGCGCCCTTCTGGCGGGCGCGTCCGAGGCGCGCGATTGTGGGGCGTCTGATGGTGGCGGCGGTGGTGCTGGTGTTCAGCCTGGTCACGGCGGCGTTTCTTCAGACCGCGCGAAGCCTTTCGGAGCCGCTCGGCACCCGCGCGGTCCTCAATGAGAAACCGGACCTGGGCGAGTCAGTGACCACGGTGGCCTGGAACGCTTACCTTTTCCGTCCGGTCCGATGACGTCTGGCGGGGGCGCCTTCGACGCCGCTGAATGATCGTTTCGCTTCCTCCGGGGTCATCCATATATGCGTGCAGCGTCCCGCGTCCGTTGGGCAGGAGCAGGGAGTACGAAGAGATGCCATTATTCAAGTATCGCGCGGTGGACGAGAACGGCCGCGCGGCCACGGGGACGATGGAGGAGACTTCGGCGCGGCAGGTGACCGCCCTGTTGCGCGAGCGCGGGCTGCAGGTGAACTCCGTCGAGCCGGTGGAGCCGCGGTGGGGGATTCCGCGGCTGGGCCGCCGGCTGACGTGGGAGGAAGTGAGCCTCTTCAACGAACAATTGACGGCCATTACGCGCGGCAACCTGCCCCTGGTCGAGAGTTTGCGGGCGTTGGCGGTCGACGTCGACAGCCCGCGGCTGCGGCCGGTATTCGCGGCGCTGCAACGCGACCTGGAGGGCGGCGCGACCCTCGAAGAAGCCCTGGTGGGGCTCGAAAGACAGTTGCCGCCCACGTACGTCAGCGCGATCCGCGCGGGCGAACGCACGGGCAACCTGCCGGGGGTTCTGGCGATGCTGGGCGAGGAGTCGGCCCGCATGGTGACGCTCAAGAACGACTTGCGCGCCGCGCTGGCCTACCCGATCCTGGTGGTGATTGCGGCGGCGCTGGTGCTCGGGTTTCTGCTGCGCTACGTGGTTCCCGAGTTCGCGTCCATCTTCGAGGATTTCGGCGCCAGCTTGCCCTGGGTTACGCGGTTCATGCTGGATGCCAGCGAGTGCGTGCAACGGAACTGGATCTTCCTGCTCTCGGGGCTGGGCATCGCCGTGGCCCTTCTTTTCGTGTGGTGGCGGGGATTCGGGCACGGCCGGGCGCGGTCCGTGTTCATGGACCGCGTCCGCCTTTTGTGCGGGCCGTTCGGGCGCATGTATTACGCCGTCAGCCTGAGCCGGTTCCTGCGGAATCTGGCCATGCTGGAGGCCAGCGAGGTCCCGCTGGTGGAAGGACTGGGGTTGTCGGCGGCGGCTTCGGGCAATGCCGTGCTCGTGAGGGCCGTGGTGCACGCCACGTCGGCCGTATCGCAGGGCGAGCCCCTGTCGAAAGCATTTGAAGACGCCGGTTTCTTTGACCATACGCTGTGCTGGCTGCTCGCGACCGCCGAAGAGCGCGGCGATGTGATAGAGACCTTGCGCCATCTGGCAAACATGTACGCGCGGAACGCCGAGCGGTTGGGCAGCGCCCTGACCACCGCGGTCACGCCGGCGCTCCTGGTATTCCTGGGCATCACGGTGGGCGGCATCGTGGTGGCCATGTATCTGCCCATTTTCAGCCTCGCGGATGTGATGTCAGGCATATGAACTGGAAACAACTTCTTCGGATGGACTTAGGCGCCGCGCTGCGCGGCGGCCGGGCGCCGCATCAGGGGCGGCGGGCACGCGCGTGGCGGGGGCCGGTCTATGTCCCCACACTCGCCTATCTTTTCCTGACGTTTTCCATCTTCTTCGTGATGCTGGCGCTGTGGAAAGAATCCTGGGAGGGGCCGAGCGAATGGTTTCTCGCGATGGTGTTTGTATCCGCCACCCTGCCGCCCATTTTCGTGCTGCTGTGGTGGACGGAACGCTTTCTGTACTTTCGCCGGTGCCACATGGTGTACGTGCTGTCGGTGCTGGAGGGGATGGTGCGGTGCAACGTGCCGCTGCCGGACGGTCTGCGCTACGCCTCGCTGGATGCGCCGAACCCCCGCGTTGCCTCGGTACTGGTCGCGATTTCCGACGCGATGATGGCGGGGGCCGCGCTGTCCGAGGCCATGAAGCCGCTCGTGCGGTTCTTTCCGCCGGGCATGGCCGAGCTGATTCACGTGGCGGAACTCTCGGGCGATCTCCCGGAGAACCTGGCGCTGCTCATTGCCGGGGAAGAAACCGGGGAAGCGACCAGGGCGCGCCGCCGCGATTGGAGCCTGTACTATGGCGGCTATTCGCTGGCCGCGCTTCCCGTGGCCCTGCTGGTGACGGTCAAGGTCTTCCCGCAGTTCCAATCGATGTTCGCGGATTTCGGCATCGTGTGGCCGCCGGGCCCTTTGCGGCCGCCGTTTGATCCGGAATCAATGGCGTGGCTGGTCTTGTTCGTGCTCGCCGCGGCGGCGCTGGTCTATTCCGTGGCCACGGTCTATAGCGCGGTCGTGGCGTGGCCGCGGCATCCCGCGAGCGGGCCGGCGGGCGCGCTGCTGGGATTCGTGCCGTATCTGCGCCGGATCTTTTTCAAACACAACCTCGGCGTGGCGGCGACCGTGGCGGGCAAGGCGCTGCGGGGGGGCGCGACGCTGGACGAGGCCCTCGCGGAAGCGTCGGCGGCGCCGGTTCATCTCCGGTATGCGCGCATGCTGCAGGCCTTCCGGGGGCATGTTCTGGGCGGGCGCTCGCTGAGCGAGGCGATCGAGGCATCGGGCGGCGGGCTGCCGGCGTCGTTCGCGAGTCTGGTGCGTCTCGGAGAACGTTCGGGCATGCTGGCGGAGTCGTTGGAGCAGCTTGGGGTGATCTACCGCGGCGATGTGCACCGCATGACCCTGATATTGATCGACGTGGCCGCGCCCATCGGGATCCTGTTGTTCGGGGCGCTGGTACTGTCAATTTCCTACTCCCTTTTTGGTTCCCTGTCGGCTATTACCGATGCGTTGTCGCAAATCGGGTAGGTGAATGAGGCTCTCATGAAGACGCGCGAACAGAGTCTGGCGGCGCAAGGCCCGGATGATGGAGGCAATCCGCTCGAACAGCAGATGGCTGCCGCCCTGACTTCCGGCGACACGGGCGTGGGCGACGCCATTGATCTGCTGTTGCGGGAAGCTGCCGCGGAGGGCGCGAGCGACATCCACCTGGAACCGTGGGACGATCGGCTCGCGATCCGGTTCCGGCTGGACGGCCTGCTGCACAACGTCGCGGCGTTGCCGCGGGAACATCAGGCGCGGCTGATTGCACGGGTGAAGGTGCTGGCGCGGATTCCGGTCTACCAGCGCGACCTGCCCCGCGACGGGCGGATCGATGCGCGCGCGGACATGGGCCGGAGCGCCATGCGCGTTTCGACGTTCCCGACGGTGTACGGCGAGAAGATCGTGATCCGTCTGCTCGAGACGCAGGCGTCTCTGCTGGACCTGCCGTCGCTGGGGTTCGCGCCCGATGTGCTGTCGCTGCTTCAAGGCATTGTCGACCGTCCCCAGGGGCTTTTGTTGCTCACCGGGCCGAGTTCGAGCGGCAAGACGACCACGATCTATGCGGTGTTGCGCGCGCTGGCCGATTCGAGGACGCCGCTCCCGCATATCGCCACGATCGAGGACCCCGTCGAGTACCGCCTGGGCAACATTTCGCAGACCGAAGTGAACGCGCGGACCGGCCTCACGTACGCGGCGGCGTTGCGGGCGGTGCTGCGGCAGGACCCCGAGATCATCATGATTGGCGAGATCCGCGACCCGGAGACCGCGCAGACGGCCGTGCAGGCCGGACTGACCGGGCACCTGGTGATCAGCACCATCCACAGCGGCACGGCGGCCGGAGTCTTCACGCGGCTGCTGGACATGGGCGTCGAGCCGTACTTGCTGGCGTCGTCCGTCACGGGGGTACTGGCTCAGCGGCTGGTGCGGGTGATCTGCGGCCAGTGCACGACGGCTGAGATGGCGCCTCCGGACGCCCTGCTGCGGTTCGGCCTGCCACGGGACACCCCGCTCCAGAGGGGTACCGGCTGCGCGGCGTGCCGGCATACGGGATATGCCGGCCGGACCGCGATCGGTGAGGCGCTTTCGATGTCCGAGGACCTGGCGGAATCGCTTCTGGCGCGTCCTCGAACGCGCGCACTGCACGACATCGCGCTTCGCATGGGCATGACGCCGCTGCTGAGCCAGGGGGTGGTGAAGGTGCGGCAGGGCATCACGACCCTGAGCGAGCTTCGGCGGGTCTTGCCGGTGGAATGGACCGCGGAACCGCCCGGGGCGGATGCTGCGGGCGAGGAATCGGTGGAGTCATGATGGGCATGGAAACACAGGCCAGGTGGGGGGCGCATACGCGCGGCAGACGCGTGGGCGCGGCCCTGGTGGAGCTGGTCACCGCGCTGTTTATCGTGTCGTTCGGTATCTTCAGCGTATTGACGATGTATCACGTGGGGATGACGAATGCCCGCGCCATCCGGGAGCACGACTGGGTGATGAACGCCTTGCAGAACGAACTGGAGGGTCTTCGGGCAACGCCGTTCGCCGAGCTGCCGCCGGTGTGGGATGGCGAGTTCCGGGCCACGGCGCCGGATCTCGCGGAACTGGTCAATGCGCGGACGCATTTGACGATGGCCCCTCATCTGGAAGGACGTGCGGACCTGCTCGAGGTAACGGTCAGCATCCGCTGGTCGGGCGAACACGGGCGGACCATCGAAAAATCGCTGGTCACGCTGCTCGCCGAGAAGCCGGCGGGGGGGACCTGAGATGCCGCGGGCGACATCGCACGAGATTCGCGGTCCACGGCGCCGAACCAGCCAGTTGGGCGTCACCCTGGTGCACATGCTCGTTTACGTGACCGCGCTCGCCGTCGTGATCAATCTGGGCGCGACGCTGTTTGTGGCCGTGCTCCGGATGCACGATGCGGGGACTGCCGCGCTGGACGAGTCATTGGCGTTGCGCGCCATTGAGTCCGAACTTCGCGAGACGGTATCCGAGGGGATGTCGCTGCTCCCTGTCCTCGGCGAGTTCGCGACATCAGAATCCACGGCGGTGCTCGCCTTACCGCCGGACCTGCAAACCGGCGGCGCGCGGTACGCGGTGCTCCAGCGGCTGGCAGAAGACGACGGGTTTGTTGTTCGCAGGTTGGGTTTTCAGGAGTCTCCGGAGGGGCTGACCCTTACCTATATGAAGACGTACCGGCCCGTGTTTACCGCGCTCGGATTCGAGTATGGGGGGGACGTGGCGGCGGCGCGCTCGGTGGGACTGCGGTTTTCCCTGAAAGCGGAGGAGAATCCGCAACGCCCGCCCCGCGAGCACCATCTGCGCATCGCGTTGGGCGGGATTGGAGGTGCGATGTGATGGCCGGGGCGAAGTCACGATGCCGCGAGCGGGGGTTTGCCCTGGTGGTTGCGCTGGCCTATTTGCTCTTTCTGAGCCTGTTCGCGGCGGCGTTTCTGCGAACGGTGCGCCTGAACATGGCGGATGCGTTCAACGACGAGGCCCGGATCGAGGCGGCCGGCCTGGCCCAGGCGGGCGTCGAGAAGGCCATCGCCGAGCTTCGCCGCGCGCCGGACTACCGCGGGGAGGAAGATACGGCGCTGGGCAACGGCCGATTCACGGTCCGGGTCGAGCCCATGGCGGATGCCGGCAGGTACCGCCTGACGGCGCGGGGCTACGGTGAAGCCCCGCAGCGCCGGTACGCGCATGCCGAACTCATCGTGGAATTTGCGCTTCACTCCGACGGGACCATCGCCGCGCTGCACCGGCGGGAGGTGCGGGCATGGTAAGACGTCGCGGGTTCACCCTGCTCGAACTGCTCGTGGTCATCGCCATTATCGGGATTCTGGCGGCCATTCTGCTGCCTGCGCTGGCGCGGGCGCGGGAAGCCGCCCGGCGCGCCTCTTGCCTGAACAATCTGTCGCAACTCGGCATCGCGCTGCAGCTCTATGCGAGGGAGAACGATGGGCAATTCCCCTGGAGCGGGGGCGGGGGCAATGCCGAGTGCATGCTGGCCCTTTTCGGCGATTATGTGACCTCGTGGATGACGTTCGTCTGTCCATCCGAATCGAAGCCGCCGGAATTTGAAGAGGGTCAGCGAGCGCCAACGGTTCCCACCACGGAACTCAACGGAGAAATGAGCTGCCGGGTAAGCTACGATTATTTCGGGGCGTATACCGATCAGCCGCTGGAATTGCCGCGGCCGCAACAGGGCATGCCGAAGATCCCTTTGATGTGGGATCTCGTCTACTTCGGCAATCCCGGCGAGGAGGCCTACGCGTATCTCGGCGGCCGCGAAGCCAATCCCGGAACAGAACCGGCATATGGCTTCGGTGTAGACATGACCAACCATGTTCCGGGGGGCGGCAATGTCCTGTGGATGGACGGATCCGTGACCTTCGTGATTATTCCGTCCTGGCCCGAGAGCGGCCTGCCCTCGCGTCCCGAGGGCATCAGTTACGTCCATCCCGTGGCCGCCAACTTCGCGCCTGTGAAGACCGGCGGCCCGTAATCCCGCCGAAGGCGGCGCCTGCCACAAACCGGCCGCCTTCGCCCGTGCGCGGGCGGGGTTACGGCCGGAAACGGATCGCGAACAGGTCGGCATCCTTCATGACAAACCGGAGCCGGACAGGCGCGCCCGAGAGCGCGCTGACGTCGGCGGCGCCGTTCCAGGTCACGATGCGGTCGACCTGGTCGCCGATGATCTCGTCGCATTCATCCTTCGTAAAGCCCGGGATCGGCGTTCCGTCGGGTTGCTGCAGTTCCGCCCAGAGGCTGCCGGCGGCCGAGGTGGCGAAATTGATCTCGAGCTCCTTCCCGGTGAACGTGAAGGGCCGGGTGATGAACTCGCCGCCGTCGTATCCCGCGTGCACCGAGGTGAATCCATCGAGGCGCAGTTCGAGGCGCTGAAGGTACTGCGACGGCTGCGCGTAGTTGCGCTGGATGTAAAACGACATCGTTGCCGGGCCCGTGGGAATGATCCCGTAGCAGGTGTAGTTGGTGCGCGAGGTCCAGTTTTCCAGGCCGAATCCCGGGCGCACGAAACTCTCCATGAACGTCCGGTCGTAGGCCGTGCCGCCGCGGCTGGTCATGAACACGGTGTCGGAGCAGTCGCCCACGTAGCCGCTGTGCGCGCCCATGCGGCCCGCCATCGCGTCGGGGATGACCTTGCGCCCCGGCATGAACCGGGCGGGGGTGGCCACGTAGATCTGGGGCGCGCGGAAATAAGGTTGCGTCTGGTTGGTGTAGAGGTGTTCCCTGTGCGTGTCGCCGAAGGTCATGGGCGTGGCCTCGGTCCAGTTCAGGAAGTCCGTCGAGGTGGTGCGGCTCACCGAGCGGACGCCATCCACGAAGATGCGGAAATAACAGAGGTAACACTGTTCCGCCGGGGACCAGAACACGAGGTTATGGGAATCGTAGGCGCCGCCGGTCAGGATGGGCGCCTCGCGCAGGTGTTCCCAGTGGATGCCGTCGGGCGACACGAAGGCATGGAGGCCGGTGGTCGAGGTGCCTGCCACCGCCTTGAAGCGCTGCGCGGGCAGGGCCTCGGGATTCGTGTCCAGAAACGGGGCGAAATTGTGCGAAAACGGCGCGTCATTGGCGATGATCACGTTGTTTTCGAGGGTGTCATGGACCCGGTGGAGCCCCAGATTGGGTTTCGCGAAATGCACGCCGTCGACGCTCAGGGCGACGCAGGTCACTTCGTTTTCGGAACCGTCGGCGGCCGCCACGGGCAATCCGCGGTAATACAGCAGGTAGCGTTCGCCGTCGTGAATGATCGTGTTGTAGCCGCAGAACGCGCCTTCCCAGGGCTTGTCGTAGTGCAGCACGGTTTCCCGTGTCACGGGCGGATGGAGCCGGAGCGCGGTGTTGTTCATCGAACCCACGAGATGGGTGTCGACGAACAATTCGCGGTTTGAACCGAGCGCGATCAGCTCGGAGGGTTGAGCGAACGCGACGCCCGCCAGAAGGAGCATGGAAAGCGCGAAGACAAGGCCGTTTCTCGACATGATTTCCCCTTTCGCATCAGGCGGCCTGGAACCGCACCGTGCCGCCATGTTTTCAGAAGCCGTATTGTAGATGATCCCCGAGCGAAGTTGAAGAACCCGCGCACCGGTTATGCCGGGTTGTGCGCCTGGAGGTCCAAGGGGAATTGCTCCGTGCCGCCGGCGAACCGCAAGGTCACCCCTCGGAAGGCATTGAACGCGGGCGCGCCGTCGTCGGACTGGGCATACAGCACGACGCTGTCCGCGGATGCACCGTCCGGCAGCTCGAGCTTTCCCTGGGTCCAGTCGCCGGGGCTGCGGGCCCATCCCGTGACGCGGGGGCCTTCCGAGGTCGCGACCTCGACGAAATATTGGGCGTTGGGGCTTCCTTTCACTTCCCAGACGATCTCCGTGACAGCCGCGCCGCCGGGGCCAGGCATCTGATAGCCTGTGGAAACGCCGGGCGCGCCTTCGATGCGCATCACCGCCGCGCCGTCTTCGAAGCGGAAGGACTGCTCCGTTCCCTGGGCGCGAACTTGCGACCAGACCGGGCGGGGACGAAAGCGGAGGGTCTGTCCGGGCATGGTGTCGATACGGACGATGCCCTGTTCGTCTGCGGAGCAGGACGTCCAGCCGGTATCCGTGAGAACCTCGGTTTTCGGCCAGGGCGCCAGGAGACGCAGGGGGCCTCCCGCGGTGCTCTCGACGGTCAGGTCGCGCGTCTGGCCCCCCGAGAATGCCGCGGAGACGAGGAATCCGCCCTGGGTGCGCAGATCGACGATGCGCGCGGCAAGGTGGCCGGGCCACGCGGGGAAGAGGCGGATCACATCGCCGACGCTCTGGAACAGCAGCTCGTTGATGGGCAGGCAGACGCCGAACATCTCGGTGTAGTGTCCGTAATCATTGAACCCAAAGCGGGGATCGAGCCGGTTAAAACTCAGGGTGCCGTTGGGGCGTTCGCGCCACAGGAGCTCGGTACACAGCCATTCATGGGTGTCGGGCATGCCGAGGCGCGCCCGGGCGGCCGCCAGCATGATGGGGGCGTTGTTGCCGTTGTGTTGCAGACCGGCCGCGGTGCGGCGGAAGATGTCCTGAACCTCGGGGGGGGAGAACCAGCCGATCTGGTCCGCGGGGAAGACGGGTGTCGTGGGTACCGGGATGTTGTAGGTGATGGGCGGCGCGCCGGCGACGTCGACGATGATGGGCTCGTCCTCGCCGTAGCGCGGATAATCGGGCAAAAGCGCCTCCGCGGACCGCCACCGCGACACCTTATCCGCGTCAATCCCAAGCGTCTCCGCACTTTCAACAGCGGCGTCGAAGAGCATCTTGAAATAGGCGATGCAGAAGGCGCAATCGCGGTTGCGCTCGAACCCGGCCGTCCAGCCGTGGTGCTCCGGGGAGACCGTGGGCGCGAGGATGATGCGGTCGCCGTCGCGTTCGCAGGTGTCGATGAAATCGGCGTAGAACTCCGCGGTGTCCCGCAGGGGCGGATAGGCCACCTGCTCGAGGAATGCCCGGTCCGGAGCGTATTTGTAATGCCACCAGAGGGGCTGCACGGTGAATCCCGTGACCCCGAGGGTGAAAGCCCAGACATGGTGGATGTATTGGCGGCCGTGAGGGCTCTTGCAGGTTTCCGGGTCCGGAGGTTCATACGCGAAGAGAACGTGCGGGTAGAACGCGCCGTCCGAGTTGAAGATGTTCTTCGCGAGCCAGCGGGCGCGCGGGAGGTATTCCAGGATCAAGCGGTCGTACGGCTCGGCCAGTTCGCAGTGATTTGTGGCGAACGCCGACCAGAAGGTCTGCTGGATGTTGTAATTGGTGTGGAAATCGCCGTGCCAGGCGGGGGCATCGTCGAGCAGGCCCGCGAACAGGCCCGGACTGATGACCCCCGGTTTGGTGACGCAGCGCAGGAAGTACAGGTTGCGGTACCACACGCGCTCGAGCACGGGATCTTCGAGCTGCACCCCGCTCCGCCCCCAGAATGCCTCCCATACGGCACGGTGCTCCGCGACTGTGTCGTCAACCGGTTTCGCACACGCGCCTCGGGCGAGCGTCATGGCGGCCGACAGCGGGTCATCCGATTCGAGCGACGTCACGACGGCGATCGCCGTCACCCCGTCGCTCGCGGCGCACGCGACCGCAAAGGACATCCCGGCCCAATCGAGGTCGCCCGGAATCTCCTGCCGGAGCCAGAACAGGCGGTCCTGGTGGCCGGTTTCGGCCGCGGGAATGCCGGCCGAGACGATCGCTTCGAGCACCGCTTCCGGCGCTTTTTCGGAACGGAGCAGGATGACATTGGTTTGCGCGGGCGTAAGAACGCGGGTGATGCCCTCCGCCGTGACCACCGAAGCTTCCGCGACCCGGAGGTTCAGGGCGGCCGTCAGCAGCCCCTTTGCGGCGCCCGGGATCCGGACGACGCCGCACGCTCTCGGGCAGGGATACGGATGAGCGTGGTACGCGTCTTGTCCGTCGTATGCGTAGCCTTCGGGCAGGATCCAGTTGCGGTCGGGCCATTCCCCCTGGCCGAGCTGTTTGAGGCGTTCGAGCGTGGGGAGCGGGGGATTCAGGGCGGCGTCGACCCGCGCATCCCACACGTCGTTCTTGGTGATGCGAACGACGAGGTCGTCGCCCTCGGCGAACAGCAGGGCGTTCAGGTCGCCGTTGCCGAGAATCAGGGCGTCGTTGACCGGCTGCGCGAGGGACGGCAGCGCGATGCCGGCGCGCTCGAGGGCTTCGGGACACGGGATGGGGCGGCCTTCCTGAGCGAGGCCCGCGAGGCTGCACGTACACAGAACGATCGGCAACATGGTGTGCTTGTTCATCAGGGCTCCTCCTGTTGCCACCAAGAATAGCACGGATTTGGAGGGCCTGTGCAGCGTTCGTGCGCGGGGTGGCGCGGGACGGCGCTTACCGCCGCACCATGCCCAGGACCGCGTTGACGACGAGCTGAATGTCGATCGCATTGGCCTCGCCGTCGCCATTGATGTCGCCGCCCGTGGTGGGCAGCAAGGCGAGCGCCTGGTTGATGACGAGCTGGATATCCACCGCGTCGATCACCTCGTCGCGGTTGACGTCCGGCTGGAAGAGCTCGCGCACGACGGACCACGTGCCCTGCCCGCTGCAGACGCCGCAGGAGCCGTCGCTGGCAGGGGCATACCAGGAACCGTCGATGGCGCGGGCATTCTCGAACATGCCGGTAAACCGCCAGCGGCCGCCGCCCAGCGTAAGCGTGAAATCGAACCGGCCGTTGGCGATCCGGGGGGCGCCGGACCACCATTCGGTCGCCGCGGAGGTGTTCAGCGTGCAATCCTGGCACGGCACGCGCAGGGTGAAGCGAAACGAGCGCAATTCCTGGGCGTTTGAGGCAACGATGACGGTCATGGGCAGGTTCTGGTTGTTGAATCCGGCAAAGAATCCCGGTTCCGGCGTCACCTTGGCGGGCGCCTCCAGCGCCCAGGCCGGCGGCGCGGACGCCGCGTCTGCGATGTCCGCGGCGGGTTCGCTCCAGGTGCGCAGATAGGTCACGGCGCATCCCGCGAGTTCAAGCTCCGCGCCGTTGCGGCGAATGGCTTCGCCGCCCACGGGCACCGCATGGCCTCCGCCTGCGAGGGCGAGGCCTTCTACCCAGCAGCGCTGGCCGGGGGAAAGAACGAGTGCGGCGTCGTCTCCCGCAATGGACGTCGCGTCGATGGCCGCGTGGGCGGCCCCTGGCCCAATCAGACACACCGTGGTCAACGCGGAGGGTACGACGACCCGCTCGCGATAGGTTCCGGGGCCGACCCAGACCGTTGCCTCCGCTCCGCGAGTTGTCTGAAGGGCTTTCTGGATGCTTGCCCACGGGCGCACGGCGGTGCCGTTGCCCAGGACGTCATCACCAAGTGCGGCATCCACAAACGCATCGCTGGCCGACACGGACAGGGAAAGAAACACGAACGACGCGGTCAGTACCCACAGGGGTAACGCAGCGCGGACTGGCATGGTCATCGCAGACAAGGTCCTCCGGGAATGCTTGTTTGATCTCCCCCTTCCAGATGGGCGGTCTCTGGTATTCAGACCAGGCAATGCGGAGAGTACGTCGCTTCAATCGGGCACAGTCTACCACAATCCGGGCGCCGAAAAAAACGATGAACACCTGCTCGCAGGTTTTGCTTTATCCTCACAAACCGCAATATGTGGGGTTTGCGGAGGTCGACGCCTCTACGGGTTGGATGGAGCAACGAGCGGCAAAACGGAACCGGTGGACCGCCGGCGGGAGCGAGGGGCGGACGCTGCGCACCTTCGTTTCCGCCGCTGTGGAGGCTCTCAAACCGTAAGCGTGTCCTGACGGGCCCACCGGTTTTTCGGCCGTTTCCGGGCATTGTGAACGGTCCGGCCGTGATGGGAGGACGGACGAACGGGGGCTTTTCGTTGACTGGAACCGCCCTCTATGCAATAATGCTCCGCAAACACCGAAAAACGCTTATTTCTCCAAATGAGGGACAGCCCAATGGCGGATCTTAAGAACAAGGTCTTCACGAGCGGCGAAGTGGCGGCGATCTGTGGCGTGTCCCCGGATACCGTGGCGCGGTGGTTTGATCTAGGTCAGATAGAAGGCTATCGATTGGGTCCGGGCGGAGACCGTCGTATTCCCTACAGCAGTCTGCGGAAGTTCATGATCAGTCATGGGGTGCCGCTTGAACGGCTGGAGGAAGACGAGTATCGCATCCTGGTGGTGGACGACGACCCCTATTACCTCGACATCATTCCCGCGGCGCTGGCCCGGTCGGGCGATTACCGGGTGTTTGTGGCGTCGACGGGGTTTGACGCGGGCGCCATGGTAGTGGAACACACGCCCCATGTGCTGATCCTGGACATTCACCTTTCGGACATGGACGGGCGGATGGTATGCCACCGGGTGAAGGAGCGCCAGGACACGCGGAACACGCGCGTTCTGGCGATTTCGGGGTATCTCGATGACGAAGAGGCGCGGCAGTTGACGAAGCAGGGCTTTGACGACTACCTGGCCAAGCCGTTCGAGATCGCCAAACTGGTCGAGCGCGTCAACAAGCTGCTCGAGATCTGACGGGGACCGCGGCGGGCGTCGCGGGCGAGCCGTGCCGGCGATTCCTCACACAACGCGCCGGAGCACGCATGAAATACCGTTCTTCACTGATCACCGAGGCTTTTTGTCTTGCCGAATCGCTGCACCGCGACCAGGTGCGCAAGAGCACGAAGATCCCCTACCTGTATCATCTTCTTTCGGTAGCGGCGCTGGTGGGCGAGTACGGAGGGAGCGACCGTCAGGTGGCCGCCGCCCTGCTGCACGATGCAGCCGAGGACCAGGGCGGGCAGGCGACCCTCGAGACCATCCAGGAGCGCCTGGGCGCCGACGTGGCCGCCTATGTGCGGGCCTGCAGCGACAGTCTCGTGGTGCCGAAGCGGTCCTGGCGCGCGCGCAAAGAGGCGTATGTTGGCCGGATCGCGGACCTGCCCGACGAGGTGAAACTGATCATCGCGGCCGACAAGCTTCACAATGTCCGTTCGCTGCTGTGCGATTACCGGCAGGCCGGGGAGTCGCTCTGGCGGCGGTTTAACGGGGGGCGGGACGGCACGCTGTGGTATTACCGGGCGGCAGCCGGGGCGCTGGAAGGCAGCTGGCGCCATCCCATTCTGGAGGAGCTTCGCGAGGCGGTGGATCGGCTGATGGCGGTTGCCGGAGGCCCGGCGCCGCGACCGGGCGCGTAAGCGCGGATCACTTGGATTCCTGATAGATCTTGCGCATGGTCGTCGGCAGGATGTCCATGTTCTCACGGTATTTGGTGACGGTGCGCCGGGCAATATTGATGCCCTGTTTCTTGAGCACGTTCGCGATTTTCTGGTCGCTGAGGGGCCGGGTCTTGTCTTCTTCGTCGATCATTTTCTTAATGAGAGACTGCACGCTCTTCGACGATTGCGCGTCGCCGGTGTCGCGTTTCAGGCCGGGCGAGAAGAAGTACTTCATTTCGAAGAGGCCCTGGGGGGTCTGCATGTACTTGCCGCGCGTGGCGCGGCTGACCGTGGCCTCGTGCACGCCGACGGCGTCGGCAATCTCTTGCAGCGTCAGGGGTTTGATGGCCTCGACGCCCTTCTCCAGGAAGTCCTGCTGGACATCGACGATTGCCCGCGCGATGCGCAGGATGGTGTTTTGCCGCTGTTCGATGTTGCGGATGAGCCACTTGGCGGACTCGATCTTGTCGCGCAGGTACTTTTTCTCGTCTTTGCTCATCTTTTCCTTGCGCATCCAGGCCCGGTACTGGTGGCTGATCCGCAATTCAGGGGACGACTCGTTGGAGAGGTAGACTTCGTATCCGTTGTCGGTTTTTTCGACGGTGACGTCGGGCATCACGTACTGGGGCGGATCGGAGGAGTATTCGAGCCCGGGCCAGGGATAGAGTTTGGCGAGCATGTGCTTGAGTTCTTCGACGCGCTCGGGTTTGATGCCCATGGCCTTGGCGATGGCCGGGATCTGGCGGCGTTCGAGTTTCTCGAGGTGTTCGGCGACCAGGACCCTCAACTCGTCTTCGTCCGGATACTCCATGTCGATTTGAAGCATCAGGCATTCGACGACGTCGCGGGCGCCGACGCCGGTGGGTTCGAACTGCTGGATCACGCCGAGCATGCGGCGGACGTCCTCGACGCTCACGCCGAGTTCCTGTGCGATTTCTTCATCGGACCCGGTGAAGTAGCCCTTGTCGTCGATATCGCCGATAATCCGTTCGCCGATGCGGTAGTCCTGTTCTTTGGGGGCCGCCATGCGAAGCTGGCGCAGCAGCATCGCGGAAAAGGACTCGCCTTTGGTAATGGAGTTCTGGAAGTAATCGCGGCGGCTGTCAAGGTCGCGATTCCGGCCCAGGTCCGTACCGGTGGTGCGGTAATCGCTCAGGCTCCGGGCATATCCGTCGAGGTCGAACGCGACGTCATCGACCGGTTCCTCGCCATTCGAGGGTTCCTGTGGTTCTCTTTCGGGCGGTTCGGAGGTTTCCTGCTTCTGCTCAAGAACGGGGTTCGTCTCGAGTTCCTGCTGCACATACTGATCCAGCTCCAGCCCAGACAACTGCAGAATATGAATGGCCTGCTGCATCCGTTGCGTCAGCATCAGACGCTGCGTTTGCGTCTGAACGAGACGATGTTCCATCCGCATCATGTACGCACGATCTCCTCGTAGTGAATGATGTGTATTATATCGCTGATCCGAAAATACTGTCAATTGGAGCGGCCTCTGGAAGCCTTGGTATAATGCTTATGAACATGATTTTTTGCGGCTTTTGCGTCTCCTGGGGAGCACGATAGTGATCCGGTTTTCATTATTGGGAAGCGGCAGCAGCGGCAACGCCATTCTGGTCGTGACGCCGGGCGCCCGGGTGCTTATCGATTGCGGTTTCAGTATGAAACAGCTCGAGCTGCGGGCCGCCCAACTGGGAGAGCGCCTGGACGAACTCGACGCGGTTTTCGTCACGCACGAGCACAGTGATCACGTGAAAGGACTTGGCGTGCTGGCGCGCCGGCTGCGGATCCCGGTGTTCATGACCCGGGGGACCTGCGCGCGGCTTCCCGCGAACGTGGCCGAAGTCCCGTGTATCGAGTGTTTCACGGCCGGTGATTCCATCCGGCTCGACGGGCTGACGCTCAGCAGTTTCAGTGTATCGCATGATGCGGGCGACCCGGTGGGGTTTTGCGTGGACTTTGAAGGCGCGAAGCTGGGGATCGCGGCGGACCTTGGCCATGCGCCGAACCTGGTTCGGCTTCGCCTGGCCGGTTCGCAGGCGCTGGTGCTGGAGTCGAACTACTGCCCGGAACTGCTTCGCCTGGGCCCGTATCCGCCGCAGCTTCAGCAACGGATACGGGGCAAGCAGGGCCATCTTTCCAACGAGGACATGTCGGCGCTGCTGGCCAGTCTCGCCCATGAGCGCCTTCGCCTGGTGGTGTTGAGCCATCTCAGCGAGGAGAACAACGATCCCGCGCGGGTGTTCGAGATGGCGCGCCGTGCGATGCAGCCGTGCGGGGCCGAAGTCGTTGTGGCCCGGCAGCATGCGCCGACGCGCATGTTCGAGGTGCGGCCGTGACCCCGCTGACGTTTTTGCGGCAGGAGGAGGTGCGGGAGGCGCTTGCGCGGGCCTCGGCGGCGGCGGCGGCGCCGGTGGCCATTCACTACCTGCAGCGGGGCGAGGAGGGGCCGTGTATTGCGGGCGTGGGCCAGTGCGCCGCATGCCGTCACGTGCATGACCTGCCGGGAGGCGTTATGGCGTGCCGCGGCTCGCGCATCAAGGCATCGCTCGAGGCATTGCGCGACGGCCTCGCCACACCGTTCCTGTGTCACATGGGCTTTCCCTGCGTGGCCGCGCCGGTGTTTCCGGACACGGCCCAGGGGTTCATCATCACCTTCGGGCCCTATTGCCCGGCCGAGGCGCCGGACACGCTGACCGAAGACGCGCGGCGCGGCCTCATCGCGCTGGGCGATGACGAACCGGGCGCCCTGGCCGGCCTGTTGCGCGATATCCGTCTGGTGCACAGCGACGTGGTTCCGGTGATCGTTGACTGGACGGTCCGCGACCTCAATGCGTTGTGGCAGCGCCGTCAGGCCATGGCGTTTCCGGAGGAAGCGGAGGCGGAGCCGCCGCCGCCGGCGCGCAGGAGCCGGGCGCGCGACATGCCGGAAGCCGATCCGCTGCGTGCGGCGGCCGTCGCCGCCGGTCTTGCGGGGGGAGAACAGCGGGAAGTGCGCTCACTCGTATTGACGGTGCTGTCGGAAAGTCCGGCGGGAAAGCGGACGGCTCTGGCGGCGCGGCGCGCGCGGGCGGTGGCCCTGGTGGGGGCCGTTATCGAGGCGGCGGAGCGGGCGAAGTTCGATGCGCAGGATTGCTGGGGGCGCCTTCCGGAATTCATCGGGATGGTCAGCACCGCCCGCACGAACGCGGAACTCGCGACCGCGGTCACGGGCGTGTTGCGGGTCATCCGGCGCCGCGCGAAACAGGCCGCGAAAGACGCATCGCTCGAGGCGCTGAACAACGCCCTGCTGCCGCGCCTGGGCGGCGCCGTCACGTTGAACGAGATCGCCGCGGAACTGGGGGAACCGCCCAGCACCATCACACGCCGGCTTCAACGGAAGTTCGGGATGTCGTTTTCGGAATATGCCGGAAAACAGCGCGTGGACCGCGCGAAACGCCTCCTGCGCACAACGCGCCTGGGAATAGGCGAGGTCGCGCGGCGCGTTGGCATCAACGATTCAAGCAATTTCGCGAAGCTGTTCCGCAGGTTTGAAGGCTGTTCCCCTCAGACCTACCGCGAACGGTTCGGAAAGAGGCCATGACACTGATCGACAAGCTGCGGCACTGGTGGCTCGAAAAGCGGTGTCCCACGGAGTTCCTGTGCGATCACTGCAAGTACGACCATCCGTCCGCGTGCGTGCGTCCCGAACGTCCGAACGCCGTAAAATGCCCGGATTACCGGCCCAAGGGCAGCTAGGCAGATATCGCACCGGCGTCACCGCGCCCTGACCGTTTTTGTTTCCTGAATCCCGTGTTGTTGTGAGCCGTTTCGCCATGCCGGGCCGGGGTGGTGCGCTGGGGCCGGCGGTCTCACTCGGACCGGACGTTAACTCCCCGCCGTATCCGTCCAAGGCGCCTTCCCGCCAGCCGGAGCGGTCCCAGTGCGAGCATGGCGCCCAGGACGGGGTCGACGGCGGCGTTTGTGGTCTCCGGGGCAGGCGCTGAACACCCCCACGCGCAACTTTGCAGGGTCTCGGGCGCGTGGACGGCCAGATCCGCCCGCAACAACCCGGCGATGCGGTCCAGTTCCGCGCGGTAGTCGTCACGGCATAGTTCGACGGCAAACCAGAGGCCGTCGGCGGCCGTCGCGGCATCCAGGCACAGGTAGAACGCCGTGAGGCTGGTCAGCATGTCGAACGCGGCGGTTTCGTCGCTGAGATAGGCCGTGCCGTAGACTTCTATCGCGAAGCGGTACTGTCTGGCCGCGGCCCGCAGTTCTTCCCTGGCCTGTTCGATGGAGAGTCCGGCGACACGCTGCGACAACGGGACTGCAAATGCATCGATAAGCTGTTGTTGTTGTCCGGGGCCGAATTCCGCCGCGCCAAGGAGCAGTTTTCTGCCCAGGCCGGGGCCGTCTTCGACACGGAGGAGGTAATCGATCGCGAACTCAAACAGGAACTCGGCCTGATCGGGTCTCAGTCCGAACTCGTCTTCAATCTGGCGAATCTTGCGTGTGGAGTAGAGAGCCTCTGCTTCGGCGGTCTCGTTGAGCCAGTGCTGATGCGAATACCAATCCGCTCCCCACGCCTCGTTGTGGGAGATCATACCGAGAACCAGGCACGACGAGGGAAGGCGGCTGCATTCATAATGGGTGAGTGTGCGCATGGCATCGAACACATCCGGCTTGTTGAAAACAACGTTGTTCATATCGGGGAGTATCGAGCCGAAATGGAGCCCGGGCCGGGTCGAGCCTGTCGCGCGTTCCGCGAGATAGGCGTGTGTGGCGGGTCCCCATGCAAACGCCTGTGCCGCAAGCGTCAGGCCGGTCATGAGCGCGACATACCGCATCATTGCCCCCAGTTTCCTTCGATGAAATCATGGACCCCTCGGCCGGAAAGCATACAACAGGAGCCCATCCAAGGGAAGTTTTCGTTGACATCCCGGCAGGCTCGCCCCCCTCTTAGGCGCGGTTCAATCGGCGACACCGCGCGGACTTGACGCTGTGGACGCGATACGCGATCATCGGCGTAGTGCGTGATGAGGACAGAAAAGGGGGCGGCATGGCATTTTCACGACGGCGGTTCTTGAAAGCGGGCGGCGCGGTGGCCGCGGGCATGCTGGCGCCATGGGCGGCAGCCCAGGCCAAGCGGCCCAATCTGCTGTTCATCATGACGGACCAGCACCCTTTTGGGGCGATCGGGGCGTACGGTACGGCAGGCGTCAAGACGCCCAACATCGATCGCATCGCGGCGGAAGGGGTGCGCTTCGACCGGTTCTACATTGCGGCGTTTCCCTGTTCGCCGTCGCGTGCGAGTTTTCTGACAGGCCGGCACGCTCACAACCACGGGGTGGTCACGAACGATGTGATTCTTTCTGACGCCGTTCCTTCGCTGGGCGCGGCACTGAAACGTGCAGGGTACCACACGGGGTATGTGGGCAAATGGCACCTGACCGGGCAGATGTACCGGGGACGGACCGGCGCCCCGATGAATAACGAGTGGTACTACGAACGCGTGCCCAGCGCGGACGGGTTCCGTTTTGAGCGCAAGCCGGGAGGGACGGGGGAGGACGTGCCGCAACATGGGTTCGACTACTGGGTTGGCGGCTGGACCCATTACCACGACTACCTGCGCCAGGCAGGACTGGAGAAGTTCGCGGAACAGAAGATCGGGAATCACAGCATCGCGGCGAGCGGTCCCGAAGGCACGCACATCTACTCCGAAGTTCCGGAAGACCATCACATGTCGGCGTTTCTGGCGGGGAACGCCGTCAAGTTTCTGGAGGAGCAGCACGGCCAGGATGCCCCGTTCGGGCTGGTGCTGTCGTTTTACGGGCCGCATCTGCCCGTCGCGCCGCCGCGACCGTGGGATACGCTGTATGGGCTTGCCGAGGCGTCTCTGCCGGCGAGTTACCCGGACAATCTCGAGGGGAAACCAGTCCGTCAGCGCACGAACCGCCGGTGTTACGTGCAACCGGAATGGACCGCGGACCAGTTTCGCGACTATATCCGCCGGTACTGGGGGTACAGCAGCTACATTGACCATCAGATTGGCCGGGTGTTGGCCGCGCTGGACGCGTCGGGCAAGGCGGACGACACGATCGTGGTCTTCACGAGCGATCATGGCGACATGATGGCGTCGCACGGTTTTGTGTTTAAACTGGGCCACTGCGGCTATGAGGAACTCCTGAACGTGCCGTTTCTGATCCGTGCGCCGGGGCGGCTGCCATCCGGCGCGGTCTGCGACCGGCTTGTTTCGTCGGTGGACGTATTCCCGACGTTGCTGAAGCTGTTGGGGCTCGATGCGCCCGCGGGCCTCGATGGGCGGGATTTTCTGCCCGCCATCGAGGGGGCGACCATTCACGAACATGTCTTTTGCAATTCGATGGACAACAACCTCACGGTCGTCGGGGCGCGGTGGAAATATGTGTTGAACTGGTCGCCGCGCGATACGGACGAGTTGTACGACCTGGAGAACGATCCGGGCGAGATGACCAACCTGGCCGGTGTGGAAGCACACGCGGAGACACTGGCCCGGATGCGCGAGACGGCGCGGGCATGGCTGCGCGAAACCGGCCATCCGTATGCGGCCGTGATCGAGGCGGCAATCATCGCGGCGCCGGATGCCCGGGTGGTTGATCTGTGGCCCGAGATCACCGGTTTCAACGATCTCGGCGGCGGAACCTTCGAGTTCAGCTATCAGTGGCATGTGGAGGATGCCCCGCCGAAGAACCATCCGTACTGGAGCTTCACGCACTTTACGAACAAAAAGTATGCGCAGGACGGGGACATCGCGTTCCGGGATACCACGTGGCCGACGCCGCCCACGACCGAGTGGGAGAAAGGCGGCATCTGTGCGGTGGGTCCGGTTCGTGTGACGATTCCGGACACGGCGGGCTCCGGCGCGTATGGGGTGCGCATCGGCTTGCACGACCCGAAGAACCGTGTGCCAATCGGAATGCTGGCGCGCGGCGAAGGCAACGCGGTGGCCGTCGGTACGCTGCATGTGACCCGGGACGCGGGGACAGTGTCCTTGCAATTCGTGCCGGCCAAGAGGCCCCGGTAGGGCGTGCGTCCTTTTCTGATCCCGCCAGTCATTCCAACGATTTCAGGTAGTCGATTTGGCGTTTGAGTTTTTCGCGGGGATCCATCGGACGGAAATCCTCGATCGAGATGAAGCCCTGGTAGCCCACGGCGCTGAGATCGGCGAGGAACTGGGGAATGTCGAGGATGCTCTCGGCGAGATCGCATCCGTCGTACGACCAGGTGACGGTCCCCTGCTCATCGGGTTCGCCGGGGACGGGTCTCCAGCCCCCCGCGTGACAATGTTGCAGGTACGGCCCCAGCAGTTCCATCCCGATCCGGAATGTCTCGAATCCGTCTTTGGCCATGTTGTTGACGTCGTAGATGACGCCGAGCTCATCGGGCTGGAAGTTCGCGGCGAGCCGGCAGGCGAGCGAGGCGCTGGGCATCAGCGTGCCGCCGTGGATTTCGATGAAGCAGCGGATGCCGTAGGGTTTGAGCACGTCGAGCGCTTTGCTGTACGCGTCGACTGCGCGCTTGTAGAGGTCGTTGTAATTGGCGGATCGGTCGTAGCCGGTGGGCGCGCCCAGACGGATGGGAATCTGTCCCATGCGCGCGACGCCGTCCGCGAGGCGCTTGATCTCGTCGAGTTCATCGCAGCGCAGGTTAGCGGCAATGGCGGGAATCTCGAGGCCGTGGTCGGCGGTGATACGGGCGACCTCGTGCGCTCTCTGGGCGAGGTTGGCTGGGGACAGGCCGGTCTTGTGCTCGCCCCACATGCTGAATCCCTGGCCGATGGCCTGCTCGGGCGTGTACCGCACGCGCCATTCGACGCCGTCGTAGCCGAGTTCCTGCAGCAGTGCGCAGGTCTCGGGCACATCGAATTCGGGGAGGATGACGCTGGTCACGCAGTATTTCATCGATGAACCCCTCTGCTTTCGGCAATTCACACCGCGTTTCTTTTCCGGAAACCCAGTATCCGGGGCGCGCCGGTGCATTTCAAGACGGCGGCAGGGGGCGGGCGCGGTTTCGTCCCTGCAGTGAAATGCGCTATGCTGGGGGACGGCTCAAATCAACGAAAGGACTCTGTGATGAGCGCCACTTCCTTGCCGCAACGTCTTGCCATTCGTGTGATCAGCGAAGATCCCGTCATCCGATTTGCCGCGGAGGAGTTGAAGCACTACCTGGCGCGGGCGACCGGCCGCGAAGTGGCCGTGGACACCGCCGCGGCGGAGGGCCTGGTCCTGGGGCTCATGGCGGATCTTCCCGGTGTTCCGGCGCCGGGGGTGGCGAATCCGGAGCTGGACGACGCGATCCACATCGACACGCGGGGCGCGTCGGGGATTGTTGCGGGCATCAATCCGCGCAGCGTGCTTCTGGCGGTCTACCGTTACCTGACGGAACTGGGCTGCCGGTGGGTTCGCCCCGGCGACGATGGGGCGTACGTACCAAGCCTGGAACAGCTCGGGGACGTCCGCGTCTCGGAAACGCCGTCCTACCGGCATCGCGGGGTATGCATCGAAGGGGCGGTGAGTTATGAGCATGTGCGCGACATGGTGGACTGGCTCCCGAAACTGGGGTTCAACGGGTACTTCATCCAGTTTCGCGAAGCCCACACGTTTTTCGATCGCTGGTACCGGCACACGGGCAATCCGAAGCAGGCGGGTGAAGCGCTGCCGGTCGAGAAAGCCCGCGAATACACGGAGCAGCTCGAGAAAGAGATCAAACGCCGCGGGCTGCTGTATCACAAAGTCGGGCATGGCTGGACCTGTGAACCGTTCGGGATCCCCGGTCTGGGCTGGGAGGAGGAGGCGCGCAGCGCGCCGCCCGAGGTGGCGAAGTATCTGGCGGAAGTGCGCGGCAAACGGGATTTCTGGAAAGGGGTGGCCCTCAACACCAATCTCTGCTATTCGAACCCGGAGGTGCGGCGCATCATCGTGGAGGCCGTGGTGGCGTACGCGCGCGAGCACCCGGCCATCGACTACATTCACTTCTGGCTTGCCGACGGCACCAACAACAACTGCGAATGCGCGCAATGCGTCCGGGCCCGGCCGTCGGATTTCTATGTGATGATGCTGAATGAACTGGATCGGCGCCTGTCGGAGGCGGGGCTCGCGACGCGGATCGTGTTTCTAATCTACGTGGACCTGCTGTGGCCGCCGCTGGAGCAGACGATCGTGAACAAGGACCGGTTCGTGTTGATGTTCGCGCCCATTGTGCGGACGTACAGCGAGACCTTCGAAGCCGGCGACACCCTGCCCGAGCTGCCGCCCTTTGAGCGCAACAAGCTGGCATTTCCCAAGAGCGTGGATGCCAATGTGGCGTTTCTCAAGGCCTGGCAGGCGATCTTTGACGGCGACAGTTTCGATTTCGACTACCATCTCATGTGGGATCATTCAAACGATCCGGGCCACATGCAGATCGCCCGCACCATCGCGGCCGACATGCAGGGCCTCGGGAAGATCGGCCTGAACGGCTACGTGAGCTGCCAGATCCAGCGCATCTTTCTGCCGACCGGGCTGGCCATGACGGTCATGGGGCGAACGCTGTGGAACGCGGCCACGGATTTTGACGCGGTGGCCGACGATTATTTTCGGAGCGCCTTTGGCGCGGACGGTCCCGCCTGCCGCGATTATCTCGAACGCGTGTCCGGCCTGTTCGATCCCGTGTACATCCGCGGGGAGAAGGAATGGGTGGATGCGGAACAGGCGCAGCGCTTCGCCCGCGCTCCCGATGTGATTCAGGGATTCATGCTCACGGTCGCGATGAACCTCCACGCGGCCGAGCCGTGCCACCGGGCGTCCTGGCTCTACCTGAAACACCATGCGGAACTGATGCTGGGGCTGGCCCGGGCATTTCATGCCAAAGCGCTCGGGATGGACGAGGCCGCCCGGAAGGCCTGGGAAGCCACAAAACAGCTCGCGTGGGACAAGGAACCCGCCCTGCACCCGGTCCTCGACACGTGGCTGTTTGCGATGACCGCGCTCGAAGCCAAATTCGTGCCCGGCAAGGGCGACGGCGCGCCGGGGTGAGACTGGCCCGAGACCGCGTGGTTCTGCCAGGAGACCCATGGGCCGGCGCGGGACTAGGCGCCGCGTTCCGTTTGTTTCTCTCTGGAAACAGACAGGAGGAGCCGTGATGCGTGTATACGCAGCCGCGCTGATGTTGCTTGGGGTAGCGTGCTCCTTGCCCCTCGCGGAACCGGCGGGGGCGAACGCGGCGGACCGCAGCGTGGCGGGCGATACATCCGCATTCAAAGGAGTTCAAGGCATGGAAACGGCGACATTCGCCGCGGGGTGTTTCTGGCACGTCGAAGAGGCGTTTCGGCGCGTCGAGGGTGTGAAAGCCACCTCCGTGGGGTATACCGGCGGCCACAAGGAGGAGCCCACGTACAGGGAAGTCTGTACAGGCACGACCGGCCACGCGGAGGCCGTCGAGGTGGTGTACGAGCCGGAGACGGTGAGCTACGAGAAACTGCTCGAGGTGTTCTGGAAGGTGCACAATCCAACACAAAAAGACCGCCAAGGGCCCGATGTCGGCCACCAGTACCGGTCGGCCATCTTCTGCCACACGCCGGACCAGGAGAAAGCGGCCCGGGCGTCGATGAAGGCGCTCGGCGAATCCGGCCAGTACCGCCAGCCCATCGTGACGGAAATTGTCGGGGCGCAGACCTTCTGGCGCGCGGAAGAGTATCACCAGCAGTACTTTAAGAAGAACGGTCGGTCGCATTGCCCCCGGTGAAGCTTCCGTGACGCTTCCGGGCCGGCATCGAGGCGTCGGACGGGTAGAAAAACGGGGCATTCTGCTGTAAAGTGGACGCATTGTTCACGCGTTGCGATGGCAGAAACTGCGGGTTTTGTGGCGAAGGGAGGACGATCATGCGTATCGCGGAAGCCATGGCACAGGAAATGGCCCAGGAGGCCAAAAACACGCGCAGACTGCTCGAACGTCTGCCCGAGGACCAGTTCGGCTGGGCGCCTCACGAGAAATCGATGACTCTGGGACGGCTGGCATCCCATGTGGCGGAATGCTTCGGCTACACGGTGCCGATCATCACCACCGACTCGCTGCAGCTCAATCCCGACGACTACAAGCCGGCCGTTGCGGCGAGTGTCGCTGAATTGCTGCACGCTTTTGACAAGGACCTCGAACAGGCCCTCGGCGTTCTGGACGGCGTGCCGGACCAGCATATGATGATCGCGTGGAAAATGCAGATGGGCGAGCGGACCGTCATTGATCTGCCGCGCTATGCCGTGATGCGGGGCATGGTTCTGAATCACCACGTCCATCATCGCGGCCAGCTTGCGGTGTACGCACGCCTGCGGAACGTGCCGTTGCCGTCCCTCTACGGCCCGTCCGCGGACGAAAAACAGGCGTTTTCGTAACCGAACGGGGACACGTAGTCGCGCCGGGGCGGCGCTTGGAACATGTCCCCGTTCTTGTCCGGCGTCTTCAAACTCTGGCCGAGCCGGTGTCGTAAACAGTAATACCGGTCCATCCACGCGACGAAAACGGGGCCGATCACCCGTTTGTCGGCGGCCCACACCAGACGCCCGGGATTCAGCATGTGCATGGGTCAAAACACTCCTATTTCGACCTCGGCGCCGCCGCGCTCGTTCGAGACGTAGGCGCTGTAGATGGTTACGATGGCGTCGGCGGCAAGCCGGCTGTCGCTTTCGACAGGTTCGCCGTAGGCCACGGCGCGGTAGAACGCCTCGATCTCCTGCGGATATCCGGTAAACCAGTCTTCGTCAGGCGGGATATTGGTCCAACCCTGTTTAGTTTCGATCTTCTCGACGGTGTAGACGTCGGCGAAATTGGCCTCGCTCGGGTTATAGACCTGCATGGCGGTATTGGGGTTGATGTTGCAGATGGTGCGGTGGTTGTTGGCCGCCACTTCCAGCCAGTTGTGGATGCCGCCCAGGACGATGTCGGATGCGAAGAGCGTGGCGACGGTGCCGTCTTCGAAGGTGATGTGCATCATCGAAAAATCGTCGATGTCGTGGTAGTCGCAACGAATGTGGCCGGCATCGCGAAAGGTCTGCATGCGGGTGAGGGCGTGCGCGCGGGCGGTGACGGTTTTGGGGCGGATGGGTTTGCCGTCGCGCGCGCGGCCTTCGACGCGCTTGAGGTACAGCGCCGCCGTGAGGGGATGGCAGCCCTTCCCGATGAGCACGCCGCCGCCGGAGTATTTCCAGTAGGCGTACGTGGGGTTGTGCGACCCGGAATGGGCCTCTTCCCCGTGAATCCAGAGGATCTGCGCGCCGGTCTTTTCGATGATCTCGCGTTCGCGCTGGACGGCGGGGGCGTATACCCAGTTCTCCGCGTAGAGGATCCGGCCCTTGCTCTTCGCCTCGGCCGCAAGCATCCGTTTCACGCTTGCCAAACCGTGTTTCAGGGCGTCTTCCTTCGGGAAATGGTCGCCATGGAACCCGTTCGTGCCGTCGCCCAGGTATCCGGTAAGTGGTTTTTCGACAATAACGTGCTTGTCGCGCTCGAGGGCGGCGATGGCGATTTCCTCATGGGCGGCGACGATGACGCAGCAGTGGACCACGTCCACGTCGTCGAGCAGCGCGTCCAGAGACTCGTAGCAGCGGATGCCCCGTTCTTTCGCAAAGGCCTGCGCCTGTTGGGTATCGAGGGCATAGACCCCCTTGACGTCGACGTGGGCGCCATAGACCTTCGACATCGCCTCGTAATGAAACCGGGCGGCAAATCCCGCGCCGACAATCCCCGCCCGAACCGTTTTCTTTTCCATGGCCGTATCCCCTCAATGGTTAGATGACGCCCCGCCGCCCGGTGCGGACCGGGCAGGCCGGCACGGAAGCCAGTGTAGGCGATGCGCGGGAACGGGATCAACGGAGCAAAAATGCGGGCGTATTTTTTCTTGACACAATGTATACGAAAGTATATATTGAGGCTGCGGCCCGGCCGGATCCGCCGGTTCCGGGAACGCGCATCGGAAAGGAAGCGCGGGCATGGACAAACCGAAGAAAAAGGCCGGGAGCGCGCGGGAAGCGCTCGAGAACCTTCCAGACGCGGAACTGGAGGTGATGGCCTGCCTGTGGCAGCGGGGCGACGCGACGGCACGGCAGATTCGCGAGGAGATGGCGTCGTACCGGCCCATGACGCACGGGGCTCTGGTGACCCTGCTGAAGCGGCTGGAAGCGAAGGGACTGGTCAGGAAGAAAAAGGGCGATTTCGGGAAGGCGTTTGTTTTCCGGGCGGCACACGCGCCGGAGCCGGTGTACCGGAAGATCATGCGCGACCTCCACGAGCGGGTGTTTGGCGGAAGCGGGGTGGCCATGTTCGCCTCGCTGTTCGAGACGCGTCCGCCATCGGCGGAGGAGGTTGATGAGTTGCAGCAACTCTTGGACGATCTGCGGCGGCAACAGGAAAGAAAGGGATAGGACCATGAGCGGGGCGACAGGCCTTTTGAACGCGGCGGGGGCGGCGTGGTGGCCGTATGTGTTTCATGCGGCGTGGCAGGCGGGGGTGGTTGGCGTCCTGGTGCTCGGAGCGGTGTGGGCGTTGCGGCGGCGGTCTGCGCCGTTGCGCTACGGGTTGTTGCTGGTGGCGCTGGCGAAGTTCGCGATTCCGCCCATGCTGGCCCTGCCGGTGGGGGCATTTTTCTGGCTGCCGGAACCGGCCCGGATTGACGCGTCCGAACTGGACGGTGAGGAAGCGCGTATCGCGGAACCTGCCGCCTTTTCCTCGGGCGAAGCGGTCCTTGTGCGGCCCGAGGGGAACGAAACGTGTGCCCGCGAAGGTTCCGGTCTGTATGCGCCGCCCGCGGCAGCGCGCGCATCGTCCGGACCTGTTCCCCGCCTGAACTGGCGGGGATGGCTCCTGGTGCTGCACGCCGCGGGGGTGTTCGTCATGGCGGGGTGGATGCTCTGGGCGCTTGCCGGGCTGCGGAGGCTCCTCGCGCAGTGCCGCCCAGTGTGGGACGGGCCGATCCGCGACTCCGCGCGGCGGGTCAGTGCCGCCCTGGGGATGCGCGGCGACGTCGAGGTGATGCTGGCGCCCGGCGACATCGCGCCCATGGCGGTGGGGCTGTTCCGGCCCTCGGTCGTGTTGCCGGAATCGATGGCCGGGAGTCTGAACCGCGAGGCATTGGAGTCCGTGCTGGCACACGAACTGGCCCACCTTCGCCGGAGGGATGCCTGGGTTTTGGCGCTGGAGAACATCCTGCTGAGCTTCTGGTGGTTCAATCCCCTGGCCTGGATGGTGGTGAACGCGCTTCGGCGAACCCGCGAAGATTGCTGCGACGACCTGGTCCTGTCATTACGGCTCGCCGATGAACACACGTACTGCCGCAGCCTGGTCAGCGCCGCGTCGGCGGTCGCGCGGCCGGCGTGGTCGCCCGCCATCCTGGGGTTCGCGGACCGCATGCATCCGCTGGGCCGCCGCTTGACCCGGCTCATGGACACCACGCTGCGTAAACCCCACCGCCTCTCGCTGGCCGGGGCGGCGGTGCTTGTCCTGTTGGCCGCGCTGGCCTTGCCGGGTCTTCGAACGGTGACCGCGGGCGTTTCCACGGCGGCAGTGCCGAGCCTCAGCGGCGCCGCGGCGATGCCGGGGGTGGATGAAGCGGCCGTGAAGGAGGCGTACTCTGAGATTCCGGGGAAGGTGGTCTTCCACGGCACGTACCGGCACCGCAGCCGGGGGAGCGACATCCCGGAACCGGGCGAGTTGTGGTTGAAACAGACCGGGACCGGGGCGATTGCGGCAATCACGCACCTGCCCTTCATGCACACGACGGAGATCGCCCGGGGGGACGAGACCCATCGTATTGTGGAATACACCACCGTGCGCGATGCCCAGGGCGACAATCCCGGTTACCGGATCGAGCTCAAGATTGGAGATGGCGAAGTGCGGGTGACGCGCCGGAATGTCCGGGAAGACTGGGACGACCAGGCGCTGCCCGTGCCGGAAGGGGCGTTGTTTGACCCCAACAGCCGTCCCGACCCCTATGCGGCGGCGAACATCCTGTTGCGGGGCCTCCAGCTTGCGGAGGGCGAGCGGAAGGAACTGGCGGTATACGACTGGGACAATTCCGGCAACGCCATGGCGGGTTATACGATAGGTTTCAGGAATGCCGGGAGAGAAGAGATTCTCGTTCCGGCGGGGAAGTTCCAGGCCACGCATATCGTGCTCCAACAGGTCACCAGCGCCGATACCTGGTTCAAGAAACGCGCGGAGCACATCACCGATTTCTGGATGCTCGATAACGGCGTCATCGTTCGCATCGTGCGTCACCGCGAACCGTATGAACTCGAGCTGCTCGAGTGGACGGCGCCGGAGGAGTTGCCGGGCTACCTGGGACGCGCCGCGGCCGCTCCGTTCCCGGCCGCCCCATCGCTCGACGCCATCCCGGGCGAGGTCGCGTTTAAAGGGACCTACAAGCATTTCAGCCGCGGCCGCGAGGCCGGACTCGGCGAGATGACCTATAAAGTCGCGCCGGACGGCGGGTGGTCCGTCTGGAGCGAGCTGAAGTTCTATCCGTCCGCGTTTGTGGCCGTTTCGGATGCGGCGAAACGCCTGCACACCTATCTTATCCACTATCCGAGCGGTCAGAAGCCGGGCTACCACGCCGAGTATGTGTTTGACGAGGGGACGATGCGCTGCACGAAGGTGCAGGAAGGCCAGAGCGCCAACGAGAAAACCATTGACGCGCCCGCGGGCGCTTCGTTTGATCCCAACACGCGTCCCGACCCGTATTGCGTTGCGCCAATCCTGCTCGCAGGGATGAACCTGGCCGAGGGCGAATCCCGGGAGCTGGACCTGTTCGACACGGATTACACCGGCGAAGGCGTGGAACCTTACCGGGCCCGCTATGAGCACAAGGGCAAGGAACGCATCGGACTGTCGACCGGCCACGCGTTTGATGCGAATCACATCGTGTTGACGCAACTGTCGACGGCGCGTACCTGGTTCAAGAAAGCCGAAGGCCACGTCACGGATTTCTGGGTGCTCGACAACGGCGTGATAGTACGCATTTACCGCCACCGCGAACCGTATGAAGTCGTTTTGCAGGACTGGTCGGCGCCGGCGCAACTGCCGGGCGCGGCCGGAACGTCCCAACCGGCGGCGGAGTAGGCGCGGCGCGGCTGCATGGGCCCGTTCTCCTGAGTTTTCATGCCCGCTTCGCTCGTGGCATGATAGACGGGACATGCGAAACGCGCTCTGGTTCATTATTGGCGGCATCGTGCTGGCTCTTGCCTTTGCGTTGCGGAGCCCGTACCTCGCGTATGCCGCGTACGCCTTCCTGCTCCTCGTGGGCATTGCGCATTTCAGCTCGTGGGCGTGGCTGAGCGGGCTGGATTGCCAGCGCACGGTCGATCGCGCGACGGTACACCAGGGCGAGAGCATCACCGTCGATGTGGCGGTCGAGAACCGCCGCGGATGGCCCATTCCGTGGCTGTATGTCGAGGACTTGCATCCGGCTGATTTTGCGCGCGCGGGCGATAACGCCCGGCTGGCCGTGCTCATGCCGGGCCGTTCCCTGCGCTTTCAGTACACCCTGACCTGTCCGCGGCGCGGTTACCACCGGATCGGTCCGCTGCTCATGGAATCGGGCGATCTGTTTGGGTTGCAGCGCCGCTTCGTTACGGGAAAGCGGCAGGACTACGTTTCGGTGCTCCCGACGGTGGCCTATATCGAGACGTTCACGATCGCGGCGCGGCGTCCGCAGGGCCCGGTGCGCATCACCAACCGCATCTACGAGGATCCTTCCCGCATCGCGGGCGTCCGTGAGTATCAGCGGGGCGACCCCCTGAACCGCATCCATTGGAAAGTGTCGGCGCGGACCGGCGACCTGTTTACGAAACAGGCCGAACCGTCGAACGTGCTGGGCGCGACCCTGGTGCTGGACCTGCACCGGGACGCCTATGCGGGCGAGAAGGCGGAACAGCGCATGGAACTCGCGATCACCACGGTGGCGTCGCTGGCGTATCTGCTCCAGCTTTCGGGCGAGCAGTTGGGGATGATCACCAATGCGCGCGACGCCGCGGACGTGGCGCGGTATGAGGTCGCGGGCACGGAGACGCTTTCGCGCCAGGACGCCGAGTCGGGCGTGGCCGGGGAGGACCACGCCGACACGCTTCGGCCGCTCGAAGTGCCGACGCGGCGGAGTCCCGTACAGGCGCTGCACATCATCGAGAACCTGGCGCGGGTCTTGCCAACCGACGGGCTCGATGTGGGCGCGCTGCTGATGGCGGAGTTTCGCAAGCAGCCGCGGGACGCCACCCTGCTCCCGGTGGTGCCGCAGGTGACGCCCGAGTTTGCGCGGGTCCTCGCCCAGATGAAGCTGTCGGGGTTTTCGGTGACTGTGTTCATCATCGACAACTACCATGGATACGAGGAGGCGTCGGTGGTGCTGGCGGCGGACGGGATTGACGTATTGCACATCGAGACGGAGCGGGATCTCCATGAAATCTCACCGGCCAGAATCTGACGGGGCGGCCAGACCGCCGGAGCAGCCCGAGGCGACCGATTTCGCGTCGCTGATGGCGCCTCCGGTCGCGCAGCGGCAGCGGCCGAAAACGCCGCTCGCCACGGATTTCGCGTCGCTCAAGCGGTCCCTGTCCGAGAGTCCGGCGAAACGCTGGCAAAGACACACGGCGACCGATTGGCTGATCGACGGACTGATTCCGCTGCTGATTCTCCTGATGGTGCTGTCGTTCGTGATGTTTCTGCTGGATATCCGGTACGTCTACACCGAAGTGAGCGACATGAATATTCGCGCCTTCGCGCTGTTCCTGGTACTTGGCGTGGTGGCGTTGAACCGGCTCATCGCACGCGACGGCACGGAGGAGTCGCTGGTTTATTTCGTGCTTCTCGCGGTCGTGACGGGTTTCTACACCTTCGTCACGACGGGGGCCTACGATGTGGGGTCCATCGCAGGCAAATTCATGAACCAGCCGTACGTGGCCACGGGCTTCAACATGGCGCTCGTCATTCTCCTGTGGTGGGCGACCAACCGCCTGATGCACGAGTGCTGCGTCGATGAGAACCTGACCGCGGGCGACATCGGCATCCTCACCGGCACGGCCCGGCGCATCGTGAAGGCCTCCCGGACCAAACCGCGGGCGCCGAAACGGCCCACCAGCCTGAGCATGTGGATCGACCTCGATGCCTACGATCCGAGCGAAGCGCGCCCGGCTTTGACTGTCGTCTCGAAGCGGGTGGAACCGGCGGCGAAGCGACTTCAGAAACGGCACCCGGGGATTTCGATTTTCTACTTTTCGGCGCCGGTGGTGTTGGTTTTCGCGATCGGTCCCCGGATTGTCGGTCACGGCGGAGGGCGGCTGGTCTTCAGCGGCTGGGCGCTGCTGGTGCTCTACCTGCTGTCGGCGCTGTCGCTGCTGATGCTGACGAGCCTCGGCGGGATCCGCGCCTATTTCCGCAACCGCCGGGTGGCGATCCCGGGGGGGATCGGGCCGTTCTGGGCGGGCCTGGGCACGGTGCTGGTCCTGGCGGTGCTGGTGGGTGCGGCCGCGCTGCCCAAGCCGTCCTGGCCGCCGCTGCTGCATGTCGGGGAGCACCAGTACGACCCGTGGAACAAGGGCTCGACGTTCCGGCTCTCGCTCGTCGAGGTCACGCCGGAGGAACAGGCCCGGTTGAGCGAGCTGACCCGGTATGTGGGCTATGGGGTTCTGGCGGTACTGGGCCTGTTCGCGTTATACGGGCTCCTGCGGGCCCTGGGCGCGCTCGCGTTCGCTCTGGCGCGGCAGCGCCGGCGGCTTCCACGCTGGCTGGTCGGGTTCTTTGATGCCCTCGACCGCGTGCTGCTCCGGCTGGCGCGCTTGCCCAGCCTGCCGGCGTTCAGGCGGCGCATCCGGATCCGCCCGTCGGTGTCACAGTCCATCCGTTACCGCAATCCGATGGCGCAGGGCGAGCCGCGCGGGCGGGCCGGCATCGCGCAGGCGGTCGCGACCAGCTACGATGCCCTCTGCGCGCTCGCGAGCGACATGGGCATTCCGCGTCGTGAGGACCAGACGCCGTACGAGTTCATTCGGTCCTTCCCGAAGGAGCTCGAGGGGCTGCGTGACGAGGCCATGGGCCTGACCCATCTCTACGTGCGTTCGCAATACTCGGATTTGGAACTCGAGCCCCGGACCCTCGACGCGTTGCGCAGATTCTGGATCGCGTTCGAGCAGGTCCGCCGCCAGTACGTCCACTGACCCGCGGGGTCGTTGCCGCGAATGCCAAACCGGATGACCCGCCCGAGGTACGCGAGATTCAGCACCAGGGGGTATATCCACAGATGCCAGCCGCCGGGCAGGCTCAACCAGCGCGGAATCCGCCGGGCGATCCGCCAGGGCGAGTAGAATGCGCGGATCAGCCAGTCCGCGCCGTGCTGCAATTCGTCGCGGCGCATCAACCGGGGCGTGAAGACCGCGTGGCGGTAGTCGTAGTGTTCCCAGTCCCGGTCCACGATCCGGTCCCGCATGGATTCGAACAGGGGCGTGCCGGGAAGCGGCGTGACGATGGCCAACTGGATGGCGTCGATACGGGCCTGTTCAAGGGATTTCAGGGTTTCGCGAAATACCGCCGGGGAGTCATGGTCAAAGCCCACCATGACGCCCGCCTCGACGTACATGCCGTGCCGGTGAAACGCGGCGACTGCCGTACGGTATTTTTCGGGCGTATTGAAGGCCTTCTGCTGGGAGGCCAGCGCGTCGGGGTTGAACGTTTCGAGTCCGACGAACACCCCGGTGCAGCCCGCGCGCTGCATGGCCGCGAGCAGCGCCTCGTCATCGCCGATGGTGAGTGAGGCCTGCGTGATCCAGCGTTTACCCAGCGGCGCCAGGCCTTCGAAGAGGGCCATGGCGTAGTCGCGGTCCTGGGTCAGGTTGTCGTCGACGAACATGAAGAAGGGGCTGTCGAAGGCCGCGACCTCAGCCACCACATCGGCGACCGGCCGCGTGAAGAACCGGCTCTCATGGAATTTCGCGATGGAACAGAACCGGCACGCATTCCGGCAGCCCATGGTCGCGAAGGTGGCATGGGCCGTCACGTACTGGCGCTTGTCGAGCAACTGCCGCGGCACGGTCTTCGGGATGCCCAGGCTGACATCCCCCCGGTAACGGCGCTGGAGCGTGCCGGCCTGAATGTCTTCACAGACCCGCTGCCAGGCCCCGTAGGCGGGTCCCGTCACCACGGCGTCGGCGTGTTCGAGCGCTTCGCCGGGGTTCAAGGTCGCATGGTAGCCGCCCATCACGACCGGGATCCCCCGTTCGCGGAAATGCGCGCACAACTCGTAGGCGCGAGGCGCCAGGGCGGTCATGGCCGTGATGCCTACCACGTCGAAATGGCCGTCGGGAATGTCCTGAAACTGTTCATCAATGAGCGTAATCTCCGCGTCCCCGGGAGACAGCTCGGCGACGCTCAGCAACGGCAACATGGAGAACCGGAACGTTTTGCCGTTGAAAAACCGCCGCCGCCCGATGCGGCGCCAGTACCCCGAGGCAGGTGCAATCAGCAGAATCTTCATGGCCGGCTCCTTTGTTGCTTGATCCCAAGCAGTTTATGTATGTACTAATGGGTCCGCCAAACACCGCCCTTCCCGCGGGCGGTCTGTTTCCCGCTACGCCCGGGTCTTCGCCAGGCGGTCGCGTACCCGGTTCAGCATCGCTATCAGGCTGTCCAGTTCGTCGTTGTTCAAGACCGACATCACCCCATGCACGGCGGTCATGTAGTCCTTTTCGGCGGCTTCGAGGCAGTGGCGGCCGCGCGGGGTCAGTTTTACGAGGTTGTAGCGGCGGTCGTTGGCGGCGGGCGTGCGGCGAATGAGGCCGGCCTTCTCCATGCGGTCCACGATCGACGTGATGTTGGCCCGGTTGACGAGCAGCATGCGGCTCAACTCGATCTGGGTGAGTCCGCCCTCGTCGTTGCTTTGGTGCTTGAGCAGGCTGAGCACGTTGAACTGGACATCGGTCAGCTCGTGGTCGCGAAAGAAGCCGGTGGCGCGGCGCTTGATGCGGTTGGCGGTAAAATAGACACTCAGCAACGCCTCGTGCTCTTTCGAGGCGAACGGATGCTTGTGTCCGAGCTCATGCTGGAGGGCCATTGTTCGTTCTCCAACTGTTTATATATTAACTGTACAGCAACGAACCGGTTCTGTCAAGAGGCAAACGGGGATTTCTGGCAGAATTCATAAGTTATTGTAAAGAAGACACTTGAGGCGTATTGGATCTGCGCGTGGGCGTTTCCACCGGGGGGCGGCGGCCCGAAACGTGTCCCCGTTCGGAGGAAGAGGCCTGCCGCGCAGGCGCTCAGCGATCCCGGGACGCTGATCGTGTTTCGCGGGCCGTTTTCCCGTGGTATGATGCGGGCAGGGTCCTGATGTGCGCGATGGGGGAGAAGCCGATTTCCGAGGAGAACCCGCCATGAACCGTCGAACCGCTACCCGCCGGAGTTTTCTCAAGATGTCCGCCGCGCTGGGCGCCGCGCCCTGGATTGTGCCGTCGAGTGTGTTTGGGGCGAACGCGCCGAGCAACCGGGTGAACGTCGCGCACCTGGGGGTGGGGGGCCGCGCCAGCGCGTTGATCGGGATGTTCGTTCAGCATGACGACGTGCAAATCGTGGCGTTGTGCGACTGTTTCAGGAACCGCCGCGAGGACATGCGCGAGAAGCTCAATGCCAAGTACGGCGGCGATGTGGTGAAAGCCTACGCGGACTTTCGCGAGGTGCTGGCGCGCGACGACATCGACGCGGTGGTGATCGCGACGCCCGACCACTGGCACGTGCCGCTTGCGGTGGCCGCCGCCAGGGCTGGCAAAGACATGTATGTGGAGAAGCCGCTGGGGGTGAGCATGCCATGGGCGGAACGCCTGCGCAGCGAGCTGAAGACTGCCAGGCGCGTGTTTCAGTACGGCACGCAGCAGCGCTCGGCCGCCAGGTTCCGTGTCGCCTGTGAGCTGGTGCGCAATGGATACATCGGCGAGATCCAGCGCGTCGAGGCGTGGTGTCCCGACATGAGCACGCAATTCGACGGGTTCACCGTGAAACCCTACGGGTCAACGGAGCCGTCGGAACCGCCCGAGGGTTTTGACTATGACATGTGGCTCGGACCCGCGCCGGAGAAACCCTACACGGTCGATCGGTGCACGCCGCTTGGCGCGTACCACATTTATGATTACGCGTTGGGGTTCATCGCGGGCTGGGGCGCCCATCCGCTCGACATCGCCCAGTGGGGGCTGGGCCGGGACCACACCAGCCCGGTGTATTACGCCGGCACGGGCGAAATCCCCGCGGGCGGTTTGTGCGACAGCGTCGAGTCGTGGGATGTCCATTGCGAATACGAGGACGGTCTGCCGATGCGGTTCATGGGGAGCCGGGTCGCCGAACCGGTGGTGAGCGCGTACCGCAAATGGGTCGACCACGGGACGACGTTCTTCGGAAGCGACGGCTGGGTGAGCGTCGACCGGTCGGGGATGGTCACCAGCGATCCCAGGCTGGCCGACATCAAACTCACGCCGAACGAGGTGCACCTGAAGGTGTCGGCGGGTCAGGAACGCGACTTCATCGATTGCGTCAAGTCGCGGGAAGAGACGATCAATCCGCTCGAATCGGCCATCCGGTCCGATGCCATCAGCCACCTCAGCGATCTGGCCATCCGGGTCAACCGCCCGATCCGGTGGGATCCCCGGCGCGAGCGCGTCGACGGCGACCGCCGCGCCGCGCGGCGCCTGTGGCGTTCCCTGCGCGCTCCCTGGAACCTCAAGAAACCCATGATCACCGAAGGCTGGGAGGCCTGAGGTTTCGCAGGCGCCCGCCGAGACCTCCGGGCGCGCGGGGGAAGGGGCCTGTCCCGTCCCACGGTGCCTGGGACGGCGCTTTCGAACCGGGTTTCGTTGAACGCTACTGAAACGCCCGGCGGCCAATCTGCGAAACTGACGCAATCAAGCCGTAATCACGGAGAATCTGCCGATGGAATACCGCCCCTTGGGAAACAGCGAATTGACCGTGTCGGTCTATGCCTTTGGCGCGTGGCAACTGGCCGATACGGCATACTGGGGCGAACGCGCCGATGCGGACGCCGAGGCGGCCGTGCAGGCGGCCATCGATGCGGGGGTCACGCTGTTTGATACCGCGGAGAGCTACGCCGGGGGCCGGTCGGAGGAGGCGCTCGGCAAGGCGCTGGGGAGCCGCCGCAACGATGTGTTCATCGCCAGCAAGGTTTCGCCGGAGCATTGTCTGCGGCCCGAGATGCTGCGCGCGGCCTGCGAGGCGAGCCTCAAACGGCTGGGGACCGCCGCCATCGATCTGTACCAGGTTCACTGGCCCTGCGATCCCGCACGTTTCGAGAACGCTGCCGCGGAGTTGATGCGTCTGAAGGACGAGGGCAAAATCCGCGCCATCGGGGTGTCCAATTTCGGTGCGCGCCACCTGGACGCGTGGATGCAGGCGGGGACATGCGCTTCGAATCAGCTCGGCTACAACCTGCTGTTCCGCGCCGTTGAGTACGAGGCGGCGCCCGCATGCCGGGATCACGGCGTCGGGATCCTGGCCTATATGCCGTTGATGCAGGGCATCCTGGCGGGCCGCTGGGACCGCGTGGATGAGATTCCGGAAATGCGCCGCCGCACACGCCATTTCTCATCGGAACGTTCCGGTACCCGGCACGGGGAACCCGGATGCGAAGCCCTTCTGATGCAGACGCTGGAGGCGATCGGCGCGCTGTGCCGGGAACTGGGCGAACCCATGGCCCGCGTGGCCATTGCGTGGCTCCTGCGCCAGCCGGGCGTGACTTCGGTGATCGTCGGCGGGCGCACGCCTGCGCAACTCGAACGCAACCTCGCCGCGGCCAGCCTCGTGCTGGATGACGCCATCGTCCTGCGTTTAAACGCGATCACCGGCCCGCTCAAGGAACGTCTGGGCGCCAATCCCGACATGTGGTGCGGCGAAATGGAGCGCCGCATCCACTGAAGCGGTCCGGGAGACCACCCAGCGCCTGCCCGTGGATTGGGCTATCCGCGCAACTCGGGTTTGGGGCCGCGCTGCATGAGCGCCGCGATGGACTGGCGCGGGTCGCCGCCTTCGAACAGCACGCGGTAGACCTGCCCGGTGATGGGCATGTCGACGCCGTATTTCCGGGCAAGGGCGACGGCGGATTTGGTCGTGCGGACGCCTTCGGCGACCATGTGCGAGGTCTTTTCGAAGTTCTCGGGGGCTTCGCCCCGGGCGATGCATTCGCCGAGGCCCCGGTTGCGCGAATGGCGGCTTTCGCAGGTCACGATGAGGTCGCCCATGCCGCTGAGTCCCGCAAAGGTGAGGGGATCGGCGCCCATGGCGACGCCCAGACGGGTGATCTCGGCCAGTCCGCGGGTGATCAGCGCGGCTTTGGCGTTGTCGCCGAGGCGGAACCCGTCGCACACGCCCGCCGCGATGGCGATCACATTCTTGAGCGCCCCGCCCAGTTCCACTCCGGTAATGTCGGTGCTTGTATACACGCGGAACACGTCCGCCATGAAGGCCTGCTGCACCTTCCGGCACACGGTCAGGTCATTGCCGGCAACCACGAGCGAGGCCGGCAGGTCCTGCGCGACCTCCTCGGCGTGGCTGGGACCGGACAGCGTCACCACGGGGCAGGGGCCGCTGACCTCGTGGATGATCTCGTCCATTCGGAGGAGGGTATCGTTTTCGATGCCCTTGGCGACGTTGATGCGGATCGTGGCGGGGGAGAACGGGTGCGCCTGGATTACCGCCCGCATGGCATGAGAGGGCACGGCGAGCACGACGGCCTCGACCGCGGGGTCGGTCTCGCGGGACACCTCAATCTCGCGGGGAAGGAGGATTCCGGGGAGGAAATACGGACTGCGCCGCTCCTCACGGAGCAGGTCCGGTCCGTCCTCCTCACGCGCCCACAGACGCACCCGGTGGCCGTTGTTGGCGAGGAGGCGCGCCAGGGCCAGTCCCCAACTTCCCGAGCCCAATACTTGAAGATACATGGCGGTCATCCTGCCTGTTCGATGCGGCCCATCCGGTAGACCCGCAACATGCCCGGGGCCGGCCAGGGTTCGTCACGCGGCCGGTCGCGATTGGGTCCCAGGGTTTCCCACCGCAGCATAAACCAGTCTTTGGTGCCAGACGGTTCGCCGGAATCGGAACGCCACTGGACGCGCATTCCGGGAAAATCACTCTCGGGCACGCTGGCTTCCGGCGGCGCCACCACCGAGCCCCCGGGATCCCGCTGGGCTTTTCCCGTCGGCTTGAGGGTAGCCGGATCGAGTATCCAGAGACCGCCGCTTTCGGGCGAGCTGAACGATTGTACCAGTGCGCCGTCGACTACCGAGACCCCGCCGACGCGCACGTCGAACTGAATGGTGCCGTTGCCGCTGAACTCCCACCGCTGGGTCCAGTCCGACGCCTGGTAGTGTTTCCAGGCGCCGTCTTCGAGGCGTGCGTTATAGATCTGGGTGTTTCCTGCCGCGTCGTACTTGTGGTAGCTGAGAATGACCCGGTTCTGCGCGTCGAAGCCGATCCGCGTGTTGCCGTTGATGATGCCGCCGCCGGGGGGAACCGGGTCGACGATTTCGCCGTTGTCGATGGTGATGGGGAGCGACAGCGCCGCGCCTCGACTGGTCTCCCAGTGGACGAGGTCTTTGCTGCGGGCGTACGACAGGTCGTGATTCGTGGCGCAATCCGGGGTATCGCGCCACACCCAGACCATGTGGTACCAGCCGTCGGGGCCGAGGGTGGGGCCGGTGGCGTAGGCGTTCATCTCGCCCTGGCCATCGAGTAGCGGGCCGTCGACCAGGCGCCGCCACGATTGCGTGGCGGGGTCGTACACGTTGTAGAGGTTTATCCCGTTGCCGCTCGAACCGTGCCGGTATTCAAAGAGGAACTCGCCGTTGGGTCCGGTCAGGAATTTGGGATAGGTGCATTTGTCTTCCAGGCTGCCCACGAGCGAGGTGACGCGTTCAAAGGTGGTGATGTCGCCCGGCTCGCGGGTCTTGAAGTATACCAGGGGCGCGCAGTGCATGTTCCCGGAGAGGTGGATGCACCCGGCCGCGTCGATGGCCATGGTCACCGAGTTGTGGCTGTCCCAGTTCACCTGTTCGGGGAGCCGCGCCAGGGTCCATTCGGCGCGGTCAAGTGTCCGCTGGGCGACGGTCATCTGGCGGTTGGCATCATAGAAGGCCACATACTGGCGAGCGCCGCGGGTCAGCAGGCAGAAGCCCACGGGGTGGCCCGGCCAAACGGGGACCACGTCGACGATCTCCTTCACGCCATACGATTCCCCCGCGTCTCCGAACGAGACGGCCGGGAAGGCGATAACGGCCGCTGCGCACGCCGCCAGCAATCGAACAGTGCTTGTATGCATGATGGTTCCTGTTGGTGTCATCGGAATTGGCGCCATGGGGCATAATGGAACGGACTGGAAGCCGGATTCAAGGCGGTGTTCAAGACGCGCCCGGCGCGGCCGATGGACAGCGCCGGGCGCGTTGACGTATGCGTCGAAGCTATTGCAGCACCGCGCCGGTGTTGGCGCTGGTGACCATGCGCTGATACCGCTTGAGCCAGCCGGTAAGCTTGCGGTCCGGCGGCGCCCCGAGGGCCTTCCGGCGCCTGTCCAGTTCCGCGGCGTCGAGTTTGACGTTGAGGGTACGGGCGGGGATGTCGATTTCGATGGTATCGCCGTCCTGAATCAGGCCGATGGGCCCGCCCGCGGCGGCTTCCGGGCTGACGTGGCCGATGCAGTTGCCGCGCGTGCCGCCCGAGAACCGGCCGTCGGTGATCAGGCTGACCTTGCTGCCCAGGCCCATGCCCATGATGGCCGACGTGGGCGAGAGCATCTCCTTCATGCCGGGACCGCCCTTGGGGCCTTCATAGCGAATCACCACCACATGCCCTTCCTTGACCTTGCCGTCGAGGATGCCCGCCATCGCGTCTTCTTCGCTGTCGAAGCAGATGGCGGTGCCGGTGTGCTTGAGGATGTCGGGCGCCACGCCCGCCGCCTTGATGACCGCGCCGTCCGGGGCGATGTTGCCGAACAGCACCGCCAGCCCGCCCGTTTCCGAGTAGGGCGTGTCGAGGCTGCGGATGATCTCGGGGTCCTTCGAGGCGGCGCCGGCGATGTTCTCGCCGAGGGTCTTTTGCGTGACCGTGGGGCAGTCAAGATGGAGAACGCCGTCCTTCTTCGCGAGTTCCGCGAGGATGGCGGAGATGCCGCCCGCGCGGTCCACGTCTTCCATATGGACTTTGTTCGAGGGCGAGACCTTGCAGATGTTCGGGACACGGGCGGCGACGTCGTTGAGGCGTTGCAGCGGATACTCGATATCGCCTTCGCTCGCGATGGCGAGGGTGTGGAGCACGGTGTTGGTGGAGCCGCCCATGGCCATGTCGAGCGCGAACGCGTTGTCGATGGACTTCGGGGTGATGATGTCGCGCGGTTTGATGTCGGCTTTCACGAGTTCGACGATCTGGCGGCCGGCCGCGCGCACGAGTTCGCGGCGCTCGTCCGAGGTGGCGAGATAGGAGCCGTTTCCGGGCAGGGCCATGCCCAGGGCTTCGCACAGGCAGTTCATCGAGTTGGCGGTGAACATGCCCGAACACGAGCCGCAGCCGGGGCAGGCGTTGCGTTCGAGATCGAACAGCTCGTCGTCGTTGAGTTTGCCCTGTTTGTACGCGCCGACCCCCTCGAACACGGTGATGAGGTCGATGGCCCTGCCGTCGCGGGCGCGTCCCGCGGCCATGGGCCCGCCGGACACGAAGATGGTCGGGATGTTGCAGCGAATGCACGCCATCAGCATGCCCGGCACGATCTTGTCGCAGTTGGGGATGCAGACCATCCCGTCGAACATATGGGCGCGCACCATGCTCTCGACGCAATCCGCGATGAGCTCGCGCGACGGGAGACTGTATTTCATGCCGGTATGGCCCATGGCGATGCCGTCGTCCACGCCGATGGTGTTGAACTCGAACGGTACGCCGCCGGCCTCGCGAACGGCTTCCTTGGCGAGCTTGCCCAGTTCGTCGAGGTGCACGTGTCCGGGGACGATTTCGTTGAAACTGTTGCAGATGGCGATAAACGGTTTGTCGAAATCTTCGCGGGCCTTGATCTGGCCGGTGGCCCACAGGAGGGAACGGTGGGGAGCGCGTTCAAACCCTTTCTTGACAACATCGCTTCTCATGGCAAAACAGGTCCTTCCGGTTGTTGAGTGACGAGCCGCAGGAATAGGCCCTCAGTATACTCTCCCCTGCGGGCATGTGCCAATTCGCCCGCCCGGACGTGGTATCATCCCCAAAAAACAGGAGGGCCAGATGAGCAAGACCATCGCGATCGTCGGCGCGTCGAACGACCGGACCAAATACGGCAACAAAGCCGTGCGCGCGTTTAAGGACGGCGGCTGGACCGTCTATCCCGTCAACCCGAAGGGGGGAGAAATTGAAGGCCTGAAATGCTACGCGTCGATCGAGGACGTGCCGGAACCGGTGGACCGCATTTCGATGTACGTGCCCGCCCGGCTCGGGATTCGGATGCTCGAGGCGATCGCCGCGAGGAAACCCGCCGAGTTTTTTCTCAATCCGGGTTCCGAAGACGATGCACTGGTCGAACGCGCCCGGGAACTCGGTCTCAATCCCGTTCAGGCGTGCAGCATCGTCAACATCGGTCTCCGCCCGGACATGTATCCCGACGAATAAGCGGACTCGCGCGGTATATTTGAGTCAACGGGAGGCGGATGCCATGCAGCAGCGCTATGAATACACGTTTGTCCGGTTGAAAATAGGGATCTTCAGCAACAGGGCCGAACACGAATACCAGGAGACCATCCACCGCCACGCCCGCGCGGGCTGGCGTCTTGTTCAGGTGTTTTCGCCGGGTATCGGCCTTTATGGCAGCGCGACGTTCTACGAACTCATCTTCGAGCGGCCGGTTTCCTGAAGAATTTGGCCGTTACTCCATTTCGACCAGCTCGATCTCGTAAACCCTGGGCCAGAGCTTGCCCGTCACGAACAGCCGGTTCCCGGCAGGGTCGCAGGCAATGCCGTTGAGCACGTCCTCGCCGCCGGTGCGGTCTTCGGGGGCGGGCAGGCCCTCAAGCTCGACCCAGGCCAGCACGTCGCCGGTATCGGGGTCAATGCGGGCGATGCGATCCGTCTTCCAGATGTTCGCGTAGATTTCTCCGTCGATGTATTCGAGTTCATTGAGGCGGGTCACCGGTCCGTCGGGGTCGGTCACCTGGACTTGGCCGGTCCGGTCGAAGGTATTCGGGTCCAGGAAATACAGGTATGAACTGCCGTCGCTCATGATCAAGCGGTTGCCGTCGTACGTCAGCCCCCAGCCTTCCGTGGGGTAGGTGAACTGCCCGATGCGCTCGAAGGTGTGTTTGTCGTAGACGAATCCGGCCTGGCTGCGCCACGTGAGCTGAATGATCCGGTCTCCCACGATGGCGATGCCTTCGCCGAAATAGTCGTCTTCGAGGGTCACCATCCGGGTAACGGCGCCGGTTTCCAGGACGACCTGGCGCAGGGATGATTTTTCGCGCAGTCCGGTCCCCTCGTAGAAGAAGCCATCTTCAAAGGCGAGCCCCTGAGTGAAGGCCTCGGGGTCGTGCGGGAAGGAGTAGACCACACGGTACGTGTATGCGGGGATATCGCCGGGATCGTCCCCGGGCATTTCCACGCACGCGAGCGGGACCACGGCCAGGAGCGCCGGGACCGCAAAGAACGCGTAGAATCTAACGGCTCGGTGGAACATTACAGGATCCCATGGTCAGCTTCATATCGTATCAATGTACCCATTCTACCATGCGCGGAGGGCCCTCGTTTGCAGCGTCCTTTCCGGCGCCCGGAATGCTCAATGCGAACAGGACCAGCGATCCGAAGTACAGGGGCAGCCCCACCATGGAATTCAGGGCATCGCGCTGGACAAACATGCTGCGCGCCACAAACAGGTCCGATACGTAAAACGTCACCGCGGCGATAACGAGCAGCGGCGCCTTGTGCCGCCACGAGGCGCCTACCGCGAACGCAACCATCAGCGAGATTACGGTGAGGTACGCCACAACCGGCGCCATGTGGTGCCGAGGCACCCCTTCATGCAGCCAGAGCAGGACGGCGCCTGCCGGCGGGAGCAGCGCGGCGCAGGCGATGGCGAACGGTTTGAAGGCGATGCCCCGGACCAGCGACGCCGCCGCGAACGCGATGTGGCCCAGCAAAAAGGCCAGCAGCCCTGGCACGAATCCATGAGACCCCAGGAGCCGGTCGCCGAACCAGCAATAGAGCAGTCCCAGGGCTATCCAGCGTCCATACCAGGAGGCGGCCGCGCCGCAGGCCAGGGCCAGCAACACGGGCGACACGCATGCGACGAGCCGCAGGATGCGGCCCAGCTCGCGGTTTCCCGCCGACCACGCCATGAGCATGCCAATGCAGCTCGCGGCCGCCGCGCAGGCGAACAGCACGCGGAGTCCGAGTCGCGCATAGCGCATGTGCGGCTTATCCCACATGAGGCGCAGCCGAATCGCGCTCTTCAAGGCGCATGCATGCGGTCCAGGCAAACAGGGTGCAGGCCGCATAGTAGAGGGGATAACAGAAGTAGCCGTTGATCGAGCCGGTGTCGGTAAACCGCCACCGGGCAACGAATACGTCCGAGATGTAAAAGAGCGTTGCGGCCAGGAGGATCAGGGTTCGCCGCCGTGGCGCGGTCACGCCGGACGCGAACAGGACCATCGCCGAGATCACGGCGATGTAGGCGAAGACCAGCGGCCGATCCCCGCCATACATGCCGGGATAGAGCCAGACGAGAATGCCGGTGTCGGCCAGCAGCAGGAAGGGCAGATATCGCAGCGCCCGCACCCGGTTCACTCCCAGGACCCAGAACGCCGCGACGAAGAAGACGTGCGCCACGAGAAACGCGGTTGCGCCCCAGATGAAATCATACAGGCCCAGGTAGTCCCCGAGTGCGCAGCAGAAGAGCCCGCTCAGAATGAACCGGCCAAACACCGTGCGCAGCGCCCCTCCGACCACGGCCACCAGCAGAAAGCAGCCCGATGCGAACATCAGAATGCCTCCCCGGTACGGATGCACCGTGCTTGTGCTGAAACTCAGCAAGACCCCCACGATGCTCAGGCAGATGAGCGCGGTAAACACGCTGCAGTAGAAACGCCTGCGCGTCCACTCACATCCGGTTCCGGTCATCTGGCCCCATGGTCCGGCCTCATGCTGAAATTCCATGTGCTATGTTCCCGTTCTGTGGTTGGATGCGCCTGAAACGCGAACAGGCCGATTCGGCCGGGAAACGCGGCCACGTCATCGGTTCGTGCGCGCCGCCCCCGCATGCGCGATAAATTTCACACGTGAGGGGGAGTGTACCGGTCGATTTGACGGAAAGTCAAAAAACGAGCGCCTCCGAGCGGGTCAGCGGGGACCCACCGTGCCTGCCTGAGCGTTGGAGGTGACCGCCCCGCGCGATTTCAGGGTTTCTTTCGTGTTGGGCCGGCGAGCAGGTTGCCGGGCATGCGCTGCACGGCCTGCCGCTGGATGAAACGGACCGTGCGCGGGAAATGCCGCGCCGACCAGACGGCGAGTTTGCCGTGCCCGGTGATGACGGCTTCGGGTTTGCGCTTGTAGATCGCGCTGACAATGGCCCGGGCCGCGCGGTCCCGGGGAACGACCAGCCACGGCGGCACGGGATCGTTCCAGTCCTCATGAAATCGTCCCGCGTTGTCGGTCATCCGGATCTTGCTTTCGACGAATCCCGGTTCGATGCACGTGACGGAAACGCCGTCGGCGCGCAGGTCGTAGTAAATGGATTCGGCGAGCCCCGTGACGGCGAACTTGCTTGCCACGTAAGGGGAGGAAGCCGGCGAGCCCACGCGTCCGGAGACGCTGGAGATGAGTGCCAGCCGCCCTTTGGATGCGCGCACATGAGGCAACACGGCATAAACGGTGTCGAGCAGCCCGAAGACGTTGGTCTCGAACTGCCGGCGGAAATCGGCGGTGCTCAAGTCCTGGAAGAATCCCGTTACGCCAAACCCGGCGTTTGCGACGGCCACGTCAATGCCGCCGAAGGCCTCTGCGGTCTGCGCGACGGCGGCGTCCAGCGAGGGGCGGCTCGTCACGTCGCACGGCACCGCAAGCACCTCCGCGGCCGCTGGCATGAGTTCTTGCCGGACGGATTCCAGACGCTCCAGACGCCGCGCCGCCAGGGCCAGGCGGGCGCCCTCGAGGGCAAAGGCGCGGGCCAGGGCCTCGCCGATGCCCGAGGAGGCCCCCGTAATGAATACGGAACTACCCTGGAATCTCCCCGCCATGGCCCGTGTCCCCCTGGTTTTCAGTCGTTCTGCTTGGCGCGGCACAGGAACCGGTCGAGCGAAAGGGCATTGTCCCGCCAGGCAAACCACAACGCGACAGCGGCCATGAACACGTAGTTGAGGTTGTTGGCCACGGTGACGTGGTCCTGCTGGACCATCTTCCCGAACGCGAGGCTGATGAGGGTGAGGCCGGCGATCGTCAGCGATATCCGGGTGAATATGCCCAGAATCAAGACCAGTCCCAGGAGCAATTCCACGTACGGCAGGGCATAGGCGTAGGGGAGCACCAGGATCCGCGGGAGATAGGTGCCTTCGAAATCCTGCAGAATGTACTGGGCAAACCCTGCGGGTCCGGGGCCCACAAATTTCCCCACAGCGGCGAAAAAGAGCAAGACGCCCAGGGCAAGTCGCAACAGAAAACCGGCCACGCTCTCGGGCGAAAGGCCTTTCCTCACAGGGACAGCTTCCAGCATGGGTCAACCTCCATCCGTTTACGCGTTCACGTTCAAGAGACTAACACGCAAGGTCGAAGATTCACTCCCCGGCAGGACGTCAGGCCGATTCCATGCGCCGGATGATGGCGTCCGCGAACGAAGCGGTTGTTCCCTGCCCGCCGATGTCCCGGGTGATTTCCCGCGGGTCTGCATCGCGCAATACGCGGTCGTAGGCGGTCTTGATGCGCGTGGCCGCGTCCGTCTCGCCCAGATGGTTCAGCATCATCACGCCGCTCATGATGAGCGCCAGGGGGTTTGCGAGGCCCTTACCGGCGAGGTCGGGCGCACTGCCGTGCACCGCCTCGAACACGGCGCAGCCGTCGCCGATGTTCGCGCCCGGCACGACGCCGAGCCCGCCCACCAGCCCCGCGCACAGGTCGCTGACCATGTCGCCGTAGAGATTCTCGAGCAGCAGGATATCGAATTCGCTCGGGTCGCGCACCAGATGCATGCAGCCGTTGTCGATGATCAGCTCGTCGTATTGAATGTCCGGGGCTTCTTTTTCGTGGACCTCGCGGGCGCAATCCAGGAAGAGCCCGTCGGACAATTTCATGATGTTGGCCTTGTGGAAGACGGTCACGCGGCGCCGGCCGCGTTCGCGGGCGTAATGGAACGCGAACCGGGCGATGCGTTCGCACGCGGTCCGGGTGGCGATTTTGAGGCTCTGCACCACGCCGGTCGTGATTTCGTTTTCGAGTCCTGAATAGAGTCCCTCGGTGTTTTCGCGGATCACGACGATTTCGACGTTTTCGTAGCGCGTCGTGATGCCCGGCATGCTGCGCACGGGACGCACGGCGGCATACAGATTGAGCCGTTTGCGCAACTGGACGTTCACGCTCCGGAACCCCTTGCCGATCGGGGTGGTGATGGGGCCTTTCAAGGCCACGCGATGGATCTCGATGGCCTGCACGGTCGTGTCGGGCAACACATCGCCGTATTCGTCGACCGCTCCCGCCCCGGCGGGCAGTTCCAGCCAATCGATGTGCGCGTTCGCGGCGTCGATGACGCGGCACGCGGCCTCCGCCACTTCGGGACCAATGCCATCCCCCGGGATCAGACAAACGGTGTGGGACATCGGGCTTCCTTTCGCACAGCGCGCCGCCGGTTCCCGCCGCCCGGAAGCGGGCGGGACGCCGCGGGGGTCTGAAACGATCCTTCCCCTTCCTGCAACTTTCTCTGGTGAACGCGGGCGTCGATGTTCGTGATGGCCGGTTTCCAGTGCGGCCATTCTATGATATCCAGGGGGGAAAAGTCGCCATGCTGGTCTTCCGGGAGTCTCCGGTTCCGCGCGGGCGTTGCGCCGGCGGCTGCGGGATCCGCCCGTTTCCATGATAGAATGACGCGGGCGAAGGCATGCTGCCCGCCGTTGGAAGGGGCCCATGAGCACCAGGCACGACCGTCTCACAGCGCGCGCCGCGAGTTTTCGAAATGCGTTTCGCGGCGTGAGCGTCCTGTTTCGCACCCAGCCCAATATGCGGCTCCACGGCGCCGCCGCCGTGGCCGCGGCGATTGCCGGGGGCTGGCTGGGGCTTTCGCGGACGGAATGGCTGTGGGTGGTGGCCGCTATCGGCGCCGTGTGGGCCGCCGAAGCGTTCAATACCGCGCTCGAATTCCTGGCGGACGCCGCCTCGGCGGAGTATCATCCGCGTATCGGGAGGGCGAAAGATGCAGCGGCTGCCGCGGTGCTGTTTGCCTGCGCGGCCGCGGCCGTGATCGGCGTCATGGTGTTCTGGCCGCACGTGGAACGGCAGTTCTTCTAAACGCATACCGGGAGAGGCGAAGATGCATCGGATTCTGCTCCTGGCACTCCTTGCGGGCACACTGTCCCCGTGCGTTTCTGCCGGCGAACCTGCGCCGGGGTCCCGGACAACCGTGCGCCTTGGCCTGTTGCGCGCCGTGCCGGAGAAATGGAACCTGGAGCGGAATTTCGAGACCTTTCTCGAATTTCTGGAAACGACTCGCGGGCACGGCGTGGACATCGTGATCACGCCGGAATGCTGGCTTGACGGGTATGCCGCGCCCGCCGACGATTCCACGCGGGAGCGCATCCTGAGCGTGGCCCAGAAGCCGGACGAAAGCCCCTATCTGCGCCGGGTGGCCCGGGAGGCGCGTGAGCGGTCCATGTGGATCTGTTTTGGGTTCACTTCGCTCGAGAACGACCGGGCCTTCAACGCCGCAGGCTTGTGGGATGCCGCGGGCGAGCTGGTGGGCGTGTATCACAAGACGCATATCCAGACCCACGACGTGCAATACGATCGGGGCGAGTCGTTGCCGGTCTGGCCGTCGCCCTGGGGGCCGTTGGGCATCATGATCTGCGCCGACCGCCGCTGGCCGGAGACCGCCCGAACGCTCCGGCTGCAGGGGGCGAAGATCATCCTGAATCCGACGTACGGATTCCATAACGATCTGAATGAGGCCATGATGCGCACCCGCTCGTTCGAAAACCAGTGTTTTATTGCGTTCGCTCATCCGGAAGAGAGTCTGGTCACCGGGCCGAAAGGCGAGATTGTCGCGCAGGAGAAGGATTCCCGCGGCGTGCTCATGTGCGAGATCGATGTGAGCCGCGCCCGGGACGACAACCATCTTCAAGATCGCCGCCCGGACCTGTATGGTGCGATTGTGGAATAGCTGCCGAGCGCCAGGCTTGGATGGGAAAGACGTCCGTCATGGAAACCCGGGACATGGACGGGGCACGATTCCCGCGAGATGCGCAGAATGCTCTGGACGCGATGGGCGCGGTCTGGCGGAGCGATACCGTGGGGACGTGGCACTGGGACCTCCGGACCGGAACGGCGTGCTGGAACACGCGCATGGTTGAGCTGCTGGGCCTCGACCCCGCGGCCAGCGACGCCTCCAGCACGGCGTTTCTGAGCCAGATCCTCGCCGACGATCGGCCGCGTATCGAATCGGCCATCGCGAAGATTCTGCGGACAGCGGGGCATTTCGAGGAGGAGTTTCAGGTTGCCCGTCCGGATGGCGGGACGCGGTGGCTCCTGGCGCGTTGCGTTACCACGCATGGAGAACAGGGCGGGCCGTCCGAACTGCTTGGGGTGATCGTCGATATCACCGGACGCAAACACGACGAAATTGAAATGCAACGGGTTGCCGGGGACCTCGAGATCCGGTTCGGGGTGGCCTCGGAAACCGTCACGCGGCGGCCGGCGGAGCTGAAACGGCTTGCCGCCCAGCTCACGCAGGCCGAACTCGCCGAACGGAAGCGCATCGCCAGCCTGTTGCACGACACCGTGCAGCAAACACTGGTCGCCGCGATTCTGGGGGCCGAGAAGGCCCGGCGCCAGACCACCAACACAGGGGCGCGCGAGACGCTCACGAACGTGATCACCGCGATTCAGGAGGTGGTGGCTCGAACGCGTCTGCTGTCGATTCAGCTCGATCCCCCGGTTCTGGCACACGGCACCCTGTCGGAATCCCTGCGCTGGCTCTCGAACAGCAAACGTGAGCAATATGGCTTGCGGGTTGCGTATGAGGAATCCCCGGATCTCGATGCGCCTTCGGAAGAGGTGAGATTCTTCCTGTTCGAGGCCGCGAGGGAGCTCCTGTTCAACGTGGTCAAGCACGGCGGCGTGCTGGCGGCCTCGATGAGGCTCGGCATCCACGACGGCGCGCTGTGCCTGTCCGTCGACGATGAGGGCCGGGGGTGTGACCCTGCGCTGCTGGACGACGCCTCCCGTGAACAGGGAATCGGGCTCGCCATGATCCGGGACCGGGCGGCGATTCTGGGAGGGGAGGTCTCGGTGACTTCCGCGGCGGGCGCGGGGTTTCACGTGCGCATCCGGATTCCCCTCGACGATTCGCGCGCCCTTCCATAACGCGTTCCTCCGCGGCACAACAAGAACGCCCCGGGTGTGCCCGGGGCGTCCGCGCAAGGCAGGGCTCTTTCGTGAGATTGAGAGGTTGCCGGCTCACGCCTCGGTTTCAGGATACCAGGATTTGCGGAGGAAATGGCCGATGGCGAGCAGTATCGCGAACCCTCCGAGCAACAAAGCCGTCTTCAATCCGCCCTGCTTCGAATAGATGCTCCAGAACGCGCCCACGCAGGCCAGCAGGCACGAAAACACCATGAGAACGTTCCAGAGGAGCCGTTTGGCGCCCATGGGGGTGTCCGCGCCGAGGTATTTTCGCTGGTTCATCAGCAGGAAGAACGAGATGTAGGCGAATGGCAGAAGCGTCATGCAGAACACCGACGTCGGGACGGCGAGCCACATGAACGCGCCTTTCCAGAACAGCGGCACCACGATGGCGATCGCGGGCATGAACATGCCGACGCGCTGTTGCCAGCCCCGTGCCGGCACATCGAGCAGTGCGCAAAAGCACAGGCCATTGATCAGGGTGAGCATGGTGGCCGCCCCCGTGGCCATGCCCATGACGCCAAGACCGAAGACATACCGGGCGAATTTATCGCCGGTGATTGGCGCCAGGGCCGCCGCCAGATTGAACGCGTCGCGGCGCACGATCATGGCCGCGACCGTGCGGTCGGCTTCCGGCAGGGCGGCCTTCTTTGCCTGAAGTTCTTCCGGGCTGAACGCCGCGTAGGCTTCGGCGCCGACTTCCGCTTTCACGCGGTCAGCCAGCAGTTCGTCGTAGGGGCCCACCAGGTTGCCCGCGGGCTGGATCGGCGTGCCCTGGGCGTCGGTTTCGCCCAGCAGGCCGGGCGCGGCCACGCCGTGAAATTGACTGGCCGCCGCGATGACCACGCAGCTCGTGGCGATCAGGAAAGGAAAGAACAGCCCCGTGGACAGGTCAAAGATGGCCAGACCGCGGAACTCGCGGTCCCAGCCCTTCCGCAACATCGAGTACGGCAGCAGGAAGGTCATGTTGATGCCCACGGCGGTCGCTCCGGCGCTGATCATGACGTCGCGCTGCTGGCCGACGATCATGCTCGCCCAGAAATCCTGGTAGGCGGGCGCGACCTGGGCAATCTGGTCCGCAAATGCTTTCACGGGCTCGGTGAGCAGCTTCGTGTGGAACATAAACCCGTTGGCAATTTCGCGGAATTGGATCTGGCCGGTCATCAACAGCCGGACCACCACCGCGACAAAACAGAGGACCGTGGTGCCCACGAGGCATTTGACCAGGATGTCGAATGTCTTGGCGCCTTTGCCGCCGATGCTGTAGAGCATGCTGGCCGACATGGCGATGCACAGGACGATAAGCGCGGCCACGTACAAACCGGCTCCGCCCAGAGCGCCGTTCTCCCCCAGGAGGCCTTCGAAGAGGTTCTGGCGCAGCGAAGCGATGCCCAGGCTGTACTGGGGTATCGACCAGACGATGTTGGCGGTCATCGAGGCCAGGAGCCAGCCCCAGCCCAACACCGGATTGACGTGCCGGTTGATGGCTTTCAGCGGCGTCTCATCCGTGCTGAGGGTGACGTAGGAGATGGCGCTGAGCATGATGATGCCGGCCACCATCGCCAGGGGCTGAAGCCAGAGGAAGGCGAAGCCGCCCAGGATGCCCAGATACATGCTGGACGACAGGGACCCCCCGCCCAGCGTGATGGCGCTCTGCAGCCATCCCGGACCCGACAGCCGGACGAACGCGCCCGTCAGGGCGCCTTTGCCTTTCTTGCGGGCCTCGATGATCATCTCCCGGTCCCGCTCGATCTGCGGATTCATGGAGAGTTCGCTTCGTTTCCGTTTTGCTTCCTGATCCATGGGTTTCTGTCTCCTCTCTCGTGCCTTTACAGGTGCAAGCGCCACGGACACCCCCGCAACAGGGACGGCATCGCTTTGCCCGCGTATCTATCTTGGAAGACGGTATACGTGCGTCGTCGCCGGTCTTGAGTCATACCGCATGCACGCAATCCCCGGGTGCACGCGAGGGCATAATGCGGTGTATGCCCGTGCGTTTTCAAGCCGCAGCGCGGCAATTCCGGGATTCAGCGGGCCAGGAGACCCGCTTTCGGCCCTGCCCTGACGCTAGGATGCCCGCGCGACGCGAACCACCGTGTTGGTCCCGTACGGGAAGCCCGTGGCGGTGACCGTCAAGGCTCCGGCCTTTTGTTCGAATTCGAGCGCCTCGCCGTTGTCCAGCCACGCCACCGACGCCACCGTCCTGTCAACGCCCTCAAACGTGCGCGGGCCGGGCCCCGCGACTTCACCCGCTTGCTGGCCGTGCCCGGGCTTGAGGTGGTGCACGAAGAGGTAGAGCGTGCCGCCCGCGTCGAGCCCGAAATCCGCTCCCGGTCCCGCAACGCCGCAGGGTTTGCCGTTGTAGATGGGGTCCCCGTGGAGTTCCAGCCATTTGCCGACGCGTTCGAGGGTGGCGCGTTCATAGTCCGGGATGGCCCCGTCCGCCGTGGGCCCGACGTTGAGCAGGTAGTTGGCGCCGACCTTCCGGCATGCGCACAGGTTTTCGATGATGTCCTGGGGCGACATGTAGTTGTAGTCGTTCGTGGCGATGCCCCAGTGCATGTTCATGGTCTGGCACATTTCCGCGCTGATGTATTTGGGCATACCCCGGCGATCCATGGGGGTCGGACGGCCCTGTTCGAAGGTGGTGCTGTCAATCTCGGGGTGGCCGACCTGGCCCATTTTGTGAATGCCGGTATTGTTGATGATCATCGCATTGGGCTGGTGCTTCCGGATCAGTCCGTACAGACGGTCTTCCTTCCAGTCGGCCCTCGGCCTGCTCCAGTTTCCGTCGAACCACAATCCGCCGATCTCGCCGTACTGCGTGCACAGCAACTCGACCGAGGCGTGCAGGTAGTCGAGGTACGCGTCGAAATCGGCGCCGAAATCGGGGTGATACCAGTCCAGCGTGGTGTGGTAGAACATGGGGAGGATGCCCTCGGCGCGGCAGCCCTCGATAAACTCGGCCACAAGATCGCGCTTCGCGGGGCTCTGCACGGCGTCGTAGTCCGACAGCCCCCGGGTGTCGTAGAGGCTGAAGCCTTCGTGGTGGCGGGCCGTGAGCGTGGCGTATTTCTGGCCGGCGCGCCGGGCGATGCCCGCGATTGTCCGGCCGTCGAATTCCGAGGCCGTGAACGTGTCGCGCAGGCGTTTGTACTCGTCAACAGGGATTTTCTCCTGGCTCATGACCCATTCGCCCCGGCCCAACTGGGAGTAGAGGCCCCAATGGATAAACATGCCGTAGGCAAGCCGCTCGAACCGTTCGATGCGCGGCTCGGGTTTCGGAATGGGCCCCGACGACTCCGGCGCGGCCGTTTCGGCGGCTTGTGCGACGCGGAGGGCGTAGCCGCCCCCGGCCAGGGCGACGCTGCCAGCGAGCGTCTTGAGCATGTCGCGGCGAGTGGGTTTCATGGCAAAATCTCCCTTCTTCTGTTTGCGCGGGTCGTAGTGCCTGACCTTGTGTCAGACGGCGTCGTTCACGTTCATCTCCACCTCCGGGTCAGCTTTCGCTGGCGGGGAGTTTCTCGCGCGCCATCGCGGCCAGATCGGTCTTTCCGTCGCGAACGGGGCGCAGCGCGAACCCGAACTCGACGGCGGACGCATACAGGGCGTATTTATCGAGCACGAGCGGCCCGCAACTCCCGTTGCCCAGCCCGCAGTGCCGGTAATCCACGCACACGGTGATGTTCCGCCGAGGTTTCAGCTCATACGTATGCGCCGCGCAGTTGAGATCGTCCGGCGTGAACCGCAGCGTGCTGAACGCCAGCGGGGCATCCATTACGAGCAGGACGCCCGTTCCCGCGTCGCTGGTGAGCGCAGCCCAGCGCACGTCTTCCTTGTTGCCGCATTCCTGGGGGAACGGATACGGCACGTACTGGGCCGTCACGGTGCTCTCGTAGCGGCCGACAGCCGCGCCGGTCTTGCGGTCGGGGTAGCTTTCGTGCGGGCCGCAGCCGTACCAGGCAAGCTGCTCGAGCCCGCCCGCCAGCGTCATCTTGAGGCCAATCCGCGGGAGCATGGGCAGTTCGCCCAGGGGCTCGAGATGGTTGCGCAGATGAATGGACCCGTCCGGGTAGATGGTATACATGCACTGGTGAGCGAATCCCCGGCCCTTGCTGCCGAGGCATTCCAGGTGCGCCGCGACGCGCGCTGTTTCTCCGTGTGCGTCGAGCACCTCGAAGCGCTTGAGATAGGGGCGCATCTGGCTCAATCCCGCCTGATAGAAGCCTCGCCTGAGGCTCTCGCCCCCGACGAGGCGCGTGTCGTTGTCGGTGAACGCGCGGAGGAGGTTCAATGCGGGGCCGTTGAACACTGCGCCGCCATCGGGGAGGATCTCCTGCCCGTCGTAGACGATCGCGCCGAGGCCTCCGTGGGACTTGCTGAACCGGACGGTGAACCCGCCGCCGGTGACTACCAGCTGCGTGTCATCTTCCTGCAGCTTCAGTTTGGGCGCGTTTTTGAACATCAGCAGGGGAGCCTTGCCCGAATCGATGGGCAACCGCATCTGTTCCCACGCGGATTCATGGCCCTGCTCCGCCCACAGCGCGTTTTCCCTGAGATGAAAGCTCACGCGCAGCACGTACTCGGCCCCGGGTTTCGGCACAGGCGGAGTGAAGGGAATCGTGAGTTCCGTCTCTTCGCCCGCGGGCAGGTCCAGCGGAGGCAGGACACCTTCCTCGACGATGCACCCGTCCTCGCGGACGCTCCAGCGGATGTCGTAGCGGTTCAGGTTCGCGAAGAAGTGCTTGTTGCGGATGCGCACCGAGCCCCGCGCCAGATCCGCGGGGCCGATCCCCACGTACTGGTAGACCTTTTTCACTTCCCACATCTTGGGCGGGATGCCGCGGTCGGGAAACACCAGGCCGTCCATGCAGAAGTTTCTGTCGTTGGGTTCGTCGTCGAAATCGCCGCCGTAGGCCCAGAACCAGGTCCGCGACCCGTCCTCGCGGGGTTCGTCCTCCGTATACTTGAAGATGCCGTGGTCGGCCCATTCCCAGATGCAGCCGCCAATCAGGCGTTTGTGGCGCTCGATGGCGTCCCAGTATTCCTGGAAATTGCCGACGGCGTTGCCCATGGCGTGGGCGTATTCGCACATGATGAACGGTTTGGGCGAATCCTTCTTCCCCTCGGCGATAAGGTCGTCCAGGTGGGGGTACATCACGCTGTCGAGGTCCGCCACTTCGTTCATGCGTTCGTAATGGATGGGGCGTGTGGGATCGAGGGCGCGGATGGCGCGCGCGCCCGCCTCGAAATTGCAGCCGCTGCCGGACTCGTTGCCCATCGACCAGATGATGACCGACGGGTGATTTTTGTCGCGCTCGACCAGCGCGGTGTGCCGGTCGAGATGCGCGGCCTCCCATTCGGGCCGGTTGCCGAGCGTCTTGTCGAGGTCGTATCCCATGCCGTGGGCCTCGAGGTTGGCCTCATCGATCAGGAAGATGCCGTAGCGGTCGCACAGGTCGTACCACTTGGGATCATCGGGGTAGTGGCTTGTGCGCACCGTGTTGAAATTGAAGCGTTTGAGGAGCTCGATGTCCTGAACCATGCGTTTGAGAGAGATTGCGCGTCCGCGCCAGGGATCGTGTTCGTGGCGGTTGGCGCCTTTGAGTTTTACTGCGACGCCGTTGACCAGCAACCGGGCGTCGCGGATCTCCACCACGCGGAATCCGAAACGGCATTGCTCCACTTCCAGGATACCGCCCTGCGGCGTCTTGAGCAGGAGCACGAAGGTATACAGGTACGGCTCTTCCGGCGACCATTTGCGGGGCGCCTTCACCGGGGCGTCGAGCTCGAGAGTCTGTTCCTCGCCGCCGGCGAGCGGCACGACCTCAGCGGCCATCAGCGGCTCATTCCCCACGGGCGCGCCGCCGGCATCCAGAAGCACGGCCTCAAGCGTGTGGCCTGTCCCGGTCTTTGCGCCGTAGTTGCGCACGTTGGCGGTGAGATGGATTGTGGCGTCGCGGTATCCCGCATCGAACCGGCACCGGACGAAGAAGTCGCGTACGTGGATCTCGGGCGTGGCGAAGAGGTAGACGTCGCGGAAGATGCCCGAAAAGCGCCACATGTCCTGGTCTTCGAGGTAGCTGCCGTCGGACCAGCGGTAGACCTCGACGGCGAGGGTGTTTTCGCCGTCCTTCAGGCAGGGAGTGATGTCGAATTCGGCGGGGCCCATGCTGTTCTTGCTGAAGCCCACCGGCTTGCCGTTCAGCCAGAGGTAGAAAGCGCTTTCGACGCCGTCAAAATGAATGAAGACGCGTCTGCCGCGCCATGCCTCCGGAATCTCGAAGACCCGCCGGTACGAGCCCACGGGGTTGTACTCGTGGGGGATGTGCGGCGGGTCCGCGGGGAACGGATACCGCACGTTGGTGTAGATGGGAATGCCGTAGCCCTGGAGTTGCCACACCGACGGCACCGGGATGTCGTCCCAGTGGGAGACATCGGTCTCGGGTTTGTAGAAATCACGGGGACGGTCGTCGGGCCTGCCCACCCAGTGGAACTTCCACACGCCGTTCAGCGACTGGTGAAACGGCGAGGCGTCACGCGTGCCCTGCCGGGCGGTTGCCACGTCCGGGTAGGGCAGCAGCGTACAATGGTACGGCTCCTTGTTGCGCCCGGGCACGGCCGGGTTTTCCCAGTCCGGCGTTTCCGCGCGGGCCTGGCGCGCCCATCCCAAACAAACGAGTACAACGGCGCAGGATATGGCGATGGCGATCACGGCGGCCTCCCAGGTAGTGCAGGTCTTCAGGGGTTGTTCACCCGGTATCGCGGTCTGAAAGGGTATTGTCGCGGGGCTCCCGGCGAAATTCAACCAGGGCGATCGCACCTCAATCGCCGGGTAAGAGGGCGGAATTCGAGGGGGGTGTCTGACGGAACTGTTTTCTGGGGTGGTTTTTCGGGTTTGGCGGGGCTGTGGTTGTGTGATTATTGGCTGTTGGCGCCGTGAACGTATGGGATGGCCATCTTTACATGCCTGCGTGCGGGTTTTTGTCGCGTTTGGACGTAGTTGTCGTGTGCGTGGTGTTCGTGGCGTAAAGGTCAGGCAATGGCGGTTGCGAAGGCGGGCATGTGCGGATGGCCCCGGGGCAGTTTCAGCCACAGGCGTCGGGCGTGATGCGTTACGAGTGCGGGGATGCCCAGGACGCGGAAGAGGAGTGTCTTGAGCCGCAGGGGCTTGTACTGCTCGGGGAGCTTGAGTGTCTTGAGCGCGAGAAAGAGGTTGTAGGCCAGGGTGATGATCCGCAGGTACAGGGCATTGACGAAAAAGTCGCCGGAGGGCAGCACGCGCAGTTCAAAATCCCACTTCAGTTCGCCGATGCGCTGTTCGCACTGGCCACGTCGCCGGTACCACGCGATCTGCTCTTCGAGGGGCAGGTCCATGTTGGTGATGAGTGCACGGTAGGCGTAGGGGCCATAGAAGAGGTCGTCCTGCATGCGCTCCTGGCGCATGATGATCAGCCGGTAGGGGTGCGCGGAGTCGTTGAGGGTGTGGACGGTTTCACAGGCCCATTCGCGCACATAGGGTTCGGGGTCCGCGGGATCGCTGCACAGGTGGACACGCTGCCACTGCTCTTCATCAACGGACGCAATGGCCTGTTTTACCGCCTCGTCCTGGTCGGCGCCGATGCAGAACCCGTGACCGTGCTCGTGGCAGAAGTCCAGGAGTTCCGCCTGGTACCACGCGGAATCGGAGCGAACATTTACTTCCCCCACCTCCCTCGGCAACTGGGCAAGTGTCTGGCGAAGAAAGGCCAGTGCATCGCTGCCGGGCGAAGCATTCCCGTTGCGAAAGTCGTCATGGACCACCAGGCCCAACTCATCCCAAAACGCCAGCATCGGCATGTACCCGCGCTCGCCCTTGTAACTCATGCGGGCATTCTTCCCCGACGAAATGAACAGCGATGCATCGCAGTCAAGGGTGGCTGTCGTCGTACCCGTCTGCTTCGCTACCCGCGCCAGCATCTGACGGTTGACCTGCTCCAACGCCGCCAGGCCGTCGAAGCGGATGCGCCGCAGAAAATCATGCGCCGTCGACGGAGCCATCACCGGCCGGCCCAGGAGCCGGCGAAGCCCCGCGTCCTCACGCAATTGGGCCAAGTCGTCTATACACGACCCCCCAGAAAGAGGAATACACATTAGATCGAAGACTGCGGCGCTGTTGGAAAGCCCTCGCTTGCGCTCCTTCGCGGGAAGCAGACGATCAAGATCATCGAACAGCCCAAGCTCCGCCCCCAGATTCGCCAGCGCTACCACACCCGGAAAATCCGTCACTGCAGCGTCCGTTTTTCCGAGCTTTACTGAAATCGCCCCTTGTCGTATCATCATTTTCACCTCGTTGGTGAGCCTCTCGTTGAGTTCTACTCCGTTAATCTCTAACGGAGACAACAAGATTCCGCCAACGAGGTTTTTTTATCCGGCGATTAGGGATCGCACTTAATGCGCCCCGCATAAAGGGTCTTCGTGAGACGGGTCGTTTGTGACCCCCGTCCCCCGTCTCCCGCGAAAGCAGGGGTCCAGAGGCCCACTGGATTCCTGCTTGCGCAGGAATGACGTTGAAAAACGCCGTTTCCTCATGCGCCCGCGGGCCTGCTGGATTCCTGCTTGCGCGGAATGACGTTGAAAAAACGCCATGTCCTGCGGACATCTGCATCTTCTTTTTGTGAATGCGCTGACTCGGGGTCGGTAGAGAGCACCTGTTCTTCCGGCGAACTGGTTGTTTCCGTCTGGTTTTAGTGCAATTGCCCTGGAAATGCAACCAGCTTGACCATGGCCGCCCGGGCGCTTATGGTAAGCATCGTCAATGCAGGCGCTGTTCAACTGTTCAGGAGTGTGAAGCATGAGCTGGAGATCGGTTCTTTTGATTACGTTATTGGCCGCTGCCGCGTGGTGCGCTGACGCCGCGGAAGCGCTGTGGCGGTTTGAGACGCCCCTGGGCAACTTCGACAGTTCTCCCGCGCTGGCCGACATGAATGGCGACGGACGCCAGGATGTCATCGCGACCACCGTATCGGGAAGCGTGGTGGTGATGGACAGCGCGGGCCGCGAGATCTGGAGCCGGAGTCTCCAGACCCCCATCAGCCTGCCGCCCACGGTGGTCAACCTGGTTGAAGACGAACTCCCGGAGATCCTCGTGCTGAATCAGGCCGGCACGGTGTTTTGCCTGGCGGGTCAGAACGGAGACACCATCTGGACATATGGCCTGCCTTCGGCGATCGAGTGGGGGACCACCGCGATTGCGGCCTGCGACCTTGATGGCGACGGGCGCCGCGAAGTGGTCACCGGGGATTCGGCGGGGCATGTGGTCTGCCTTTCGGCGGCCGGCGAGCTCGTGTGGCAATATAATGGCGGTCACGGGTACACCTATCCGCCCGCCATCGGAAGGCTGTCGGAATCCGCGCCGCTGTCGATCTTCATCTCGGGGTCCCTGCTGCCGCTCATCTGCCTGGACGCGGCGGGGCAGGAGCAGTGGCGCCTGGATATCGAAGCGCAGGGCGCCGCGCCCATCATTGCCGACATCAACAATGACGGCGCCCGGGAAATCCTCACGGCCATCGACAATTCCGTCGCGGCCGTTGATGCGAACGGCAAGGTAATGTGGCGCTTTGAAACGCCCAAGGAGATCGACAGCAGCATCTGTGCCGGCGATGCGGACCAGGACGGCATCCTCGAGATCTACGCGCTCGATCTGTCGGGGCTTCTGGCGGCCATCGCGCCCGATGGCGCCAAACTGTGGACCGGCACCGTGCACGAACGGGCGCGGCGGTCCCCGGCCCTGGCGGACATCGACGGCGACGGCGGCATCGAGATCGTGGCCGCGGGCTACAGCGGCGAACTCTATGTGTTCAGCGCGGACGGTGAACTCGAAGAACAGATCGCGATGCCCAACCCGACGAATGCTTCGCCCACCATCGCGGACCTGCTGGGCGACGGCACCCCCTGTGTGGTCTACGCGTGTACATCCGGGGGCGCGATCGCCTGGAAATGGCCCTCCGCCAAGGCCGGTGCGCGGGTCCTCTGGCCCGAATACCGGTTCACCTCCGCCCGCGCAGGCGTGTTGGAGACGGGCGGGGAACAGTCGCGCGTGCGTATCACGGCCGCGGATTTCGGCGCCATGTACGCTGGCGAGAATGCCGTTCGCCTCGACATCGAGAATCCCGGCCGGCGCCCCCTTCGCGTCGAAGTCACGACGTCCCGGAGCGGGGAGACGCCGCGCACCGCCACCTTTGACATTTCGGAGGCCTCGGCCGCCGTGGTCGACCGGTATTCGCTTCCCGCGGGACGGCCGGTTGAGTTGGAGATTGCCTGCCGCGTGTACGACGGGGAGACCGTTGTGGCCCGGCGGTCGCACAGCGCCCACATCGCGCCGTTGCGGAAGGAGCTCGCCGACCTGGCCGCGCTGTTGGACGCGGTAGGGGAGACCGCGCAGCGCCTTCCCGATGCGTATGCGATTCTGGGCCAGGTTCGCGAGGCCCGGGAACGGCTCGAATCCTGCGCGACGCGCATCGCCGGCATCGGCACGCTGCCGGACGTGGAACAGCGCGAACTCCGGGACGTAATGCAGGGGGACATCCGCGATTTTTCCCGGCTGCGGAAGCTTGCGACAACCGCCGCGGAACAGTGTGAGACAGGAGCCGGGCCCCTGCGTCTGAGCGCGGCCAATCCCTGGGCGCCCTTTGGCGCGTTCGACGAAATCCTCGAAGACCGCTTGAAAGCGCCCGAGGTGGCGCTCGAAGCGTTCCGCGGCGAGGTCGAAGATGCAGCCTTGAACGTGTTCAATCTTGGCACAGCGCCGTTACAGGTGCGCGTGGAACTCGAGCCCCTCGTGCTGGAGGGCGCGCCGGATGCGGCGCCGGTCGCGTCTCGCGACGCCGTCGCCATCCATGAGGTGGTGAGCGTGCCGACGCAATCGCTCGACCTCTCGGCCGACGTCCTGCCCCGCATCAACTCCGGCTACGTCTTGACCTTACCCGCCTGGGACGCGCGGCAACTGTGGTTTGCGGTTCGCACCGACGGTCTGGCGCCCGGCCGGTGGACGAGCACCGTCCGGCTGCGCACGCTCGAGGTCGAGTCGCGGGAATTCACGGCGCCGTTGACCGTCGAGGTCTGGGAACCGGCCTTGCCCGAGACCCAGGCGCTTAAACACTGCAACTGGGGGTATGTCTACAATACCCCGCGGATGCGCGGTTTCGAGGAAGAGACGGTTCAAGACCGCGTCGCGCACGGCAACAACGTGTTCGTGACGACGCTTGTCCCGAAAGCGTCCTACGACGAGACGGGCGCGATTGTGGGTGAGATCGACTACACCGAACACGACGCCTATGTGCGCCGGTATGCGCCTCACGGCATGATCCTGTTTCACAATACCGGCGGAATCAAGGGTCCGGGGGGCATCGAGACCGGCGCGTACCGCACGGCGTTCGTGACCTGGATGCGCGCGTGGGTGGCCCACCTCAAGGACATGGGCATCGGCTACGACCGGTTCGCGATGTATCCCGTCGATGAACCCGGCCTGAACGACGGCCTTGTCGAACGATACCTCTTCTACGCCAAACTCGCCCGGGAAGCGGACCCCAACATCCTGATGTATACCGATCCCGTAGCGCGCATTCGCAAAGAAGAACTCGTCGAGATGCTTCCGTACGTCGACATCTGGTGCCCCAACTGCGGGGGATTCCTGCTCGACATCAACCAGGACAAACTGGAGATCATCAAGAATTCCGGCAAGACCCTGTGGACTTATGAATGCTCGGACAACGCAAAGCACCAGTCGCCGCTGGGGTATTACCGCGGACAGTCGTGGCTGGCCTGGCATCACGGGCTCACGGGCATCGGGTTCTGGTCGTACTGCACCTCGAAGGCGGATCCCTGGTACAAGCCCGAGGACACCCTGGATTACTTGCTGGTATATCAAGGCGACGGGGTGGTGCCCAGCAAGCGCTGGGAGGCCGTGCGCGACGGCATCGAGGATTACGATATGCTCGTGACCCTGCGGGGCGCCGCGCACAAGGCGAAAGGCGAAAACCGCGCGCCCGAAGCGGTCGCCAAAGCCGAACGACTGTTGAACGACACCGCACTCGAAATCGCGCGCTTCTGCGGGTGGGACGACGACGGCACCACCCCCGGCAAGGAAGGCCTGCCCGGCGTTCGGGCGGTGGAAGACACGCGGTACGAGGCCATCCGGGCCGTGCGGCGCGAAATGGCCGGGCTCCTGACCGCGCTGGGGCATTAAGGCGCCGGGCGCCGGCGTTCCCGCTCGCGGGTGCGTCAGGCCCGGACCAGGTGAAATGCCATCAACGCGCCCCAGGCCGACAGGACGAAGGCCAGCGGCAGCACGATCCATTTTGCGATGCGGCCTCTGCCGGCAATCCAGGCGATTCCGAACACGATGGCGGCAGACAACACGCCGCCGATGAGCGCGCCTGTGGTCTCCGAGACGGGTACGCTCCGGAGCCCCATGTTCTGGGCGACAATGCGCGCCAGGAACATCAGCACCATGCCGGGAAAGACCCAGAGACACTTCAGCCACACGAGTTTGCAGTGGGCGCATGAAACGAAGAGCCAGGTGATGCCCGCCGCGACATTGAACGGGCCATACACCACCGCGAACGCAGGCAGAAAGGCGCGCCACCACCACGTGGAGGCCTTTTTGTCTTGCGGCGGCCCCTCCGGCACAACGGTGTCTTCCACGGCGCCTCCCTCAGACGATTGATGCTACCCCGGCAGACGGCGGGTGTGTTGTCCGGCCCCGCTAGGCGCCTGGAAACGCCTCCACCTGCCGCACCATTTCTTCGTAATTCCGCAGGGTCAACGGCGACAGCTCGCGCCCGTACGGGGCGGAACTCGGCATCACGACGAGACCCCGGCCTTCGCCCGCCGTCCCTTCGCGTAGAGCCGTGGCGACCTTTTCGGCGAACCCGGGCGTGGGCAGGTTTTCGATGTCCGAGACTTCGAGATTGCCAAAGAGCGTCATCTGCGCGCCGTAACGTTCGCGGACATAGGCGAGCGTGACGTCTCCCTGCGGCGGAGGTTCGATGGGGTCAAGACCGCGGCATCCCGTGGCGGCGATGTGGTCGAGAATGTCGCGCAGCCGCCCGTGGGAGTGTACACGCGCATAGCCCCCGTGCCGCTGGATGGCTTCGACCATGGGCGTGACGTAGCGGGCCGCATATTCTTCGAAAAGGTTCGGGGGCAGGTAGGGCGGAGACGCGTATTCCGGCCCGAAGATCCGCCAGAGGCGGCCCGGAAGCGCCCGGGCGACGGCTTCCACGCGCGGCAGGAGCAGCGACGCCACCTTCTCGAGCGCCTGGTGCATCAGCGCGTTCTCCGTCATGGCGACAAGCAGGTACGTGCCCATTTCAAACAGGGGTGCGATATGGCACAACGGGTCCGGCGTGTCGAGGCAGACGATCCCCGCATCGCCCAGCAGGTCTTCGGTCATCAGGACCTCGGACGTGTCCGGCGTTCCGCCGAACGCCTCCTGCGGCAGAGCGAGCCACGCCCTGAAATCGTCGACGTCCTTGAGCAGGTGCTCGACGGTCCAGACCGTGTACACGGCCTCATCCTGGCGGTTCAGGGTCGTCAGGACCCGGTTGCCGGCGCGGAGGGTGGTGCGTTCGAATCGGCTTCCGCCGTCTTCCCAGCGTTCAAAGGCGCGGAGGGGTTCAAGCGGATCCGGGGGCGTGTCCCGGAAGGGCACGCCGCGCATGACGATGCGATCGGTCCGGTCCCGGGCCAGGTCCAGCAGGGGGCGCCAGGAGGGGTCGTTAAACACGTTATAGGGATCGGGGTCTTCCGGTTCCTCGTCGAGACCGTTCAGTTCATAGAAACAGACGGGGGGCCGGTCAACCGGCTGGCCCTCCAGCGTCCTCATCAGTCGTTCGCGTCGCGTCATGCAGTCAGACTCCCCACGCCCCGGCTCTGGGGCTGCGTCCACGATACCCTAAACCTGCTGTCAAACCAAAGGCGGAAAATGTATCATAATGGGCAGGTATTCATTGGAGGATTACGCTCATGTCCCTGGCATTCAGGCGGCCGTACCGGACCATGCGTGTTCTGGGTTCCTGCGCGACGCTCGTTGGATGGCTCGTTTTCGTGCCGCAAGCCGTACCGGCAGACGAGCAGGATTCCTGGCGGGCGCTCGTCGAGGCCTCGTTCCTGCAGGAAGACGCCCTGTTCCAAACGGCGGTTCCGGACGCACACGGAGAGGTTTCGTCGCAGGAGGATGCCGCCGGCGGATGCGACGGCATCAAGACCGGCGCCTACGGGTTTCACACGGCCAGCGGCGAGCAGGAGCCTTGGTGGCAGGTGGACCTCGGCGCCGTGTACGAGCTCGATCGGATCGTCGTTTACAACCGTACCGACAGCGGTACTGCCCCGCGCACCCGTACGCTCCAGGTTCTGGTTTGCCTGGAGCCTCAGAATCCTGCCTTTCAGACCGTGTACACGCACGATGGATCGGTCTTTCTCGGCGTTGAGGACAATGCTCCGCTGGTTATCGATCTGCGCGGGAAAGACATCGAGGCGCGCGTGGTGCGGCTCCAGATCCCGGGAAAGTGTTCCTTTGCCCTCGATGAGGTCGAGGTGTATGCCGCCGGCAATCCCGGCGAGAATATCGCACTGGGAAAACCCGCCGACCAGAAGAGCATAAGCCCCTACTCGCGGCCCTCAGCCGCGGTTGCGGATGCGTTGACCTGTTCCACCGCCCACATCGAGCACGTGTTTGCGCAGGGACATGCGCTCGCGGAACGCCTGGCCCATGCCGGGAACGTCCCCGGACTGGCGGAGGCCATGCAGGCGTTCGCCGCGCTCGAGGCGGAATGGAAGGCGCTGGCGTCCGGCGGGGTTCCGGACGCCGCGGCGCGCCGCGCCATTTATCTCAACGCGCGGTGGGCGTTGCGTGACATCGCGTTCCGCAATCCCGTGTTTGATTTCGACCGCCTCCTTTTCGTCAAGCGGCACGATTCCAGGGGCGTGTTCCACATGTGTGACCAGTACTACGGGTTCAACGCCGTTCCCGGCGGCGGGCTGTTCGTTCTGAACGAGCCGTTCGGGGCGCGCCCTTCGGTGGAGAACCTGCTTGCGGCTTCGAACGTGGAAGCCGGCCGTCTGGCCGGTGCCCCTCTCGAGCCGGGCGCGTTTCTTTCGCCCGAACTCTCGTACGACGGCAGCACCATCTATTTCGCATTCACCGAGGCCCTGGGTGAGGACCTGGAATGGACGCCCCGGAGTTGCTACCACCTCTTCCGCTGCAACGCCGACGGCTCGGGCCTTGTGCAGCTCACCGACGGTCCCTGGAACGACTTCGACCCGTGCGAGTTGCCGAACGGGCGCCTGGCGTTCATCTCCGAGCGCCGGGGCGGCTACCTGCGTTGCGGCCGCCACTGCCCGACCTACGCGATGTACGGCATGCGCGCCGACGGGTCGGACATCATCCCGATGAGCTATCACGAAACCCATGAATGGCATCCCAGCGTGAACCACGAGGGGATGATCGTCTACACGCGGTGGGACTATGTTGACCGCGACACCAATGTGGCCCATCACATCTGGACCAGCTACCCCGACGGCCGCGATCCGCGTAGTTTCCATGGTAACTACCCCGAAGACCGGTCCAGCCGTCCGTGGATGGAGATGAGCATTCGCGCCATTCCCGGTTCGCACCGGTACGTCGCGACGGCCGCGGCGCACCACGGGCATGCCTTTGGCTCGCTGGTGCTGATCGACCCGCGCGCCGCCGACGACAACGCGATGAGCCAGCTCACGCGCCTGACTCCCGAGGTGCCGTTCCCCGAGTCGGAACGCCACCTGCGGCCCATCGCCGAATGCATGGTCTACGGCACGCCCTGGCCCCTGAGCGAAGACGACTACCTCTGCGTGTACGATCCCACAACGAAGAACCGCGGCATCTACTGGCTCGACCGGTTCGGAAACCGGGAACTGCTGTACCGCGATCCGGCCATTTCCTGCCTGAGCCCGATGCCGCTCGCGCCGCGGCCGAAACCGCCCGTGCTCCCGGCCGGAACTACCCAAACGGCCCAGACCCCGCCCGAAGATCAGTACGGGACGGTCGCGGTCATGAACATATACGAGAGCGATTTTGCATGGCCCAACGACGCAAAAGTCGCCGCATTGCGGGTCATTCAGGTGTTGCCGAAGACCACGCCGCCGCCCAACGAGCCCCGGATCGGCGTCGCCAACCAGAGCAATGCCCGGGCCGTGCTGGGCACCGTGCCGGTCGCGGAAGACGGGAGCGCGCATTTCCGCGCGCCGGCCGGCAAACTCATTTATTTCCAGGCGCTGGATGCGCAGGGGCTGGCCATCCAATCCATGCGTTCGGCGACGTATCTGCACGCGGGCGAGACCCTGACCTGCCTGGGCTGTCACGAACACAAGCAGCGGGCGGGCCTCCGGATGACGCGCGTTCCTGCTGCCCTGCAGCGGCCGCCGTCCGCGATTCAACCCGACGTCGACGGCTCCAATCCGTTCAACTACCAGCGGCTGGTGCAGCCGGTGCTTGACCGGCACTGTGTGGAGTGCCACCGGGAAAAGGGGGCGCTGCCCCTGGATGGCGAGCCGCAGGAACCGCATCTCTGGGCCCGCTCGTATGAAAACCTGGCCAAAGACTACGGCTTCTATTTCAATGTGAGCAACGGCTCGATCACGGATGGGGTGCACGGGGGCAGCCGGACCATCCCCGGGGCGTTCGGGGCCCGCGCGGCGAAACTGTTCGACTATCTGAACGGGCAGCACTACGACGCGAAGCCGTCTCAAGAGGACATCTACCGGCTGGCCCTGTGGCTGGACTGCAATTCCGAGTTCTTTGGCGCGTATGAAAACACCGGGGCCCAGAGCCGCGGAGAACCAGTCACCCCGTCGCTGGAGTGACGAATGAGGGGAGCAGGCATGCGGCTCGGGAAGGCGCTGGGCGCTGTCGTGTGGTTATCTGTGCTGACGGGTTCGGCCGTTCAGGCCGCGGAGGTTCCGTTCCGCGACCAGGTCCAAGCCGACTGGCTGCTGCAGGAGCAGTACCGCTACGGCGCGACCCCGCGGGACCTTACCCCCGAATCGGATGCCGCGGGCGCCTGCGACGGCGTCAAGGACGGCGAATGGGGATTCCACACCAGCCAGCAGGACGCCCCCTGGTGGCAGGTTGACCTGGGTGGCGAGTGCCTGGTTCAGCGTGTCGTCGTCTGGAACCGGTGCGACAGCGTCGCGCCGCGGGCCGCGCATCTGAAGCTGCTGGCATCGGCCGACGGAGCGTCGTGGCAGGAATGGTACGCGCACAACGGCGCCGTCTTCTACGGATTCTCGGACAACGCCCCGCTGGCGATCGACATCGGAGGACGCCCCGCCCGTTTTGTGCGGATCCAGCTTCCCGGCGCCGACTTTCTGCATCTCGACGAGGTCGAGGTGTTTGGCGTGGCCGAGCCGGACCGGAACCTCGCCCTGCACCGCCCCGCCCTGCAGAGCAGCCTCTCGCAATGGTCGAAAGACCACCGGCCGTCCGCGCCGGTGGACTGGGCGGAGCGCTTTGAACGGGTCGTGACGCACACTGCCGCGCTCCTGGACGAACTGGAGACGGAGGGCGTCGAGGTGTCGGGCGACCGCGCCCTGCTGGCGCACGTGGCCGAACGGGAAGGCTCGAGGGAGGCCTATCTCGAGGCGCGCTGGCTCCAGCGCAAACTCACGTTTGCGCACCCGCTCCTGTCGTTCGACACGATCTTCTTCGGCAAACGCCTGCCGGGGACCTACAACCACATGTCGGACCAGTATTACGGCTGGTGGTCGCGCCCGGGAGGGGGGCTGTATGCCCTGCGCGATTTCGCCAATCCCGACGGTCCCGCCATTGCGTGCCTCAGCGAATCCATGGGCGGCGAAGGCAGTTTTCTACGGCCGTGCCTGTCGTACGACGCCACCCGGGTGCTGTTCGCCTGGTGCCGCTATTGCCCCGGTCTCGCGGAACAGCCGGACAAACTTGACAAGGACAATGTCCCGGAGGACGCCTTCTATCACGTGTTCGAGATGGACCTCGCCACGCGGCAGGTGCGTCAGCTGACGGGCGGCAAGTACGACGATTTTGACGCGCGGTATCTGCCCGGCGGCGACATCATTTTTCTCTCGACCCGGCGCGGACAGGCCCTGCAGTGCGGCAAGGCCAGCGCCCAGCGCACGCTGGAGACCCCGGACCTGCCTGACGCGTACGTGCGCTGCGGGGGCGGGCCCGAGCGGCCCGTGGCCGTCTACACCCTGCACCGCATGAACGCAAACGGGGGAGACCTTTGCGCCATTTCACCGTTCGAGATGTTCGAATGGACGCCCAGCATCGCCCACGATGGCCGTATCCTCTACTCCCGGTGGGACTACGTCGACCGGGACAACATGCCGTATATGGGCCTGTGGTCGATCAATCCCGACGGCACCAACAGCAGCATCGTTTACGGCAACTTCACGCGCGCGCCCCATTGCACCTTCGAGCCGCGGTCCATACCGAATTCCCGCAAGATCATCTTCACGGCGTCGGGTCATCATGCGCAGACCATGGGCAGCCTGGTCTTGCTCGATCCCTCCGCCGGCACCGAGGGCACGGACCCCATCACCCGTCTGACGCCTGAAGTGGTCTTTCCCGAGATCGAAGGCTGGCCCGAGACGTACTTCGCCAACCCCTGGCCGTTATCGGAACGGTTTTATCTCGTGGCGTGGGGCAAGGCCGAGAGCGTCCGGGAGGGAGCTCGCATGTCCGGCAATGCCATGGGACTCTATCTCTTCGATGCCGATGGCAACCTCGAACTGCTTCACCGCGATTCCGAGTTCTCCTGTGCCTGGCCAATGCCGCTGGAACCCCAGCCCGAACCGCTCCGGCGGCCGGACGTCCCGGAATGGGATCGGGCCCAGGACGGCCGTTTTGTGGTGACCGACGTGTACCGGGGCTTGCCCAACACGTCGCGCGGCGCGATCAAAGCGCTGCGCATTGTCGCGGTCCCCGCGAAAACCCATCCCACCATGAACTTCCCTGCCATGGGGATCACGCGCGACGACCCCGGCAAGTGTGTTCTGGGCACGGTCCCGGTGGAGGCCGACGGCTCGGCGCATTTTCGCGCACCCGCCGGGGTGATGGTGTTTTTCCAGGCGCTCGACGACCGGGGCATCGCGGTCCAGTCCATGCGGAGTTCCACGCACGTGCAGCCCGGCCAGACGCTTAGTTGCGTGGGGTGCCACGAGCCGCGCACCCAGGCGCCGCCGGTGATCGCGGCCGCGGCCGCGCGCAGGGAACCGTCGAAAATCGCGCCCGGCCCGGATGGCTCCTGGCCGCTGCGCTTCGACCGCCTGGTGCAACCCGTGCTGGATGCGCATTGCGTCGCCTGCCACCGGGCGGACGGCGAACACGCGGAGGCCGCCCGGCGCCCGCTCACGGCGGATGCCTCCTACGACATGCTGGTCGCATTTGGAACGCCCAGCCTGCAGGACCATGTGCGGGGGAGTTACGCGGACGGGAAATCGCTGGAGGGACAGGGCCCCGCGGCAACCAGCCCGCTCCTCGCGATGCTGACCCGCCAGGAGGGTCACCACGGCGTGAAATTGACTCCCGCCGAATTCGAGCGCCTGAAGGTGTGGATGGACACCTACGGGCAGCGCCTCGGCTCGTTTGACGAGCGGCAGGAACAGCACCTCGCCGTGTTGCGGGCCCAGTGGCACGACCTGCTGGCTCCCGCTCTCGAAGGGAGATGACGGGGGAGGGATTCCGCACCGCGGACCGGCGGCCGGCGCTATCGGGCACGGCGGACGCCGCCGGGGCGCCGGGATCCCGCCGCCGATTGAACCCGGGGCTCGCGCGTCCTATACTTCCCGTCATTGTCCATACGTTGCAGGAGATCTCCCATGCTGTCACGACTATCGCGTCGAACCTTCCTCAAACGTTCCAGCCTTGCCCTGACCGCTCCGCTTATTCTTCCCCGGCTCAGCCTCGGCCAGTCTCCCAACGGCAAACTGCAGTTGGCCGCGATCGGTGTTGCGGGCCAGGGCGGCAGCGACCTTGCCGCCATCTTTTCCAGCGGGAAGGTCGATGTGGTGGCCCTGTGCGACGTCGATGAAACCCGTTTGAACGAAGCGGCCGCCAAGTACACGCAGGCCCGAAAGTACTTCGATTGGCGCGAACTGCTTGCCAGTGAGGCCGGGAATATCGACGCGGTGTGTGTCGGCACGCCCGACCACATGCACGCCCCGATTGCGTATTCGGCCATTTCCCTGGGCAAGCACTGCTATTGCGAAAAGCCACTGACCCAGGAAGTGTATGAAGCCCGCCAGCTGCGGCTCGCCGCCGAACGTGCGGACGTCGTGACCCAGATGGGCAACCAGATCCACGCGCATGCCTGTTACCGCAACGCGGCGAAGATGATGCAGGACGGCGTCATCGGCAAGGTGAAGGAATGGCATTCGTGGATATCCAACGGGTACGGGGGCACGGAGTTGAGCCGTCCTGCGGCCGAGGATGCCCTTCCCCAGGGTCTGAACTGGGATCTGTGGCTGGGGGTGGCGCCGCAGCGCCCGTACAAGGCGGAGATCTACCATCCTCGCCTCTGGCGCTATTGGCAGGATTTCGGCTCGGGCGCCCTGGGCGATTTCGGATGCCACATTTTTGATCCGGTGTTTTCCGGACTGGGCATCGGCGCGCCGCTTCGCATCACGGCCGAGACCCCCGAGTTTAATAACGAGGTGTGGCCGTTCTGGGAGGTCATCCACTACGAGTTTCCGGCCACCGCGATGACGGCCGGCGACACGGTGCGCGGCACGTGGTACGACGGCGGCAAACGGCCCGGCCCGGAGGCCATGGGCTTGCCCGCCGGCACGCCCCTCCCCGATGCCGGTTCGGTCATTGTCGGCGAAGAGGGCGTCATGGTGCTTCCCCATTGCGACAAGGCCACCGTGTTGTATCCCGCCGAGAAGTTCAAGGAGTTCAAGCAACCCGAGCTTCCCGGTCTCAATCACTACCATCAATGGGTCAATGCCTGCCTGGGGACGGACACCGCGGCTTCCAACTTCTCGTACGCGGGCCCGCTGGCCGAGGCGGTGCTGCTGGGCAACGTGGCCAACCGCTGCGCCGGACAGACCCTCGAGTGGGATGCGCCGAACCTGCGGATCACCAATATGCCCGAAGCCAATGCACTCTTGCGGGTGCCTTACCGGGAAGGATGGGAAGTGGAGGGGTTGTCGTAGGCGGGCTGGCGCGTGCCAGTCCCAGACTCGGCGCAGGGAGGTCATGGCATGCTCTACACGTTCGCGAAACTGGACACGGCGCAATTAACAGCGATTCAGCAGCTTGAGCACGAGGAAGGGCTCAAGGTCCTGGCCTTGATCCCCGTCGATACGCAACCGGACCTGATCGATGCCGGCCGGCTGGCCAAACTGCAGGCCCTCGAGAAAACACTCGGCTACTGCCTGATCGCCGTGCGCTAGGCGCCGGTCTCCGCGCCCAGCGCGTCGATATCGAGGTCGCCGATGCGCTCGAACACCTTCCGGATGCCCGCGCCAACGTGCTGAGCCACCAGTTCGTCGTTGGGCGCGCGCAGGGGCACGGTCATGCCGAAATGCGTTTCGCAGTGCTTCCGCGCCACGGGGAACAGCGCGGGGTCATACGACAGGCGCCGCCCGTAGTTCCAGGGCGAGCCCTGGCCGTACGCGTTCTGCGCCTGAAACACCGTCATCTCCGGAAGAATGAAATCCTGCCAGACTTCAACGGGCACGCCTTCCGCCTGCAACGCTTTCATCACGGCGTTGCGGAACCGCTCGGGCGGACCCTGGTAACCATAGGCCGCGCCGTCAACGTGACAGGTGAAGTTGTACCAGTTGGTCTTGTGTCCTTCGGGCACGGTGGGCGGTTGCAGTCCTGGAATATCGCGCACGCCGGCGGCAAGGATCCTGGCGTTGCGCGCGGCCGTCTCGAGATAGGCGTCGAGTTTGGCCAGTTGCGCCCGGCCGAACGCGGCCGTCAGATCGTTGTTGCGGTACATCCAGCCCAGCGCGTACGCGTGATAGTCGCGGTCTTTCGCGGGGGTCCGCGTTTCCCCGAACGACCAGACCATGCGCGCCCGCTGCAGGATTTCCTCGTTGTCCGTCACGAACATGCCGCCTTCGCCGGAACACAGACATTTGTTCTGGTTGAAGCTGAACGCGCCGCAATCGGCCAGCCGCCCGACGCGCGTTCCCTTGTACTCGGCGCCGTGCGCCTGGCAGCAGTCTTCGATCACCTTCAGCCCGTGCCGCAGGGCGATTTCGAGGATCGGGTCCATGCTGGCCGGCAACCCATGCAGGTGTACGGCGATGATCGCCCTCGTCCGTTCGGAAAGGGCCGCTTCGATCCTGGCCGGGTCGATGTTCATGGTGTCGTAATCGATATCGACGAACACGGGAATGGCGTTGTGGTGCAGAACGCAGGTGGCCGACGACGACCAGCTGTAGGCCGGCACGATGACCTCGTCGCCCGCGCCGCACCCGCACGCCGCCACCCCCATGTGCAACGCGGCCGTGCCGCTGTTGGTCGTGATGGCGAACCGGTTGCCGTTCCAGGCCGCGAACTCGTCTTCAAACGCCCGGCAATTGGGCCCGTACGCGTGGTTGTCCCCTCGCAGCGACGCCAGCACCCGGTCCTCGTCGCTCGAATCGATCGGGGGCCACTTGCGGATCGCGCCCGCCGGTACCGCCGGTTTCCCGCCCAGCAGCGCCAGTTTCACCTGCTTCATACAGCCCTCCTGCGCCTTGCCGCCTGATCCTACGCAATACCGCATTTCGCATCAACATCTCTCGCGCCCCGCCGCTCTCCGAAGCGGGCTTCAGGCTGGATGTCGACCCGGTCCACAGGCGCATGCTGCGGTTTCGCTTCGCGCGTCTTACGCGCCTCCTTCGACGGCACTCCCGTCGGCATCATGTGCACCCGACTCGCGGCCTTGGGCGCCGCGGGACCTCGATGCTATTATGACTTCCCTGACGACGGGCATATCCGCCACGCCGCGGCCGCTGTTGCCGGGTGCGGTGCGTACCGCCATCGCCAGGATGGACGCGTATTTGCAGACGCGTTCGCTGTAAAGCCGGGGAGAGGATATGGAATACTCCAAGCGCCTGATCCGTCTCGATGGGCCGGCCCGTGACGTCGGCGCGGCCTTCGGAGAGGCGAATGCCGCGGAAATCCGCGAGGATGTCGACCGGTTCTTCACCGAGGCGCGGGACAAGGAAGGGCTGGCGGCCCGGGCGCTTGTGGCCGCGGGCGCGGGCTATATTGCGCTTGTCGAACGATACGCGCCGCACTGGCTCGACGAGGCCGATGCCCTCGCGCGTGCGGCCGGGGTCGAACCCGAGCGGTACCTGACTTACCAGGGCGGGAAATACCGCGGCATCAACCGTCCCGAGTGTTTCACGTGGTATGCCCCGCCGGACTGGTGCATGAACGGCGTGGGCCTGTTTCACAAGAACCGTGACAACAAGCGCCGCACCCAGTGCGCCTATGTGAAGGGGGTGCACGTACCCGGCAAGCGCATCTACCGGTTTCTTGCAAGCGGGGATACCATGGACATGGGTACCATGTTCGGCGTGAACGAACGGGGGCTCGCCATCGCCGCCGACACCGGCGCTGCCGATCCCGAGCCGCGGTGGCGGGGCATGATGAATACCGACACGATGCGTCTGATGCTCGAACACTGCAGCGACGTGGACGAGGCGCTCGCGTTTCTCGAAGGACTGCAGGCGGACGGCGTGTGCGCCGGCGGACCTCTCGCCACGAACTGGATGTTCGCGGACGCGCGCGGCGAATCGTTGCGCGTATACCAGTTTGTCCGGCGCCTCGAGTTGCAGCGGGGCGGGGATTCCTGCCTGGTCATGCGCGATGCGGATGCCCGCGGAGACCTGGTGCGCGGCGAACTCACGCGCGAGCGAGGGCGCCTGACCCCGCTGACCATGAACGCGCTCGCGCGCCGAGCGCCCGTGTTGGACAACTCGAATTGCTCGTCGTTCACCGCGCTGATCCCGGCCCGTCAGAATGACGTGTTCACGTGCGCGTACGTGGCCGTCTCCCGCGCGGTCGAGACCCTGTGCGTGCCCTTGTATGTCGGAGCCGCCGCGACGCCTTCCTGCCTCGTGGACGGGTCCCTGTCGCGGCTCTCGGCACGCGCGAGCCGGGGAGCATCCCTCGAGGCGCGAGCCGCCGCGGCCGGCATCGACCTGGCCGCGTTCGAGGCGCATCTGGAAACGGAACGCCAGGCGCTGGAGGCCCATGCGCGCAGCACCTACCATGTGCTCGGCCGGGATGCGGTGGTGCAGGAGCTCACGAAGGGGTGCCTGACGTTCGCGGAACACGTCTGCGGAATGCTGACCGATTTGGAGAAAACCCATGCGTAGTAGATTCGAATCGGACCGGTTCAAACTCATGGTCGCTGTGATTGCCCTGGGTACGGCGGCGATGGCCGCGGGCGGCGAGCACGCGGTGCGCGTCACGGTCACGTCGCCGCTGACGTTTCCCCGGACGCCCATGGATCCCGTGATTGATTTCGGCGAGCTGCTGCGCCGGGCGGGCGATGAACAGGCGCTGGACCCCGGGTCCATCACGGTGGTCGATGTCGCCGCGCAACAAGAGATCCCCTGTGCGGTAAACGAGGATTTCGCCTATTCCGACGCGGGCCGCGTCGAATGGGTAATCACCCACCCTGCCCATACCGAATATCTGCTCCGGTTCTCCACCGCCCCGGAACGACGCTTGCCGGCGCCCGCCGCCTGCACGCCCCTCATCGGCGTGGGGGATCTGCTTCGCTACAACGTCGGGGCGCCCGCTCCGGTGGTCGTCCCGCATCCGGGCGCCCTGGTGGATCTGACCGGCGACGGTCAGCGCGACCTGGTGGGGGCCTGGAACTACGCCTACCGGCCCGGCTGGCCGTGGGATGGCATCGTGTGCTATCCCGCGGTCGACGAGGGCGCGTTCACCTTCGGCGATCTTGTGCGCGTGCGCTACTCCGAAGGCGATACGTTCCACCATTTCTCGAGCATTTATATGACCGGCGATTTCGCGGATGTCACCGGCGACGGACTGGTCGACCTCGTATACTCGCCCAGCCGCGGCGACGTGATCGAACTGTTTCGCAACATCGGCCGGCGCGATGCCGGCAGCATGCCGGTTTTCGTGCCCGACGGTACGCTGGCCCGCCCCGCGGGGGCCTGGAATCCGTGCCGTGCCGTGGACCTCGACCAGGACGGCGCCGTGGATATCGTCGTGGGCCAACCCGCCGCCGCCGACCAGCCCGAACCCGCGGAGGTGTTCTTCATCCGCAACACCAACCCGGACGGCTGGCCCTTTCAGGCGGCCGCTCCCGTTCCCCTGGGAGTGGAGGAACAGGCCTGCTTTTTTGACATCGACCAGGACGGGGTCCTGGACGCCGTAGGACTGCAAGGCGTCAAGAACGGCGGTGTGCACGAAAAGCGCGTGGTCTGGCGCAAGGGGATTCAGGTTTCGCCCCCCATATTCGGCGCCCTTCAACTGCTCCGGTCCGTCGACGCCCAGTATCCCGCCGGGCTGAGCGCCGTGGCGGACGGCCCGCGCCGCGGCCTGCTGGTCCTGCACGACGTCTTCCAGCGGGTCACGTTCTGGGAGCATTCGCCCGTCATCAGCGAACCGTCCCGCTTCATCCGCCGGCAGGACGCGCGCTCGCTGTCGGCGGTCATGTCGTTGAGCGACCAGGCCTGGCCGTGCCTCTGCGACTGGGATGGCGACGGCGACCCCGACCTTCTGGCCGGCGGCGGTTACGGCTGGATTCGCATTGTCATCAACGAGGGCGCAAAAGACCGTCCGGTCTTCGCGGAGGCCCGTCCCGTCCTGGCTGGCGGCCACCCCATCAAGCTCCTGCGCAACGACATTCTCGGCGAGCCGCACCACTGGCACAACATGGGCTATCCGTACCCGGTTTTCGTGGATTGGGACCTGGATGGCCTGCCCGATCTGGTAGTGCCGAACGAAACCAACCGTATTTTCTGGTACCGTAACGAAGGCTCCCGCACGGAACCCCGGTTCGGAGAACGCGAGCCGATCCTGGTGGACGGCTATCCCGACTCGCCCGAATTGCGCCGCCTCTCGGCGGAACGCGCCCTGGCCGACGCCGACCCCACGTACCCGCGCGAGGAAGAGCAGCCCTTCTTCTGGCGCACCGGCGCCGCCGTGGCCGACTGGAATGGCGACGGCCTGACCGATATCGCCACGCACGACGGATTCACCCGCAAACTCACGCTGTTCTCCCGGTACCGGGATGACACCGGCGCGCTCAGGCTCAAGAAGGACGGCCCCCTCACGCTGGTCGACGGGCGGCTCATCGACGACGCCGTTGTCGAACGGGAGGCGCACTGGACCGAGAGTTTCCGCCCGGTGGATTGGGACCGCGACGGGTTGCTTGATCTGGTCTATGCCTGCGCGGGCGCCGAGGCCGGCAAAGGCAGCATCTTTCTGCTTCGCAACGCGGGCACGGCGTCCAGCCCGGTTTTCGAGGCCCCGCGAACCTTCACCTGTTTTGGCCAGCCCATCTACGTCAGCGCCCACGGGCCCCATCCCTGGCCGGGCGACCTCGACGGAGACGGCCTGCCGGACCTGCTGGCCTGTGTCGAATGGAGCGTGTATCCGTTCTACACGCACGCCGCGCTTGAAATGAACGTGCGCCCGGAGTTTTCTCTGGAACTCGTCGAGTAAGAGATTCGTATCGCGATAAAGGGAGCCTTGCCGTGAGCATTGACCGCAACGAAGCTGTTTCCAGGTTTACGTGCCATTTCGGCGCCGTCCCGACGCTCGGCGTACGGGCGCCCGGACGGGTCAATGTCATCGGCGAACACACCGACTACAACCACGGCTTTGTGCTGCCCATGGCCATCGAACGCGAAACCGTCATCCTCGCGCGACCCAGTGATGCCCCCGCGATCCGGGCCTATGCCGCCAATTTCGACCGTACGGCCGTCGCCCCCCTGGACCGTTTCGAGCGCCATCCCGAGGAACCCTGGCTCGACTACATCGTCGGCGTGGCGCGGGAACTCGCCCTGCTGGACAGACCGCTTCACGGCGCGGAGATCATGATCTTCGGCGATGTCCCCGTAGGCTGCGGTCTGAGCAGCTCCGCCAGCCTCGAAATGGCTGCCCTGTGCCTCTTCGAACGGCTCGGCGGGTTCACGATCGACGGTCCGGAGGCCCCCCGCCTTGGCCAGCGCGTCGAGAACGATTTTCTGGGTCTTAAAACCGGCATCATGGACCAGTTTATCTCGCGGATGGGCCGGGCCGGCCATGTCCTCTTCCTGGACTGCCGCAGCTTCGACTACGACCTTGTCCCGGCGTCGTTTGACAGCGCGTGCTTCGTCGTCGCCAACACGGGCGTGTCCCGCGGGCTGACCGCCTCGAAGTACAACGAGCGCGTTGCGCAATGCCGCGAGGCCGTCGAGGGTATGTGCGCAAGCCTCGGGAAAGAAGGCAGCCATCTTCGCGACTTCGCCATGGAAGACCTCGAGGCCGCGCGGCACGCCCTCTCCGACACCGCGTACCGCCGCGCCCGGCATGTCATCACGGAAGACGTGCGCACCCGGGCCGCCTGCGACGCCCTGCGGGCGGGCGATGCCGCCGAACTCGGCCGCCTCATGAACGCCTCGGACGAGAGTCTGCGGACGGATTACGAAGTCACCTGTCCGGAACTCGACGCCATGACCGGGATCGCCCGCGACCTTACGGGCTGTTTCGGGTCGCGCATGACCGGCGCCGGTTTCGGCGGATGCACGGTCAGCCTGGTCAAGAGCGCGGAGGTCGAGCCGTTCACGGCGGCGCTTGCGCGCGAATACCAGGCGCGCACCGGGCTTCCGTGCGACGCGCTTGTTTCTCGCGCGGCCGACGGCGCCGGCGCGTTTCCGTTCTAACAGCCTCCCGGCGACGCTCGCGGCGGTTATCCTGTCAGGGTCTTGCGCAGAATGTCCCGGAGTTCATCGCCCGTGTAGGGTTTGTGGATGAACGCCGTGAGTTTCTTGCCCGTGAACCGGCCCACCACGTCGCTCTCGCTGTAGCCGCTGGACAGCACGATGGGGAGATCGGGTTTCCGCTCGCGCAGTTTCAGAAACGCCTCTTCGCCGCCCATGCGCGGCATCGAGAGGTCGAGAATGACGCACACAATGGCGTCGGCATGGCGGTCGTACACTTCAAGGGCTTCCACGCCGTCGTGGGCCTTCAAGACCCCGAAGCCCAGGCGTTTCAGCATGCCTTCGCCCACACGCAAGACGGCTTCTTCGTCGTCGACGAGCAGCGCCATGCCCTGGCCGCGCCATTCCCCGGCCGGCAGAGGCGCCATCGTCTCTTCTTCCGCGGGTTTGACCTGGGTGCTGGGCAGCAGGACCGTGAACTTCGAGCCAGTGCCCACCTGGCTGTCCACCCGGATCGCGCCGTTATGGCCCCGCACGATGCCGAGCACGGCCGCCAGGCCGAGCCCGCGTCCCGTCAGTTTGGTCGTGAAGAACGGGTCGAAGATCTTGGGGAGAATGTCCTCCGGGATGCCCGGCCCGTTGTCCGAGAGTTCCAGGATCAGGTATTCGCCGGGCGTCAACTCGTCGTCGACATAGGTGTTGGCGAGGTACGTCGAATCGGCTTTGATCGACGCCGTGCGGATGCGGATTTCGCCCGCGCGGTTTCCGATGGCTTCCCGCGCATTGTCCACCAGGGCGATCAGCATCTGGCGTACCTGGCGGTCGTCGGCCAGCACCACCGGCAGGTCGTCGCGCAGGTCGTACCGCAGATGGATGCGCCGGGGAACGCAGGCCGTGAGCAGGGGGGCCATGTCGCGGATCATCTCCGACAGGCTCAACGGGCGCATCGCGAACTGGCTCTGGCCGGAATAGGCGAGCATCTGGTTCGCCAGCAGGGCGGCCCGCCGCGCGATGCTCTCAACCTCGGTGAGATGGTGGCGCATCGGGGAACTCTGCGGCACGCTGGCGAGGGCCAGATGCGCGTTGCCCATAATTCCCATGAGCAAATTGTTGAAATCATGGGCGACGCCGCCCGCCAGTATCCCCAGGCTCTCCAGCTTGTGGGTTTGGCGCATCCGCTCCGAAAGACGTTTCTGTTCGCGTTCGGCGTGCACGAAGTCGGTGATGTCGCGAATTGTGCCCGTGGCCCGGACCGGCGCCCCGTCTTCGTCCCGTTCGACCACCTGGCCGCGCACGAGCATCCATCGCCACGCGCCCGTGTCCCGTTTCATGCGCACCCGGACCTCGCAGAACGCGGTGTGGCCTTCCGTGTGGCTGGCCCAGGCCTCTTCAAACCGGGCGACGTCCTCCGGATGCCCGGGCCAATGCGGCTCGAAACTATGCTCCTGCACGGCCTCGATGGAATAGCCCAGCAGCTCGCTCCACCGGCTGTCCCGGTACACGCGTCCCCGTTTCAGATCCCAGTCCCACAGGCCCAGGCCGCTTCCTTCGAGGGCCAGTTCCAGGCGTTTCTGGCTTTCACGCAACGCGCCTTCCATGCGTTTGCGTTCCGTAATGTCGCGGCTCGTTTCCACAATGGCCGTAATATCGCCCTTCGGTCCGTGAAAGGGGGTGGCGCGGACCCACATGATGCGTTTCCGGCCCCGCGTGTCGATGACTTCGCACTCGTAATCCCGGGGTACGCCGTCCTGCTGGATGGCCTGATGCGCACAATCGGGGCACCGGTTCATGCGATTCAGGTTTTCGTAGCACTTGCTGCCCACGGTATTGCCATAGATCTCCCCGGCAAGCATGTTCCGCCAGACGATTGTCCCCTCGCTGTCGATTACCTCCACCGCGTCCAGCATGACTTCCTGAATGCCCCGGAGAAACGCCTCTTTGGAACGCAAAGCGTTCTCGGTCAGCTCCCGCTGAATGGCCGCGCTGAGATTGTCCGCCGCGGCGCGCAAGGCGTCGACCTCCGTGCGGGTCCAGCGCCGTTCCCGAACGCTTTCCTCGAACCCGATAAACCCCCACCATTGCCGCCCGGCAAAGAGCGGGGCCAGCAGAATCGACGCAATTTCCTGATCCATAAGAAACCGGCGTTCCTGCGGGGGAAACTCGCGCGCAACGCCCGAAAGGCATTCGCCGTGCGCCAGAACCGTTTCCCAGCGCGCCAGGCCGGCGGCGCGATAGGGAAGCCCTTCCGGCAGCGGGGTCTCGATGGAGCCTCCCGCCCGGGGGTCGATCCACGAGAATCGCGGCTGCATGAGGTATTCGCCGTTCTGGCGCTGGTGATTCTGGACAACGGTAATGCGGCTCACCCCGGAGGCCGCCCCCAGCCGTTCCAGCACCTTATGGATGGAACGCTCCCAGTTTTCGTCGCGGAGCAGTTGTCCGGCCGCGAAACCGATGCCCTCGAGGATGGCTTCCCGCTTTCTCAGTTGTTCTTCCACCGCCCGCCGGTCCGTGATGTCCTGGAAGCAGGCGCGCCGGCCCAGGGACTGTCCGTCCGCCCCGTACGCGGGCTGGCACGCATGATGAAGCCAGCGCTCGCGCCTGTCTTTCGTGATGATGCGGAATTCGAACTTGGCGCACTCCGGCGCCGTGGGATCTTCCTGGTAGTGCCGTTCGAGCGCGGCGCGGTCGTCCGGATGGACGATTCGGACGAGCAGCGAGGGATCCTCCATGAATTCCTGGGCGTCATAGCCTGTGAACCGCCGGCATGACGGCGAGGTGTACAGCAGTTCCCCCGCACATCCCAGCCAGATTTCCCAGTCATAGGTGTAATCGGCCACCGTGCGCAGGTTCTCCCGGCTGACGCGCAGGTCCTCCTCCGCGCGTTTGCGGGTCGTGATGTCGACATACTGCTCGATTCGTCCCCCCGCGTACAGGCCGGACACGATCGGCTGGCTCCAGTGTTCCAGCCACCGGCCTTTGCGGTCCTCCGACTCCGTCACCCGGCACTCGAAATGCTCGGGATACGCGTTGTTGTCGTAGGCGGCGAACGCGATGCGCTGAAACTCCGCCGGGTTGTCGAAGGCCGGGGCGAGGTCTTCGGCGATAAACGCGCGAACCTCCCGTCCCAGCACGGCGTGCCGCTGGAAACAGAAAAAGCGCTCCATCGCGCGGTTCATCCACGCCACCCGGTGTTCCGCGTCGACGATCATGAGCGCGACCTGAGACACCTCCAGCACGTCATCGATCAGCGACTGGTACCGCTGTTCGCTTCGCAGCAGCGCCTGCCGCAGCCGGTATTGTTCCGCCGCTTCCCGCGCCCGCTTGAGCAGGTACCCCATGTCCAGCGGTTTGGTGATGTAATCAAACGCCTTCTGCTGCACGCTGGCAATCGCCGACTCAATCGAGGGGTATCCGGTGATGATGATGACCGGCAGGTTCGGGTACAGGTCCGCAATCCGGTGGAGCAACTGCAAGCCTTCGTTGCCCGGCATCTTGTAATCCAGGATCACGACATCGAACTCGTCGTGTTCAAGGCGTTCAAGCGCCGCGGGCCCGTTCGTGGCCCCCTCGCCGTCCCATCCTTCCCGTTTGAACAGCTCCAGCGACGAGATCACGATGGTCTCCTCGTCGTCCGCAAGCAAGACCCGCAGGGGCTTGTTGAGCAATTCCTGAAACGTTGCCGGATGCAACCAGACGCCCTCCGACCACGGAGCGGTCGCGACCATTGCGTCTTCGGATGGGTTCATGGCGCCGTCCTCTCAATTCGCGGTATCGTCGCGGCGGCCGGCAGAACCAGGCTGAACGCCGTGCCGGCTCCCGGAGCGGTCTGCACAAGAAGTTCCGCATTCATCGCGTGGGCGAGGCTGCGCGAAACGGACAGTCCCAGGCCCATGCAACTGCCGTCCCCGGGGCCTTTCGTGGTGAAAAACGGCTCGAAGATCCGCGGGAGTATGTCCTCCGCGATGCCGTCGCCCTCATCCAAAACCTGAATCTCGATACGCTCGCCGGCCGGGGCGGCCCGGAACGTGATGATGCCGTCTTCGGGAGACGCCTCGGCAGCGTTGACCAGAAGATTATACAGAATCTGCCGCACATAACCCGCCGGAACCAGGGCGTCCGGCAGGTCCTCGGGCACGGCCATACGAAGTGTCAGCCGTTTCTGGGCGAATTTCCGTTCCAGCATCAGACAGATCTCGCGCATCTCCCCGCCCAGTTGGACGCGCGCCGCCGTGTCGGTCCCGGGGCGGTACAGCTGCGCCATCTGGCGGACAATCCGGGTGATGCGTTCAATCTCCCGCTGCGCCAGGTCCACGAACTGGCGGTCGGGATGCTGTTCGGGCACATTCTTGCCCAGAAGCAACAGACAGTTGCGGATGCCCGTCAACGGGTTGTTGATCTCGTGCGCCACCCCCGCCGCCATCCGCCCGGTCGCGGCGAGTTTTTCCATCTCGGCGCGCTGCGCTTCGAGTTCGCGGAGCTGTGCCGTGCGGCGGTCAACGATCGCTTCGAGGCTTTCCGCGTGCCGCTGGACTTCCTCGCGGAGGCGCCGCTGCTCCGTCACGTCGCGGATGATCGCGATGATCTCTTCCGTCCCGGTCGCGTCGTTCAGCATCAGATGCAGGTTGGTTTCCACCCACGTGTACGTGCCGTCGCCGCGCCGGAGCCGGTGTTCCAGGGTGTAACGGCCGGGTTTCTCTTTCATCCGCCCGAGGAATGCCTGGAGCGTCTCCGCCTCAGCGGGATGGACGAAATCGCACACCGGCCGGTTCACCATTTCGCCGGGGTCCAGGCCCAGGAGGGTCGCCGATGCGGGCGACAGATACAGAAACCGGCCGTCCGCATCCATCCGGACGATGAGATCCATGGAATTCTGCGTCAGAAAACGGTGGCGTGCTTCGCTTTCCTCGAGGGCGGCCTGCGCTTCATGGCGCTCGCTCACATCGTGGAGAAACCCTTCAAGAAACAGAAGTTCACCGGTGCGTTCCTCGAATACCCCCGCCCCATGCACCTCCACCCAGCACCAGTCGCCCGGGCGGCGCCGCAGGCGGTGCACCAGATGAAACGGCGCGTGTTCCTGCAGGGCCGCCGCCACCTGGTCGCGGATCGCCGGTTGGTCGTCCGGATGAAACAGATCGGTAATGCTCATCCTGCTGTTCAGGAACAGTTCCTGGGGGTACCCGGTGATGGTCTCGATCTGGTTGTTGAGAAAGAGCATCGTGAAGCGCGCATCGTTGCGGCACAGGAAAATGACCCCCGGAATGTTCTCCGCCAGGAGGCGGAAACGCCGCTCACTCGCCCGCAGCGCTTCCTCCGTCTCGCGCTGGTTCGTGACATCCTGGACCAGGATCTGAACCATGGGCGAACCGGTGGCGGGGTCGTTCGCGGTGAATGCGTCAAACCGAATCCAGTGGGTGAGCCCGCTGTAGCCCGTGTGGCAGACCTCCAGGTTCCGCACCTCCGCGCAGCGCGCCAGGATGTCGAAGGCCGGCGCCGGCGAGAATCCCCGGGTGGCGAACGTGTCGAAGTGTTCTCCCCGAAGGGAGACCGGCGGCTTGCCCGCGCGCCGCGTACACAGGATTTCCTGCGCTTTCGTGTCCGCGTGCACAATCACGCCGTCCAGCGTGCACCGGCACAGGCCCACGCCCGCAAATTGCAGGGTCCGCTCGTGCCAGTGAGCGAGGGAAGGCATGGCCGTGGGCGCGTTTGCGTGTTCCATTCCCTTCCCTTCCGTACACATCCCGGGCGGGGAACGGTTCGTATGCCTTGGGAATCGCCGCCCTGACCCCGGAACTATCCCAATTCACTGGACACTCGACCAGAAACCGCAACCGGATGCCATTGTACGGACTGCGGGGGAAGCGCGCAACAAATCGAGAGCGCCGACGGAACGGCCGTAGACGCCCCCGGGCGTCCCGGCGTATCCGGGCCAGTTCGGGCCGGCGCGCCCGGGAGTTTCGGGCGATGCCTCCCGCGCGGGAACGAAATCGGGCCGCGAGGGATATAACCGGCGGTGAAGTCTCTGCATCCGCGGGTTTGCGGAGCGGCGCTTGCTCCAGGGTACCGGCTTCAGATAGACTGACTCCGCGTTCACGTTGACTTCGCGGCAACGTGGGGGGGCAGATGGCCTGCTCGGGCGAGTCTTCGGTACGCCGAGCCTCCCTTCCCCCCTCTGCCACGAGCGGCGTCTCCGCGGACGCACGGGCCAGTTCGCCATGCACGAGGGGCCTTTTGTCGGTGCGTCAAAGCGTACTCGGGGGTAGGTGAGTGCGCTTCGAGATAAGGCAGGATTGGACTAATCGCATATGCGCCAACGACGTCTTCATCGATCATGGGGAATTTCACGCACCATCGTGCTGCTCTCGCTCGCCCTCGCCGGTCCGCTCCTTTCCCCGCCGGCCCGTGCTCTCGACCAGATCTTCCGCCAGACCGACGTGGACCTGTCCACCGAAGCCCAACTCCTCACCAATCCGTCATTCGAGCAGGGCGAAGGGGTCGCCGAGAAGGACGGGAAGGGCGTACAGCTTCCGGAATGGGACTTCTGGCAGGATGGCTATGCCATTGTCCCGGGCGCCGGCCGCAACGGCGGCCGCGCGATCCAGTGCTCCATTGACGACGACACCACCCAGTGCGGCGCCGGCCAGCGCGTCGAACTCAATCAGGAACAGCCCTTTCCCGTGGTCGCGAGCGCCTGGAGCCGCGCCCAGGACGTCAGCGGCAGTCCCGACAGCGGGTATTCGATTTACCTCGACTTCATCTTCCAGGACGGCACCACCTGGTGGGCCCAGACCTCCAATTTCAGCACCGGCACGCACGATTGGGAAGAACGGCACTTCATCGTGGTTCCCAAGAAACCCATCCGGTCCGTGTACGTGTATCTGATCTTCCGCGGCCATATGGGCACGGTCTACTTCGACGATGTGAACCTCCTCGAACTCCGCGGCGAAACGTACATGTTTGAAGGCGTGCCGGTGCGGCCTCAGCCGGTTCGCGCCCCCGTCGAGAAGGTGTGGATCCCCTACATGCAGACCCGCAACGGGCTGCAGATGGCCCTCGAACGCAAACGCGCCCGCGTGTGCGGCGTCTGGGTCAATCAGGAAAAGGTCGGACTCAACGGGCCGGGGTTCTTCGCCCGGGATACCGCCGCCAAATCCGATTTCCTCGCCCCCTGGAACTGGGAGTTCAACCAGCAGGACAGCACCCTGGTCATCAAAGGGGACATCGAGCCCCTGAGTCTCCGGATCACCGCGTCCATGACCCCGCGCGAGGACCGCATCCAGGTGAGTGGTCTCGTGGAAGACCTGCGCGGCGATGAACGCGCCGTCACCGTCTATTTCGGGCTTCCAGTCGATGATTCAGGATGGTTCTGGTGCGACGATCCGCGCACCAGCATCCCGGCGACGGCGACCATCTACATGAATGCCATCAGTACCGTGGCGGGGGCTACGGGTTCCATGTCCAGGTTCCCGCTGGGCGCGATTTATCAGGGCGCACCGTCCGCATCGCCTCGCAATCGCGGGGTGGCCATCGCCGTGCCCATGCACGAGCCCCGGCATCACCGGATCGGCTTCGACGCGCGGACCGGCCTGTTTTTCGTCGCGTTTGACTTTGGCCTGGCGCCCAACGCCACCGCAACGCCCGGCAAGGCCACGTTCGATTTCGTCATTTACCCGTTCCCCGCCCGGTGGGGATTCCGCGGCGCGCTTGCAGCCTACTACGGCATCTACCCGGATTCCTTCAAGCGCCGCACCACCGTCGAGGGGCTCTGGCTGCCCAAAACCCCCGTAACCGCCATCGAGGGACCCGAAGACTTCTTCTTTGCCTACTACTCTGTCCGCGACAACATTGGCTTGAATGCACAGCCGGGCCTGCTGTCTTTTGTACATTCCGACCCGTCCAATGTCTGGGTACCGCTTCCCGAGAGCGTCCCCCGGAAGGCGGATGACGCCGTTGCGTTTGTCCAGAATCAGAAACCGATCGGCAGCGACCAGATCAGCAGTTCCGGAATCCTCGACGTTACCGGCCGCCCTGTGCTGGCCATCAAAGACACGCCGTGGTGCAACGGCGTGGCCTTCGCGGTCAATCCCGACACCGGGCTTACGGGGTCCACGAACAAAGGCCGCCACGAACTGGATTCGGCCCTCCAGCGCCTCAGCGGCAGCGGTACGCCAGCGCTTCCGGGCTGGCCCCCGCTCGACGGCGGCTACGCCGTTGATAAAAGCGCCGGACGCGGCGGCAGCTCGGCCATCCGGCTGGAAACGTCCCGCAATGCCCCGCGGGCGGGCGCCGGTCAGCGGGTGATGGTCGATCAGACTGAACCCAAACCCCTGGAATTGCGCGGTTTCGTCAAAACCAAGCCCCTGAAGAGCAGTCTCGACGACCAGTGCGTCATCTCGGTCACCCTGGTGGACTCTGACGGGCAATCGCGGACCGAGCGGGTTCAGGTCGCCCGGGAAAAGGACGATTACGCGCAGGTCGCGCAGACCTTTGAGAGCGCGAAGCCCATCACCCGGGCCACCGTCAAACTGCTCCTGCGCGACGAAAGCGGCGCCACGGCCTGGTTCGACGATCTCTTCCTGGGAGCAGCCGGCACCGAGGTCAACCTCCTTCAGGACGGCCAGATGGAGGCGGAACCGGTCGAGGCTGGGGGAATGAGCGGGGTCTATGTCGAAAACATCAGCGGGTGGGGAACCACCGTCAACTACAATTCCGCCCACTTCACCCAGGCCGGCCTGCCCCTCGTCTACGACAACCACACCCAGAAGATCGGCATCCTGAGCATGTTCTCCACGTACGAGTACCTCCGGGCGCTTGCGGATCCCCTCCGCAAAGACGACAAGCTCATTATGGCGTCCGGCGCCTTCGGGTTTCCCATCCATCTCGTGGATATCGCCTGCCTGGAGGTCGACTGGTGCCGGGAAGGCCGGTGGTACCCCTCCACGGATGACACCCTGGCCACGTACCGCGCCCTCGCGCATCAGAAGCCCATCTGTTTGTCGCTCGGCACCGATTTCGACTCGTTTCTCCGGGAACCCATTCTGGCCGACCTCGATGAAAAAGTCGACGAATCCGTCGAACGCCAGCCGTCGCTCATCATGGCGGAACGGTATTTTCAGTGGGCCCTGTTCTACGGCATGTTTCCAGGGTTTTTCAGTAAAGACGGCGACACCGGCGCCTTCTTTGAAAACCCCGACTGGTACAACATGGTCCGCCCGCTCTTCGTGAAGTACCTTCCCCTCATCCAGGAACTCTCCAAGGCCGGTTGGGAGCCCATCACCGGTGCGGAAACCGCGGAAGCCGAGCGGGTCTACCTCGAACGGTACGGCCGGGGCGAACAGGGCCAGGTGTTCATTACGTCACGCTACGGGGACCAGCGCTGGCAGATGAGTACCGAGGAGGGGCGCGACGTTCGCGAACAGCTCGCCGAACCCGTCACCGCTGAAATCGATGTGAACATGGCTCACGTCGGTTTTCTCGGGAAGGAGAGCTTCGAGGTGTTCGACTTACTGGCGGGCGCCCCGATCGAGTTCCGCTACGAGCAGAGCCATCTCTACTACTCGGTCACGCTTCAGCCGCACGGCGTCCATCTGATCCGCATCCGCCCCGCCGGAGGCTGACCCGGCGCACAGACAACCGGCCTGCGTGCCATCCATCCCGCACGTCCCGCGTCGACTTCAAATAGTAGTCAAGTGTACCTTCCCGCGCGTCAGAATTTCCTCGCGGCCGGGTTACGAAGCCGCGGCAGCCCGCGTGTGGTTGATGTAGTGGTCGATGGCCCGCGCGGCGCGTTTGCCGGCGCCCATCGCCTCGATCACGGTGGCGGCCCCGATGACGATGTCTCCGCCGGCGAACACACCGGGGATGGAGGTCGCCCCGGTCTCCCGGTCGGCCACGATGTTGCCCCATGGGTTGAGCTTGATTGCGGGGCTGTTGGACGTGAGCAGGGGATTGGCCTTGTTGCCGAGCGCGGGGATGACCATGTCGCATTCGATCTCGAATTCGGATCCGGGCAGGGGCACCGGCCGCCGGCGTCCCGATGCGTCGGGCTCGCCCAGGGCCATGCGAATGCACTCCAGGCCCCGGACCCGCCCCGATTCGTCGCCGAGGATGCTCGTGGGGCTGGTCAGCAATTGGAAGCGGATGCCTTCGTGTTCCGCGTGGATGACTTCGGCCGCACGGGCGGGCATTTCTTCCCAGGATCGCCGGTATACGATGGTGACTTCATCAGCGCCCAGGCGTTGGGCGGTGCGCGCGGCGTCCATGGACACGTTGCCCGCGCCGATGACGGCGACCCTGCGCCCCACGTGAACCGGCGTGTCGTAGTCCCTGCGGTTGGCCTTCATCAGGTTCACGCGCGTAAGGAATTCGTTGGCGCTGTAAACGCCAACGAGGTTTTCGCCCTCGATCCCGAGAAAGGCCGGCGCGCCTGCGCCAACCGCGACAAACACGGCGTCGAACCCGCGATCGAAGAGTTCCTCGAGCGAGAAGACCTTCCCAATCACCATGTTCAATTCAATGTTCACGCCGAGACTCTTGACGTAATCGACCTCGCGGTCCACGATCGCCTTCGGCAGACGAAACTCCGGAATGCCGTATCTCAGCACGCCGCCCGTGTCGTGGAAGGCTTCGAAAATGGTCACCCCGTAGCCCATTTTCGCCAGGTCGCCTGCGCACGTGAGCCCGCCCGGGCCCGACCCGATCACCGCCACCCGGTGCCCGTTGAAGGGGACCGGCGCCGGCGTCGCGGGCGCGAAGCGGGCTTCCCAGTCCGCGACGAACCGTTCGAGCGCGCCGATCGCGACCGGGCGCCCCGTACCGGACAGAATGCACAGGGCCTCGCACTGGTTTTCCTGGGGGCAGACACGCCCGCAAACGGCGGGAAGGCTGTTCTTGTCCTTGAGGATACGCGCGGCTTCGGGGAGATCGTCGCGCTGGATCGCGGCGATGAAGCCGGGGATGTCGACCTCGACCGGGCACCCTTTCACGCAGTGCGGATTCGCGCATGCGCGGCAGCGCATCGCCTCTTCGCGGGCCGCCGCGAACGTCAACCCGACCGCTACCTCATCAAAGCGGCCCTCCCCCTCGCCCAGGCGTGCCAGACTTTCCGCGATGAACAACTCAGCGCTTCGGTGAAACGACGCGTCCGCTACGGCGCCCGGCGCGCTCTCCAGGCCTGACCGGAGCGAGGCGATCTGCCGTTCCAGGCGGCAATCGTGCGCGTCTTCGGCCGTTATCGCGGACGCTTCCTCCTGCCGGTACGAACTCTGACGCCGCATCAACTCGTCAAAATCAACCGCGGCGCCGTCGAATTCGGGGCCGTCGACGCAGGCGTATTTGATGTGGCCCCCCACGGACACCCGGCATCCGCCGCACATGCCCGTGCCATCGACCATGATGGGGTTCAGACTCACTACGATCGGCACGCCGTGGCGTTTGCACTCGTTGGCCACGGCCCTCATGTGAGGCACGGGACCAATGGCGATCACTTCATCAAACCGTTCGCCCTCGCCGATAAGGCGTTCGAGGATCTGCGTGGCGAATCCGTGGTGCCCGAACGACCCGTCGTCGGTGCTGTACCACACCGATTCGCTCGCGGCTTCCATACGGTCCTGCCAGAACAGCAGCGATTTGTTCCGGGCCCCAATAATGGAAATAACGCGGTTCCCCGCGGCGTGGTGCGCTTTCGTCTGGGGATACATCGGGGCAACGCCCAGTCCGCCCGACACGCAGCACACGGTCTTGCCGGGGCCGGTGATTGTGCGGTCGTGGCCAAGCGGCCCCACCAGGTCAAGAATGTAGTCGCCTGTCTTGAGCGTCCCGAGCTGAATCGTGCCTTTGCCGACTTCCTGCATCACCAGCGTTATCGTGCCTTTGGCGGCGTCGCTGTCCGCAATGGTCAGGGGAATCCGTTCGCCGTGGGCGTGGCCCCGAACAAGCACGAAATTGCCGGGACGTGCCTTGGCGGCGATCAACGGGGCCTCCACCTCAAATTCCTTGATCTTGTCTGCCAGCGGCAGTTGCTTTACGATCCTGAACATGCTTTCTCTTTCCCCGGCGCGAGTTTTTTTCACACCGCGTGCCGACAACGCTGAAATGGGATTATTGACAGGGCGTGCAGACTGCTGGACGTGCGCCCCCATGCATCCGGTCTGGGGAACGGGTGATTTTACCGGTTCGGCCGGGGGATCATCAACTCCCGGGTGCCCTGGCGCCGTCCGAGGCTCCGGAACGGGAATTTTACGGGCGCGCCAACTGTCATAACGACGATAACGTCCCGGCCGCATTGCAGTTGTTGGTTGTGTTCGGGTGCGAGAGAAAGCGGTGTGTTATGCAGATCTTTGTCCCCTCCGAAACGTCCCCCGGCGAAACCCGCATCCCCCTGCTCCCCGACACGGCATCGCGTCTCTCCCGTAAAGGGCTCGAAGTGATTGTCGAGGCCGGCTCGGGTGACGGGTGCGGGTTTCGGGACAGCGATTACACGAGCGCGGGCGCGTCGATCGCCGCAAACCGTCTGGAGGCGCTGGCGTCGGCCGACATGGTGTTGCGCCTCCACAAGCCCCCCGAGGCCGAGGTCGGCGTGATGAAGACGGGGGCCGTCCACATCAGCTTCCTCGATCCGTTTGCCGAGACCGGGCTTGTGGACGCGCTGGCGCAGGCCCGGGTGACCGCCCTGAGCATGGAACTGATCCCGCGCACGACCCTGGCGCAGAAAATGGATGCCCTCAGCTCCCAGGCGAATTTGGCCGGGTATGTGGCGGTGATTCTTGGCGCGGCGCGCCTGCCGCTGGCCATGCCCATGATGATGACGCCCGCGGGCACGCTGAAACCCGCGCGTGTGTTCGTCATCGGGGCCGGGGTGGCCGGGTTGCAGGCCATTGCCACCGCCAGACGCCTTGGAGCGCGCGTCGAGGCGTTCGACACCCGGCCCGTCGTGGAAGAACAGGTTCATTCACTGGGGGCCCGGTTCGTGAAAGTCGACCTCGGCGAGACCGGCCAGACCAGGGACGGTTACGCCATGGAACTGACCTCCGAGCAACAGGCCAGGCAGCGGGAGGCCATGGCCAGCGTCTGCGCCCAGGCGGATCTGGTCATCACCACCGCGAAACTCTTCGGGAAACGCGCGCCGGTCATCATCACCGACGAGATCATCCGGCGCATGCGGCCGGGCAGCGTCATCGTCGATCTGGCCGTGGAGACCGGGGGCAATGTGGAAGGCTCGAAACTGGGCGCGGAAGTCGACGTGCACGGCGTACACGTCATCGGATATGGCCATTTCGAGGGGCGGGTAGCGCTTCACGCCAGCCAGATGTACTCGGCCAATCTCGGGAATCTCGTCGAGCATTACTGGGACCCGGAACAGCGCCGTTTCAAGCTTGACCTGGACGACGAGATCCTGCGCGCGTGCGTGATTACCCATGACGGGGCCATCGTCAATCCGGTCATTCTGAATCTGCGCGGCAAAGACAAGGAGTAGAGTCGATGGGCGAGTTCATTCTCCTGCTGTTCACCTTTGTGCTGGCCATCTTCCTGGGTTTTGAGCTGATATCAAAAGTCCCCGCGACGCTGCACACGCCGTTGATGTCCGGTTCGAACGCCATCTCCGGCATCACGATCGTTGGCGCGCTGGTCGCCGCGGGCGCCACGGACAGTCCGTGGCTGAGCGTCGTGCTCGGAACGGCGGCGGTGGCTTTCGCCACCATCAATGTGGTGGGCGGCTATCTCGTGACCGACCGCATGCTGGCGATGTTCAAGAGCCGGCAGGGAGGCCGGCCGTGAGCGCGCTCGAAATCACGGCATCGCTGAGCTACATCGTGGCCTCGTGCCTGTTCATTGTGGGCCTGAAAATGCTCAGCTCGCCCGCAAGCGCGCGCCGGGGGAATCTCGTTTCCGCCCTCGGTATGCTGATCGCGGTCGTGGCCACACTCGTATCCCAGGGCATGGATTATCACTGGATTCTCGTGGGCGCAACCCTGGGCGCCTTGGCCGGCGCCTTCGCCGCTCTGCGGGTCCCCATGACATCCATGCCGGAGTTCGTCGCGCTGTTCAACGGTTTCGGGGGCATCGCCAGCCTCCTGGTGGGCTGGGCCGAATACCACCGTTCGCTGAGTCTGGGCGCGGAGATACCGTTTGCAGCGGCCCTGCCCATCTATCTGGCCATTCTGATCGGCGGGGTGACCTTCACGGGCAGCATGATTGCGTACGCCAAGCTCGCGGAGAGGATCGACGGCAAGCCCACCTTGTTTTCCGGGCAGCAGATCGTCAATGCCGCGATTCTGCTGGGGGTGGCGGTCTGCCTCGTGGCGTTTCTGGCCGCGCCGGCCGGCCCCTACGCCTACTGGTGTGTGGGGTTCGCGATAGGCCTTTCGTTCATCCTGGGCGTGCTGGCGACCATCCCCATCGGGGGCGCCGATATGCCGGTCGTCATATCGCTCCTGAACAGCTACTCGGGCCTGGCCGCGTGTGCCGCCGGGTTCGTGATCAACAACACGGTGCTCATCGTCTCGGGGGCTCTCGTGGGCGCCAGCGGCATCATTCTCACAAACATCATGTGCAAGGCCATGAACCGGTCGCTGCCCCATGTGTTGTTCAGCGGGTTCGGCGCCGCCGCCGCGAAGACCGGCGCGGTCTACGAGGGCGAGGTCAACCCAATCACCCCGGAAGATGCGTACTACATGCTCGAAGCCGCCCAATCCGTCGTGTTCGTGCCCGGCTACGGCATGGCGGTCGCCCAGGCGCAGCATGTCGTGCGCGAGCTGGGCGAACTCCTCGAAAAGAACGGCGCGGACGTCAAATACGCCATTCACCCCGTGGCCGGGCGCATGCCGGGCCACATGAACGTCCTTCTCGCCGAGGCCAATGTGCCCTACGAGCAACTGGTCGAGATGGACGACATCAACCCCCGCCTGGACACCGTGGACGTGGCGGTCGTGATCGGCGCCAACGACGTGGTCAATCCCGCCGCCCGCGAGCAGGAGGACAGCCCGATTTATGGCATGCCCATCATCAACGTTGACCACGCCCGGACCGTGTTTGTCTTGAAACGCTCGATGCGTGCGGGATTTGCCGGTGTGGACAACCCGCTGTTCTTCAAAGAGAACACCCGTATGCTGTTCGGGGATGCCAAGCAGAGCATTTCGGCGTTGATCGCCGAGTTCAAGACGGCGTGAGACCTGCCGCAACCCCTTGGGAGCGGTGAAGTTGAGCGGGATGCTCCGGAACGGGTCCGAATAGGCTGCCGCGCACGCGTGTTGGCTTAGGACGGCACCGCGGTTCTTTGACAAGGCCGGACGCTTACTTTACACTGACATCCGGGTCGTAATTTTGCCGTAAGCAAGAACTTACGGGAGGGCGGCGGTGGAGGAGCCGGAAGGTACGCCATGACAAGCAGTCACGATCGGGAAAAAGAACGGGCAATGGACCTCGCCGAGGATTCCCGTGAGACGGAATGGGCGTATCCCAGCTTTATCGAAGAGCTTTTCCGGGGCAATTTCCGATGGGAGCTGCTGCATCCCTTCCCCGAACAGAGCCCCGAAGACAAGCGCGCCGGCGACGAATACATCAGCAAGATTCGCCGGGTGCTGGAGGCGTACATTGACCCCTGCGAGGTGGACCGCTCCGGCGAGATTCCCGAAGAGGCCATCCTGGCCCTGGCGGAGGCGGGGGCGTTCGGGCTGAAAATCCCCAAAGAATACGGCGGGCTGGGCATGTCTCAGACCAACTACAACCGTATCATGGAGTTCGTCGCCAGCTACTGCACGTCCACGGCGGTCTGCCTCTCGGCCCATCAGAGCATCGGCGTGCCGCAACCGCTCAAGCTGTTTGGCAGCGAAGAGCAGAAGAAGAAATATCTTCCGCGTCTGGCCAAGGGCGCGATTTCCGCGTTCGCCCTGACCGAACCGCAGGTCGGTTCAGACCCCGCCAAGATGCGCACCAAGGCCGAACTGTCCGAAGACGGCGCCTATTACACCCTCAACGGCGAGAAACTGTGGTGCACGAACGGTCCCTGCGCGGAGATTCTGGTCGTCATGGCCCTGACGGCCCCCAAGATCGTCAAGGGCAGGGAACGGCCGCAGGTCACCGCGTTTATTGTGGAATCCTCCGAGCCCGGCTTTGAGGTCGTCCACCGCTGCAGCTTCATGGGGATTCGCGGCATTTCCAACGGACTGCTCCGGTTCAACAACGTGAAGGTCCCTGCCGAGAACATCATCGGCCAACCCGGGCAGGGGCTGAAGATCGCCCTCACCACGCTCAATACCGGCCGCTTAACCATGCCCGCCACCGCGGTGGCCGTCGGCAAGATGTGCATGCATTACGGCCAGAAATGGGTCAACGAGCGCGTGCAATGGGGCGCCCCCATCGGAAAACATCAGCCGGTGGCCCGAATGATTGCCGAAATGGCCGCCGACACCTTCGCCATGGACAGCGTCAACGCCCTCGCGTGCGAGATGGTGGATCAGGGGGGCGTCGACGTGCGGCTCGAAGCGGCCGTGGCGAAGTATTACTGCTCCGAAACGGCCTGGCGCATTGTGGATGACTTTCTGCAGGTGCGCGGCGGGCGCGGGTTTGAAACGGCCGAGTCTCTCGGGACGCGCGGCGAGGAACCCATCCCGACCGAGCGCATGCTGCGCGATGCCCGCATCTCGCGCATCATCGAGGGCACCAGCGAGATCATGCGGCTGTTTATCGCCCGCGAGGCGCTGGACGCGCATGTCCGTCGCATCATGCCCCTCATGACGGGGAAGGGGCCCAGAGGCCGGCTTCTCTGGGACGCGGTGAAGTTCTACGCCCGGTGGTACCCCAAACTGTGGCTGCCGTCCGCCATCTCGCTGAATGTGCGGCACCTGTCGCCCCGGAATCAGGACCATGTGCTCTTCATCGCGCGAACCAGCAGGAAGCTCGCGCGCACCCTGTTTCACACCATGGCGAAATACCAGCAGAAGCTCGAGCGGGAACAGCTCATCCTGCAGGCGTTCGTCGATATCGGAACCGACCTGTTCGCCATGGCGGCGTCGCTGTCGCGGGCAGAATACGAGCTCACGACACGCTCCGGCGACGAGAATCTGCAGGACCTCGTCGATCTCTTCTGCACGAATGCCCGGCGGCGCATCCAGGACAACTTCAAGAAGGCGAAGCGGAGCCGGGGCCAGGCCATCTCCAGGGTCGCGGACGCCTTCATGGAAGGGAAGTACCGGTGGATGATCGACGATGTGTACACCGACTTTCCGCCCGCGAGCCGGCCTGCCCGCATGACCCGTCCGGTAGAGCTTAAGCGCCCGGAGAATCCCGAGCCCCGGGCCGAGGAGCAAGAGTCTCCGGTTGCGAAGACCTAGAGCCACCCGGCCAGTCCGAAAGGAGACTCGATGCGACTGACCAGCAAGAACCGGGCGCTTCTCTTTGGCATTCTCGTGCTTGTGGTCGTGTTGTATCAAGCCGGGCGGGGCCTGTTCTCCGGGGCCGACGTTGCCCGCCCGGGTTCACCGCCTGTTCTCCCCGCACAAACCGCCCCGGTTTCCCCGGCGCAGACCGGCTCGGCCGCGGACCAGGCGCTTCGGAACGCCTTCGACAGCCGGCGTAGCGGAGTTCAGGTCCAGGGGGAAGGCGTCGTGACCAGGACGTTGTCCGACGATCTGGACGGCTCGCGGCATCAGCGCTTCATCGTGCGTCTGAACAGCGGACAAACGCTGCTCGTGAGCCACAACATCGATCTGGCGCCCCGGATCGAAGGGCTGAAGGCGGGGGATACGGTGGCATTCCATGGCCAGTACGAGTGGAACTCGAAAGGGGGCACCGTACACTGGACCCATCACGATCCGGACGGGTCGCACGTGGGCGGCTGGCTGAAGCACCGCGGCAGAACGTACCAGTAACCGGGTGCAACGTCCGCCGGGCGGGATTTCCGGCGCTCGGGGATGTGTCTGCGCTCTCATGCTTGCGGAGATGGCGGCGGGCATTGGATAATGGCGCCGTGCGACAGCCGGACCGCCGGGGCGGTGCGCCTGCCGCAGCGGCCTACAGAATGAAGGGGAGTGTCCTGCCATGGCCAGAACAGCCGATTCCGCCCGGACCATTGCCGAACTTGTCGACGCCACCCCGTTTGTGGATACGCACGAGCATCTCTCCGACGAGTCGCGGCGTCTCGACGCGCTTACCCGGCCCGAGGGCAAGCCCGCGGCCGTCTGCGATTTCAGCATGCTGTTTTCCCACTATGCCGATTCGGATCTCATCGTCGCCGGGTTGCCGCCTGACGACCTGAAGCGTATCCGCGAGACCGCGATGTCCCCGAAGGAGAAATTCCGCCTGCTCGCGCCGTTTTACGCGGCGGCGCGCCATACCGGCTATATGCGCAACGTGCGGGAATCGGTGCAGCTTCTCTACGGCGAGGACGACCTGACGGAAGCCAATTGCGAGCGCATCTCGGAGCGGCTCGCCGAGGGCGTCAAACCCGGTTTCTACGGGCACATCCTCAAAGAAGTCGCCAGGGTGGAATACTGCCAGGTGAACAATCTGGATTCGTGCGTGTTCTGCGAAACCGAGATGCCGGAGCTGCTCGCGCAGGACATCAGCACCGTCCCCCTGTGTACCGGCCTCGATATCGTGAATGTTGAGCGGCTCGCGGAGCGCGAGGCCTATTCGATCAAGGACTGGAAGGAGATCATCGACTGGTGTTTCGCGACGTTCGGGCCGCGCGCCATCGCCACCAAAAACCAGTGTGCCTACGGACGCGCCCTCGATTTCGAGCAGGTCTCCGAAGAAGACGCCGCGCCCCTTTTCGAACGGCTGCTGACCAAAGGCCCCAAGGACCTCTCGAACGAGGAACGGAAAGCCGTCGAAGATCATCTATTCCACTACTGCATCGACAAGGCCGCCGAATACCGCCTGCCGGTTAAGCTTCACACCGGCTACTATGCGGGCCACGGCGGCATGCCCCTCCATCGCGTCCGGGCCAACGCCGGCGATCTGTGTCCGGTGATGAAGGCGCACCGGAACGCCAATTTCGTGCTCTTCCACATTGACTACCCCTACCAGGATGAGGCCATCGCGCTCGCGAAACATTACCCGAACGCGTACGTCGACATGTGCTGGGCGTGGATCATCAATCCGCGGGCGTCGGTCCGGTTCCTGAAGGAGTATCTGATGGCGGCCCCGGCCAACAAGGTGTTCACGTTCGGCGGCGACTACCGGCCCGTTGAACTGGTGCCCGGGCATGCCGCGGTCGCACGCCAGGGGCTGGCTCAGGCCATCACGGAACTGGTTCACGAGAACTGGCTGGATATCGATGACGCGCCGGAACTCGTTGACCGAATCATGCGGGGCAATGCCCATGCCCTGTACCATTACGAAGACACGCTCGCGCACTGGGCGAGCCATAAACGGACCACGTAGGAACGGGACTGCATGACCCTCCCTATATACCCTGCACTGCGCGCTGCGCTGATCGACGACATTCTGCCGCGCGTTGAACGCCCTTCCCGCTATCTCGGCTCCGAGTTGAACGCGGTTCACAAGGACCCGGGCGCAGTGGAGGTGCGCATTGCCCTGGCGTTTCCGGACCTCTACGACCTGGGTCTCGGCAATCTGGGGCTGCTGATACTCTACGCCATTCTCAACGAGCTTCCGTGGTGCTGGGCCGAGCGGGCCTACGCGCCCGCGGCCGATATGGAAGCCGCGCTGCGTGCACGGCGCATCCCCCTCCTCTCGCAGGAGTCAAAGACGCCCCTGGGCCATCTCGACGGGATCGGGTTTACGCTCCAGTCGGAATTGACCTACACCAACATTCTCAACATGCTCGATCTGGCGCAGGTGCCCCTGCGCTCGGCCCAGCGCGGCGAGCACGCCCCGCTGGTGTTTGCGGGCGGGCCGTGCGCGTATAATCCCGAGCCCCTGGCGCCGTTCATGGACTTCTTTGTCATCGGCGATGGGGAGGAGGCGGTGGTCGAGGTGGCCCAGGCGTTCCGGGAAACCGCCGGCCAGTCGCGGCGGGCCAGACTCGAGGCGCTTGCGCGCATCGAGGGCGTCTACGTGCCCGCGCTGTACCCGTTCGAGACGCTCGCGGACGGGCGCATTCTCCCCGCGCCGGGCGCCGCGCCGGTTCGCAAACGGCTCATTCGCGATCTTAACGCGGCGGCGTATCCCACGAAACTGATTGTGCCGTTCACCCACCAGGTGCATGACCGCGCCGGGCTCGAAGTGCTGCGGGGCTGCACGCACGGCTGCCGGTTCTGCCAGGCCGGCATGACCACCCGGCCGGTCCGCGAACGCGGTCTCGAAACGCTCGATGCCCTGCTCGAGAAGCTCATTCGCGAAACCGGCTATGAAGAGACCTCGCTCCTTTCGCTGTCCACGTGCGACTATTCCCGGGCGCAGGCGCTGGTGGGCCAGGCGGCCGCGCGGGCTGCCGGGGCGGATATGAGCGTGTCGCTGCCCTCGTTGCGCCTCGATACCTTCGCCGTGGAGCTGGCCGACAAGGTCGCCGACATCCGCCGCAGCGGCCTTACGTTTGCTCCCGAGGCCGCCACGCCCCGGCTGCGCGCCGTCATCAACAAGTGGATACCCGACGAAGACCTGTTCAATGCCGCGGAGGAGGTGTTCCGGCGCGGCTGGAAGCATCTCAAACTGTATTTCATGATTGGACTGCCCACCGAGACCGATGACGACGTTCTGGCGATCGTGGATCTCTGCGCGCGCACGCTCGACCGGGTTCGCGCGATCAACCGGAGCGCCCAGATCAACACGGGCATATCGACCTTTGTGCCCAAACCGTTCACGCCGTTTCAGTGGGCCGAACAACTCGGTTTGGAGGAAATCCGGCGCAGGCAGGCCCTGCTTCAGGACGGTTTTTTCCGGCACCGGGCGCTCCGGTTCGGCCGGCATCATCCGTTTTCCACCCTCATCGAGGGTCTGATCACGCGGTCCGACCGCCGGGCCGCGGATCTGCTCGAAGCCGCCTGGCGGCGCGGCGCCCGTTTCGATGGATGGGACGAGTGGCGCAACGAAACCGCCTGGGAACAGGCCATCGAGGAAACCGGCGCCTCGGTGGAGGACGCGTTGCGCGCGCGCGGCCCCAGCGAACGGTTACCGTGGGACCATATCGACGTGCTGGTGTCGAAGGCGTGGTTGCGGAACGACTGGCAGGCCGCGCTCGAACTCCGGCACGCGCCCGATTGCAGGGGCGGCGAGTGCCGCAACTGCGGACTCAACGAAACCGAACGCGACCTGTGCCGGCGCATGTGGATGCGCGCCGCCGAGGCCGGGCTCGAGAGCTCAGGCGCCGTGCCCGCTCCCTCCGAACCGCACGTCGAGAGGCAGGAGCCTCCCGCGGTGCAGCGGCTCCGTTTTCGCATCGGCCGCAGCGGCGAAGCGCGGTTCCTGTCCAACCGGGAACTGATGACGGCGTGGTCGCGCGCGCTGCGGCGCGCCGCGTTTCCTCTGTCCTACTCGCAGGGTTTTCACGCCCATCCAAAGATTACGTTCTCGAGCGCTCCCGCCCTGGGTGAGGAGTCAGAGTGCGATTATATGGACGTCGTGCTCCGGACGCCGGTTTCGGCGGCGGAGGCCCTTCAGCGTCTGGCGGCCGCTTTGCCGGCGGGTATGCACGTGTTTGACTCGGACGTTGTCCCGTTGAACGCGCCGTCGCTGATGGCAAGCGTGACGGGGTTCTCGTACACCCTCGTCATAGGCGAATCCCTCGAGACCGTCCAGGCCAGGGTGGACGATGTGCTGGCGCGGCCCCGCATCGAGCTCGAGCGGGAGGGCAAAATGACCAGGCGGGGCGTCCGGCGTGTTTCCACGGTGGATGTCCGGCCGATGATCAGGCGCATGGCGGTCCGGCCGGGGCGCGACGGCGCGCTGGTCGACGTCGAGGTGGGCCTGGTGGAAACGCGCGGCGTGAGGATGCGCGAAATCCTGGCCCTGCTCGCTTCGGAGCCCGCGTCGGCGCGCGTGATCAAGCGCGCCACGTATCTCGCGGAACCTGCCTGAATCAGTCCCGCGTGTGGCCGCGTCAGGGAGGCTTTGGAACTCCGTGAGCCCGTCGTTGCTCGCGGGCCTCTTGGGGCAAATAACCCGTGTGTGATAAAGTGGAGGGGGAAGTAGAGGGGGATACGTGCATGTTGACGGGGTTTATTGCGCTGCTGATGACTGACGCGATGCTCCTGCTGGTCATTCAGCTCGTGGGCGCACTTGTCCGGCGCCATAAGCAGGAGTTTCCGCTGCACTATGCCGTGCTGCTGCTGATCTTCTGTATCGTCGCGCATTACGCGGCGACGTCCGTGATGGCCGGCGGGATCGTCACCGACAGGGATCGCTGGCTGACGCTGGCCGCAACGTTCGGATGCGGTTTTTTCCCCATCGCGGTCTATGTGGCTACCGTGTTTCGCCATCCCGCCGTTGTGCGCACGGTCACACGCCGCGACATCCTGGATGAGGCCCGGAAGCAGGAAGCGGACGGCAATATTCAGAAATCGCTGCGCGCGTACTGCCTGCATCTCGATGCGCATCCCGAACAGCTCAGCGTGTGGTTTGAAACCGCAAACATGCTCCTGCGCAACAACGAGGTCGTGTTTGCCCGCAATCTCCTCATCAAGATGCGGGACCGGTTCAGCGAGGATGACGCGGTCGTCGGGCGCATCCTGGAACTCTGGGGCGCCTTGCCCCGGCCCGGTGCGTCCGCCGCGGCCGGTGCTGGGACCGCCGCCGGCGACCCGAACGCCGTCCTTCGCGAACTGATCGCGCTCCGGAAACAAGGTGTGGTTACCGAGCAGGAATACCAGCGCAGAAAACGCGAACTGTTCGAGAGGTAACCCTCAGCGTTCCGGCACCGTGAGGGTGGCCAGCCAATCGGCGGTGATCTTTTTCCCCAGCAGGAAGAATTTCCGGTCAGGATGCCACAACACCACCTGGCCGTTGCGGTTCGTGACGCTCGGGTACACGCCGCAGTCTATGCGCGTCAGGGGGCCGATGCCCACGCCGCCGTTGTCGAAAAAGACCTTGGACTCGCTAAACCAGATCGGCTGTTCCGCGCCGGGACGGTATTCGCCGAGGGCGAGACAGGCCGGCCGCCGGTTCTTGCCCGTCTCTTCGCGTTTCGACCCCTCGAAATGGCCGTCGTTGTTGTGGTGGAGGAGGACGTACCGGCCCGGCGCGTATTCGTAGATGGGGCAGCAGCACAGCGGCTCGGGAATCGGCAGCCCGTGATCGCGCCGCAACAGCGGGCGCGGGCTGCACCAGGTCCGGCCGTCGTCGCTGGACAGGCTGTACCAGATGTAGCCCGACATCGTGCGCATGACGCAGAACAGACGGTCATCGGGCAGGCGCACCAGGCTGGGTTCCTGCGCGATGCTGAGCGCGGGGTTGTCGTAATGCGGCACCCGCAACGCCTGGTCGCCCCAGGCCGAGTACGTGATCTGGATGTCGTTCGGCTCGGGGTTGTCGTCGATGTTCTCGAAACGCATGAACTCGACAACCGTCTCCCAGGCGGTCCAGGAATTGATGTGGGGCTGCGTGCGCACGGCCTTGCTTACCCACCGGGAAAAACCCGTGAACCACTTGTTCTCGAGGTCGCGGATGGGCTTCTGCCAGACGATCCAGTTCGACGGCACGTTCGGATCGGTGTGGTCATGCGGACTGCGTGTCATCGGGATGGTCTGGGGCTTCGACCACGTCCTGCCCATATCATCGGAATAGCAGCCGTCCATCGTCCCCGTGTGCTGATGAATCACGTCGTCGATGCCCTGGTACTGGTTCCAGAGCACATAGATGCGGCCCGACTTCGAGACCAGCGGAAAGCCCCAGCTCGACATGAACCCGTCGCCCGGGCGGGCCGGACCCACGATACGCAGAGGCGCCGACCAGGAGACCCCCTCGTCTTCGGAGCGCGAGAACATGATGCGGTGGTCGCCTTTTCCCTCGTAGCTGCTCTGCGTCCACACGGCCATGAGCGAAGCGTCCGGGCCGTCGAACACCAGAAAATGCTCGTTGCCGGTGTCGAAGGTCGAGCCGTCAACGCTGCCGGGGCGGTATACGACGTAATCGGGTTCCGTTCGTGCGCTCTCGCGGTCCAGGAGCTGGTCCACCGTGAGGGCATCTTCCCCGGCCGGCGCGCCGGACTCCGCGGCGCCGCCATCCGCGCCCGATCCCAGAACTCCCGCAAGCATCGCCACGATTGCCAGGAAAACGCCCGGTCCATGGTGTGTCTTCAGCATTGTGATGCGCCCTTCTGTTGTCGTTGATCGGTATCGTTACCGTCGTACAGTGCGTTTTCGGGTAATCTACTATCTTCCGCCATGCATGTCCATGCCGCGTGCAGATCCGGGCCCCTCACGGCGGCCGGTGACGGCGCCGGGTTTGCCAAACCCGCCGCGGATGATCTACATTGCCTTCCCATTGACCGCACAACTGAAGGAGGGGGTCCCATGCTGAAATTGCGTCTTTTTACAGCCGGGCTTGTTCTACTGCTGGCCGCGGCGGGCGTGAACGCCGACGTCACGCTGCATCCGCTTTTCTCCGATCATATGGTGCTCCAGCAGGGGGCCCGAATCCCCGTCTGGGGCAAGGCCGCTCCGGGCGAAACCGTTTCCGTGGCCATCGGCGCGCGCAAAGGCAGCGCCCGGGCCGGTGAAGACGGCAGCTGGATGGTCCGGCTTGGCCGGCTCAAGGCAGGCGGCCCCTATGAAATGACCGTGACCGGCGAGAACAACGCGCTGACCGTGAACGACGTTCTCGTGGGCGAAGTCTGGGTCGGCTCCGGGCAGTCCAACATGGCCATGTCGGTCAAGAGTTCGAACAATGCCGAGCAGGAAATCGCCGGCGCGCATTATCCCAATATCCGCCTGTTTCACGTGCCAACCAAGACGGCCGATACCCCCCAGGAAACCGTCGATGCCCAATGGCAACTCACCACGCCGGAAACCATCCCGAACTTTTCGGCCGCGGCCTACTTTTTCGGCCGTGAGCTCCACCAGCAGTTGAACGTGCCCGTCGGACTGATTCACACGTCGTGGGGCGGCACGCCCTCGGAAGCCTGGACCAGCCTCGGCACCCTCGAAACCACTCCGGAGGCCAAGCCCATCCTGGAACGCTGGGACGACATCCTCGCGAAGTATCCCCAGGCGCTCGAAGCCTACAACAAGCAGGTCGAGGACTGGAAAGCGGCCGTGGAACAGGCGAAGAAGGACGGCAAGGACGCGCCGGCGCAGCCGCGTGCGCCGCTGGGGCCTGACCATCCTCACCGGCCCGCGACCCTGTACAACGCGATGATCGCGCCGCTTGTGCCGTACGCGATCAAAGGCGCCATCTGGTACCAGGGCGAATCCAATGCCTCCAGGGCCTATCAGTACCGCACGATCTTCCCTGCCATGATCGAAGACTGGCGGACACATTGGGAGCAGGGCGATTTCCCGTTCCTTTTCGTGCAGTTGGCGAACTTCCGGGAACGCAAGCCGGAGCCGGCCGATTCCGATTGGGCGGAACTCCGCGAAGCCCAGACAATGACGCTGGCTCTCAAGAACACCGGCATGGCGGTCATCATCGACATCGGTGACGCGGTGGACATCCACCCCAAGAACAAACAGGACGCCGGCAGACGCCTCGCGTACTGGGCGCTGGCGAAGACCTACGGCCAGGATGTCATGCCTTCCGGACCCCTGTACCACTCCGCGCGGTTCCGCGGGGGCAAGGCCATTCTCCGGTTTCGCTATGCCGGCGACGGTCTCGTAGCCCAGGGCGGCGAACTCAAGGGCTTTGCCGTCGCGGGCGCCGATCAGAAATTTGTCTGGGCCAACGCGGAGCTTTCGGGGAAGAACAGCGTCACCGTGTGGTCCGACAGCGTGGCGGAGCCGGTCGCGGTGCGCTACGGCTGGGCGGACAACCCCGAATGCACACTGTACAATCAGGCCGGTTTGCCGGCCTCGCCGTTCCGCACGGACGAGTGGCCGGGCGTCACGGTCAACAACAAGTAACGTCGTTTTCGGGGATGTCGATTCGGCGCACCCGCGGGCGGTCCCGCGGGTGCGCGCGCGACAAGGGCTGAACCGCCAGGGAGGCGCGCGACATGAAACAAGTTCGAATGGGGGTAGCGCTGCTGATGCTTACGGCCGGCATTCTGGCCGAGGGCGCCGAAACCGTCCGGCTCTCTCCCGAAGGTTTCGCCATGGTCGAGGGCGAGCCGCGCCTTCTCATCGGCAGCTACAACCTGCCGGAAGACGACGCGTTTCTCGCGCGCCTGGCCGATAACGGGTTCAACTTCGTGCGCGGAAAACCCGACAGTGCCGTGCTCGACAGGATACGCGCGGCGGGCATGTACGCGTGGATCCCCCTCGGCCACGGGCTGGCCCTGAAAGAAGGCGACGCCGAAGGAGAGGCCCGGTTGCGGCAGGTGATCGAACAGTTCAAAGACCACCCCGCCGTGATCACGTGGGAAGGCCCCGACGAAGCGCTCTGGATGCAGTGGTATAGCGCGTTTCAGTGGAATATTTTCGAGCAGCCGATGCAGTTGTCGGCGCTCATTCAGCAGGCGGCACCCGAGCAGGATGCCACGGTGATTGAGGCCTGGAAGGCCAAACACAAGCAGGCGGGAGACCGGATTGCCCGCGGTTTGTGGGCGGAGGGCCAGGCCCTCTACGACGAACTGTGGCAGGCCCTCGGCAAGGAAAATCCCAACCCGGACAAGGCCGTGACTGTCTGCGTGGCGCGCGCGCACGAGCTGGGCGAGGAACTCACGCGGGGATGGCGGCTGGTCCGCAGCATCGACCCGGACACCCTTTTCTGGCAGAACCACGCCCCCCGCAACACCATCCCCGCGCTGCAAGGGTATAACCGCGAGGTGGATGCCGCGGGCTGCGACATCTATCCGATGCCGTTCAACCGCGGCGTCCTGCACGCCGACCTTCCCAACCGCAGCCTGTCCTGCATCGGCGAATACACCCGGCGCATGCAGGCCGCCGCGCCCGGCAAGGCGGTCTGGATGGTCCTGCAGGGATTCGGCTGGAAGGACCTCAACGATCCCTTCAACCCGAAGGATGACGTCGGCGGCCGGCGGCCCACGTATGAGGAATCGCGTTTCATGGCCTACGACGCCCTCGTTCACGGCGCCAAAGCCGTGCTCTACTGGGGCGTCCACGTGCTCGAACCCGGCGACCAACTGTGGACCGACCTGTTCACGGTGGCGCGCGAACTCCGCGCTCTGGAGCCGGGCATCGTGGGCCAGCCGCCCGCCACACCTCCGGTCTGCGCCGGCGACGACACCTATGCCTCCATCGGAAGCGAAGGCCCCGTGCTGATGCTGCGCCGGGCCGGCGAAGATTGGATCCTGATCGCCGTGAACGAGTCCTACGTCGGGATCGGATTCGAGGTCTCGCAACTGCCGCCCGAGCTGAACGGCAAGTCCCTCTACCGCCTGAACTCCGATGAAACCATCACCGTGCGGGACAACCGCTTCCGCGACGGCATCCGAGGCTACGATGTTCACGTCTACGCCACCTCGAAGCGCTTCGAGATGACGCCAGAGTAATATGAACGTGACCACAACCGCGCACGGCTTCTCTCCGGCCTGGCGCGCCATGGATGCGTGGTGGTGGTCAGTGCTGAGGAGCTGGCTCGTCTGAAACAGGCCTTCGACGGGTAAGGGGCGACCGTGCACATTCGTACATATTCGGGAGGAAAGGGGAATTCACGATCATGAGTCCACAGCACTACCGCCGGGCGCTGTATTTCGCAATCCTTCTCCTGTTCGCCACGATGCGCGCCGGGGCCGGGCAGGGCATCCCCATTGTTCCGGGTGATGACGGCCGGTTCGAATACCACGACGATTTTTCCACGCCCAAAGTGTTGCTGGACGCCTTTGTCGCAACGTCTGACGCGGAGGTGTGGGCGCCCGGTCAACTGCTCAGCGCGGGGCCGGTAGCCCGGAGGGAGCTCGTCTACCGCTTCTATGGCGGCCATCCCATCCGCGACATCGAGGTCAGCGTCGAGCAGATGTCCAATGCCCGGCATCTGGGCGGCGTCACCCATCTGGACGTGTCAGGCAATGGCGTAGACTGGACGCGGGCGGATAGCAGCACCCGTTTCCAGCCCGATGCAAACGCCTGGCAGACCGGCCCCCTGGTCTTTGGGGCCGATTCGGCGGAAGATTTCGCGGGTCAGACCGAGATCTGGCTGCGGCTCACGCTCGAAAATCATTCCGGTCTCAAGTCCCACGCCTCCAATATCGTCAAGAACCTCCTTGTCCAGATTGCAGTGGACCAGGACAAGACGGTTGCGGCGGCGGGGGCCGGTTCCGCCGAGCGTGCCTGGGGAGCGCTCCGCGCGAACACGTCGTGGCGCGCCATCGCGCTGGACTGCCGCGATCCCGAGGACGGCCGTGCCCCGCACTATTACGAAGATGTCGACGGCTGGCTCGTCGATGCCGCAAGCCACCCGCTCCTCCGCCCCGGCGAAACAGACGGATTTCCGATCTGCAAACGCTATGATCCGGCCACGCGTTCAGCCACGGGACTGGGCGTATTCGTCGACCTGGGGACAGAGCGGGGACCTGTCATGGCGCGTATCGTGGTCAATACGTCTCTGCAGGGATTCCGCAGGCTCGTGGTCTATTGGGATGGCGAAATCGTGGGCACATTCGATACCGCCAGTTATTTCGACGTGGAAACGCCGCATTATGTAGAGCTCAAGCCCGGCGAAGGCACGCACGAGCTGCGCATCACCGCCGAAGACACGGGGGAGGTCCTCATCCGGCGCATCGAGATCGCAGGCGCTTCCGTGCGCGAATGGGTCTCGAAGCCCGCGCTGCCGGATGGCGGCCCCCTCGAGGTCGTGAGCGCCTCGTACCTTCCCGACCCGGCGCCTCCGGCCGATTCCCAGGTCGTCGAGGGCAGGAAACGCCCCGAGATGGCCGATATCGCTCCCGGCACCGGCCTCACGTTCCATTTCATGCAACGACTGTACGCCGAGCACGAAGAATTCGGTGCGGTACGCATGATCGTGCGCAATGCCGGACAGTATCCCGTGCGCTTGGCGCAGTCCCCCCTGCTCAACGGGGCGCCGGCTGACGAACAGTACGTGGATTTTGTCGAGAGCGCCTGGGATGCGCCGGGCGTGATCTGGTACCGGATACGTCCGCGTACCCTGGCGCCGGGGGAATGCGGTCAGGTCTACGTGCGGTTCCGGAAGCGCTTGCCCGGCGACGGCGTGCGCATCGCCCTGCCGGCCGAAAACGCGCCCGCCGCCGAGGCGGATGTCGCTTACGCCGCGCCCGAAGCGGCGCTCGATTACGTGGTTACCTCGAAGGATCGGATGACGCTTTACATCTACGGCCGCCGGCAGACAGGGGAGGATGCGCCGCCGCTTGCGGCCGCCTCGCTGGACGGTGAGGTGCTCGCCGGCGCCGTGTTGTACGGGGCGGAATTTCCGGGGGGTGTGGCTCTGGCGGTGGCGCGCCTGAACCAGCCGCTCGAACCGGGCGCGTACCATGTGGCCGGACTGCATCTCGCCAACGGGCGGGTGATCGCCGCCCAGTTCCGGGTGCTGCCGTTTATGTTTCCCCGGAGCTCGGTGCATGTCCCCGAAGAACTGTGCGGGCCGCTTCACATGAACCTCGCCACCTGGCTGATGCGCAGTCTTGAAATCTGCCGGGAACACGATCTCGTTACGTCCGCCATGCAACATGATGTGTTCGGTGTTCATGAGCGGGTGGCCTATGTGCTGGGACCCGACGAACCCGATGCCAAAGACGACGCCGGCGGCGGGTACGACCATGGACTCGGCTGGCATGCCCGGAAACTGGCCGAATCCGGATGGCAGGAGCTCCTGGAGCGCTACAACGGCCCCGTGCCAAGCTGGTTGAATATGAACGGCACCGTGCGGCCCCTCAACTGGGCCGTCTACGGACAGTTCGGGGACATCAACGGATTCGATCCCTACCCCGTGACGTATTACGGCGCCGACCACGCCTACGTGCGGGAAAGCCTCGAGCATGTGCGCGCCTGCGCGGCGCCGACCCCCGTGTTCGCGTTTCTCGAAGCCTATGGATGGTCCAGTGGCCAGGGGGTGCCCGACAAGGTTCGGGGGCCCCTCCCCGAAGAATACCGGCAAAACCTGGTTCAGGCGCTTGGCGTCGGCGTCAAAGGCCTGTCGAGCTGGGTCTATTCCCCCGGAGCCGGCGGCTGGGCGCAGCAGGACGCGTTTGCCCAGGAAATCGGACGCTGCAACCGGCTTGTCGAGCATATCGCCGACCTGCTGATTCTGGGGACCCCCATTCAGCTTGCGGCGAACGACGCCGGGACCGTCGCCACCGGAACGGCCGGCCAGGAATATTGGGAAAAGCCGCGGGTCTGGACCGGATGTCTCCTCTGTGGGCCGGATGCGCTGGTGCTGGCCGCGGCCAACCATATTCCCGCCAGCAAGGACGCCCCGCCGCTCATCGAACCGGCCAGGCGCTTCATGCTCTCCGTGACCCTGCCCGACTTCCTCCCCTCGGTCAGTGCGGAGGAAGTCACCGAGGAGGGTCTCGTGCCCGTGCCCTGCCGGATGCAGGAGGGAACGGCGCTCATTCCGGTAGACGAGCTCGTATCCGGCAAGCTGTTCGTGCTGCGCAGACTTCCGGCGGAAACCACCCGCTGATCGGGCAATTCAAAGACGGGGTGCGCGGGGAAACCCGCAGTCCCCAAAAATACCTTGCAAAAATCTCACTTCATCGTCTATAACCATGTTGGCCTGTTCTCTTGACCGGCATGTACCGTAAGTCCATCATACACCATGGAAATGCTGCACTCTGGATAGTTTTAATTACTAATCACATTTTATGGGTGAATCCACCGATCAGAGCCGGCACGATGTTCACCTCTCACTGACGGAGGATCGGCTCGCTGTGCTTTTCAGCGGCGCCGTGCCGGAGGCCCAACGACGGGAACTCGTTGATGCCATTACGGATGAACTTGCGGTCCTCGGCGTCGCGGTGATTCCCTCGAAAGCGGAGCTCTGGAAAGTTCTGTCGGAAGCGCCACCGGGCGAGGACGGCCGGATCAGCGGCGTGGCGCTGGTGGAAGGCGTGGCGCCGGCGCCATCGAAGGATGGCTGGATCGAATGGACACGCGATTTTTTCAGCTCCGATTTCGTTGTCGATGAGAAAACCGGCGCAATCGACTACCGCGAGCGCACCGGCGATCCCTCCGTACGGGAAGGGGAACTGATCGCTCGCGTATGGCCTCCCGAACCCGGCCAGAACGGCCGCGATGTCTTTGGCAACCGCATTCCCGTGGACACGCCGAAGACCCTGCGGGTCCGGTGCGGCACGAATGTGAAGGTCAGTGAAAACGGCATCGAGTTCCATGCCGTACGCAGCGGACGCGTCCGGTACTCCAGGCTGGTGCTGAGCGTCGACCCGATCTATATCGTTGACGGTAACGTGGGTCTTGCGTCCGGGAACATCGACCACACGGGGGCGGTGTTCGTTGAGGGAGACGTCGAGGCGGAGGCCCGCATCCGGGCCGATGGCGACGTCGAGGTGCGCGGGATCGTTGAGGGCGCCGACATCGACGCCGGGGGCAGCCTGCTCGTGCGCCGCGGCATCACCGGAGGCGGTCACCACCGCATCAAGGCGGGGGGCCGGGTGCAGGTTCGTTTTCTCGTGGAGACAGACATCGAAGCCGGGGACGACGTCGTGGTTGAGAGCGAGACGGTCAACTCCACGGTGTTCACCCGGGGTTCGTTCATCATGCCGGGCGGCCGCCTGGTGGGGGGCAGCGTCGTTGCCCAGGGCAGCATCCGGGTGAAACAGGCCGGCAGCGAGGGCCTGGTGCGCACGCGACTGGCCATTGAGCTGGATCCCGCACTGGCCCGGGCGATTGGCGAGAAGGAAGCGGAGATCAATCGCATCCGCGACAGCCTCACGAAGATCAAGGGAACGCTCAGCGATCTCAAACGCAAGAAGAGCGTGCTGAGCGACAACGCCCGCGAGGCCCTCAGACAGCTTGCAGGCAATATTGACGACATGCGCTCCACCCTGGAAACCCTCGAATCGGAGCGGGAGGAACTGCTCGCGCACCTGCACGGCCGGGGCCGACCCCAGATCATCATCCAGACCGTGGCGTATCCCGAAACCGTCTTCGACATCTACACGCACCGCGTGCGCCTGCGGGAGACCCTGCTCGGGCCGGTTCGGGCCGTGGTGGGGAAGAACGGCATCGAATTCCAGCCGATTGCGCTGCGCGCAGTCCACGGTAGCCCACGGTAACCGCGGTAGCCCACGGTAACCGCGCCGGGCGCGACTGCGTCGCGACCTTTCGGACGCGCCCGGCAAGATGCCGTCAGGAGCCTCCCGCGCGGGCAAGTTCAGGCGCCACCATCCAGGCCACGCGCCAGGTGGCGTCCACGTCACGTTCCAGGCAGGCCACGCAGCCCTTTTGAAAGAACAGCACGTCGGCATATTCATCGCCCGTCAGCAGGAGCGAGGCCAGTTTGCTCATGAACGGCAAATGCCCCACCAGCATGAGGTCGCTGTCCACGTTTTTCAGCGACTTGCAGACGATGTCCACCGGGTCGTTGGGGGCGAGGTCTTTGCGTTCCCGCACCTCGGCGCCGCCCACCGCCTCGGCCAGCAGTTGCGCCGTCTCTTTTGCGCGGGTTTTGCCGCTGTGCTCGATTCGCGGGATGTTGACCCCTGCCTTGCGCAGGAGACCTCCCACCGCGGCCACGCCGGCCCGTCCCGATGCCGTGAGCGGGCGGTCCGGATTCTCGGATTTCTCCATCGCTTCGCCATGCTGCACCAGATACAGTCTCATCATTGAACCCTCCGTTGAATGCATTGCGCCGGTTCACGTGAGTTCGCGTGTATTATACGGACTATCGCGGCGAAGAGGGGGAAAAGGAACGGCGCAAGAGCACCGCGGAGACCACGGCCACCAGCACCAAAGCCGCAGCCAGCGCCGCCAGGATATACCACCCGGGGCTGAATCGCGGTCCCGGCACGGTCGCGATGGCTTCCGCCACCGCGGCATCCGTCGGCGCCGGAGACGGGGGCAGCGCGTTCGCGACGGACGCCGCGGCGCCGGCCCAATCCGCGGCCAGCAGCAAATCGACCCCCGGGTTCTGGTCTTTTACGAGGCACGAACACCGCCCGGCCACGTACACGCACGCATCCCGGAGGTTTTCGGACGTGATCCCGGCGCCGACCAGCGCATACAGGGCGCGGCCCCGGCCAAATACAGGAAACACCATCGGCTCATCGTACGCCAGGAGGTCCGGCTCGCTTCGCAACAGGGTCTGGACGAGGATTGCCTCCGCGGGATCGTCCCGGCGCACGGACACAATCTCGTGCGTGATGTGGGCATTGGGGGATATGGTGTCGGGGTTGATTGCGGCAGCCATCTCCGCCAGCGCGGTTTCCAGCCGGCTCCGCGCGCCGGCGTCCTTCTCCTGTTCGCCGCATTCCAGCACTACCCAGACATGGGAGGTCCCCCGGAGCAGGGCGTCGGTGATTTTGTCCCGCGCCGCGGAATGGGATAGCTGCCGGAGGGTTTCCACCGTCGCGCCCGCGGTCCACAGGCTGGGAAAATCCGGGGGCATGCCCGGATGCCGCAACGCCACCCACGGGGAGGTCCCGGTTTCCTCGCGCTGCCGTATGTGTGCGGCATCCGCTTCGGCATCCGGCCCCGGCCCGACTACGCGAACCCGAATGTTCAGCGCCTGTTGCGCGGACGGCGCCTTCGCCGTCAACGCCTGCAGGGCCTGTACGGTGTCCGGCGGGAGCGGTTCGTCATGGAAGACCAGAAGCTCGTAGACATCCGGTTCCCAGTTCAACAACGCCCACTGATACACGGGGATTTCACAGGCCAGGACAATTGCCGCCGGCGTCAGCGTCAGCGTCAGCGCGAGCGCCCATTTTACCGCGCCGGAACAGCGGTTCGTCCTGTCCCCGGCCGGTCTTTGACCCCGTCTACTCATTGGCTCTGGCGACTTTCTCCGGGGGGCGGCCCTCCGCGACTATTTCTACGCCACAGAGGAGGGTCTCCAGCTTGGAACGCGGCGTCAGCTCGACCACCAGCGCATCCGTCACGGCGATCCCCGGGAACTCGAGCACGTGTTCCCGGTACGGGCCGCCCGCCAACGCCGCGATGTCCACGCCTTCCGCGGCGACGGCGCCCTGCAACCCGATGTCGAAGACGCGTTCCGCCGGTTCCGCGCCGTCGTTCTCGGCAAAGAAGAGCCGGACCCGGTACCGTTTTTCGGGCAAACCCTCGGGCTGAAGCTGGACACGGAGCGTTTGAAGGCCGAGGGCTCCGGATGCCGCCACCCACGGGTAGGCGCCGTCCTGAATACGCGACGCGTGATGGCGGAACCAGCGCACCGTGTCCGGAAGCGAGGTCACCGCGATTTTCGGGGACGGCCCTCCGACGTCAGGGTAGTCCAGCCACAGGGTTCCGTCTTCCAGCCGCCGGTCGCCGGGGGCGCCCAGATTGACGCCCAGGCGGACGATGGATGCCTTGGGGTCGCCCACCGAATTGAATGTCCACATCTCGGCTCCCGGCATGTGAACCATGGCCAGCGACGTCTGATTCTGATACGCGCACGAGCACGTGCGGGTGTAATCCGGCGCATTGAGCACCCCGTCGGCAATGATGAGGCTGTTGCTGCAGCCCGACTTGAACCCGCCGAAATTGCCCGTGCCCCCGTCGTTGAGCAGGTCGAAGAAACCCGCCGCGCCCGACCGGAAGGTCAGCATATTCTCGGCCGCGATGGGGTAGTTGCAGCCGTAGGCGCGCGTCCAGGTCCATGGCATTTCTTCGCCGGTCAGGGGATGTTCCCGGGTCAGCAATTCGCCGGTTGTCAGGTTCAGGCACGTGGTCTCCGTAATGATGCGGTCGTTATGCAGAATGGGAAACGTCGCGTAGGCGGTCTCTTTGTCCCAGAGGAGCTGTCCGTCCTGCCCCCGGTAGGCAATCATGCGTTTGCCTTCCTCGCCCTCCACGGTGTCGCGCGACGGGCGGGTGGCCTGGAGCAGAATACCGTGCGCTTCGGAATAGCTCAGGAACGATCCGAACACGTTCTGATCGGTTTCCCAGCGGACCTCGCCGGTCTGCACATCGAGCGCCAGCAACCGGGGGGAGGTCTCCGGCTCGATACCGCGCCGGCGGAGGCGGTCTTCAATGCCCGGAGGCATCTTGTCGAGGCAGTACAGCGTGCCGTTGCCGATCGCAATCCCGTTATGCAGAAATCCGTGACGCGAGGCCGTGGACCAGAGGATTTCGCCGGTGTGCCGGTTCATCACCACCAGTTCCCGGCTCGCGGTGCAGTCGTAGTCCGACCACAGCGAGTATTCCGCGGACTTCACCGGGGCAACGTCCGAGAAGGCGACGAAATGCGCGCCGCCGATCAGCAGATCGCCGGAAACGCCGATGTAACCCCATTCCGGATACTGCTTCTTCCGCGCTTCGGGATCGACGGGCGGAAACCGGAAGATGTTCGTTGTGGCGCCCGTCGCCGCATCGAGCACATGCGTTTCGGTCCCCTGAATGACATACACGGAGTCCACCGTCGCGACGAAGTTCGTGCCGCGGGCGTTCGCCCCGGGAATGTGAACCTGGTTGTAGCGGGTATCGGTCGGCGCTTCCTTGTAGGTCTCGTTGTAGTAGATGTCGTAGGTGTTCAGATCGTGAAGCACGCGTTTCCAGATGACCCTGCCCGTATAGACATCCCGCGCGCTCATGCAGTCCACGCCCTGGATGAACAGGCGGCCGTTCACCACCTGTTCCGATGGGCCGTGCCCGTGGCGCGGCAGGACATCCAGATTGGAACTGCCGCCGAACCACAACAGGCCCAGCGGCAGGCGCACCAGGGTGTCATCGGATTTCGCGGTCTGCGCCGCGCTGCCCAGATTGTGCGTCCACCAGGCCGAGCCCGGCAAGGGGCCCTCACGGGCGATGATCAGCGCGTCGTCCGTGCGGCAACGCAGTCCGGGCAGTTCCGACGCCTCGCACACGGCGCGCAGGGGCTGGTTCTCGGCCGAATTCTCCAGCCAGATCGTCCCATCATAGGGCCGGGCGGCGTGAAACAGCCGATCCAGCAGCGCAGCATCCCGCGGACAGCGTTGGGAACTCAATTCCTGGACCACCGTAAGCGAGGCCCAGTACGGCGGCAGTTCGAGGGTGAAGGGGTCGCCTTCCAGCACCGCCACGCGTGTTCCCGACAGGCCGAGCCCGTCGAATTTTCGTCTCAGCCGCTCGACTTCGCCCGCATCGGCGCTGACGGCCACCAGGTGCAGATTCGATTTCGCGGCCAGCGCCTCCACCAGCGTGCCGTCCCCCGGTCCGTAGACCAGCGCGTACCCCTCGCGTATCCCCGTCTGCGCGAGAATCGCATCGGCCTGTTTCAGGGCCGGTTCCGGCGGGCTGGTGATCGAAGGGGGCAGCGGCCGCACCACGGGCGTGGCCGGCTTTGGCCCGAACGCCATGACCCGGCCGTCCTGCGTGACCGCCAGCAGGGTGCCGTTGGCCGCGACCAGCCGCTCAATCTTGCCATCCACGGCCTTGACCCATGCCACGCGGGGCTCGCCGCCCGGTCCCGGGGGCTCGACCGCCGTGATCCGCCCGTCCCCGCCGGCGTACAGACGGCCCCCCGCCTTGATGAGGTCGCCGGACGCGTCTACGGCAAGCGACCAGGCCGCCGCGCCTTCCAGTGTCGCCGGGTCCCGCTGAAAGGCCGGCATGTCGATGGCGGCAATCTCGGGGCCCGACAGGTACATCAACTCCCGCGTCAATACGGGATGCTTGCCAATCTGCGGACACACCAGCTCGCCGTCCGCCAGGTTGTAGACGGACGTGACCCGTTCGCGGTAATGATTGAAAAAGAGGTCCCCCAGGGTGGCGATAAACGAGCCGCCGGTCTTGTTGTAGTCCGCAACGCGGTAATAGCGGAATTCCCCGGTCGTCCGTTCAAACGCCGCCGGGACGGAGCGGCCGCCGGCCACCAGGAGCGCGTCGCCGTTGAGGGCAAACGGGCCCTGCGGCGCCACATTGGCGAAGGATACCGCGCCGCCATGCGGCTGCTGCCGGAACCGCGCGCTTTCCCCGTCGTTTATCCAGACCAGCTCGCCCGACTCGATGTCGTGCGCGTACAGGAAAACGCCCATGAACGGCCAGATGCTTGCGGCCCAATAAACCACGCCCTCGCTCACCACGGGGCCGCCCCGCGCCGGCCAGGTCGAGATCAGGCGGCTGTTGCCGAGAATCTTGCGGTCCGATGGCCCGCCGCGGCGTTTCCACACCAGCGTGCCGTCCGATGCCCGGACGCAATACAGATGGCCGTCATCGCTGACAAAAAGGACGCGGTCCCGCCAGACCACGGGGGGGAGCCGCACGGGACCATCGCAGTAGAAGGTCCACCGCTCTTCGCCCGTCCGGAGATCGAGCGCGGTCACTTTGTCGCTGTCGTTGAAGCCCAGGTAGGCCGTATCCCCCGCAACCACCGGCTCGTACACCGCATCATACGGCATCAAATCCTGATTCAGGGGGTCTTCCCATACCGGGGTCCGCGCCGGATAGTGGTTCAGCCACTGGAGATGCAATTCGCCGGCCAACTCCTCGGGACTGCTCGCCGTGCGTCCTTCGTCGTACCGCCACATGGGCCAATCTTCGCCGTACGACGCCAATCCCGCTCCCGCGGCCATGCCCAGGAGCGCCAGGATTCGGAAATAACCCGTCAACACAACCTCCAGACTCCGGATGCAGTTAAAACACCAGACACCGCGAACCTCTCCGGCGTTTTGGCCGCGGTCAGACGGCGGGGCGCCCACGAAGACTATATCCATTATGATAGCGACGGCGCGCCAATCGTTCAATCGGCCCCGCCCCTGCGCGTTGGCCGGGCTGACCGTCTGCACCTGGCGCTTGCCCCCCAAAAAAAGGAAGCCCCCCTTTTCGGGGGGCCTCCTCGTGAATCCCAATGCGGCGGCGCGACTATGCAGCGGCGCACTTTTCCTTGTTCGGGAAGACCGCGCAAATCAGGTCGTCCACAATCGGAATCTCGGCCTTTTCCGGACGGCGAATCTTCGAAGTCGATTTGATGTGTTTCATGATGTTTCTCCTTTCGTTAACAACATCGACCAGCTGAAACCTCGGGTACAGTACATTCGGGTTCCGGGTTCGTTACAGCCAGATTCGTCTGGCGCCGGTTCCCGTGGCGAAGGTTACCTAGTTCTGAGGCGCATGGGCCAGCACGAAGTTGATGGCCTGTTGCACGGCATATTCCGGGGCGCCGTGTTCGTCCACGGGATTGGGCACTTTCTGGTCGAAATACGACGTGGCCGTGCTGTAATAGGAGTAGATGTTGCGGTTCCAGCGGATGCTCCGGCGGGTGGACCAGTCATCCATCAGCGTTACGGAATGGTACGGCATGTAGGTGGAGGTCAGTCCTTCCTGGTAGATTATGCAGGAGACGCCATACCATTTGTTGTGGATGATCTCATCGCCCCAGTTCACCTGCCATTGGCTCTCGCCGTTGCTGAGCGCAATAGCACACGTGGCCATGGGGGCAATGATGTTTGGCTTGAAGTAGCCGTCATTCTCGACGCTCTGCAGCCAGCCGTAGTGTTCGTTGTACAGGGCGTCGCCATGGTGCATCTGATGGGCGGCTACATACTGGTCAAGCATCAGCGTGGCCAGGCCTTCCACCCAGCTGCTCAGGTAGACGCCGTGATGCGGGGAGTCCACGGAAACGAACGTGTCGACGCCCATCCCGGAGTACTCCTGGACAAACATGGTCCGTACGACAATCCCGCCCATGGAGCCGCCGACAAGCGCCAGGTGGTAGTTGGGCACCGCAACGCTGTCCACTACTTCAATAAAGCGCGCCAGGTTGTCGGCATTCTGCTTCAGGTCAATGTCCCCGCGCACATAGTCAAAGAGCACGATGTCCCAGCCTTGAGGGCCCAGCAGATCAATGACGGGCTGGTAATCCGTCGTGAGATCGTCAATCGGATGATCGTCGTTGTCGGTGTCGAAGCCGCTGACCAGCATGAGCACCTTGTCTACAATGCCGTCAGGACTGACTTGATAGGCGGTGATGTAGCCGGGATGGCCGTTCACTTCCAGCACATCAAAGACCTCCGCCGCGTTTACGCCCCCGCTCGCCAGCAACAAAGCAGTCAAAATGCACAAGTGAATACGCATTTTTCGGACCTCCTGTTGATTTGTTGAAGGTTGTTCCCTGCGAAACGCTTGCCCCCTGGCGCGGACCGTACTACAGGAGAAGCCGCACCCAAGGGTCGAGTGGGTACACTGGACGCCCGCATCACCTCCTCTTGCCGGCCTGCTGTGTGTGTGCCAGGCCGGGTACGACGTACCATGCTCCGGCGATAACCGCCGGGACGGTAACCGATAACCCCCGCGCTTAAGCCTACTGAAGAACTCCCCAGCTGTCAAGACACTTAGCCGCCATTCTGTGTTAAGTCTATTGTAAGTCTTTCCGGTTTGAGCTGTTAGGACAAAACTGGCGGCGGCCCGGGCGGCGGATGAAGTTTTTCCCGCTGGCCCGTTTTGAGAGTTGGATGGCGTCAAGCCCGTTGATTCAGGGAATGCGGATGTTCCTGGGGAAGTCCTTGTGGGATGAAGAGGCCAGGCTACTCGCGTGCTATGCGGCGTTTTACCGGGCGGTAGAGCCCAGTAACGGATCGTTGGCTGGACAGGGTTGAGCGCAGAACGTGGACGCTGCCGCCGCGCCTCTCCGCGCGAGATGGTTCTCTACGGTTGAGCCCGGAGGCGCACTCTTGTGACGTAACGGGGAATTGCGATAGCGTGTAGTCTTCAACGGACAGGATGGACAGGCATGGACGACGCGATTCGCCGGCATTGTATGGAACTGGAGCGGTGCAACCAGCGGGGGGGCCGTATGCTGAGCGTGTTCGACCTGCTGGCGGCCGGCACGCTGGATGTGGACCTGACGGCGTATTTCCTGGCGCGCATTTCGCGCGGGGCCTCGTTCCTGGTTGGCGCCAATCCGGGCGGCGCGGGCAAGACCACGGTGATGTGCGCACTGCTCAACTTCGTGCCTGCCGGAACGAGCCTGGCCGCGGCCACCGACGATGCGGTGCACAGGTATTCACAGGAGGAGGCCGGGGGACGGACGTGCCTCATCTGCCACGAAATCGGGGCGGGCCCGTACTTTGCCTATCTGTGGGGCGAGCCGCTGAGACGGTATTGCGCCTCGAGCGTCAACGGCTGCATGCTGGCGACCAATCTGCATGCCGACGACATCGACGAGGCCCATATGCAGGTCTGCGTGGAGAACGAGGTGCCCTACGCGCACTTCACGGCGTTCCAGTTGCTGGCCTTCATGCGCGTCGAGGGAGGCTGGCAAACGCCCCGCCGCCGGGTGGCATGCGTGTATGCCTCGAACGGCCACGAGCCCCACCAGCTCGTCTATGCGCACGGGCGCGGGCTTCTCCCCGGCGAAGCCGGACGTGACGGGCCCTGGTTTCAGGCATGCCGCGACTTCATTGCGCGCAACGCGGGCGGAGCCGTGAAGACGGTCGAAACAGTACGGAGCCTGGTACTGGATTTTCTGGCCGGCGATGGTGGATGATGCCTCTGCGCTCCCCGACCCAACCTGAGGAAGGCCATGGCACACGACGCCACAATCGTATGGTTCCGGCAAGACCTGCGCCTTGAAGACAACCCGGCCTTTTCGGAGGCCGTGCGGCGCGGGGGCCTTGTCATCCCCGTGTATGTGTGGGCGCCGGCGGAGGAGGGGGACTGGGCGCCGGGGGCCGCAAGCCGCTGCTGGCTGCATCATTCGCTTGAGCGCCTCGAGCGCCGGCTCGAGAAGGCCGGTTCCCGGCTGATCATCCGGCGTGGCGCCGCCTGGGACGAACTCGAGTCTATCGCCCGTTCCACGGGTGCCGGCGCGTTGTATTGGAACCGGCGCTACGAGCCGGAAATTCACCGGCGCGACGAAACCGTCAGGGAATGCGCCAACGGCCTGGGGCTCGCCGTGAAAGACTTCAACGGGTCGCTGCTGGTCGAGCCGTGGGAGGTCACCACCCGGCAGGGCGGGCCTTACAAGGTCTTCACGCCGTTCTGGAAAGCCGCGTTGGACAGGCTGGCGCCCGCCGAGCCGGTCACGGCGCCGCGCCGCGTGCCCGCGCCGGAATCGTGGCCAAAATCGCTGCGCGTGGACTCGCTTGGACTGGCGCCCCGGCCCGACTGGGCGGACGGCATCCGCGACGCCTGGGCGTTCGGGGAGGATGCCGCCTGGGCCCGCCTCGAGGCGTTTCTTGATGCGTCCCTGGATACGTATTGCGACGGGCGCGACCAGCCCGCCCGCGATGACACATCCCGATTGTCGCCGTACCTCCATTTCGGCGAAATCGGCCCGCGCCAGGTCTGGCACGCGGTGCAGGCCGCCGCGGCCGGGCGCGGCTCGAAAGCGGCGGAGCGCGGCGCCGAGAAGTTCCTGAGCGAGCTCGGGTGGCGTGAATTCTCCTACAACCTGCTCTACAACTTCCCGCACCTGCCCGTCCGGCCCATGCAGGAGAAGTTCGCGGCGTTTCCCTGGAAACACGACGCCGAAACCGAGCGGGCGTGGCAGCGCGGGCGTACCGGCTATCCCATCGTCGACGCGGGCATGCGGCAGCTCTGGAACACCGGATGGATGCACAACCGTGTCCGCATGATTGTCGCGTCCATGCTGACGAAAGACCTGCTCATCCCCTGGCAACACGGGGCCGCGTGGTTCTGGGACACCCTGGTGGATGCCGACCTCGCCAACAACACGCAGGGGTGGCAATGGACGGCCGGGTGCGGAGCGGACGCCGCTCCGTACTTCCGCATATTCAATCCCGTGACCCAGGGCGAGCGGTACGACCCCGCGGGCGAGTACATCCGGGAGTGGGTGCCTGAACTCGCCCGGCTTCCCGGCCGGTGGATTCACAAGCCCTGGCAGGCGCCCCGGGACACGCTGCGCGACGCCGGCGTGTGCTTGGATGACACCTATCCGTCCCCTATAATTGATCATTCGGAGGCGCGAGACCGTGCTCTCGCGGCGTACGAACGGATCAAGTAGGCGCGGGTTCCCGGGAAATTTTCATGGACGTGCCGATTGGGCCGAACTCAACGTGGGGGGGGGAGACTCTTGAAACAGGTTTTCTCGTATGCAATGGCCGCATGCCTGATGGCTGGCTGCGCGAGTCTGGCGGGCGCCGTGGAGGTGGAATGCATTCTGTTTGAGGAGGCGTATGGAGAACGGCTGGCCTCGCCGGATCCGGCCGTCGCTCTGTGGTGGGCGTCCTCGGGCTGGAAGGTCAGCCAGACCCGCCCCGTGCCCTCCAGAAAGGGCCGCGCGCTCGAGATCCGCGCCGCACGAAACGAGGTCGAAGCCGCCCAGCTTGTCGTGTGCCCCACGCGGGCCCTGGACGGCTTCACCGCGAAGGCGTCCAGCCTGACCGGCCCGGACGGCGCCGTCTTGCCCGCTGAGGCGGTCGAGATTCTGCGGGTGCGGTATGTGTATGTCGAGTTTCCCACGGATGCCTGGGGCGCACAGGGCATGTGGCCCGATCCGCTGCCGCCAATCACCGCGCCGATCGCGCTGGAGGCCGACAAGAACCAGCCGTTGTGGGTGCGGGTGGACGTCCCCCGCGATGCCGCGCCGGGCAACTACACCGGCGTCATCATGCTCGAAGCAGACGGTTTTGCGGCGCAGGTGCCCCTGCACGTGCATGTCTACGCGTTTGAGTTGCCTGACCGCATGACGTGCACGACCGCCTTTGGATTTGATGCGGGCGCGGTCTTCCATTATCAGGCGCTTGAAACGCCCGGGGATCGCGAGACCGTGCTCAATAAATACCTGGATTATTTTGCTGACAATCACATCACCCTGTACGACCCGGTGCCGGGTCATGAGATCAAGATGGAGTGGGTAAAGCTCGGCGAGAACGAGGGTGAGGATCTCGACCCTGCCGTTCGCGCGCTGCTGCAGGAAAAGGCGTTGACGCCGCGGTTTGACTGGTCGGACTGGGATGCCGCGATGGAGTCGGCTGTCCGCGACCGGCACATCACTACGTTCCGGATCGGCATACCGGGCCTTGGCGGCGGCACCTACGGCGGGCACAGCGAACCCGCCCTGCTCGACTACCGGCTCGGCGACCCCGAGTTCGAGCTGGCGTTCACCGCCTACGCGCAGGCGGTCGAGGCCCATCTGCGCGACAAGGGCTGGCTCGACATGAGCTATGTCTACTTTTTCGACGAACCCAATCCCAAGCAGTACGAATTCGTGCGCGACCAGTTCATCCGTCTTAAGAACGTCGCCCCGGGCATCGGCCGCATGCTCACCGAGAAGATCGATCCCAAGCTGATCGGCGGGCCCAACATCTGGTGTCCCATGACCAGCACGTACAATCACGACGACGCCGAGGCGCGCCGGGCCGCCGGGGAGACCATCTGGTGGTACATCTGCACCGTGCCGAAACGGCCCTTCGCGGGGATGTTCATCGACCATCCGGGCACGGACCTGCGCATCTGGCTTTGGCAAACCTGGCAATACGATGTCACCGGCCTGCTCTTCTGGACCACCACCCTGTGGTCTACCAGCGTGGCCTATCCGGACCATCCCCAGAATCCCTACGAAGATCCCATGGGATGGAAATCCAACCCCTACGTCGACGGGGCGCGCGAACCGTGGGGGAACGGCGACGGGCGTTTTGTGTATCCGCCCGAGGCCGCCGGCGGCGTCGCTACCGAGCCCATCCTGGATGATCCCGTGGCCTGTTACCGCATGGAGATGCTGCGCGACGGCATCGAGGACTATGAATACCTGGCCATGCTCGAACGGCTGCTGGAGGACGAAGGCAATGAACTCCCGGCGCGGATGAAACGCCGCTATCAGAAACTCCTGGCCGTTCCCGGTGAGATCTCCACGGACCTTACCACATACACCAAGGATCCGGCGCCGATCGAAAAACACCGCGACAAGGTCGCCCGGGCGATCGAGGCGCTTCTGGCGCGGTAGCGTGCCGCCCGCGCGTCAACGGCCGTCCGGCAGGCGGCCGTAGAGCTCGGTCATCTCGCGGAGACGTTCGCCCGCATCGGGGGTCAGCGCCCCGGTCCGGAACCGCCATCGCCAGTTGTGGTCGCCGCTGGTCCCCGGCGTGTTCATGCGCGCTTCGGAACCCAGGCCGAGGATGTCCTGAAGCGGGAACACGGCGGTGTCGGCCACGGATGCCATAATCACCCGGATCCCCACCCAGTGGATGTCTTTTCCGGTGGTTGCCATGTATCTGCGCGCAAAGTCGCGTTCCTGGCGGATTGCGGCGCGCGACATGGTGGTTCCCTCGCCTTTTGCCTGCCACCAGCCGATGAACGTGTCGTTGTCGTGAGTGCCCGTATAGGCCACCAGGTTCGGGTAGTACTGATGGGGCAGAAATCCGGCGTGGCGGATGTCCGGCCCGAAGGCAAATTGCAGCACGCCCATGCCCGGAAACTCGAAGCGTTTCCTCAAGGCCTCGACCTCGTCCGTGATCAGCCCCAGATTCTCCGCGACCAGCGGCGCCGTGCCCAGGGCGTTTTGGATCGCGTGAAACAGGTCATCCCGCGGGCCCGCTTCCCAGTGGCCGTTGACGGCGGTCGTTTCCGCGGCGGGAATGACCCAGTAGGCCTCGAACCCGCGGAAGTGGTCGATGCGCAGGATGTCCATCATCGAGAGCATGGACCGGATCCGGTCGATCCACCACGCATATCCCCGCGCCGCCATGACGTCCCACCGGTAGATGGGATTGCCCCAGTACTGCCCGGTTGCCGAGAAATAGTCGGGCGGCACCCCGGCAACCACCGTCGGCGCGCCGGTCTCGTCCAGATGGAACAGATCGGGATGGCTCCACACATCACTGCTGTCATGAGCGACGTAGATGGGAATGTCGCCCATGATGACGATGCCGCGGTCGCGGCAATAATTTCTCAGGTCGCGCCATTGCCGGAAGAACAGAAACTGCTGAAACTTGAGGTCGTCGGTTTCCGGTCTCAGTCTGTCCTGCCAGGACCGCAACGCGTCCGGTTCGCGGCGCACCAGGCCGGCGTCCCAGGTGTGCCATGCGGCGCCGCCGTGCGCTTCCTTGACGGCCCGGAACAGGGCGTAGTCGTCGAGCCAGGAGGCGTTTTCCGCGCAGAAACGGTCGTATTCCTCGCGCAGATGCGGCGCGCCGCCTTCGTGGAACCGGCGGCTGGCGTGGCGCATCGCCGCTTCTTTAAATGCCGTCACCGCCTCATAGTCGACGGAGGTCTCGGTGAAGGCGGGGGCGGTCTCCAGCGCCCGGCCGTCGAGCAGACCTTCCCCGACAAGCGGGGGCAGGCTGACCAGGAGCGGATTGCCCGCGAAGGCCGAGTAGGACTGGTACGGCGAATGGGTGTGGCCGGTCGGGCCCAGGGGCAAGACCTGCCAGATGCGCTGGCCGGTCTCGCTCAGAAAGTCGGCGAAGCGGTAGGCTTCGGGGCCCAGGTCGCCGATCCCGTGTGGCGACGGCAGGGATGTGGGATGCAACAGCACTCCGCTCGAACGTGGTAGGCGCACGGTAATTCCTTTGCTTCAGCTCTGCAAGAGGCCCTGTATCTCGATCTGCACATTCCGGAATGCTTTTCTATACGGCGCCGGATCGCCCCGTACCGCGATCACATCCACCCGAATGGTCTTTCGGCCCGGCCGCTTCCAGGTCTCCGCGTCCAGGAACGCGAGGGGACGCATCCCCGCCCTTGTCAAGGCGCGCTCGATGCTTGTTCGCGAGTGTATCCGTTCGCGAATGGTGTTTGCCACCCCGTTATTCACCCGGATGGCGGTCTCGGTAATCCCGGTGGCGCGGTCGTAGGCGTTCTCCCATGTCGAACTGAAGGTGCCGTTGTTTTCCGTCCAGTGCTGATCCGCGAAATGGCGGAGCACCATCTCCTCGGTCACGAAATCGAAGTAGAACAGGCCATCGGGACGCAGGGCCTCGCCGCACTGCCGGATGGCCGTTTCCATGTCGGCCTCGTCGAGCAGGAAGTTGATGCTGTCGAACAGGCAGGTGATCAGAGTGAACGCCTGCCGGAACGGCAAGGCCCGCAGATCGCCGACGATGCCGCGCCAGGGGAGATCGTCTTTCTGCCCCATGTGGATCATGGCGGGGGAGAGGTCGAGGCCGAGGGTGTCCCACCTGGCCCGGTGAAGCCGTTTCACGAGCGTGCCCGTGCCGCAGGCCAGATCGGCATGGCGGAACGGCGAGGACAGCATATCTCCCAGGGCGAGGGCTGCCAGGTACCACCGGTCGTAGTCCACATGGGCCATGATGCGGTCGTAGTAACGCGCCAGTGTCGCGAACGAATCCGTCGTCATCGCGAAAGGCCCATCACGCGTTCCTGGTCCGAGAGATGGCCCCGGCTCACCAGTTCGCGGCCGATCCACGCGAAAAACTCCTCCGAAATGGGGTCCACCGAGTCCTGGGTCCGAATGTACTGCACTTTCTGAAACGTCACGAAATAGAGCGCCCGGAAAAACCCCTCCGTCTGGCAGATCTCGCGGGCATGCGCCGCCTCCGGCCGGTCGCGCAATGGCTCCGCATAGTCCGCGAAATACAGGGCCAGCCCCGTGCGGCCGAGTCCCGGCCGCCCGGTCGTATGCCAGTAGATGGCCTCGTACACGGCGTCGTCGGTTATGCCCAGGTCGCGCCGGCAGACCTCCGCGGCAACGGGACCGTGCAGCAGTTTCGGGTTTTTGCGCTGCGTGGGGGAGATGTCCAGTCCGCAGGCCTCGGCCTCGCGAAGCAGGGCATCCTTTCGGGAGCCTTTCTTGAGATCATGGAGCAGCCCCGCCGTCACGGCGCGCTCGTACGGGACGTCCACCAGCTCCGACAGCGACGCCATGTAGTCGGCCACGGACAGCACGTGCAGCACGGTTCGCGGGGGCAGCCGTTGTTCGAGGAGGGCGATGTACTCCGCGGCGCGGGGAATGGCAAAACTATGATTCGTACGTCCCATGCTTCTTAACATACCTGCGCACCGGCGGCGGCAGCAATTCTTCGTACGGTTCGCGGTTTGCGGCCCGGTTGCGTACTTCCGTTGAGGAGACCTCGACCGGTTCCAGGTCCAACAAGGTGTAGCGGCCGTCCAGGACCGCGGGGATCTGGTACGAGCCCGGCCGGGGCGCGACCAGCAGGTGGGCCACAGCGAGGATGCGCTCCGGATCGCGCCACTTCGGCAGGTCCACCAGGGAATCCAGGCCGAGAATCAGGAACAGGGTGGCGGCGGGGTGCTGCTGCTGGAGGATTTCGAGGGTTTCCGCGGTGTAGGACGGGCCCTCACGGTCCAGTTCCACGCGGCTGGCCTCAAACCGGGGTTCGTCCGCGAGCGCGGCCTCCACCATGGCCAGGCGCTCTTCCGCCGAGGCGTGAAGCTTGCGGCGCGATTTGTGGGGGGGATGGGCCGCCACCACAAACAAAACCTTGTCCAGCCGCATCTGGTTCAGCGCGGCGTTCGCAATGCGGACATGCGCCTCGTGGATAGGGTCGAACGTACCCCCGAATACGCCGATGCGCTGCTGCTCACTCACGTATCTGGCCCGATCCCCGAATGATGTACTTCAAACAGGTCAATTCCTGCAGCGCCATGGGACCCCGGCAATGCAGTTTGTTGGTGCTGATTCCGATCTCCGCGCCCAGCCCGAATTCGAACCCGTCCGTGAATCGCGTCGACGCGTTGACATACACGGCCGCGCTGTCCACTTCATCCAGGAAACGTTCCGCCGCGTCATACCGTTCCGTCACGATGCTGTCGGAATGATGCGAGCCGTACCGGTTGATGTGGTCAATCGCGGCGTCGAGCGATTCCACCACCTTGATGGACAGGATCCTGTCGAGGTATTCGGTAGTCCAGTCTTCGTCCGTGGCCTCTTTGCACGAAATGATCCGGCGGGTTTTCGGGCATCCGCGGAGTTCGCACCCGCCCATTTCGAGCGCCTGGGCCGCATCCGGGAGGAATTCCCCGGCGATGTCTTCGTGAACCAGCAGAGTTTCCAGGGCGTTGCACACGCCGGGCCGCTGCAGCTTGGCGTTCAGGACAATCGATTTGGCCATCACGGGATCGGCGTCCGCATCCACATAGACGTGGCAGACCCCGTCGAGGTGCGCCACCACGGGAATGCGGGATTCTTCCAGGATGCGCGAAATCAGTCCTTTGCCGCCCCGGGGCACGACGACGTCGATGTAGCCGTTCATCTGGAGCAGTTCGCCCACGGCGGCCCGGTCGGTGGTCGTGATGATTTGCACCGCGGCCTCCGGCACGCCCGCCGCGACCGCCCCCGCCACGAACACCCTGGCTATGGCAATGTTCGAGTGGATGGCCTCGGATCCGCCCCGGAGAATGGTGGCGTTGCCCGATTTCAGGCACAGCGCGGCCGCATCGGCGGTCACGTTCGGACGGCTTTCATAGATGATCGCAACGACCCCCAGCGGCTGGCGGATTTGCGCGATGCGCATGCCATTGGGGTGCACCGTCTGGCGCACAATGTCCCCGACGGGATCGGGCAGGGCGGCCACCGTCTCCAGGCCCGTGGCCATCGCCTCGATGCGCGTGCCGGTCAGTTCAAGGCGGTCAAGCATCGCGGACGACAAGCCCTTGGCGCGGCCGGCCTCCAGATCGCGTTCGTTGGCCGCTTTGAGCTCCGGCCCGGCCGCGCGGAGGCCCTGCGCTGCATTGAAGAGCGCCGCGTTCTTCACCGCGGGCGACAGCGACCGCAGGATTTGTGCGGCATCGCGGGCCTTGGTGCAAATTCCCGTTATGTCTTCACGCAACGTCATGTCGTACGTTCTCCTCTGCCGGCCGTCGGCGCGCTGCGCGCCGTCCGCATGCCCTGAGATTACGCAAAACGCGCCTACAGCACCACCATATTGTTGCGATGGATGACCTCGTCGAAATCCTTCCGGCCCAAAAGCGCGGCGATCTGCGCGCTCTTGCAGCCTTTGATGCGCTCGATTTCCTCGCTGGAATAATTGACGAGGCCCCGCGCGATGTCGCGGTTCCGGGCGTCGGCGACGCGCACCGCATCGCCCATCCGGAACCGGCCTTCCACGCCGGTGATGCCCGCGGCCAGCAGGCTCTTTCCCTGCTTGATGAGGGCGTTTCTGGCGCCGTCGTCGACGCTGATGACCCCGCGCGCCGCGCGCCCGAACGCGATCCAGCGCTTGCGCTGCGACAGGGATTCGCGCGAGGAATAGAAGGTCGTGCCCACCCCCTGGCCCGCCAGCGTGTCGTGGAGGATGTTGGGGCGCCGGCCGTTGGCGATCACCGTGCGCACCTGGGCCGCGCTCGCGATGCGCGCCGCCACCAGCTTCGTCACCATCCCACCGACGGAGGTCTGCTCCGCGGTATCGCCGGCCAGGGCCTCCAGCTCGGGCGTGATCGCGTCGACTTCGGTGATCAGGCGCGCCTGGCTGTTGCGGCGCGGGTCGCAGTCGTAGAGCCCGTCCACGTTGCTCAGAATGATGAGCAGGTCGGCCCCGATCTTGGCGGCCACGCGGGCCGCCAGCGTGTCGTTGTCGCCGAACTTGAGTTCTTCGATGGCTACGGAGTCGTTTTCGTTCACGATCGGGATGACGCTGCTGAGCGCGAACAGCGTGTGGAGCGTGTTGCGGATGTTGAGATAGGTGTCCCGGTTGTCCAGGTCCGATGCGGAAAGCAGCACCTGGGCGGAGCGCAATCCCTCGCCGTAGGTGCGGAAAAGCGTTTCGTAGTAGTGCATCAGGTTGGCCTGGCCCACGGCCGCGGTGGCCTGTTTGAGCGGCAGGCGTTTCGGCCGTTCCGTCAGCCCGAGCGCCGTCATCCCGCATCCGATGGCCCCCGACGAGACCACCAGCAGGTTCAGGTTGCGTTCGCGCTTGAGCCGGCACAGTTCCTTGACGATCTCTTCCAGCACACGGCCGTCGAACCCTGTTGGACCCGTCAGCAGCGACGTGCCGATCTTCACGACAACCGTCTTTACTCTATTCAGGTCGATATTCAAGCTCGGTATCTCCGATATAGATGGACTCGCCCGGCCGTGCGCCGAGCCGCTTCAAGGTCTTGAACAGCCCCATCCGCCGAAGCTTGTTCTGGAGATGGGACACTGCTTCGTCATTCTCGAAATCCGTCATCGCCACCGCGCGAAGCACGGGTTTGCCTTCCACGCGGAATCCGCCGCCCTCGCGGGCGACCGTGAACGGCGATTCGTAAGTATACTCCGCTTCCTCGCCCTCTTCCGAGGCCGCCGCTTCCTGCCGGCGGAGCCGCTCCACCTCCGACCAGACGCGCTCCAGTACCGTGCCCACCCCCTCGCCGGTCACCGCCGAGATCGGGTGCGCGCCGCCGTGGGTTTGCGCGAACGTTTCCGCGCGGACGCGGTTCTCGGGGATGTCGATCTTGTTCAGGGCAAGCAGCCGGGGGCGGCCGGCGAATGCCGGGCTGTGTTCCTCGAGCTCGGTCTCCAGCATGCGCAGCGTCGACTCGGGGTCTTCATCGCCCGCGTCGATGACGAACAGCAGCAGCCGGGTCCGCTCGATATGCCGGAGGAAATCGTGGCCCAGGCCTTTCCCCTCGGCCGCGCCTTCAATGATCCCCGGGATGTCCGCCATGGTCATCGTGCGGAACCCGTCGAGTTCGACCACGCCCAGGTTGGGCGTGAGGGTCGTGAACGGGTAGTCGGCGATCTTGGGCGTGGCCGCGGTGACGCGTGCGAGGAAGGTCGATTTGCCCGCGTTGGGCAGGCCGACCAGCCCGACTTCCGCGATGAGCTTGAGTTCCAGGAGGTACTGGGCTTCCTCGCCGGGTTCGCCCAGTTCGGCGAAACGCGGAATCCGCCGCGTCGACGTGGCGAACCGCGCGTTGCCTTTGCCGCCGCGGCCGCCGCGCGCCGCGCAGAAGCGCTCGCCCGGTTCGGCCAGGTCGCAACGCACCTCGCCGGTATCGAGGTCCCGGACCAGCGTGCCCACCGGCACGGGGATCACCGTTTCCGTGCCGGTCTTGCCGTGCCGGTTCGAGCCTTGACCGTGGTTGCCAGATTCGCCTTTCCAATGCGCGTGGTAACGCAGCTTGATCAGCGAGGTGACGTCCGGCGACGCGACAAAAAAGACGTCGCCCCCGTGGCCGCCATCGCCTCCATCAGGGCCGCCGCGGGGGACGTACTTTTCGCGTCTGAAGCTACAGCACCCGTTGCCGCCCGCGCCTCCGGTAACCCGTATTCGTACGCGATCGACAAACATGGCGCATCGCCTGTATTCGCCGAGCTACTTCGACTCGGATGTGACGACGTCGACGCGCTTCCGCTGCTTCGTGACGTGCCGGAACTGAACCTCGCCGTCCGAAAGCGCGAACAACGTGTGATCTCTGCCGATGCCCACGTTGTCGCCCGGGCGGAACTGCGTGCCGCGCTGACGGACCAGGATGTTGCCCGCGCGCACCATTTCACCGCCGAATTTCTTTACGCCAAGCCGTTGCGCTGTGCTGTCGCGACCGTTGCGTGAACTGCCGCCTGCCTTCTTGTGTGCCATGCTCGATTCTCCTCTACGCCTGAATGTCCTGAACCCGGAGTTCCGTGTAGCTCTGCCGGTGCCCGTAGGTGCGCGTGTAGTTGTTCTTCCGCTTCTTCTTGAAGACGCGGATCTTCTTCGCGCGGCCCTGCCGGACCACCTCGCAGACCACCTTGGCCGATTTCAGCGCGTCCGGCTCGACTACCAGGCCGTCGTCCTTGCTCAACAGCGCGATCTCGGTCAATTCCACCGTGTCACCCACGGGCGCATCGATCTTCTCGACGCGCAACACGTCGCCCTGGGATACCTTGTGCTGCTTGCCGCCTGTTTTTACCACTGCGTACATGATGCTTGCTCTCCAACACCGCCATGCGCATTCCCGAACCCGGAGAATCCGCGCCAGGGACGCCCATCAGCGCGCCCATCTTCTGTCTGCTAACAACACCTGCCCGCGCCTTCACCGCGGTGCATCACAAAAGCCTCCGCCGCGGCGCGCAATTCCGCGCACCCCGACAACGAGGCCAGATAACTCGACTTCGCATTGCGCGGCGACGGCAGGTTCTCTGTCATCGCCACCAGCCGGCCAAACGCGCCTTCCGCCACGATCTCGTGGCTGTTCGCCGTGGCCCGGGGATCGGCAATCACCCGGACCCGCGTCCGTTCCGGGCCGATGCCCGCGAAGCTCAGGGCCGCGGCCACGTTCACGTTCTTCGGGAACGCTTTCACCGCCTCGAGCGCCGTGCCATCAAAAACAACCTGCGGCTCGTTCAGTCCGTCAAGGCATATCCCGCGCTCGGCGAGATAAGGCGCTCCCTCCAAACCTCTTGGAGGCTTCCGCGTCGTCAGGGTGACGCGGTGCAAGCCGCCTTCGCGCCCTGCGCGCACGCCATCCAGACCCGCCAGCGCGCCCGACGGCAGCCATATCTGCACGCCGTGCTGCCGGGCCGCCTCGAACAGTTCCGGCGCGGTCAGCAGGCCGCCCAGACTGAGAATCAGACAGTCCCGGCGGTGGCGGATGGCCGCGTCAACGACATTCGCCACCACGCCCGCGTCCGCGCATTCGACCAGGAAGTCCACCGACGCGGCGTTTTCTTCCAGGTCGCAAATCGTGGCCGAAAGCCTGTAAGTGCTGGCCAGGAACTCTGCCCGCGACCGGTCGATGTCGGTCAACGCCGCAATCTCCGCCGGTATGTCGCCCTTCTGCAGGGCAATACAGACATCGGCTCCGATGTTGCCGCAACCGATCAGACCCACTCTCATTTTGTGCATTTCAAGTCCGCAATCTATCGCGGGCGAAACATCGCATTCCGTGCTGCCACAGGTTGCGCGACAATGACTTAGGGTGAATGCGACTGCGCTGTTGCTATCGGATGACCGGACACGTTGCGCGTGATTGCCCGTTCCACAAAGTGGGAGGAGCATACCATACGGGGAAAAGCATAGTCAAACAACAATTTAGACAACAATTCCGCCCCGAGCCCGCGACGGCCGCCCACAACGGAGCGGGTGAAGGTCTGGGTGATTCCGGGGCGGTCGAACTCGAGTGAACCGGCGGATGCTGCCGGTCGCTGTTCGAAAGCGGGCGTCTTCCCAGGCCGGCGGGGTGGCGCCGCCGCGCTTGTTCTTTGGCATCCGAACCTGCGGATGTTGTATCCTGTCGCCTCATCGCTCGGCAGTGAGTACATCGTGGAGTCTGCGTACGCCCGGTTCCCTCTGGAGCGCCGGGCAAAACCCGTGCGGATGGTTCTATGACTGATCAGACACCTTCGGCCGCTTTCTCGGGGAAGCAGGACCGGTTGCGCTACTTTCCGTTCGGGCTTCATGTGTCCCGGCGGGCCGGAGAGACGTTTCAGCTCAAGACGCTTCTGGAGCACAGCCGTACCGCGGGAAGCGGGTATTCTGTTCAGGCGGTTCAAGAACTGGCCTATGTCATGAACAGCCGCCGGGCCGTCGAGAGCCCCGCCCGGCCGGCGGTGCGCCCCGGCACGCTGTTGACCGCCGGGCTGCTGCAAGACCTGTTCCGGTATCTTGTCGACCTGTATTGCCTGGACGAACACCCGGCCAGCATGGGCGCCGGGTTGGCCGCGGCTGCCGCGACCTGCGGACCCGCGGGCGTTCGGCAGCCCCTGACGGCATTTCTGGACCTGTATCCACCGCATAGCGACAAGATGGCGCAACGCTGTGCCGACGCCGTGGAACGGTCCGGCGAACCCGATACGCAGGCGCATTACGTCCTGGCCCGGGAGCTGGTCCTGCTCGAATTGGCGATGGGCAATCCCGCCATGGAGTCCATTCGTGAAGTGTTCGACGACACGGAGCTGTGCAGCCGCGCGCCGTACCGGGCGCTGGTGGGCCGTCTCGAGCAGCATTTCGAGGGCCAACCGCCGGTGGCGCAGCTTGGAAAACCGCTGTTTGCCTGCCTGCGCGCGCCCGTGCTGGCTTCTCCGTATTCGCTCGAGGGCCAGTTGCAGTTCATCCGGCAGCACTGGGGCGCCTTTCTGCCGATTCAACTGCTGGAACGCCTGACGCGCGTCGAGGACGTGTTGAAGGAGGAGACGTTGCACCGCGGCCTGGGGCCCGGGCCGGCCCGCGTGCTTGAATTCGGGAAGCACGCCTACGGCGGCGACTGGGGATATCCGGAACCGGAACGCTTCACCGCCGACCGGGACTGGATGGCCAATGTGGTCCTCATCGCCAAGTCCGTTTATGTGTGGTTGGACCAGCTTTCAAAGAAGTACCGGCGCCCCATCCGGCGGCTCGACGAGATTCCCGACGAGGAACTCGACCTGCTGGCCCGCTGGGGATTCACCGGACTCTGGCTTATCGGCATCTGGGAGCGGTCGGTCGCTTCTCAGACCATCAAGGAACGGATGGGCAATCCGGAGGCCGCGGCGTCGGCCTATTCCCTGTACGATTACGAGATCGCGGCCGACCTGGGCGGTCCTCCGGCGGCCGACAACCTCCGCCACCGCGCGGCGCTTCGGGGCATCCACCTGGCGTGCGACATGGTGCCCAATCATGTCGGCATCTATTCCAAATGGGTCGTTGAACACCCGGACTGGTTCATTCAGCGCGACCATCCTCCGTTTCCCGTATACCGGTTCAGCGGCCCGAATCTGTCGCCGGATCCGCGGGTCGAGGTCTATATCGAAGACGGCTACTGGGAACGGCGTGACGCCGCGGTGGTGTTCAAGCGCGTGGACCGGGAGACAGGGCACACCCGCTACATCTATCATGGCAACGACGGCACCAGCACGCCCTGGAACGACACGGCCCAGCTCAATTACCTGCTCCCGGAAGTGCGGGAAGCCGTGATCAACACCATCATGCACGTGGCCCGGGTCTTTCCGATCATCCGGTTTGACGCGGCCATGACGCTCGCCAAACGCCATTACCAGCGCTTGTGGTTTCCGATGCCCGGCGAGGGAGGCGCGATCCCGTCGCGGGCCGAGTACAGCATGTCCCGCGAGGAACTCGATCGCCACATGCCCCGGGAATTCTGGCGCGAGCTTGTCGACCGGGTGAACGCCCAGCGGCCCGATACGCTCCTGCTCGCCGAGGCGTTCTGGCTCATGGAAGGCTACTTTGTCCGCACGCTGGGCATGCACCGCGTCTACAACAGCGCCTTCATGAACATGCTCAAGATGGAGGAAAACAGCAAATACCGCCAGACGGTCAAGAACGTCCTCGAATTCAGTCCCGAAGTCCTGAAACGGTTCGTGAATTTCCAGAACAATCCCGACGAACTCACCGCCATCGAGCAGTTCGGCAGCGGCGACAAGTATTTCGGCGTTGCGGTCATGCTCGTCACCATGCCCGGGCTGCCCATGTTCGGGCACGGCCAGGTCGAGGGGTTCAGCGAGAAATACGGCATGGAATACCGGCGCGCCTATTGGGACGAACCCGTCAATCAGGACCTCGTGTACCGTCACGAACGGGAAGTATTCCCCCTGCTGCGCAAACGCTACCTGTTCTCCGGGGTTCAGAATTTCGCCTTCTTCGATTTTCAGACCTGCGACGGGCATGTGAACGAGAGTGTGTTTGCCTATACGAACCGGGCCAACGGTGAGCGCGCCCTGGTCCTCTACAACAACGCCTACCAGCGTGCGCGCGGCTGCGTCCGCATGTCCACGGCGATCAACGCCGGTTCCGAGAATCAGACGCGCCTCGTGCGGCGTTCCCTGGCGGAGGCCCTCGAACTGAGCGGCGACCACAACGTCTATTACGTGTGCCGCGATCACACGCGCGGACTGGAGTACATCTACTCCGGCCGCCAACTGGCCCAGGAGGGGCTCCACGCCGACCTGGACGGGTACCAGAACCGCGTGCTCCTCGATTTCCGGGAAGTCCGCGATATGGATGGCACCTGGGAGGCCCTGGCGCGCGACCTCGGCGGCCAGGGGGTGCCCAACATGAACGAGGCCCACCGCGAGATCATTCTCAAGCCCATGCGCGATGCGTTACGGCAGGCGCTGAATCCCGTTCTGCTGAAAGCCCTGTTCTCCGGCGGCAGCGAGGCCATGACCGATGTCGAGGCCCGGCGCGTTTTCGTGGGAGCCATGACGGGTTTCCTGTCGGCGCTGCAGGAGCAACTGATCAAACCGCTCGACCTCGATGCCGCGTTGCGCGAAATTCTAAGATCGGTCGATGCCGTGCAGCAGGCACGCGACCAGATCCACTCCCTGGGCGCGGACCGGAACGTGGTCGACTACCTGCGCGAAACAGGCGAGGCCGCGGCCGTCAGTCCGGAGACATGGTGGATCGTGCCGTCCCTGTGGGCCGTGCTGGCCCCGCTCGGCGAGGCCGTCAGCCAGAGCGAGCTGCAAGCCCGTACCGCCGCCTGGATGGACGAATGGCCCGTGACCAGGGTGGTCTATGACGTCTATCGCGAACTGGGGCTCGACCACACGCAGGCCATGCTCGGCACGGGCCTTGCCAAACTCATGCTGCGCTACCGCGAGCTGCCGCTCATCTTGACCGTCAGCGAGCGCGCCGAGTTGCTCGAACACATGTTCGACGATCCGATCCTCAACGATTTTCTGTTTGTGAACCCCTACGAAGGCAAGTTGTGGCTCAGCAAGGAGCAGCTCGAGAAACTCATGTACTGGCTGTTTTTCTGTTCCGTCGTCCATGTGCTCGGCGATCAGGTCCAGGTGCTTGAGAACGCTGCCGAGGCGGTACACAGCCAGTACCACCGCGTCCATGAAGTGCTTGCCGCCGCGGAAAGCGTCAAGTATCAGGTCGAGCCGCTGCTCGAACTGCTTTCCTAAACCACCGGTTTCCCTTTGTGGCGGCTCCGCTGGGCGTCCAGCAGCTCCAGGAAGGCCCGTTCCGCCTTGGTGTGGTACGCGTGGCGCCGCTGAATCACCCCGATGCGCACCCGCGGCAGGCCGGACACATTTACCGTGGCCAGCCGCCGATCCTCGGGCGTAACCGCGATCCGCGGCAGGAACGCCACCCCGATGCCCTCGCCCACGTAGCGCTTGATTACTTCGAAACTGCCGCTGTCCAGCACCACCTGCGGCGTAAACGCCTCCCGGGTGAACAGGGCGCGAAGCACCGACCCTGTCCGCGTGTTGGCGTTCAAAAGCAGGAAGGGTTCCTCCCGGAGTTCCGACAGGTTGACGCGGTTCCGCGACGCCAGGGCATGGTCGACCGGCACCACGAGCACCAGGTGCTGCTCGAACAGGTCGCGCTCGATCAGTTCGTCGTTGTCCACCGGCAGCGTCACGATGCCGAGGTCGAGCTCTCCGCGCGCCACCTGCTCCGCAATCGCACGCGAGGGACGGTTCACCATGGCCAGGTGCGTCTGCGGCATCGCCTGCGCAAATTGCCGCACGACCTCCGGCAGGACATACAGCGCCGTCGTGTCACTGGTGCCCACCCGCAGTTCCCCCGCCTGCGCCTCGTCGAAATCCTCGAGTTCGCGGGCCAGGCCCTCGGTCTCGTTGAGGATGTGCCGGGCCCGGTCATACAGCAGCGAACCCATGGGCGTCATCCGGCAGGTCTTCCGTTCGAGGAGGACTTGTCCAAGCTCCTTTTCAAGCGATTTAACCTGTTGACTGATAGCGGGTTGAGACCGGTGGAGCCGATCGGCGGCGGCGCGGAAACTCCCCTCTTCGATGACCGCGCAGAAACAGCGCAACGCCTCGAGATTCATGATAAGCCCTCCTTATAAAGTTCATTATAACATTTCGCTTGAATTATGGAAGCCCCCGCCGCTATCGTATCCCGTACACGGTGCTTCCAGCCCACAAGAGGAGTTTGTCATGGACCCCAAGAAGCCTGGCTTGAGCTATCGCGATGCCGGGGTGAACATCGACGCCGCGGATGAAGCGCTGCGCAGCGTCAAGGGAATCGTCAAGAAGACCTTCACTCCCAACGTCCTGCGCGACATCGGCACGTTTGGCGCCATGTATCAGCTGGACCTGGCGAACTACAAGGAGCCCGTGCTGGTGTCCAGCGTGGACGGCGTCGGCACCAAGCTTAAAATCGCCTTCGCCATGAACAAGCACGACACGGTGGGGGTGGATCTGGTATCCCACTGCGTAAACGACATCCTGGTGCAGGGCGCGCGCCCGCTGTTCTTCCTCGATTACCTGGCGTTCGGGCGTCTTGTGCCCGAGATTGCGGTCGATGTGATCACCGGGCTGTCCAACGGCTGCCGGTATGCCGGCTGTGCCCTGATCGGCGGCGAGACGGCCGAAATGCCGGGGCTGTACAACGAGGCCGAATACGACCTTGCCGGCACGATCGTCGGCATTGTCGACCGGAGCCGGATCATCGACGGTTCGGCCATCCGGGAAGGCGATGCGATCATCGCCTTGCGGTCTTCCGGGCTTCACACCAACGGCTACAGCCTGGCGCGGAAGATCTGTTTCGAAGTTGAGGGGCTCGGGATTACGGACACGATGCCGTACGTGGGGCGGCCGGTGGGCGAAGCCCTGCTCGAGCCCCACCGCAGCTACTCCAAAGTGATGCAGCTCGTGCTCAAGACCGCCGACGTTAGCGGCATGGTCCATATCACGGGCGGCGGCATCACCGACAACCTGCCGCGCGTCCTGCCCGAAGGCACGGCCGCGGAAATCGACCTCTCCGCGTGGGACGCCCTGCCCATTTTCCGCTTCCTTCAGGAGGCCGGGGGAGTCGCCGATGCCGAAATGCTGCGCACATTCAACATGGGCGTCGGTTTTCTGTTGATCGTGTCCAAAGACGAAGAAGAGAAAGCCCTCAAGACGCTGTCCCAGGCCTGCGAAGATCCAAAGGTCGTGGGGCGCATCATCGCCGGGGATGGAAAAGTTCACTACACAGGGACGATTCGCTATGCCACATCGAATTGAAGTCGGCATGAAAGCCGGGTTGCACGACCCGGCCGGTGACGCAACCAGACAGCGCCTCGCGGAGGACCTCGGGATCCGCGTCGACGACGTGCATGTGCTCGACGTGTACACCATCAATGCCCGGCTCGATGACGACGAGCTGGAACGGGTGCGCACCGAACTGTTCACGGACCCGATCATCCACGACTCCACAGCCAACGCCTCGCTGGCGGCCGGTTACGATTACGTCATCGAGGTCGGCTTCCGGCCCGGGGTGACCGATAACGTCGGCAAGAGCGCCGCGGAAGGCATCGCCGATACCCTGGGACGCAGCCTGGCCCCGGGCGAAGCGGTCTACAAATCCACCCTCTACGCCATCAAGGGCGGCGTAAGCGCCCAAGATTGCGAGCGGATCGCGCGCGACGCCCTGGCCAACGAACTCATCGAGCGCTGGGTGGTCAAGTCCCGCGACGACATGAAATCCCTCGACGGCACATCGCTCCTGGATCTCCCGCTGGTCACGCAACAGAGCAGTCCCGAAGTTCACCGGATAGATCTCGAGCTTCCCGACGGCCAGCTCGTCCAGCTCAGCCGCGACAGGATGTTCGCGCTCGAACTCCACGAGATGAAGGCCATCCAAGCCCATTTCCGCGACCCGGCCGTTCGCGCGGCGCGCACCCGGGCCGGCCTCTCCGCCGAGCCGACGGACATCGAACTCGAAATCCTGGCCCAGACGTGGTCCGAACACTGCAAACACAAGATTTTCAACGCGCTCATCGAGTACACCGATGAAACCGGCGCGACCCGGGTCATTGACAGCCTGTTCAAGACGTACGTCAAGGCGGCCACCGACGACGTCGCCAAACGCGTCGACTGGCTTGTCAGCGTTTTCCACGACAACGCGGGTCTAATCCGGTTCGACGACGACCACAACTTCGCGTTGAAATGCGAGACCCACAACAGTCCGTCGGCGCTCGACCCCTACGGCGGCGCGATCACGGGCATCGTGGGCGTCAATCGCGACATTCTGGGCGCGGGCATGGGGTGCCGGTGCATTCTCAACACCGACGTGTTCTGTTTCGCCTCGCCCTGGTTTGACGGCGAAGTTCCGCCCCGCCTGTTCCATCCGCGGCGGGTCCTGCGCGGCGTGCACCGGGGCGTCAAGGACGGCGGCAACCAGAGCGGCATTCCCAACGTCAACGGCGCCATCGTGTTTCATGAACGGTTCCTTGGCAAACCGCTCGTGTTCTGCGGTACCGGCGGCATCATTCCCCGCACCGTCGCCGGGAAGCCCAGCCACGAAAAGGGCGCGCGGCCCGGCGACCTGATTGTCATGTGCGGCGGACGCATCGGCAAGGACGGCATTCACGGCGCGACGTTCTCGTCCGAGGAACTGCACGAAGGGTCCCCCGCGACGGCCGTGCAGATTGGCGACCCGATTACGCAAAAGAAGATGGCCGATTTTCTGCTCGAAGCCCGCGACCTGGGCCTCTACACCTGCATCACCGACAACGGCGCCGGGGGCCTGTCGTCGAGCGTGGGGGAGATGGCCCGCACCCCCGGCGGCGCCGATATCCATCTCGAGAAAGCCCCGCTCAAGTATGCCGGGCTGGCCCCCTGGGAGATTTTCCTCTCCGAAGCGCAGGAACGCATGACCGTCTCCGTGCCGCCCGACAAGCTTGACGCCTTTCTCGCGTTGTCGCGGCGCCGCGCCGTCGAATCGACCGTACTGGGCGAGTTCAACCAGTCCGGCAAGCTCCAGTGTTTCTACAACGGCGAGCTTATCTGCTCGCTCGACATGGCCTTCCTGCACGACGGCGTGCCGAAGATGAAGCTTCAGGCCGTGTGGCAGGCCCCTGCCCGGGTGCCCGAGCTGCTCGTGCGCGACAACGACGTCATGGCCGATCTCAAAGCCGTGCTCGCCATGCCCAACGTCTGCAGCAAGGAATCGTTCGTGCGCATGTACGACCACGAGGTCCTGGCGCAGAGCGTGCTCAAACAGTTCCAGGGTCCGCTGCATGACGGTCCCGGCGACGCGGGCGTCATCCGTCCCGTGCCCGGCTCGGACCGGGGCATCGCCATTTCGTGCGGCATCTGCCCGAAGTACAGCGATCTCGACACCTACTGGATGATGGCCTGCGCGGCCGACGAAGCCGTCCGCAACCTCATTGCCATTGGCGCCGAGCTCGGCCTGATTGCGGGGCTCGACAACTTCTGCTGGCCCGACCCGGTCCAGAGCGAGAAGACCCCCGACGGCGCCTACAAGCTCGCGCAGCTGGTGCGGTGTTGCGAGGCGCTGTACGACGCCTGTACCGCGTACGATATCCCCCTGATCAGCGGCAAAGACAGCATGAAGAACGATTACAAGATCGGCGAGCACAAGATCTCGATCCCGCCGACCGTGCTGTTCACCGCCGCGGCCATCATCCGGGATGTCACCCGCGTGGTCAGTATGGATGTCAAGAAGCCCGGGGACGCCGTGTACGTTCTAGGCGAGACCAGGAACGAACTGGGCGGCAGCGAATACCTGGCCATGAAAGGCCAGAGCGGCGGCCAGGTGCCGACGGTCGACTTCGAACGGGCGCGGAAACTGTACGGCGCGCTGTCATCCGCGATACGGAGCGGTCTTGTCGCCTCGTGCCACGACTGCTCCGACGGCGGGCTGGGCGCCGCCCTGGCCGAGTCGGCACTCGGCGGCAGCCTCGGCATGCACGTCGACCTCTCCGGGCTGGGCGTGGACAGCAACACCGTGGCCCTGTTCAGCGAGTCGCAAAGCCGTTTCGTGGTGACGGTCGAGTCCGCGCAGACGGCCGCGTTCGAATCCCTGTTCGCCGGGTTGCCCGTCCGCCGCATTGGCGAAGTGCGCGCGGATGCCGCATTTCGTGTGACCGGACGGGACGGCCTGGATGCCAGCATGCCCATCGACGAACTCAGAACCGCCTGGAAATCGCCCATGCAATGGTAACCGCGGGAACGCCGTGTTGGAAGGCCAGCCCAGCGGCTCAAGAAAGGTGCAGCCAGTGAGTGTACGTGCTATCGTGCTGACGGGATTCGGGATCAATTGCGACAACGAAACCCAGAGCGCCCTCAAGCGCGCCGGCGCCGCCGCCGACCGCATTCACCTCAACGACATCATCGACGACGTGTCGCGCCTCGACGCGTACCACATCTTTGCCGTGCCCGGCGGGTTCTCCTTCGGCGACGACATCGCTTCCGGGAAGATCCTCGCCAACCGGCTTCGCTACAAACTCGGCGACGCGCTCCGGAAATGGATCGACGACGGCAAGCTCATGATCGCCATCTGCAACGGTTTTCAGGTGCTCGTCAAGATGGGCATCCTTCCGCTTTTCGACGGCGAATTCGCGCGGGTGACAACGCTGACTCACAACGATTCCGGCCGTTTCGAGAACCGCTGGATCCATCTCAAGACCGATCCCGCCACCCGATGCGTGTGGCTCAAAGGCGTCGAGGGCCTGCCCCTGCCCGTCCGCCATGGCGAAGGCAAATTCGTGCCCCAAAACGACGAGGTGTTGCGGCGGCTTCAGGCGGGCGGCCAGGTGGTTCTGCGTTATGTGAAACCCGACGGTTCGCCTGCCGCCGGCGCGTTCCCCTGGAATCCCAACGGCGCGATTGACGACATTGCGGGCATCTGTGATCCCGAGGGGCGCATCCTGGGCCTGATGCCGCATCCCGAAGCGTTCGTCGACCGTACCAACCATCCTGCGTGGACGCGTGCCGGCCTGCCGGATGAGGGCGCGGGACTCCAGATCTTCCGCAACGCGGTCGAATTTGCCCGGACGAACCTGGTCTGAGACTGGAGACGCGCCGCGCTCGTTCCGTCACGTTCCCGCCGCGACCTCCGCTTCTGGCAGGGTGCGTTTGATCTCGGTCACCCGGTACCCGAATCCCGGACCGGACACCGTGGACGCATCCACGCATCCTCCGCGGCGCCGGTACAATCCCGGATGCACCTTCTGCTCGGGAAGCGACGCCTCGGGATAAAACTGCATGCTGTTGGTCTCGACGCCCATGATCGTGCCCGCATGGGCTGCCAGCAGCACGTGGGGGATCTGCGCCAGCATGGGATTGGTCAAATCCTGCACCATCAGGGTCATGCCGTGGGCTTTCGCCCAGCACAGGCTCAACAGCGCGCCCGTCTGCGTCTTGCAGGTCTTGAGCGCCACGCCGGTCCAGCCGAGCGTCCGTCCCAGGCGCACCAGCCGCCAGTCGTGAGCGCTTTCGTCCATAAACAGCGGTTTTCGCGCCGACACGCTGTGCACGTCGATGCGATTCGTCTCCAAATCGTAGGGGAATGGCTGCTCGACATACAGGATCATCCCGTAGAGCCGCGGATGCTCCTGCACGAGGCGGTCCAGGATATCGTTCACGTAAGCCGGCTCGGTTACGGTGCAGTTGAAATCGGTGGTCAGCCAATCCGCGCCGTTTTCCTGGGCGATCGTGCCGACTTTGACCAGCCGGGCGTAGTCCCACGCCGCGTCGTTGCCCCGCAGCTTGACTTTCAGGCAGTTGAGACCGTCCCGCGCGATCCAGTCCGGCAGCAGCACCGGATATCCGTCGTCGGGTTCCTTGCCGGTCAATTCGCTTTCATCCAGCGGGTCGACACCGCCCACCAGGTGCCAGGCGGGCAACGTATCGGGCCGCGGCAAATCGAGGAAATCCTGCGGGTATTTTCCCCGAAACGACACTTCGGCCCCTTCCGCCGGTTCCAGGAAATGGGAGAGGTCGCGGTTCATGCAGTCCTGATTGTAGGTTTCGTAAACCGGTCTGTCGTTGAGGACGCCGTAGGCGTCATGCACGGCGATGTCGAACGCGGAACAGCAGACCAGCGCCGCCAGCCACGGCACGGGGTCCTGCCCGGCGCGCTCCGCGTTCAGTCCGCCCAGGATTTCCTGCAACTGCGTCTCGACGAATGCATGCCCGATCTCCACCGGGTGTCCGATCACGGGAAAGTCCGCCCACGCCCTGGCCAGCCGCCGGCACAATTCCTTGAGGGCTTCTTCGCGCTCTTCGTACGACAGGCTGCTTGGCCATACCCACGTCACGCTGATGGGTGTTTCACCCCAGCCGTCGGCGCCTTGTCCCCGGGCGTTTTCGACACGCACGTTGACCCGCGCACAGGTCACGTGGGTCAGGGTTTCTTTCCCAAATTTCAACGGAACCCGCGTTTCCACCGGAAGGAAATACAGCGCGGCCCCTGTACAGCGAACATCGGTCACCCTGGGCATATTACGAACTCCCCGTCTGCGATTGAATTCGCGGCTCACCGGCCACCCCGGCCTCGGGCCGCTCCGCTATTGTAACGGCTGTGGCGGTGTACTTTAAAAAACCGATGAAAACGGGATTCCGGAGACCCCTGAACGGGGTCCAAGCCCCGGGCGCAGCCCGGGGATCATGCGCACCGCAACGACCCAAACCCGAAAGGGGTTGAACAAGCCCCGCATCCCCCGCCCAAGATTGTGGGGCTGGAATCCACCCCCGGTTCGGCTTGCGCCGAACCACCCCCGCTAGCGGGGACACGACGCGCACGAGGATTTTGACTTTCAGCGACGCAGGCTGCATCCCTGGCGTTGACTATGGCACAGTCGCGAAGGCGGGGCCGTCCACCATGCCCACTCCTTCCGCCAGAAGATACGACTGGGTGGATAACAACCTCACACAAAGCCGCCAAGCCATCAAGCAGAACCAATCGGGACAGGCCCCGGCTGATGGCGTCACGCGGGCCGCATTGTCCCACACCATACAAGAACGGGGACATGTTCCAAGCGCCGTCCGCGGCGCAACAACGTGTCCCCGTTTTTGCAGCCCCGAAGGGGCGATCTAGAGTCCACATGAAGCCGCTTGCCGGTTGTTCATCGTCCACAGGCATCCCCAGGCGCTCCGGATCTCCGTTTCTTGACTGCCTCGGACGAAACCCGGTATAGATAGGGCCATGAACGCAACTCCGGCGCGTTCGCGCCTCAATGGCTGAAATTTGGAAAGGGGGTCCAATGCTGCGACTCGGATGTTCGATGGTTCTTGTACTGGCCGTAATGAAGGCTGGTGTCGCCTGCGCGGCCACGTTGTCCGTCGAGGACTTCACGTTCGAGGGGCCGCTGGGGTCTCAGGGCGCTACTATCGAAAAGGTGGGGGAGAACCACTTCAAGGTGTCGCTGGGCGCCGCCCCCGGCCATCCGGACTGGAACAACCGTCCGCAGTTCACCATCCTCCGCAACGCACAGGGCAATTCCCTGCGGCTCGATGTTGAATTCGACGGCGGCGCGGCCTATTACTTCAACGAATACGCCTTCTCCTATTCCTACGACGGCGAACATTGGCATCCCGTCCACTGGCAGAATGGTCCGAAGGTTGACAAACAGCACGACACCCTGATCTTCCCGCAGTTCGAGCAGGATGTGGTCTACGTAGGCCATCAGGTGCCGATGTCCTACGAAAAGCTGCAGGAACTGGTTTCGGCGTGGGGGAAGAGCCCCCTGGTTACGGTCCAGGTGCTTGGGCAATCCCTCGAAGGCCGCGACCTGTACCGTCTGGAAGTGACCGATCCCGGAAGCGACGTGCCCCGCGAAAAGCGCTGGGTCCATTTCTTCGCGAACCAGCACCCGGGCGAACACAACTCCCAGTGGCGCATGGCCGGCATGATCGACTGGATGCTCAGCGATGCCGCGGCCGATTTCCGCAGACGCAGCATCTGCCATTTCGTGCCCATGATGAGCCCCGACGCGCCGTCCAAGGGCTGGTACCGCGTCAATGCCCAGGGGTACGACATGAACCGCACCTACCTCCACACCGGCGCGGACAAGGCCAGCCAGGCCCACGAAGCCTATATCGTGCAGAAAGACCTGGAGGGGCTTATGGCGTCCGAGGCTCCGCCCGTGACCGCCTGGAGCATCCATACCTGGGGCGGCAAGACCGACCCCCGCATCATCGCAGGACCCGAGATGACGGAAGACGGCCTCGGCCCCTGGACCACATTCCGCGATCTCCTCGATAAGCACGATATCAATGACGTGGTCCGCACTCTCGAAGAGTGGCCCTTGAAGGAGAGCAGCGTCAATCAATGGACCGAAGGCACGCACACGCAGTTCGGCATCACTGCCATCCTCTGCGAAGGGGGCGGCGCGCTGTACACCAAAGAGGAAAACGTCGAGTCGGGCGAGGTCATCATGAAAGCCATCGCCGACTATTACGCGGGCACCCGCGAATAGACGCGGGGGCCGGCCTGCGGCGTTTTCTCCCCGGAAACCTGGACGGCGCGGTACAAAACAGGCACGAGGACACATCGTGCCCTCGTGCCTGAGAATCCGCCCGATCTTGACGCGACGAACCGCGGCTTACACCACGCCCTGGTCGAGCATCGCGTCCGCTACCTTGACGAAGCCGGCGATGTTCGCGCCCACCACGTAATTGCCCGGCGCGCCGTACTCTTCCGCGGCCCGGCAGGCCTGGTCGTGCACGGCATGCATGATCTGCTGCAGGCGGGCATCCACCTCTTCGCGGGCCCAGCACGTGTGCTGCGAGTTCTGCGCCATTTCCAGGCCCGACACCGCCACGCCGCCCGCGTTGGCCGCCTTGCCCGGCCCGAACAACACGCCGTTCTCGATGAAAATCCGGGTTCCGTGGAGGTCCGTCGGCATGTTCGCGCCTTCGGTCACCACCGTGCAGCCGTTCTTGACCAGCGTCCGGGCGTCGTTGGCGTCGATCTCGTTCTGGGTCGCGCTCGGGAACGCGCAATCACAGACGATCTCCCACGGCCGCACGCCTTCGCGATATTCCGCCCCCGGAAACGTATCGGCGTACTCCCGGATGCGGCCCCGGCGGATGTTTTTCAGTTCCATCACAAACGCCAGCTTCTCCGCGGTAATGCCGTCGGGATCGTAGATCGTCCCGTTGGAATCGCTCAGCGAGACGGGCTTCGCGTCGAACTGGTTGAGCTTCTCGATGGTGTACTGGGCCACATTGCCCGAACCCGAGACCGTGCACACCTTGCCGCTCAGGTCGTCGCCGCGGGTCGCGAGCATGTTCTGCGCGAAGTAGACCGCGCCATAGCCCGTGGCTTCCGGACGAATCAGCGACCCGCCCCAGTTCAGGCCCTTGCCCGTAAGCACCCCGGTGAACTCGTTCCGGAGCCGCTTGTACTGGCCGAACAGATACCCGATTTCCCGGCCGCCAACGCCGATGTCGCCCGCCGGCACGTCGGTATCCGCGCCGATATGCCGCTGCAGTTCCGTCATGAACGATTGGCAGAACCGCATCACTTCCTGGTCGGACTTCCCCTTGGGATCGAAATCCGAGCCGCCTTTGCCGCCGCCCATCGGGAGGGTCGTCAGCGAGTTTTTGAAGATCTGCTCAAACGCCAGGAATTTGAGGATGCCCAGGTACACGGTCGGGTGAAAGCGCAGCCCGCCCTTGTACGGGCCAATGGCGCTGTTGAACTCGATGCGGAACCCGCGGTTTACCTGCACGCGGTTCTGGTCGTCGAGCCACGGCACCCGGAACATGATCACGCGTTCGGGTTCCGTCAGGCGTTCGAGAATCCGGTTGTCCTCGTACTCCGGATGGCGCGCCAGGGTCGGCTCCAGCGACTCGAGCACTTCCTGCACGGCCTGATGGAACTCCGGCTCCCCGGGATTGCGCTTCTTCACCAGTTCGAGAATTTCGCTTACGTAAGACACAGTTCCCTCCTTGCTGAATTGCGGTTCGAAAGTAAGAGACACTCCACCCCTCCCCACACATGCCCTGCCTGTCGGGGGAGTATTCGTGAGAACTAAGCCTGCGGGACCAAGATTTTAGAACGATCGGTGTCCCGTTTCAAGAATCTCGTGAATCCCGTCCGGACCCGGGCGGGAGCGGTCCCCGGAACTTCGCTTCCGGGTCTGGAAATACGGGGGGGAAGCTCATCCCCGCAGTTGGGCCTCGGCGCCGGCATCGCGCCAGTAGGGCGCCTCGAACGGTTCGATGTGAACGAGGACGTCGACCACGCCGTCCATTTCGTTCAGGAGGCGCTGTTTCACGGCGGTGGCGATGCCGTGCCCTTCCCGGACGGTCAGCGACGGCGCGACCAGCACATGCACATCGAGCTGCAGACCCGACCCGATATGGCGGGTCCGCAGCTCGTGAATGGACTTGACTCCTTCCGTGGTCTCGATGATTCCGCGCATCACGACCACCTCGGCCTCGCTGGCGCCCGCGTCAGCCAGTTGGCGGAGCGCCGGCCACGTGATCTTCCCCGCGGCGTGCAGCAACAGCACCGAGACCACAATCGCCGCCACGGGGTCGAGGTAAATCCATTCCGGGTGCAGGTGCGACGCCAGGACCGCGAGCGCCACCGGCACCGAACTGAAGGCATCCGAACGGTGATGCCAGGCGTTTGCCAGCACCGCCGAGGACCGTACGCGCGCGCCAACGTGGATGGTGACCCGGTAAAGCGCCTCCTTCGTCACAATCGACAACACGGCGATGGCGAACGCGGGCCAGTTGGGCCGGGCAACCGTGCCGGAGTGCAGCGTCAGGATGGCGCGGTAAATGATCCCAGCCGCGACGCCGGCCAGCACCAGGCCGATCAGGGCGCTCACGAGCATCTCGATCCGCCCGTGGCCGTGGGGGTGATCCTGGTCGGCCGGCGCGGACCAGTAGCGCAGCCCGACCAGGACCGCAACATCCGTCGCCATGTCGGACAGGCTGTGCACGCCGTCGGCCACCAGCGCCTGGCTCGCCGCCATCAGACCAATCAGGAATTTCAGCCCCGAAAGCGCGAGATTGACAGCAAGACCCCAGAGGGTCACCCTCCGGATCTCGCGGGGGGCGTCGATGGCGTTCCTTGCTTGGGATTCGCCCGCCATGGTCAGTTTCCGGTGAGGCCCTTCACTTATTGCGGGTCGCCCTGCTTGATCCACGCCTTGTTGAACGTCGCGTACTTGATCGAGCGGCTGCGCTTGTCCCCGCCGTCCTCGAAATAGCTGTAGGTGCAGTGCAGGTTGCCGTCGCTGCCCTCGATGATCGACGGGTAGTGGAACCGGCCCTTGCCCTCTTCCACCCGTTCCAGGTGCCGCGTCCATTTCCACGTCGCGCCCTCGTCGTCCGACAGCGAGACTGCGAGGCTGTGGCGGCCTTCCGGGAGGTCGTTGTAGATCACGGCCCAGTCGCCATCGCGCAGGGTCATGATCTCCAGCCCCGCGCCCGGGTTGCTGAGCGTCGGATGATCCTGTACCAGGCTCCACCTTTCGCCCCGATCCGTCGACTCGGACACCAGGACGCGCTTCGGAGGCGGACCATTGTCGCGCATGTAGGTCACCAGCGTGCCGTCCTTGCGCCGGGCAAAGCTGGGCTGAATGTTGCCCCCGCCCACGATGGGTTCGCTGAACGACCAGGTCTCGCCCCAGTTGTCCGTGATGGCCACCAGTGAGAACGAGAACCCGTCCGAATACAGGCCCACCAGCATCCGGCCGTCGTCGAGAATGTACGGATGCGCCCGCGTAAACCAGCCCAGGCGGCGCGTGAGCTTGTCGCCGGCCTGCTCCAGATTGTGCGCCTTCCACGCTTCCACTTCTTCGGCCAGTTCTTCGGGAATCTGGATGCTTCCCAGGTAGGCGTCCATCTTTTTCGCGACCACCTCCGGGAAATTATCGCCCGGCTTGGGGTGCAGCACATACATCATGTCCCATTCCGGCGGGCCATCCGGTTGCATATAGTTCGTCGAGATCTTGTACTTCATCAGGGCGCTTTCCCACGTGTTCGCGAGAATCGTGGGCCACAACAGCCACAACCGCTCCTGCGGATCGATGACCATGCAGCAGTTCGTGTCGGGAAAATCGGGCGTATCGGCCATCAGGAACGGTTCGGACCACGCCGCCGCCCCTTTGACCTTCCGGGCGCCCCGGATCACCACGTCATCGGCCTGCCGCTCGCCCGTGCCGTGGAACCAGCAGACCAGCAGGTCGCCGTTCGGACATTCCACGATACAGGAGCCGTGGTTGTGCCAGTCTTCCAGTGGGAAAATCAGCTCGCCCTGGTGCATCGGTACGTCCGGCGTCGCCGCCGCGGCCAGACACGCCATCGCGATTGCCACTGCCTGCGCGTACATAAACCCCTCCTTCCCCGTATGCGGGACACGATTTCAACCCGGTTACAGCCCAGCCCCGCCCGTCGACCCTGTTGTGCGCCGTCATTATACCGGATTGCGCGTCCGAATACTCCAGCACGTGCCGGCAAGACCGCCACAGGACTCCCGCCAGGAGATGCGCTCGCGGATTCTTGTTCCCGGCGTTTCCTCGGGTATACTGTTTCTCAAGACCGTGCCACGGCTATCGCAAAGAGGAGACCGCCCATGTCACGCCACACCCGCCGCGATTTTCTCCGGAATTCCGCTTTCGGCCTGACCGCCGCGCCCCTGCTGATGACGCAACAGGCGGGCGCCGCGGCGGCCGTGCCCCCCAGTGAAAAGGTCCGCATCGGGCTCATCGGGTGCGGCGGAATCGGCCGCGTCGATCTCCGCACGTTCTTCATCAACCCCGAGGTCGAGTGTCCCATCATCTGCGACGTCGACGAGGCCCAGTCCGTCGAGGCCGCCAAGATCGTCGAGGGCATGCGCGGCAACAAACCCGACATCGTGAAAGATTTCCGGCGCGTGATCGACCGCAACGACATCGACGCCGTGCTTGTCGCCACGCCCGACCACTGGCACGCCCTGCCCACGGTCTACGCGTGCCAGGCCGGCAAGGACGTCTATGTCGAAAAACCTCTCGGACAGAACATTCAGGAAGGCCGCGCCATGCTCACCGCCTGCCGGGAAAACAAGCGCGTCGTTCAGATGGGCACCCAGTGGCGCAGCGGCGACCACTACCGCGATGCCGTCGAATTCGTGCAGTCCGGCAAACTGGGCCGCATCCGCCTCGTTCGCGCCTGGGCCTACCTCGACTGGGTCGGCGGCATCGGCTCTCCGCCCGACGCCGAGCCGCCCGCCACGGTGGACTACGATTTCTGGCTCGGGCCCGCCCCGAAACGCCCCTTCAACCCGAACCGGTTCCACTTCAATTTCCGCTGGTTCTGGGACTATGCCGGCGGCCTCATGACCGATTGGGGGGTGCACCTGCTCAACGTCTGCCTGTGGGCGATGGGGCCGCAGGTGCCTCTGCGCGTCAGTTCAACCGGCGGCAAATACGTCGTCGAGGACAACACCGAAACCCCCGACACCCAGGTGGCCCTGTACGAGTTCCCCGAGTACACCCTCGTCTTCGAACAGATGGTTCTCGGCGGGCTCGGACCGGGCGGGCGCCCGCACGGCATGCTCTTCAACGGCACCGAAGGCACGATGATCATCGATTACAGCGGCTGGGAGGTCATTCCCGAACCCAAGAAGAACAGCCTCGAGGCGGCCAAACACCCCGAGACCCCCGACCCGCGTCCGGCGCATGTCCGCAACTTCCTCGATTGCATGAAGTCCCGGGAAGACCCCGTCGAAAACCTCGACCTGGCCCATTACGTCTCGACCGTCGCCCATCTCGGCAACCTCGCCCTGCGCACGGGCAGCGAGATCCACTGGGACGCCGAAAACGAGCGCGTCAAAGGCAATCGCGACGCCAACCGTCTCGTCGAATGCAACTACCGAAAACCCTGGACACTGCCGTATACGTGAGCGGAGCGGCGTCAAGCGTCAATAGCGGCTTCTACTCATACACGGCCACGCGCACGCGCTCGGGGGCGTAAGGCTCGATTACCAGCGTGTTCTCGCCCGCGGCAAGATGCCGGGTGACGTCAATGCGGAAGGGGGCGCCGATCACGCCGCCGGCGTACGTGCCGTTGAGGGTCAGACGCGCCCCTTCGTGCAGGCCTTCCATCTCGATGCAGACCCGCGCTTTGGCCACATCGATGCTTTCGGGAAGGCTGAACGTACCCGTAAACGGGTCGGCAGGCGGGATTTCGCTGGCGCCAAGGCAGCCCCACGGCCCGTCGCCGTACGTGGCGACAGGGGACGCGGCCACCCACATTCCCGGCGATTCGAGCGCCGAGTTCCAGCCCTCAATCGCTTCACGGGACGCCTGCCACGTCGCGTCCACGTCAGCGATCAAGGCCGGCTGGCCTGACCGGAAGCGAAATTCGAAGCGTCCAATCACGCCCGCGGGATTGCGCTTGTCGCTCGTGTTTTCCGCTGCAATCGCGAGCACGTTGGCGCCCGCATGCAGGGCGTCCGCGAACTGAAACGTCTGCGGGTGGCGCCATGACTCGTCGCCCGGCGCGCTGCGGCCCACTTCTTGCCCGTTCACGAACAGGGTAAAGGCGTTGTCGGCGCTGACGAGCGCCTGTGCCGAGGCGATCCCGGGCGCATCCGGCAACGTCACCACCCTGCGGAAACAGCGCACGCCGGGCGCCGCGGCGGTGCGGCCGTCTTCGTCCGGATACCACACCCATGAGCAGCCTTCCAGCGACATGCCCTCCGCCGCGGCCGGTCTGGCGCCGCCCGTTCGCGCCACGTCAATCACGTGCGCCGGGTTGGCGCCGCTGTCCTGAATCCGCGGCGGCTTCGGACGGGACTCGTCCGCAAACACGAGCAGCACGCTCTCCAGCGGCTCCAGCGTCAGCGTGAACTCGGCCTCCGTTTCGCTGAGGCGCGTGAACGGAAGCGCCGACATCTCGTTGCGCAGCGGGTCCCAGCATTCGGGGAACCCCTTGGCGTGGGCGCGCAGGGTGAAGTGTTTTGCCGGCCCCTCATGGAGCTGATTGGCCACAAAAAATACGTCGCGACCGTCTTTCACCCGGTGCAGGACATGCAACCAGTTTTCGGTGTCGCCGTCGACAACTTCGAGCGTCGGGCGAATGCCCGCTTTGTCCCGAAACACCGTTTGCAGCGTTTCGGGTGTGACAGTTTCCGGCAACAGAAAGGCCTTGCCGCCCGACGGATGCGTGCGGCACGGCTCAAGCGACGGTTCCGGATTGCCCCAAATCGCTTCCACCAGCGCCGCAACCTCGCGGGAATCGTGCCCGAGCGAGGCCGATTTCGAGGGCAGAAATCCGTAGCCCGCCACCACGCCGCCCGACTCGAAGAATTCCCGGGCTTTCTGCAGCGTCGCGCAGGGAATGGTTTCAACGGGCGGCACCATCAGGATGCGGTAGCGCTCATCCCGAAGCGACAGTGAATTGCCGTTCGCTTTCATGTCCTGTTCGAAGACCTCGTACGGAATCCAGTCGCAATCGTACAGGGCATCCTGCAGCGCCTGGCTCATGGCATCCGGGCGCACGGCTTTTCCTGCGTGATAACTCTGCCCGAGGTACAGCAGCGCGACCGGGCAGACATGGCGGCCGCCGGTCAGTACCTGGCTCAGCCGGGCCGTGTAGTCCGCAAACACGCGGTACAACGGCCACCGGGGTTCGAAACCGCCGTTGTAGAAGTACGGCGGACAATCCATGTCATGCGGCGCACGCGGATTGAACGAGTGAGGGATAAAGAAGTTCACACCCGACACGTGCATGTGGTCCGCCCACCATTTCATCTCCGGGTACGTCAGGTCCTGTCCCCGCGCGCCAAAGATCTCCACCATGGTCACGTCGTCGCGTTTCCCGTACGCGTGCGTAATCGAACTCCCCAGTTTCGGCGTCTGCCAGGTCGGGTGGTCGCGTGCCACCCGTTTGCCCATGATGAACTGGTCGAACACGGCGTCGATGCCGCCCATGTCGCTGTATTTCTGCAGCTGAAACAGGTCGCCCGCGCACAGATGCTGGTTCAACGGGCAATCGGTATGTTCGAGAAAGTGGCCAATGGACCGTGCCTCGTGGTCGTGGCACCACCGGGTGATGCCCCCGTACAGCGTGCGCCCCCAGGCCTCCGCCAGCGCGAAATTGTACTGATACAACGCCGCGGTCTGTTCGTCCGGCTCGGACAACTGGAGTTTCTTCGCCACGATCGCACGTTTCCAGTCCACGCCCCGCTCCTTCAGCATCGGGATCACTTCTGTACCCCAGTCGCCGTAGGTTTCGGGCTCGTCGTAGAAGAACCCCTTGATCACCGGACCGAAATCAGCGCGAAACCGGTCGTAGTGCGGCTGATACACCGTCTCGAGATACCAGTCCACCGCCGCCTGGCTGGCCCCGTCAATGAGGTAACGTTCCCCCCGTTTGGGGCCGAGGGTCCAGGTGAATACGGCAATCCGGCATCCCGGTTCCAGCGGGGTGTCGAGCCGGCCGTCGCCCAAATCCTCAGTGAGGTCGGCAAGAGTGTTGCCGTCCCAGACGTCGCCGTGCACCTGTCCCGCGAGCACCGCCACCAGGTTTTCCGCCGGGACCGGCACCGCCCCGGCGGTGTCATAGACGGCCACTTCCAGTTTCTTGCTGGCATGTTCCGCGGGCACGCGGCCGCCCGCTTCGCCGCTCGGCCACCACTCCTCGTCGAAGATCCACATATCGAGGTTGTGGCGCTTTGCCGCTTCGAGGCAGATGCCCAGGTCGCGGAACCAGCCCTCGCCCAGCCAGTCGCTGTGCGGGCGCGATTCGGCCGTGAAACACCCGTTGCCGCCTTCCGCCACCTTGCCCACATACATTTCCAGCCGCTCGCGGCTCTCGTCGCCGTGCAGCCAGAACAGGGGTCCGGTCAATCTACGCGCCTCAATGGGCACGCCGGTAAACATCCGCTCCAGTTCGTCAATAGGCGATTGCGCGTGCGCCGGCATGCCCAAAAGCGTCGCCCACAGTCCCATCATCAGCCATCCCCGCCGTGCGAATCCCGCGAACCGGTGCTCTCTTGTCATGGATAACACGCATCCTCTGTCCGTTATGCGTTCGAAAACGCGTTGCACGTCCGGTCGTTTTGTCCGCGTACGATAGAGCATGCCCCGCGCCATTTCCACACGGGGGCGGACGGGCCTGACTGATGCCCGGGTTGTTCCGGGGGCGAAAACTTGCTCCGACTGGCTTCGGCGTGATAACAAAGAACGTGACCGCCGGGGATGGTATGATGACGTTCCGTCTCCGGAAACGGTCTCGCGGTTCCAATCGGACCCGGCTGAACCGGCCTGAACGCCGTGCGGCATGACGCACTAACGATTGCAGATACGAAGGAGAAACGACAATGCAGAACCAGTCCCGCCGAAACTTTCTCTCGACCGCCCTGGGTCTTGGCGCGGCGGCCTCGATAACGTCGCCGTTTAAGGCCTTTGCGGCTGAGGCGCCGGGTTCGAAGATGAAATTCGGTCTTGTAACCTACCTGTGGGGCCAGCACTGGGACCTACCCACCCTCATCGCCAATTGCGAGGCCTCCAAGGTGCTCGGAGTTGAACTGCGCACCACCCACAAACACGGCGTCGAACCGGTGCTCACCCCCGACCAGCGCAGGGAAGTGAAAAAGCGCTTTGACGACAGCCCCGTCGTCCACGTGGGGATCGGCAGCAACGAGGCCTTCGACCACACCGACCCCGAGGCCCTGAAGAAGGCCATTCAGGCGACCAGGGACTTCGTTATCCTCAGCCACGACTGCGGCGGGTCCGGCGTGAAGGTCAAGCCCAATAACCTCCACCGGGACGCCGAGGCCCCCGAGGTCACCATCGAGCGTATTGGCAAGGCCCTCAACGAGGTCGCTGCGTTTGCCGTGGATTACGGCCAGCAGATCCGCCTCGAAGTGCACGGGCAGTGTCAGGAATTGCCCATCATGAAACAGATCATGGACGTGGCCACCCACCCCAACGTCTTCGTCTGCTGGAATTCCAACGGCGAGGATCTCAAAGGGGACGGGCTGGAACACAATTTCAATCTGGTAAAAGACCGTTTCGGCGCCACCGCCCACGTGCGCGAACTCAACGACGCCGAATACCCGTACCAGGAACTGATGAACCTCCTGGTCAAAATGGATTATGCCGGATGGGTCCTGCTGGAAGGCCGCACCGACCCCCAGGACAAGGTCGCGGCGCTCATCGAACAGAAGGCAGTTTTTGACGATATGATCGCCAAGGCGCAGCAGGCACTCGCGTAACCCTGCGTTCTCTCACATGATTCCCGGGGCAGGCCGGCTCCCGATGGCCGGTCTTCCCCGGAGTTCTGTTCTTAGGCCACCGTCTTGCGCTTGTACGGTTCGAACTCGCCCCCTTCCGCGATGGGGGCGGCTTTCGCCAGTATCGCCGCGACCTCTTCCTCGCTGAGCGGCCTGAAGCTCTTGGCGGTCCCCACGTTTTCCCGCAGTTTCTCCATCGAATCGATACCGCTCACGACGGTCGACACGGGCATGTTCATGGCGTAATGCAGGCATTCGCGCGCGGTCAGGATCTTCGCCTTGTTCACGAACTGTCCGGGCGAGCCGCCCAGGGACTTCATGCCGATGACGCCGATGTTGCGCTTCATCGCTTCCGGAAGCACCGCCCTCTGAAAGCTGGTCCAGTGGTGGTCCACCGCGTTGACCGGCATCTGCACGGTATCCCAGTCAAATCCCCGCGCGATCATCTCGAGATGGTATTCCGGCCGCCCGTGGCCCGTGAACCCGATGTAGCGGACTTTGCCCTCTTCGCGCGCCTTCAGCAGGACGTTGGGGATGCCGCGCTCATACACCCACTGCGGCTCGTGGGGTTCGGCGATCTGGTGCACCTGCCACAGGTCAATACGGTCCGTCTGCAAGCGCCGCAGGCTCTCTTCCAGTTGTTTCCGCGCCCCGTCGGCGTCGCGTTCCGCGGTAAACGTCTTGGTCATCAGAAAGACCTTGTCCCGGTACCCGTCGCGGAGGGCCCTGCCCATGAGCTCTTCGCTCCGCCCGCCATTGTAGATGGCGGCGTTATCGAGGAAATTGACGCCCGCGTCGATCGCCGCGCGCTGAATCGCGATGGACTCTTCGTCGGTCAGTGACTTCAGGCCGATGTGAGCCCCGCCCAGGCACAACAGCGACACGGGCTCGCGGGTCTTGCCCAACTCGCGGTAGGGCATGTCGTTGCGTTTTTCCACCGCGGCCGGCGCCCCGCCCAGCGAGGTCACCGCGGCGGCCAGCGCCGAAATTCTCAGGAACTCCCTGCGGTCCAATCTCATGCATCGTCCTCCACGTATCCGGCGCCCCGGTGATACACGCCGCCCCTTCTCACGGATCAACACGCGCGGCCGTTCGTTCCTTCCCCGCGGCCGCCCGGGGGAGAGGCCGGGATCATTGCCAGGGTAATCGCAGTAAAAACCAGATGGAAACCGTCAGTTCGCCGGAAGAACCACTGTTCTCTATTTGCCGCAAGTCAGCGGATTCGCCAGAAGAAAATGCAGAAGCCCGCAGGAAACAGCGTTTTCCAACGTCTTTCCGCGCAAGCAGGAAGGAATCCAGTAGCTTCTGGACCCCTGCTTGCGCAGGGGTGACGGAGGCAGGGGTCACACAGGAATCCTGCAGGCCTGT
>ENA-UOUL01000045-UOUL01000045.1-bioreactor-metagenome-genome-assembly--contig:-NODE-45-length-178703-cov-7.560501_pt1 | contig 178703 bp, 158 predicted proteins | sample MGYA00249838_ERZ747220 | MGnify/ENA primary metagenome ERZ747220 (study PRJEB28778, sample SAMN05720191) | bioreactor metagenome | isolation source: Anaerobic biogas reactor | place: USA:Washington... | reverse complement strand
ACCCTCGGCAGCAAATGCCCAAGAAGAAGAACGTCAATCAAGTGACCAGGCAGATCAAGCAGCTCGACTTCACCGTCGATCAGTCGGTTGAAGATTTTGAGCAATGGCTCAGGTCGGGCCTGAAGGGCATTTCTGGGGCGGTCGACAGGGCGCTCCTCCGGGCCGACTGAGCTATGGGGCTTCCCGGTATCTCCAAATCCCGCTTCACCGACTACCTTAAGTGCCCGCGTCTGGGGTACTTCGCGTGTCACCCTGACAGGTTCGCCCATCTCAAGGATCCGGACGACTGGGCGACCCAGCAGCGCATCGAGACCGGGCTGAGGGCTGGCCAACTCGCCCGGGAAGCCTTCCCTGACGGCACGCTCATAGGACACGATCAGGACATGGGCTCAGCGCTCGACGAGACCGCTGCGGCGATGGGCGACGGCAGGTTCCCCTACGTGTTCGAAGCCACCTTCGCCGACGACGGCCTCTTGGCCCGGGCTGATGTGCTGCGCAAGGTATCCGACCGAGTGGTCGACCTCATCGAGGTGAAGGCGACGACCAGTGTGAAGACGGAGCACATCCCCGATGTCGCCTTCCAGCTCCACGTGCTCGAGACGGTGGGACTCGAGGTGCGCTCCTGTGCCCTCATGCACTTCGACGGCGCGTACCTCTATTGCATATTTCGGCCCCAACTGACCACCGATATCGGATCAAACTGACCAGCGATATCGGCGGTAACTGACCATCCGTATGGGAGCTGTCTGACCATCCGTATCGGCGGTGACTGACCAGGAGCGGAACCGGGTCGCGCTGGATAACACGCGAAGCCTGCTGAGACGTGTCCTTTGCCCGTAGCCTTGGCGGAAACGACCAAGACAAACGGGGAGGGGAACGAGCGGTGGCAGGCAGGAGGTTATCCATGCGCAAGATCAAAGAGATCCTGAGACTGAGCGAGCTGGGCCTCCCCCGGCGGGAGATCGGCCGCTCGCTTGCCATCTCCCACAACACGGTGGCGGACGTCATGCGCCGGGCAGAGGCGGCCGGCATCTCCTGGTCGGCGGCCGAGGAGATGGATGAGGCGACTCTCGACGCCCGCCTCTACCCGCCGACAGCGCCCTCCGTCATCAAGCGTCCGGAGCCCGATCCGGAGAAGATGCACCGGGAGCTGGCCCGCAAAGGGGTCACCCTGCAGTTGCTCTGGCTTGAGTACAAGACCGAGCATCCCGACGGTCTCGGCTACACCCAGTTCTGCGAGCGCTACCGGAGGTGGCGCAAGAAGGCCGATGTGGTACTCCGCCAAGAGCACAAGGCCGGGGAGAAACTGTTCGTCGATTTTGCCGGCCAGACGGTGCCGGTCATCAACCGCCGAACCGGGGAGGTCACCCCGGCCCACATCTTCGTGGCCGTCCTCGGCTGCTCCAACCATATCTATGCCGAGGCCACCTGGGGAGAGGACTTGCGCAGCTTCCTTACCGCCCATGTGCACTGCTTCACCGCGCTTCGCGGGGTGCCCCGCGCCGTGGTGATCGACAACCTCAGAAGCGGGGTGAGCTCCCCCGACTACTACGAGCCCGATATCAATCCCGCTTATGCCGAGCTCGCCCGCCACTACGGCTGCTGCGTACTCCCGGCCCGCCCCCGGAAGCCGCGGGATAAGGCCAAAGTCGAAAATGCGGTGCTCATCGTGGAGCGCGGCGTACTCGCCGCCGTGCGGGATCGGCGTTTCTTCAGCCTGGCCGAGCTAAATGGGGTCCTAAGAGAAGAAGTCATCCGCTTAAACGAGGCCCCCTTCCAGAAGCTCTCAGGCTCGCGCAGAAGCCTGTTTGAGACCCTGGAGCGGCCCGCCCTTCTACCTCTGCCCCTTGCCCCTTATGAGTTCGCCCAGTGGAAGAAGGCCCGAGTGGCCATCGACTACCACGTGGAGGTCGAGAAGAACTTCTACTCGGTACCCTACGGGCTCGCCCGAGAAGAAGTGGAGGTGCGCTACACGAGCGGGGTGGTGGAGGTCCTCTTCCGGGGGAGCCGCGTCGCGAGCCACCGCCGCCGCTTCGGCCGGGGGGAGTACTCCACTCTGCCCGAACACATGCCCGAGTCTCACCGCCGCTATCTCGAATGGTCTCCCACCCGGCTCATCAATTGGGCGGGGAGCATCGGGCCACAGACCGCCGCGCTTGTCTGCGCCATCTTAGAGAGCCGGCCCCATCCCGAACACGGGTATCGCACCTGTCTGGGGATCATGCGTCTGGCCAAGCACTACCCGGCCGAGCGGGTGGAGGCCGCCGCCCAGCGGGCGCTCGCTCTGCATACCCTCTCCTATCGCAGCCTCAAATCCATCCTTTCGCGCGGTCTGGATGCCCAGCCGCTTCTGTTGGCCCCCGAACCTCTCCCCGGGCTCGCACTTCTCCACGAGAACCTGCGCGGCCCCGCCTACTACGCCGACACCGAGGAGGAATCATGTTGATGGAGCCCACCATCGAGAAACTGAAGTCGATGCAGCTGCGGGGCATGGCCGCCGGACTTCTTCGCCAGAGCCAGGACCCCGACACGCAGGCTCTCTCCTTCGAAGAGCGCCTCGGCCTGCTTGTGGATGAGGAATGGACCCAGCGCCGCAATCGGGCTCTTGCTCGTCTGCTTCGGGAAGCCAAGCTGAAACTCCCGGCCTGCCCGGAGGATCTCGACTACACGCCGGCCCGCGGCCTGGACCGGGCGCTTATGCGCAGCCTTGTCGGCTGCGGTTTCGTCTCCGAGCATCAGAACGTGCTTGTCACCGGGGCCACCGGCACCGGCAAGACCTACGTGGCCTGCGCCCTGGGAAACGCCTCGTGCCGGCAGGGCCTACGCACCCGCTACTTCCGGCTGGGGACGCTTCTCAGGGAACTGACGGTCAGCAAAGGAGACGGCACCTACCCGGGACTTATGGCCCGGCTGGCCAAGACCGAGCTGCTCATCTTAGACGACTACGGACTCGCGCCGCTCTCGACTCCTGAGGCCCGTGATCTCCTTGAGGTGATCGACGAGCGGGTGCTTGCGAGATCGACGGTGGTGGCAAGCCAGCTGCCTCTGGAGCACTGGCACGGGGCCATCAGCGACCCCACGCTGGCCGACGCCATTCTCGATCGGCTCATCCATCACGCCCACAAGATCCACTTGAAGGGAGAATCCATGCGCAAGAAGAAACCGCCGACACCACCGCCTGCGCCCGGGGTCTGAGTTACACTGGCGGCAACGACCAGCGCGACCCTAGGTGACCCGTTTCTGTGGTCAGTTCTTCCCGAACACGCTGGTCAGTCACAGCCGAGACCACCGGTCAGCCAGGACCGATCCGCGTGGTCAGTCAGGCCGGAATAGGCATGTCAGGGCTGTAATCCGGTTGGTTCCGAGTCCCCTACCTGAACTTCGGGAGGTACCACTGTCCTCAGTGCCGACGCTCGTCCAATCCGTGCCACCGGGCGCGGGCATTCCTGACTCAGGGCCCTATGATGTCTTCATATCTCATGCGAGCGAAGACAAGGAGGTCATTGTTCGGGACTTGGCCACGGCGCTCCAGAACGAAGGACTTCGCGTTTGGTACGACGAGTTCGAACTGCACATTGGGGATAGCTTAAGGAGGAAAATCGATAACGGCCTCGCCAACAGCCGTGTCGGACTGGTAGTGCTCTCGCCTGCATTTGTTTCCAAGGGGTGGACCAACTACGAACTGGACGGTATCGTTACTCGTGTGATGACCGGCGAGCAGGTACTGCTTCCAATCTGGCATAATCTCACGAAAGCAGAAGTAATCGCCTACAGCCCGTCGCTGGCAGACAAGGTGGCGCGGAGCACCGCCACCCACACTACCGAAGAGATCGCAGCAGAGATTGCCGACCTGCTCAAGAGTTCCTGACCGTTGCCCAGTCGCATGGAGGCCAGAGCTCCTGCAATGCGGGGATACGTTGCCCTCATGCTAAGCTGTAACTGTCGAGAAGGCGGCTGACCTGTTGGCGCAGGTTCAAAAGCTGTCCACTTAGGACCACCTATATCAACGGCCCCGCAGCGAAGGACTCCCTCCGCCACGGGGCCGCCATCATGTCAGAGGCGCTCGGCAAACGCGCTCGATCAGCTCTCGCTCGCAGCCGCGAAGATCAGCAGTTGGTTCGCGCCCTCGTCGAGCAGCGTGAGTTCGTCGCCATCCAACACGTAACTACGAGCCTCTTGCAGAAGTCCGAAGTAGGTGGTCTCCGCCAGCATCGCCGGCGCGGGCCCGGCCATCAGAGTCTGGACTATGGGTCCCAGCGAGAAGGCACCGTCGGTCCCGAGGGTGCAGTCGGCGCCGTACAGATTCACCGCCGCTTTGCCGGACATGCGCCCTTCTTCAAACGTCGCGGTGATCTCGAAGTCGCGGGGGTCGAGCAAGCTGAGCGACCACCCCTCGAGCTCCCAGGACGTCCCCTCGAGTGGAGTGACATCGCCGGCGGAGGGCGTAGGGGCCACCGCTACCGTCACCGAGAAGGTCTTGAGAGGAGGAACACTCTCCCAGGGACGCGCGTAGTTCAGAACGAGCGTCGCCTCCCCGACAGCCAGAGCCCTGAATCTGAAGGTAAAGGTTCCTCCGGCCCCGATGAGTTCGCTATCGGGAACGTAGGTCGGCTCGCCTACCTGCTCAAGGATCGCGGCATCCTCAGCGGAGAGATCCACGGTCCAGCCGTAGCCGGTGGTGGGATTGCCTTCGAGTACCACATCGATGATGTCGCCCACCTCGACGGTCAAGGTGCTGCCATCGTCTTCCTCATCCAGCGTGTAGGTCGGTGCGTCGGCCGGTCCGCTCTCCACCCGCACTGTCACAGAGAAGGTGTCAAGTGGTGGCTCGGTCTCAGAAGGCCGTGCATACTCCAGCTTCAGCTCGACCTCGCCGGCCGCCAGGCCCCGGAAGGTGAACGTGTAGGTTCCGCCGGCACCGAGTGCGTCGCTGTCGGCCACGTACTCCGGTTCCCCGACCTGCTCGAGAATGGCCGCGGCGTCGGGCGGCAAGACGACCGTCCAGACATAGCCGGTAGTCGGGTTGCCCTTGAGGATCACTTCTATCGTCTCGTTGGCTCCTATCTTGACTGTCCTGCCGTCGTCGTTCGCGTCGAGCACCACAGGCCGGGGTTGGCTCGCCCGGATGAGCACCGTCGCGGCAGCGACACGGCTCATGGAGGCCTGAGGTTGCAGCATGCCGGCTGCATTACCCTTGACCACCCCTTGTTTGACGGCGAACGCCATCTCAGCACGCAGACTCGGGCTCACAAGCGCCCCATCGGAGAAGGCTGCGAGTATCGCGTCGATCTCCTCGGTCGTCATGGTCGCGAGATCGTAGCCCTGGTCCGCAGCCGCCTGCCGCGCGACCACGGCGATGGCTTGCTCACGGGTGACGGGAGACGCAACGCCGAACACCCCACCGCCCACGCCCTGCATCAAAGTGGCCACGTTGGCGCTTTCCACGTACACGAAGAACTGGTTCGTGTCGGGAACATCGGTGAATGTGGCGGTCTCCGGGTAGACCATCTCCACACCGAAGCCGGTAACGGCCATCTTGGCGAACTGCCCGCGCGTGATACTCAACCACGGCCGCCAATCGCCATCTGGGTAGCCGCTCGAGACAGCCCCGAGTTGCTCCATCGTGACGCCGTACGAGCCGACAAGACTCTCGTCGACGTCGGCCCAAGGCGTAGCATCGACCACAGATACCCAAGTCAAGAGCATAGCGACGGCTACCAAGAACACGAGAGCCGTCTTGTATGAAGCCCTGATCATCGTCCCACCCCTTTTCCATCAACCACGTCTCACAGCCCTGGTGACGCATCATCGCGCTCACGGGTTCCACCGAACGGCGATCCGCTTATCTCCATCCTAGTTCGGCGTGACCCCGGCGTCGACCAGTAGTGTCTGGCAGGTCATGAAGTCGCTGTCCGAGGACGCCAGGAAGAAGGCCGGACCGGCTAGATCGTCGGGTACCTCGTTGCGCTCATGTAGCGCCTGCATGGCCCGGTTCTGCCCGTACCACTCCGGAGAGTCCTTGGTCAATTCCAGCTGAGCATCGGAGACGGTGAACCCGGGCGCGATGGCGTTGACGCGTATGCCGTACTCCCCGAGTTCCTTGCCGAGAGAGTGAGTGAATCCTAGTACAGCGCCCTTGCTGGTGCTGTAGTGGATGAATCCCGGTACGCCCTGGAAGAAGGTCGACGAACTGAGGTTGATGATCTTGCCGTACCCCTGCTCCTTCATATAGGGGACCACAGCCTGAGCGCAGAACCACATCCCCCGGACGTTGACCGCCTGCATCTTGTCCCACTCCTCGGCGGTCCACTCGTCAAAGGGCCGCCACGCACCCATGCCGCCGAATACGGCGGCGTTGTTCACTAGGATGTCGATGCGGCCGTTCCATGTGGCGGCAACGAGCTTGGCCGCGGCTTTACACTGCTCAAGGTCGGTGATGTCGCAGGCCACCGGAATCGCCGTGCCGCCCGCCTGTAAGACCTCATCGGCGACCTTGGCCGCACCCTCAACGTTGATGTCGAGCACCGCGACCCGCGCTCCCTCCCGACCGTAGCGAAGACAGATGGCGCGACCTATACTGTTCGTTCCGCCGCCCCCGGTCACGATGGCCACCCTGCCGTCAAGACGGCGGGGGGATGCTGTTGGGTCGATCGTCGTGTTCACCTTCCACCCCTCTCGGTCGGATAACGTCAACGTGCGATAAGCAGGGACGCCGATCGCTCTCTGTGATCAGGACCATACCCATCTTAGCGCGTGCTCACCTTGCCCCCAGTACGATGTAGGCGGTCCCTGAGACGGTGGTCTATACTCCGCCACGAAGGCGAAACTGTTCTGCCTTCAGACCTGATTCGCCAGGAGTGTGGTACCAGATGGACAAAAGCGACAGACCTCAGGGCAGGAAGAAACGCGTCGGCTCAGGCGGCGGAGGTGTCTTCAAGCGTGGTGAGGGCGTCAGTGGCAAGACCGGCGGCCCCGTGGGAGACGCGGGAGGCTACTCGGAGAGAACTGAAGACACAGCGGGCGCCCGGCCGCAGAAGCCGGCCAAGGGAGCGACTCTCCCTTCACTGGGTTCGCTGTTAGGGGGTGGGCAGACAGACGGCGGCACCTCTCCCGGTGCGGGAGTGCCGGCGGGCGGGGGTATGGCCGGCGGGACCTCGGGTCCCAGCCGCAGACCCACCATCGGCTGCTCCCCCAAGCTCCTGCTGATCCTGCTGGTCATAGCTGCGGTCATCGTCGTCATCGTGTACTTCGCTTCCAGAGGATCCGGCGATTCCCCAGAGGGCTCCGCGGGCTTGGATACCACTGCGACGACCGGACTCACGTCGGTGACATCCACACCCACGTCCGCCACCCCCGCGACTACGACCGGCGGCACATCGCCGGCGATCACCGCAGTCGCTCAGGAGGCCCGCGCCAAGCGGACAACGCTCTTGGGCAATGGCAACGACAAAGTCACCGTCATGGTCTACATGTGCGCTACCGACCTGGAGCAGCGAAGCGGGATGGCTACCGCCGACCTCAACGAGATGCTCTACGCCGTAGACTCCGACAAGCTCAACATAGTCATCGAGACGGGTGGCTGCACCGGCTGGCGCAATAGCGTCATCAGTAGCAAGACCAACCAACGCTACCTCGTCACCAGCCAGGGACTTCGGCTTGTCCAAGACAACCTTGGTCTGAGGTCCATGGTCAACCCGGCCACGCTTGCCGACTTCATCCAGTTCTCGAAGGCCCAGTTCCCGGCCAACCGATACATCCTCGTCATGTGGGACCACGGGGGCGGATCGCTCACCGGCTACGGCTACGACCAGCATTTCAGCAACGACAGCATGACGTTGGACGAGCTGGCCACCGGTCTTAGAAACGGCGGGTGCGCGTTCGACGTCATCGGCTTCGACGCGTGTCTGATGGCCACTCTCGAGACGGCAATGGTGCTGGAGCCATACGCCGACTACATGCTCGCCTCTGAGGAGACGGAACCAGGGATTGGCTGGCATCACACCGGATGGCTGACCTCACTGGCGGAGAATACTTCCATCCCGACGACAGAACTGGGCAAGAGGCTCATCGACGACTACGTGGCCACCTGCAGGTCGCAGACGCCGCAGAGCCAGGCGACCCTCTCGCTCATCGATCTGGCCGAGCTCAAGGGCACGGTGCCCAACGCGTTCGCGTCGTTTGCCTCCTCCACCAAGGGCCTCATAAATACCGAGAACTACCACGCCGTCTCCAGTGCGCGAGGCGACGCTAAGGAGTTCGCGGCATCGTCTCAGATCAACCAGATAGACCTGATCGACTTCGCCGAGAACCTTGGTACCCCGGAGGCCACGACCTTCGCCAACGTGCTCCGCGGCTGCATCAAGTACAACCGCACCTCCAGCAACATCTCCAATGCGAACGGCGTGTCCATTTACTTCCCGAGCAGCAAGCTCTCGCAGCTCAACGCCATGCTCAGCACCTACGACCGCATCGGGATACCCCCCGAGTACAGCGATTGCATCCGCGGCTATGCCAGCCTTGCGGCAAGCGGACAGGTGACCTCGAGCGGCAGCGGCAACATGCTCGACTCCCTGCTCGGCGGGTTGTTGGGCGGAGGAGCGCCCAGCTCCGGATCCAGTTCGGGATCATCAGGCGCCGGCGCCGTGGGAGCGCTGTTGGAGGCGTTCCTCGGAGCCCGCGACTTCAGCAAGTTCACAGGCAGCACGGACGGTTCCCCGGGCTGGCTGGACGTCGACCAGATGCAGTCGGCCGTCGCGTACCTCGAAGACAACCAGTTCGACGCGTCCGCCCTCGCGATCACCGAGAAGAACGGGCAGCGTGTGATCGCCCTCTCCGACGAACAGTGGGCGCTCGTGCAGCACATGGAGATGAACGTCTTCTTGGACGACGGCGAAGGCTTCATCGATCTGGGCCTCGACAACGTCTACGAGTACAACGACGACGGCGACCTCATTATGGAATACGACGGCACTTGGCTGGCTCTGAACGACCAGATAGTCTCCTACTACATGATGAGCGACGACCATGACGGTGACGTCTACTCCATACGGGGGCGGGTCCCGGCTCTGCTCAACGACCAGCTCGTCGACATCATCATCGTGTTCAGTAACGAGCACCCCGACGGCATGGTTCTCGGTGCGCAGATCAAGTACGACGCCGCCACCGAGACCCAAACGGTGGCCAGGGGTCTGATCGACATCGTGGCCGGCGACAAGATCGACTACCTGTGCGACTACTACACCTACGAAGGTGAGTACACGGATACGTACTATCTAGGCAACCAGTACACGGCGACCGGCGAGTGGGTGGTCGAGAACCTTTCGGTGGGCGACAACAGCTATCAGATGACCTACCGGTTCACCGACATCTACGGCAACCAGTACTGGACGCCTTCGATCAGCGACTGACGTTCCGCTTGATCTTGGGCTGCCGGAGCTTGCCGAACAGGCGCCATGTCCCCAGGGCGATGAGCGCCAGCTGTCCGATGACGCTGACAACCAGGATCCAGGTGTCGACCTCATAGTTCCTGCCGTACACCGCCCCGCTTGGCCCCACGATGGGCTGCGAGGCGTCGATCAGAAGCACCACCAATACATAGATGCCCAGCCCCACGCCCGCTAAGGCGAAGAGCCGGCGTATCAACCAGGCTTCTGCCAGACCCGCTATCAAGACCAGCGCTGCCGATAGGATCACCCAGCGCCACATGTCGTCGAGGTTGAGGTCGTAGTAGAGCAGGCCGAGGATCGCAGCCACAACGACGCCCACCGTCCAGACCACGTAGAACCACCATTGCCGCCGGATCGTGGTCTGGGGCTGCCCGGCGCGCTCGGTGGCAGCTTGGGCAGCATACCGCTGCACCAGTGACACCGCCGCACCAAAAGTCTCGGGAGGGCAGTAGAGCCGTAGGATGGGATGCCAGGAATCGCTGAGAGTGATCACCCTGCGGCCGGCGTGGACAGTCACCTTGTGAACGTCTTCCCAGGGGAACTCCCCTGATTCACGAGCGGTGGCCAGAGCTGACGGCCCCGGACGCCCCGCCAAGGTGGTCAGAGCAAGCCCGATGCGGTTGATCTGCCGCTCCCGACGGCCCGACTCATAAGCGACGCCTGAGGGGCTCACGGTGAAACGGGTGCGGAACCGGTTCCGCAGGAGCACCACGGCGGCGATGAAGAACAGCACCACCAGCGCTCCGCCGGCCACCGCGTACGCGATCCACGGCAGGATCACTGCCCCTTCCCCAGCGAAGAACCCGACGACAAGCACGCACACCTGCATGCCCACCAACGAGAGCACGATGACCATGATCAGGTCCTTCAGGAGAAAGAGATCGTTGACCAGGGGGACGTCATACTCCCAGGTCAGGGTGTCCCGGTCGTCCATCACGGTGGGCACTTGGCGCACACAGACCTGAATTGCATGGTGCTCAGGTACCGGTCGCCCCGGTCGGGCAACAGCGCGACGATGGTGCCGTGCTCGATCATCTTGGAGAGCCGCAGGGCCACCGCGACGGCCGCCCCACCCGAGGTGCCCACGAAGATGCCCTCGTGGGTAGCCAGGTACCGAGTCGCCTCGAATGCCTGGCCGTCGTCGATCATCTGCTTCAGATCCAATTCCTCAGGACGATAGATGGCGGGAACCAAGGACTCCCTCATGTTCTTGAGTCCCTGGATGGTGTGTCCGAGCACCGGTTCCACTCCCACTATCTTGACTGAGGGCTTGACCGACTTGAGATATCTCCCCACGCCCATGAGCGTGCCCGTCGTGCCCATGCCCGCGACAAAGTAGTCGACCTCGCCGTCGGTCTGACGGTAGATCTCCGGGCCCGTGGTCTCGAAATGAGCCAACACGTTGGCCTCGTTGTCGTACTGGTTGGGCATGTAGTACTTGCCGGGGTCGGTCTGCATCAGAGCGTGAGCGTGGCGGATGGCCCCATCGATGTTGTCCTTAGCCGGCGTGGATATCACATGAGCTCCGAAACCCTCCAGGATGAGGCGCCGCTCCATACTCACGCACTCCGGCATGCACAAGTGCACCTCATAGCCCCTTGCCGCGCCGATCATGGCGAGAGCGATGCCGGTGTTACCCGAGGTGGGCTCGAGGATGACCTTGTCCTTGGTGAGTTCCCCGCTCTCTTCTGCCTGCTTGATCATGTAGAGCGCCGGGCGGTCCTTGACCGATCCCCCAGGATTGCAGCCTTCCAGCTTGCACAGGATCCTCACGGCGGGGTTGCTGTTGAGATTGGCGAGCTCCACCAGTGGAGTGTTGCCGATAGCCTGCAGGAGGTTCATAGGTGGCGTCTCCGAATCTTAAGTGCACAGTTACCGCATGTCGATGCTACCAGCAGTCGAGAGCTTCACAAAGGGTGCGCAGAGGTCAGTACAACCAGGGCACGATCCGCCTCGGCACACGTTGCTCGTACTCCGCCCAGAGATCTCCGTACTTAGCAGCACACCGCCGCTCGTCGGCGCGTTCGCGCCCCAAGAACAGGGCCACGTAATACAGCGGGTAGAGCCAAACGATCCAGCGCCCCGGATACCCGAGCACCAAGGTCAGTCCGACGGCCTGCACGATCTCGCCCAGGTAGTTGACATGTCGTGAGATGCCCCAGAATCCGCCGCACAGAAGCGAGTTGCTGCCGTCGCTCAGGACCTCCGGTCTCATGAAGCCGAGAAAAGCGCGGTCCGGCTTCGTCTTGAAGCGGTACTTCTGCATGTTGGCGCCGCGCGTGAACACCCAGCCGACGAAGAACACCAACGCGAAGACAACCAAGAGCCACCAGGGCGTACCCGGGTCGGGCAGGTCGGCAACCACCCACAGACCGATGAGGTAGAAATACGGATAGAAAGTGAAGCATCCCCAGACCAGTTTGAAGCCGATGCGCTCGGCGAAGATGTCGTATGTGTAGAGATGCACACGCTCGAAGAAGAGGTACTCGACTACAAACCAGTAGAAGAGGGCGCAGTAGAGGATCACTCCGGGCGAGAAACCGGGCTCGAACGTCATGACATGGTGCGCTGTGAACGCGAGCAGGTTGAGCCCCAACATGGCGGCGCCGACCATGTACAGGAACATCTTCGCATCCACCCGGGCGCCTAGAAGTTGACGGTTCATCCGACGGCCGAAATACAGATCGGCAAGTAACGAGCGGCCCGTGGCCGGAGCGGAGAAGAACGCGGCAAGGCTGAGCAGCACGCCCAAGACGGCCGAGCCGATAAGACCCGACCACCGGTGCACGTAGAGCCAATCCCAGGACAGGACTCCGGTCAGTCCGAGCACCACCCACAGCACCACCAGTACCACGAGTACCACGAGTCCGTTGAGCCGGTAACAAAGCGCCGCGCCGGTCCGCTCGTCGCGCACGTAGCCGGCCACCCTGCGTGCCGGCAGTATGAGATGCAGGGCCAGCATGAGCAGGTAGATGATCCATGGTGCAAAGAACCCGGGTACGAAGTCGGTCATTGTTGCCCTTTCGTCTCTTTGACCTGCGCCAGGCCGCTGGTGGAGCGCGCCAAGATCCCTATTGCTGCGCGCCGGGGCAGCACCCTGGTCATGAACAATGTGGAGAGCCGGTTGACGAGGCCCGGCATCACCACCGGGCCGCGATCGAGCGATCGGAGGGTGTGCTCGACCACCTTCTCGGCATCGAGTGTGCCGGGGGCATCCTTGCCCGCTGCGGCCGCGTAGCCCGGGGTGCGGATGGCTCCCGCCGAGCAGGCCACCACCCTGATGCCCTGGTCTTTCAGCTCATACCAAAGACTCTCGCCTAGCACACGGAGAAATGCCTTGCTGGCCGCGTAGGATGCGATCCGTGGTGTGCCAAGATTGCCGGTGAAGGAACTCATGAGCACGACGGCTCCCCGACCCCGGTCGATCATGCCCGGCAGAAGCGCGCGAAGCAGGACCATAGGGGCCCGGACGTTGACGTCCACCACCCGCATCAGGTCCTCTCGGTCTCTGGAGGCCAAGTCTCCGATGGGGGCTTGGGCCGCGTTACAGACCACGAGGCCGAGGTCCAGAACCGAGCATGCGGCGAGCAGATCGTTCAAGAACGTATCGGAAGCAAGGTCTCCGTCGTAGCAACGTATCTCGACACCGTACGCAGCACCAATCTGCGTTGCGAGATCTTCCAGCGGCCCCCCGCGGCGGGCCACCAGCACCAGATTCATGCCTCGAGCCGCAAGCGCACGGGCGTACGCCGCGCCGAGGCCCTCGGAGGCGCCGGCGACCAACGCCCAAGGGCCATAGCGCTGCGGAAAACCGTCACCGCCCGAGCGGTCATGGTCCGTCACACTGTTCGCCTCCTTCTGCGGCAAAGACCCAGTACCGTCGCCAGGATGAGTAGCGGGCCGGGGACATACCAGAGCCGGCCGACCGTCGTGAAACAGACGATCGCGCACGCGAGGGCGACACACGCCAAACCGGCACGCCATGGCAGGTCGGTCGCTCGCAGAAGACGCCAGATGGCGACTCCGGCCACGATGCTCAGGCCGATGGTGGCAAGCCCAAGACCCGTGGTGTCCATCTTGTCGCCCGTCCAATCGGGGATCGACGACCCGTAAGCAAGCTGCACTACGCCCGCGCAGACGCCCAGAAACGCACCCGCGTAGCCGGCGAGCTGCGCAACAAGCCGGGCCTCGGCAAAGAGTCCCGACCTCATCTTGAGTCCTGCTCAGGCATCCGATGCCTCCCTAGGATGTCCAGCGGTGTTCCAGGCAAAAAGAACGAGAGCACCACTACTATCGCGGCCGGAACGGCCGCCAGAGCGATGGAAGTCCGCATGCCCGGCGCCTCCGCGACAGGGCCGGCGGCACAAGCGAACACCGGACCGCTGACGATCACCACCAGCGCCACCGTCGAGAATAGCAGCCCAGCCACCAACTGCTTTGAAAAACTACCTGGCGAGAAACAGATCGAGCACCAGGAGAGCGGCTACGCGGGCGGCGACGAAGCCTGCCGCTATAATGCCCCCTTGCGAGATGGAGTGCGGCGCCACGGCAAATAACCGCATGGTGCCACACTCATCGTCCGTCGTCATGCAACCTACGGGGCCCGTCTTACGTCATTGAGATGGCAGTCCGAGGATTCGGACCCCGGGTGTCAAAGTCAAAACATAACCTCTCGTCCGGACTAAACGCCGGTCAGACTGGGAAGAAGACAGGAACGCCGGAACGGGCGAGATCGATTCGACGTGGGAGACACGCCGTTGGACTTGAACAGAGAGGTCCTCACAGAGAGAAGGGTACCGCGCAGCCCGCAGCGGCGGCGGCGCCTCAGCACCCGGACGAAGGTGCTGCTCGGCGTGGGGGCTTTCATCCTAGCCGTGATCCTGGTCTTCGTCATCGAGGCCGGGATCAACTACAACAAGATACACTCCGGGATCAGTGTGGCCGGCGTGGAGCTCGGGGGCCTCTCCGAAGAGGAGGCCACGGCTGCGCTGGCAAAATATGCACGAGAAGCCCAGGCAGACCCCATCAAGCTCACCGCCGGGGGCAAGACCTGGAGTGTCAAACCTACCGAGATAGGTGCGACCGTCGATGTGGCCGGCGCTGTGACGGCCGCGATGGACGTGACCCGCGACGGGAATATCTTCACCAATATGGGCCGGCGGTGGAAGCTCTACTTCAGCGCCGTCGACCTTCCGCTGCAAAGTGGCGTCGACAGGAGCCTGCTGGACCCGTTCATAGCCGAGATCGCTGAGGAACTCAAGGTCGAGCCGGTTGACGCAGGGCTCGCGGTGGCGGGCGGAGACATCCAGATCACCGGAGGCCTGAACGGCCAGACGGTCGACACCGATGCACTGCGCACAGAGCTCAGCGCGCTGTTGGTATCCATGAAATCGGGTGAGGTGCCCATACCCCTGATCGTCACCAAGCCCAATGTCGTTCCCGAGGACAATCAGGCCGCGCTGGATCAGGCGAAGACAATGATCGGCGCCCCCGTGACATTGAAGCGAGGCGATAAGTCCTGGACGCTGAGGACTGCCGACATCATCAAGAGCCTGCAGTTCTCGTCTGAGATGAAAGCCGGAGCGCTCACGCTGATCCCCGTTCTCTCCGCATCGGAACTGGAAGGCTTTCTCGCAGAGATCGCCCCTGCCGTCGTCAAAGAACCGGTCGATGCCACGTTCGACAGCGACGGGAAGAAAGCCTGGGTCGTCCCGGCGCAACCGGGTGAGGAGCTTGATCATGAGGGCACTTTGAAGGCCATTGAGCTGGCTGCTCTCAAACCGTCCGGGCGGACGGCCGAGGTGGCGGTGAAGGAGGCCGAGGCCGATTTCACCACAGAGGAAGCCGAGGCCTGGGGTATCGAGGACCTGCTCGCGTCGTATACCACCGAGCCATACGCGGGCTCGTCCAACCGTCAGGTCAACGTGCGCATCACCACCAAGTACGCCAGCGACAAGTTTCTCGCGCCCGGTGAAGAGTACGACTTCGACAAGGTGATCGGGCCCCGCACTTCAGCCCGAGGGTACAAGCCGGCGCCCGGCATCGTGGGCGGCGGCGAGCTTGAGGACGTGCTCGGAGGCGGCATCTGCCAGGTCTCGACTACGCTTTTCAACGCGGTCTTCGAGGCGGGGATCCAGGTCACGGAGCGCCATAACCATTCGCTCTACATCAGCCACTACCCAGATGGGCGCGATGCGACCGTCGCTGGTGGCGGCGGCAAGAACTTCAGATTCAAGAACGACACAGGTCACCACATCTGGATCCGTGGCGTCTCCGACGGCATCACTACAACATTCAACATCTACGGCACCGATGACGGACGTGAGGTGAAGTGGAGCTTCAGCGGGTTCTCCTACGGCGCAACTCGCACAGAAGTGACAGTTCTGAACAACTCACTCAGCCCTGGATCCAGCCGCGTGAAGATCTCCGGCCAGTCCGGTAGATCGTGCTCGGTGAAGCGCACCATCACCTACGCCGACGGCACCAAGAAGACCGAGACCTTCAACAGCTACTATCCGATGATCCCCAAGACTATCGAGGTGGGACCGACTCCAGCGACGACCACCACGGTTCAGAAGCCACCCTCGGCCACAACCACCACGACCGAGTTCGGTCTACCCCCCGACATCACGGCTCCGCAGACGGAGTTCTAGACCGGCGGCCCGCCCAGACCGCTGCTAGCGGCTACTCTGGAGCTGCCACTGGTTCGGGTCTGTGCCCGCGTCCTGATGCTGGGGGGTCTCGGCGGGCCGCTGGACTTGATCCCCACCGGCCAGAGCTATCGTCGGGACAAGCATCGCGATACCGAACACGATGACGGTCGCGAGCACTACGAGCCTCTTCTTCATGGTCAGTCCTCCAGGACTCTTCGCATGGGCAAGTGTCTCTACAAGACGCTAACGGCAGAACATGAGGACAACATGAGCGCCGGATGAGGAGAGGCCATCCAGATGTGCAGAGCTGAACTTTTTACCCGGGTGATATTGACAAGCTATTTTACCCGGGTAAAATAGCTGAGACGCGATGTCACCCTAACCGGGAGAAGAGATGAGCGCAGTCGATCAAGAGCCGACGGCAAAGGAACCGAGCTACGTCGCCTTCGCCGGGCAGACCCTTGTAGCAGCTGGGACACTGGAAGAAGCCGCGCAAGGGGCGAAGAGGGCCGTAGACGAAGACGGTAACGCCGCCGTCATGATCCTTGACGCCAAGACCAGCGTGCCCGCGGAGGTGGATCTGCGCGGCACCCCCGACGAGGTGGCCGCCAGACTGGGCTTGCGACCCGGCGATAGATCCGCACCGTCCGGCACAACAGCCCGGCCCGCAGCCCCCGGACGTCCCAAACTCGGGGTGGTAGCCCGCGAGGTCACGCTACTGCCACGCCACTGGGAGTGGCTGAGCCGGCAGCCGGGCGGAGCCTCGGTCACGTTGCGAAAGCTCGTCGAAGAAGCACGACGGTCGACGACCGGCGAGGTGCAGAAACGATTGGCCCAAGAGTCGTGCTACAGGTTCATGACTATCATGGCGGGCGATGAACCCGGTTATGAGGAAGCCCTGCGGGCGCTGTACGCGGGGGACATCGAACGGTTCGACTCCTTCACCGCGGATTGGCCGCTAGATGTCCGCGACCATGCCCACCTACTGGCCACGGCTGCCGTCCAGGCCATGTGACGGCCACCCGAACATAGCCCCGACCGCGCTGAGAACGAAAGCCACGACGCCGCTAACGATGCTCGGCGTCCATATCGACACGGCGAGAAAGGCCAGGCTCAACCCGACGGCGAGGGCGTCCATAGCGAGGCCAAGAGCTATCCCGAACACATACTAGAAGGTCATGGCCGGCGCGAGATGCGGAGACTATCGGAGTCCAGATCTTCTCCCCTGTGCCGGACCCAGGACAGTTGACGAGATCCATGGTAGCAGCGGCCCTGGTGGAGTACGATTCCCCCATCCTGGGGAAGAGTACGGCACATCATCCTATCAGGGAGTAAATCAGTATGGCTGCAGACGGACGGATGGACCGCCGCCCCTCCGGAACACCACCTCAAGGCCCTCAGAACGACGACGAACGACGCCGCCAGGCTTACCGTCGTCTTTGGTCGGTGGTCATCTACGTCGTCATCGGCCTCGTGGCGCTGTACCTCTTCCAGCAGTTTGTACTGGGACCCATGTCGGGACCCTCCTCGCAGCTGAGCTACGCGGAGTTCAAGACCAAGGTCGCCGGACAGCAGATCAAGACGGCTACAATCGGCGAGAACAGGATCACCGGCACTATGGTCGACTCCAATTCAGGGGGCGGGGGGACCGTCGACTATCAGACAACCTACCAATCGGGGGCCGACGACGACCTGGTCGCTCAGCTACAAGCGGCCGGTGTAGATTACGAGTTCAGCGGCCCCTCCAGCCCTGTGCTCGGGGTGCTCGTCAGCCTCCTGCCCTTCATCATCATCGGCGCGTTCTGGTGGTTCATCTACAAGCGGATGGCGGGCGGCGTCGGGCGAGGCGGCGCGGGCGGCATCTTCGGCGTGGGCAAGAGCAAGGCCACCAGGGTCGAGCCCGAGCAGGTGGGTGTCACCTTCAAGGACGTGGGCGGCGCCGACGAGGCCATCGCGGAGTTGCAGGAGATCATCCAGTTCCTCAAGACACCCGAGCAGTTCGCTCGCTTGGGCGGACGTATCCCCAAGGGCGTGCTCCTGGTGGGACCGCCCGGCACGGGCAAGACGCTCCTCGCTAAGGCCACGGCCGGTGAAGCCGAGGTTGCCTTCTTCGAGAGCAGCGGCTCGGAGTTCGTGGAGATGTTCGTGGGCGTGGGCGCGGCCCGGGTGCGCGACCTCTTCGAGCAGGCCCGCAAGTCGGCCCCGGCCATCGTGTTCATCGACGAGATCGACGCCATCGGCCAGAGCCGCGGCATGGGATTAGGCCTCAGCGGGGGCAACGACGAGCGCGAACAGACTCTCAACCAGCTGCTGGCCGAGATCGACGGGTTCAGCACCGATACCTCGCGCCCGGTCATCATCATGGCGGCCACCAACCGACCCGAGGTCCTCGACCAGGCGCTCCTGCGCGCCGGCCGCTTCGACCGCCAGGTGGAGGTGGGCAATCCAGACCTCATCGGCCGCGTGCAGATACTCAAGATCCACAGCAAGGGCATCAAACTGGCCAAGGATTTCGACCTGGAGCGGGCCGCGCGCATCACCCCCGGTTTCAGCGGCGCCGACCTGGCCAACGCCATGAACGAGGCCGCCCTGCTGGCGGCGCGCCGCAAGGCCGCCTCCGTGACCATCAAGGACTTTGAGGCGGCCATGGAGCGCGTCGTCGCCGGTCTGGAGAGGAAGAGCCGGGTCATGAACGAGAACGAGCGAAAGACGGTCGCCTACCATGAGTCGGGGCACGCCCTGGTGGCCGCGCTCCTCCCCCATGCAGACCCCGTGGCCAAGATCAGCATCATCCCGCGGGCTCGGGGAGCGTTGGGCTATACCCTGCAGATGCCGACTGAAGACCGCTACATCCTCACCAAGGACGAGCTGACCGACCGTATCGCGGTGATGTTGGGAGGCCGGGCCGCTGAGACGACGGTTCTAGGCACCATCAGCACCGGCGCCAGCGACGACATTCAGAAAGCCACCGAGCTGGCCCGCCGCATGGTTACCGAGTTCGGCATGAGCGAGAAACTGGGTTCGGTGCGCTATGCGGGCCAGCAAATGAAGTACCTGGGCGGCGTCACCCAAGATAACAGCCACCTGAGCCCGTACACTCAGGAAGTCATCGACTCTGAGGTGCGCGCCATCGTCGATGGGCAACACGAACTGGCCCAGAGACTGCTGAGCGAGCACCGGTCGGCCCTCGACGCCCTCGCCCAGGAGTTGCTGAAACACGAGACATTGGATGGGATCGCCGTGCAGGCGGCCTTGGTGGCGGAGCAACCGGTCGAGACTGAGGAGGGCGAGGCCCCGCAACCCGAGCAGTGAGGCGGCTCATAGTGAACCACGTCTTCGTCTGTAAGCGCGGAGCAAAAATCGGCCTCATGGTCGTTGCCCTGGTGGTTCTCGCGCCGAGCGGCGCGTCAGGCTGTGCAGGAGGCGAGACCGGGAACGACACCCGATCCCCTCTGATCATGCAGCATGGGGGCTCTATCGGAGCAGGCGATCTGGGAGACTACAGTCTCACCGTCAAGGTCGGCCGGTGACGGGGGAACACAGAGACACGAGCGGGCGTGAAGCAGCGGCTTGTGCCGCGGTCGGACCGGAGACCTTCGATGCCGTCCTCTTCGATATGGACGGAGTGCTCACCACGACTGCCCGCATGCACGCGACCGCGTGGAAACGCACCTTCGACGAGTTTCTTGACGCCTGGGACGCAAAACACGGCTCCACGACGCCGCACTTCTCGGTGGGAGATGACTATCCCGCCACCGTGGACGGCAAACCCCGTCACGACGGAGTGCGTGACTTTCTTTCCTCGCGAGGCATAGACCTACCCCCCGGCACTCCGGACTCGGCTCCCGACGAATGGTCCGTCCACGGCGTCGGCAACCGCAAGCAGATCTTTGTCGAGGAAGCGCTGCAGAGAGACGGGGTGGAAGTCTTCCCGGGCTCGGTGGCCTGGATCCGCGAGCTACGCGACCTGGGTTTGCAGACCGCGGTGGTCACATCGAGCACGAACTGCGAAGCCATCCTACAGGCGGCGGGCATCGCCGACCTCTTCGACGCCCGCGTCGACGGCGACACGGCCCTGCAACTCGATCTGGCCGGCAAGCCCGCTCCGGACACCTTCTTGGAGGCGGCCAGACGCTTGGGTGTGCCACCCGAACGGGCGGTTGTCGTGGAGGACTCGCTGGCCGGCGTGGCCGCAGGCCGGGCCGGCGGTTTCGGACTGGTGATCGGCGTGGACCGCACCGGCCAGTCCAACGAACTCATGGAGGCCGGCGCCGACGTCGTGGTAGACGATCTGTCCGAGTTGGTCCCCTGCGAACCGCGGAGACACCATCCTTTGGGGCCGCGGGCCCACCGTCTACGGGCGGGCGCAATCCGGCTGCTGGCGGCCGAGGACGACTTCCCCGTGGACGAGCACCGTCTGGTGGAACGGCGTTTCAAACCCGACTACGTCCCTCAGCTGGAGAGCATCTTCGCGCTCTCCAATGGTTATCTGGGCCTGCGCGGCACAGAGGACGAAGGCCACCCGTCTTACGACCCTGCCCCGATGCTGAACGGCTTCTACGAGACGTGGCCCATCGAGTATCCAGAGCGGGCGCACGGATTCGCCGAGACCGGCCAGACGATCTTGGGTGTGCCTGACGGCACCATCATCCGCTTGTACGTGGACGACGAGCGCTTTTCCCTCGAAAAGAGCGACATACTCGAATACGAGCGAACGCTGGACATGGGCTCGGGTGCCCTGGAGCGGCGCGTGGTGTGGCGGGCAAGCGACGGTAGCCGCTTCGAGGTGAAGTCAAAGCGGATGGTGTCGCTCAGCAGCCGTCATCTGGCCTGCGTAGAGTATGAAGTGACGTCGCTGGACCGGGAAGCAGGTCTGACCATTTCCTCCGACCTCATGCTTCATCCAGAGAACGATCACGGAATAGTGCATGATCCCCGGCGCAGCCGGGCCCTCGGCGACGGCGTGCTCCGGAAGGTCGAGGAACGGGTGGGCGATCAACGGGTGGTCCTAGCCTACCGCACCCGCGCGAGTGGCCTGAGTTTGGCCTGCGGCATGGAGCACCGTCTGATGAGTGGGACTCCGACTGATCCACCTAAGGCCACGGTCGACAACGACTGGGCCAGGGCCGTCTACCGGTTCGACGTGGGTCAGGACGAACCGGTCCGCCTGGTCAAGTACCTGGCCTACAACCATGACGCCGAAGGACCGGCCGCGGAACTCATGTTCCGGGTGGAAGAGACCCTGGACCGTGCAGGAGGCAAGGGTATCCAGGCGCTACTGGAAGAACAACGAGCGTTCGTCCAGGACTTCTGGTCGAAGAGTGACGTCGTCACCGAAGGGGCGCCTCTGCTGCAACAGGCGGTCCGCTTCAACCTGTTCCAGCTGCTCCAAGCCACAGCCCGCGCAGAGGGATACGGGGTACCCGCCAAGGGCCTCACCGGGCGAGGATACGAGGGACATTACTTCTGGGACGCCGAGATCTACATCATGCCCTTTCTCACCTACACCTCACCTGGTCTGGCGAGAAATCTCCTGCGGCATCGCTACGCCATGCTCAACAAGGCGCGCCGGAGAGCGGCGGAAGTCAGCCAAAGGGGCGCTCTGTTCCCTTGGCGCACGATCAGCGGCGACGAAGCCTCCGCCTACTACGCGGCAGGGACCGCCCAGTACCACATCGACGCCGACGTCGCTTACGCCCTCACGCAGTACTGCCAGACCACAGGCGACACCGAGTTCATGGCCCAGCACGGCGCCGAGATCCTGGTGGAGACGGCTCGGCTGTGGACCAGCCTGGGCTTCTTCTCGGAACGCAAGGGCGGCCGGTTCGTCATCAACGGGGTCACAGGGCCCGACGAGTACAGCGCCCTTGTCGACAACAACACCTTCACGAATCTGATGGCCCAGGAGAACATGAGGCAGGCCGTAAAAGCCGTGGAGCGCCTCAAGAGCTCCGATCCGGAGGCGCATGCGAGGCTCGTGGAGCAGACCGCGCTAGAGGACGAGGAACCGCTCCTCTGGCGAAGAGCCGCCGACCTCATGTATGTACCCTACGATGAGGAGTTGCGCCTCCACCTGCAGGACGACGGTTTTCTCGATCTGGAGCCGTGGGACTTCGAGAGCACCCCTGCAGAGCACTACCCGCTGCTGCTCTACTATCACCCCCTGGTCCTCTACCGGCACCAGGTGATCAAACAGGCGGACGTGGTGCTCGCCACCTTCCTTCTGGGCGACCGGTTCTCCCACGAAGACAAGCGCCGGGTCCTTGAATACTACGATCCCCTCACCACCAGCGACTCCTCCCTCTCCGAATGCATCCAGTGCATCATGGCCGCTGAAGTGAGTGACGACCTGCGGGCCGCAGAGGAGTACTTCGTCGACGCGGTGGGGATCGACTTGGCCGATGTGGCCGGCAATGCGCGCGACGGGCTACACGTGGCCGCAGCGGGCGGCACTTGGATGGCCCTCGTCCACGGCTTCGGGGGCATGCGCCACCGAAACGGCCGGCTGTCCTTCCAGCCGCGCCTGCCGGAAAGGATGAAGCGGCTCTCGTTCAAGGTCCAAGTGCGTGGATCTGTGCTAAACGTGGATATCACAGAGAATGGCGCCACGTACGTCCTCGAGTCAGGCGATGCGCTTGCCATCGCTCACGAGGGCGAGGTCATACGCCTTCAGCCCGGAGAGGCGGTGCGCCGCGCACCTGCCTCTGGAGCCATTCGGTCACGAGGTCTTTGACCCGCGGGTCTACCGGCCTCTTGATCTGCGCTTTGTAGGCTGCCAGGCCGGGTGGTCCAGGATCGCTCCGCAAGAGGTGAGTGACATCCGGCACCACGTGCGATTCAAACGGGGCCGAAACGATACTCGCCATCCGCTCCAGATTGCCCGGATCGACCTGGATGTCCTTCGAGCCGGTGATGGCGAGAATAGGGACATTGACGCGGCTGAGGTCGCCCGCAGGATCGTAGGCCAAGAATTCCCTCATCCACTTGGCGTTGAGCTTCCCCACCAGCTGAGTCCGATGCCAGTCTTTTTGGGACCGCTTGGCCTTGTCGAGGGCCTTTTGCTGAGACTTGGCGATGTCGATGCGGAGCAGCCTCACCAGTAGGGCGTTCATCCCGGTAAGGCTGGCGGCCACCTGAGCTCCCTGCCATCGGAGCTCGTCCTCGCCCGACCGGGCGCCTCCCGCCAAGAGCACCGCTCCGGCAAGCCCGCCTCCAGCATCAGAATCGGGTCCGGCGCCGGCCTCAGCTCCGGCTGCGGACCCAGCTGCCAGCCGCGTGGCGATGTAGGCGCCCTCGCTGTGACCGAGAGCAAAGATCTTGTCACCGTTGACCCGAGTGTGCTTCTTCAAGTAGGCCAGCGCGGCCGCGGCGTCGGTCACGTTGTCGTGAAAGCCCGTGGACCAGTAGTCGCCCTCGCTCTCACCCACGCCTCGTTTGTCATAGCGCAGGGAGCCGATGCCCCGCTCCGCTAAATGGGCGGCCAACTCGCCCATGACGTTGAGGGGCATCCGCTTGTGACTCTCGTTGCGATCCACTTGCCCTGAGCCGCTGATCATGAGAACGCAGGGGTAACGTTGAGACCCTCCGGGCAGCGTGGACGCTTCAGGCGGCACGGAAGTCCCAGGCAGCGCAAGCGTCCCCGCCAGCCTTAGACCGGCCGACTCGAAGACCACTCCTTGTTCCTCCACCAGCTTCGCCCTCTCAGTCGAACATGTCGAGCAGCCGCTTCCGGCTCTCCTCAGAAAGCCCCAGGCTGTCGAGCTCCCGGCGCAACTGCTCCAGATCGCCAAGGCCATACAGGTAGGCATTGACACGGGTGGCCGCGGTCGAATCCACCAGGTCTGCGATGTCTGGATAGAACCGCTCAAGCTCCTGCTTGAGCGCGCGGGCACCCTGCAAAGCGTACTTCTGGTGGTAGTCCTCGGCCAGATAGAAGGTCGAGGCTGCGACTATCTCGGTCTGCACCGTCTTGCCCAGCCGGGCCTCTTCTCGCGCCTTGATCTCCAGAGCCAGACGCTCCTGCTCGGCAGAGTGGAAGAAGACGGCCGACTTGTACTGGGCACGGATGCCTCTCTGCGTGGCGTCGTGACCAGCGAAGAAGACGCGCAGCAGCTCCTCATAGGTGATCACACCGGGATCGAAGTCGAGCTGCACCGTCTCGGAGTGGTCTCCGAGATCGTAGTACGTGGGATCGCTCTTGGAGCCGCCGGTGTAGCCGACCCGGGTCCGTATCACTCCTTCGAGGCACCCGAACTGGGCCTCAGAGCCCCAGAATCAGCCCAAGGCGAATGAAGCTGTCTCGAAAGAGGCCGGGGCGAGTAGGTCTATGGGAGGAAGCGCCGGCTGCGCCGTGGTCATGGTCGAACCTCCTTGTACCGCAGTGACCTCCGAAGTCGTATCATCACCACAGCCGCCGCCTATGAAGACCAAGGCGGTGACTAAGACCGCCACGGCAACAAACCCGGCGTATGCTGGGGTTCTTTGGGAGGTAGTGTCCTTCATGACCGAGAGGATACCAGCATGTCCGGCCGCCGGCACGCGTATCTTGCTCACGGGGGCCACCGGCTACGTTGGCGGGCGCCTCATCCGTCCGCTCGAATCCACCGGCAGGCCTTTGCGAGTCATGGTGCGCAGGCCGGAGCGCCTGCGTCCGGCGAATCCCCCTGCCTCGTTCGTTTCTCGCGTTGCCACCACTACCGAGGTGGTCTACGGCGACATGTTCGATCCTCCATCGCTCCTTGAGGCGCTCGCAGATGTCGACACCGCCTACTATCTCGTCCACTCACTGGGCACCGCCCCGGACGCGTTTCGTGAGAAAGAGATCACGTCGGCACGCAACTTTGCCAAGGCCATACAGGCCGCCGGCGTTCGTCGAGTCATCTACCTGGGCGGCCTTGGACGTTCGGGAGACGAACTCTCGCCACACCTGGCGAGTCGTCAGGATGTCGGCCGCGTGCTGTGCGAGAGCGGCGCCCTGACCGTCGAGTTTCGCGCATCGGTGATCCTGGGGAGCGGCTCCATCTCATTCGAGATGATCCGCGGCCTGGTCGACCATGTGCCCCTGCTGATCACTCCACGCTGGGTCAGCAATCCCACGCAGCCCATCGCTGTGGAGGATGTGATCGCCTACCTCGTAGCCGCGCTCGACGTGCTCCCAAAGCAACGCTGCGCTGTATACGAGATCGGCGGCGCCGATAGGGTCTCTTACGCCGGGATGATGCAGGCCTACGCCCGTTCGCAGGGCCTGCGCCGCCCGATGATCAGGGTGCCCTTGTTGACTCCGCGGCTCTCCTCGGCTTGGCTGGCACTGGTCACCCCCCTCTATTACCGCGTGGGCCGGCATCTCTTGGAGGGAGTGCGCAACGAGACGGTGGTGTTGGATGACGCCGCGAGCCGGGACTTTCCCGGCATCCACCCCATGAGCACCGAAGCAGCTATAGGCAGAGCGCTGGCCAATGAAGACCGCGAGTATGCCGAGACCCGCTGGAGCGACGCCGGATCCACCACTCCTCCTACCACGGAGCGGCCGGCGGAGCACTCCGGCCGGCGACGCATTGACCGGCGGACGCTGGACGTCATGTGCACGCCCGGTGAGGTCTTCGCCGCCGTCATGTGCATGGGAGGCAAGAGAGGCTGGTACGGCTGGACATGGCTGTGGAATCTGCGGGGGCTCATCGACCAGATGGGCGGCGGCGTCGGATCACGCCGGGGGCGCCGGGACCCCGTGTGCGTGGTTCCCGGCGATACCGTCGACTTTTGGCGCGTTGAGAAGGTCGAGCCGGAACGACTGCTGCGGCTGGCGGCCGAAATGCGGGCGCCCGGAAGGGGTTGGCTGCAGTTCGAGTTGGTCCCTCTGGAAGAGGGACAGACACGCATCGTGCAGACAGCGATGTGGGACCCGATCGGCCTCAAGGGTCTGCTCTACTGGTATTCGCTCTGGCCGCTCCACCAACTGATCTTCCGCTCCATCATCGGCGGCATCGCCCGAGAGGCCGGCTGCAGGCCGGTGGGACCGACGCCGCAGTGACTACTGCCAGCATGTATGGAAACAGTGTGATGAAAGCAGAAGGGGGTGCATGGTGAGTCCGAACGAGAACGAGGTGACAGAGCCAAGGATCGGTGACGATTTCGATGAGCGGGTGCGAAGACTGCGTTGGTGGAACGCCCTGGTCGGACTGGCGCTGGCGGTGCAGGCCATCGTGATCGCGGTTCTGGCCAACGACTTCTCCATACCCGTCGTGGCCACTTACCTTGCCGGTCCTCCCGGCTCGGAACCCTCTGTGACGCAGATAGGAGAGTTCAGGCTGGGCTGGGGTGTCTTCGCCTTCGTGGCACTGTCGGCCCTGGCGTTGCTCCTTATTGCGTCGCCGGGCATCTTCGGCTGGTACAAGCGCAATCTGGCCCGGCAGCGCAACTACGGACGATGGATCGAGTACTCCATCACCTCGTCATTGATGATGATCCTCATCACCATGATCTGCGGGGCCGCCGACCTCGCCGCCATATTGGCCGTCTTCGCCGTGAATGCCTGCATGATCTTGTTCGGACTGCTCATGGAGAAGTATGAGAAGCCCGGCAGGCCCAACTGGCTCTCTTTCTTGTTCGGTTGCCTTGCGGGGATCATCCCGTGGATCGTGGTACTCATCTACATCTGGAGCCCGAATTTCGGCGATCGCGAGGCCCCAGGATTCGTATACGGCATCATCATCTCGCTCTTCGTGTTCTTCAACATCTTCGCCGTGAACATGGTTCTGCAGTATAAGCAGGTGGGCAGGTGGCGCGACTACCTCTTTGGCGAGAAGGTCTACATCTTGCTGAGTCTGACCGCCAAGGCGCTCCTCGCGTGGCAGGTCTTCGGCGCGACCCTCATGGATTAGGCAGCGCCGCCGAACAACCGTATCTTGGCACGGCCCCGTTCGCGCTTCTTCCTGGAGGTTCATTCCGGTTCAATGTGGGAAGAACATCCGGCATCACACAAGAGGAGGGGCAATAGCATGAGAAAGGTCGCACTGATCGTCTCGATAGTGCTTGTCATTCTGTCAGTAGCCACGCTGGCCGGCTGCGGAGGCGATGAGCCGGCGGTGGAATCGACGACGACCGCTGCCGCGCAGGGTCCTGTGGTTCGGGTGGCTTCACTACTCGACTCGGAGGGTACGCTGCTTGGCTCGATGATAATCCAGATGCTCGAGGCCGACGGCATCAGGACAGAAGACAAGACCAAACTCGGCACCCCAGAGGTAGTCCGGGCGGCCCTTCTGGCCGGCGAGATCGATGCCACCGTCGACTACACGGGCTCAGGTCAGTACTACCATGAGGGCGAAGAGGGCGACCCGAAGTGGAAGAACGCCGAGCAGGCCTATGCCGCCATCAAGCAATTGGACCACGACGCCAACGGTATCGCCTGGCTCACTCCGGCTCCGGCCAACAACAGCGAGTTCATAGCCACTACGCGCACCCTCGCCGAAGCCGAATCGGTGACCACCATGAGTGACTTCGCCCGCTACGTCAACGAGGGGGGCGGAGTCAAGCTCATCGCCGCCCAGTCGTGGATCGACAACCCCCTGGGCCTCCAAGGTTTTGAGGAAGCCTACGACTTCGCCCTCACCGACGACCAACTTGTCGCGCTCTCCACAGGCAATACCGCCGAGATGCTGTCCGCGCTCGCCAAGGGCACCGACGGGGTGAACTTCTCTCTGGCCTACGGCACCGACGGCCAGCTCAACGAGCTCGACCTGCTGATACTCACCGACACCATGGACATCCCCCCGGTTTACGAGCCCACGCCGGTCTTCCGAGGAGAGATCATCGAGGCCTACCCCCAAATTGAGACCATCCTCGGACCGGTCTTCTCGAGCCTCGACCAGGCGAAGCTGCAGGAGCTGAACGCCCGCATAGCCTTCGGTGGAGAGGACCCCCGGGCCGTGGCCACCTCCTACCTGGAGGCCAATGGATTCCTCAAGTAGACGGGCCAACGGGATCATCGGGGCCACCGGTGGACTCATCGGGGTCATCGCCCTCGTCACCGGTTCGTTCGTCTCGTTCCGCCCGAACCGCATCGTCGAGGGAGACCCCGCATCGGCGCTCGGGGCGCTCGGCAGTCTCGGCTGGGTCGCACTGGGCTTATGGCTCCTCGCGGCCTTTTCCCTCATCTTGAGGTGGAAAGGCCTGCCCAATAGGCAGTTCATTCGCACGGCCTGGAGTCTCGGCCGGGGGCTGCTCGCCACCTGTGCCCTGGTCTTACTGGTCGTGCAGAGTGGCAGCGCCGCCTCGGAGTTCGCGGGAGCACAGGGCACCGCCGGCCGCACGTCGTTCGGATGGAGCTTCTACCTTTTCGTGTTCGCGCTCTACCTGGTGCTCTACGCTGCCGCGGCCGACACTCCGAGCCGGACGGGACGTCTCGCGATCGGGGCTGCACCTCTGATTGCGGTGGTGCTCATCGCTGCTCTTGGAGGGCTTGGGGAACTAGGAGTGGTGCGTGAGTGGGCGCTCACACGCTCCACCTTCGGGCGGGAACTGACCCGCCACCTCTTCTATGCGCTCGGGGCCACCATCGGGGCGATCGTCATCGGGATCCCCCTGGGCATCCTGTCGGCCCGCCACGAACGGGCCCGGACCATCATCATGGGCCTGCTCAACCTGGGCCAGGTATTGCCGGTACTCGCCTTCATCGGCATCATGATGCCCATCCTCGGCGCCATAAGTGACAGGTCGGCGGCACTGAAGTCTCTGGGGGTCTCAGGGATAGGTTGGGCGCCGGTCATGGTGGTCCTACTCGTCTATGCTCTGTTCCCCGTCGCCCGCAACACCTTCATCGCCATCCGGCAACTCGACCCGGCAGTGCTCGATACGGCGAAGGGGATGGGCATGGGCCGGTGGCGGACGCTGCTGGAGGTGGAATTGCCCCTGGCTTTCCCCGTCGTACTGGCGGGAGTGCGGATAGCCCTCGTCCAGAGTACTGCCGGAGCCATCATCGCCGCGTTCGTCGGCGGAGGCGGCTTGGGCACCATCATGTTCCTGGGGCTGGAGCAGACCAGTATGGATCTGGTGCTGGTAGGCGTAGTGCCCATCGCGGTCATGGCTCTGTTCTTCGACGCCCTCTTGCGTGGGGTCGAACACCTCGTCGGTCGCGGGCGCCCGGTGGACCCGGCGGTGAGTCTGGCATGATAGAGCTCCGAAACGTCACCAAGAGATACGGCACAGTGACGGCGGTGGACGACGTGTCGCTCACCATACCGGATGGCGAGCTCACTATAGTGCTGGGTCCCAGCGGTTGCGGCAAGACCACCGTTCTTCGCACCATCAACCGCATGGTCGAGGTCGACTCGGGAGAGGTGATCGTAGATGGGCGCCCGATCGACGCAGTGCCGCCGGAGGAGTTGCGGCGTCATATCGGATACGCCATCCAGAGCGTAGGGCTCTTCCCTCATATGACCGTGCGCCGGAATATCGCCACGGTGCCCCGGTTGTTGGGCTGGGAGAGAGCCAGAGTGAGCGAGCGTGTGAACGAACTGCTCGACCTCGTGGGACTCGACCCGGCCCTCTACGCCGACAAGCGGCCGGGGGAGCTGTCTGGTGGCGAAGCCCAGCGCGTGGGCGTCGCCCGCGCGCTGGCCGCGGACCCGCCGGTCTTGCTCATGGACGAACCCTTTGGAGCCCTTGATCCCATCAGTCGTGAGCGGCTCCAGCGAGAGTTCGCCGCTCTGCACAAGCGGTTGGGAAAGACCGTCGTCTTCGTCACCCACGACATCGAAGAGGCGGTCCTCTTGGGCGACCGCATCGTGCTCATGAGGGACGGGCGCATCATACAGGTGGGAGCTCCCGAGGAGTTGTGGCGCAGCCCGGAAGGGCGATTCGTGCGCGACTTCTTTGGAGATGAGTTCGGTCTGCGCATCCTCTCCCGGCACCGGGTGACAGACCTGGCCCTCGGCCCACCGCCTCCAGACACGGCGCCTCAGGTACGACCCGAGACCAACCTGCGGGACGTGCTCGCGATCATGGTGACTGAGAGTGTCGATCGCGTGGCTGTGGTATCCGGAGAACGGACCCTCGGAAGTCTCACCTTCTGTGAGGTGGTGACCCAGGTGAGAGCGGCGACATGACCGGCTACGCGCCCGGGCTCCTACGGCACTGGAAGAGCGTCACTGTGTTGGTGCTGGCACTACTCGTCTGGACCTTCTACACACCCGCGGTAAAAGCCTTCCTTGGCCTCTTCTTCTCTAAGTCCGAGCGCCTTGTCTACGACCGTTCTCCACTGTGGAGCTTCCTCCTCGAGCACGTCATGTTGGTGGCGATCGCAGGCGTGGCGGCGGTGATCATCGGTGGACTCGGCGGGCTGCTGGTCATGAGTCCTCTTGGTAGACCCTTCCGCGGTGTCATCCTCCGCCTCGCCAATCTCGGCCAGGCGGTGCCCTCGGTAGCCATCATGGCTATAGCCGTGCCGGCCGTGGGTTATGGTTCCGAGCCTGTGCTCCTCGCCCTCGTCATCTACAGTGTCCTGCCGGTGATGGTCAACGTGGTCGCGGGCATCTCGGCGGTCCCCGGCGCGGTCGTCGAGGCGGGCAAGGGGATGGGCATGACACGCAGAGACCGTCTGCTGCAGATCGAACTGCCGCTCGCCATGCCCGTGATCATGACAGGGGTGCGGACCATGCTTGTCATCCTCATCAGCGCGGCCACATTGGGCGCCGTTGTGGGAGCCGGCGGGCTCGGGGTGCCCATCATGTCGGGGATCGGGGCACTCAACAACTCCGTCGTCATCCACGGGGCGGTGCCGGCGATCCTTCTGGCACTGATCGCTGACCGGGCTTTGTGAGCCTGGGGCAGCGCCCGGATAGCGCAGAGCCGGCTCACACGCCTTCCCGCGGTATCGTATAGCCCCGGGTATTCGCATAGATCCGCGTATCGCCCTCGAACACCGCATAGTCCTCGCGCACGCGGAAGCTATCGACATCGCACGTCATCTCGCTCGCGAGCGACACCCGCCAAGAAGCCGCGCCACCCACCGAGCTCGTCTCTCTGACGCAGCGCACGGTCGCCGAAAGGGGGTCGTCTTCGACGATGGAGTACACGTCGGTGGCGACTTCGCTGTAGATGGCGCCGGACCCCGGCACGATCTGTTCATGCCGCTCGCTGTCGATGATCTCATGCCGGCGGATCTCGGGATCCACACGTATCAACCGTGATCGCTCGTCGTGGCGTTCGGCATCCCTGGGTCCCGACTTCTCCGGTGGCCCCAAGGGCGATGATGGCGCCCCCTGCCTCACAGGGAGCAGCAACACGCTGGGCCCGTCGATCGCGATCTCGAGGCTCGCCGGTCGGGGGGAGGGCCACGCATGCGGCCAGTACGTTGGTGAAAGGGCCAATCTGATGCGATGGCCACCTTCGAAGCGGTGGCCACATACCCGGCACTCCACCTGCACTTCGTACTCCCGGCCGGGCTCCAAAGGCCGGGCGCGCCCGTGTCCCTCCCGATGGGTGAGATTGAGCATGCCCCAGCTCACCAGCAACGACGAGCCGTCAGGGGCCACATCCTCGAGTCTGGCGGCAACAAGAGCCCGTGGCCGGTCTGACGACAGGCGCAGCCGGACTTTCGGGTGACCAAGGACCTCCAGGGGGTCGTCGAGGGGTCCCGTGGTGAAGCACAACGACAGCCGGTCATCGGGGTCTTGGTCGGCGGGCATCTCGTCGGCGAACCCGTTGGCGCACCAGACACCGGCCGTCTCTCCACACTCCTGCATCCCACGGATGCGCACTCGAGCAGGTGATCCCTGCGTCCCGGCGGCGGCCACAGGCGCCTGCGCGCCGCCCTCCAGAGAGAGGTCTCCGCCTCCCTGCAGACGCAGATGCACCGGCGTCGCTTCCGACGGCGGCCATGTATTCTCGGAGATCCACCGCCCAGGCCGACTGTCGTAGAACCTCGCCGGGGGCACGTAGTCCTGCATCCATACCCGTAGGAGAGGTTCATCCATGACACCCGTATCGACTCCCTTGAGCCACGTGTCCCACCACCGCACGGCCTCCCGCAGAAACCCTATGGCGGGACCAGGTACGCCTTCATGGGGCATCATGTGACCCCACGGACCGATGAGACCGAGGCGCGGCACCTCCAGGTGCTCAATAAGGCGGGGTACCGAGTTGGTATAGGCGTCGGCCCATCCTCCGACCACCATCACCGGGCACTCGATGGAGCTGTAGTCTTCGGCCACCGAACCATGTTTCCAGAAGTCATCCCGTAGCTGATGTGAGATCCAGTCGCGCGCGAGTTCGGGGGCGTTCTGGAGCCGCTCGAGCCACTTCTCGCGCCACTCAGCGCCGGCGTGCCGCGGATCGGGAGGCTGGAGCGCATAGGTGAGCATGGAGGCCGACCACTTGAGCATATCGGAGCCAAGGAGACAGCCGCCCATATAGTGACAGTCGTCCAGGTACCGGTCGTCGGTCGAGGCGATGGTGATGACGGCCTTGAGCTGACGAGGCCGGCGGGCGGCGATCTGAAGGCCGTTGAAGCCTCCCCACGAGTAGCCGATCATCCCAGCGGCGCCCGTGCACCACGGCTGTCGCTCCAGCCAGGCCAGCACCTCCAACGCGTCCTCCTGCTCCTGCGGCAGGTATTCACCCCGCAAGAGCCCGTCGGAGTCGCCTGTCCCCCGCAGATCCACCCGCACGGCTGCGTAGCCGTGCTCCGCGAAATACGGGTGGCGGCCCAGATCGGCGAGAGCCGTGCCGTCCGACTTCCGGTAGGGGAGATACTCCAAGACCGCGGGCACGGGCTCCTGGAGAGCGTCTTCAGGCATCCAGATGCGGGCGGCAAGCCGCGTACCGTCTGAGAGCGGTATCCATGTGTTCTCTATCTCGCGTACGCCGCGAGTGGGCGCAGAGGGCTCGGCCATGCCTTAGGCTATTCCCTCCCTGCCTGTTCACTACACCGCTTCTTCAGCTTGGCCGCACTCACCGGCGTACGCACGCGACATCAACGAATAGAAAGCGGCGGATCGTGGTATCTGCCACAGGACGGAATCGGGGCCGGCAGTGTGCCGGGCACCGCGTAGGACGAAGCGAAAGGAAGAGATATGTCGGCACAAGAGGGTGCTAAGAACCTGCGCGTGGCGAACGCGGACTTCGACGGGCGCATGCGGAAGCTGCGCTGGTGGAACATCATAGTGGGCCTGGTATTGGCAGTAGAGGCAGTGGTGCTCGCCGTGCTGTCCAACGACTTCAAGCTGCCTGTCACGGCCACCTACATGCAGGGCCCTCCCGGGACTGAGGCCGAACTGACGAGGATAGGGTCGTTCCCGCTCGCTTGGGGCGTGTTTGCCTTCATGGCGTTGTCGGCCCTCGCGCTCCTGCTCATCGCCTCGCCCGGCATGTTCGGTTGGTATAAGCGCAGCATGGCCCAGGAGCGCAACTACTGGCGTTGGGTCGAGTACTCCATAACCTCATCGCTGATGATCGTGCTTATCGCCATGGTCTGCGGCATCACCGACATCGCAGCCATGCTTGCCATCTTCGGCGTGAACGCCGGCATGATCTTCTTCGGGTGGCTCATGGAGAAGTATGAGAAGCCGGGCAAGCCCAGTTGGCTTTCCTACTGGTTTGGATCTTTCACCGGGATCATCCCCTGGATCGCCATCCTCATCTACCTGGTCAACCCGGGCATCGACGGAGCGAAGGCTCCCGGCTTCGTATATGGCATCGTGGCTTCGTACTTCGTGTTCTTCATGAGCTTCGCGGTGAACATGGTGTTGCAGTACGCGCAGGTAGGCAAATGGCGCGACTATCTCTTCGGGGAGAAGGTCTACATCATCTTGAGCCTGACATCCAAGTCGCTGCTCACCTGGCTGGTGTTCGCCAACACGCTGATCCCCGCGTAAGTTCGCAATCTCCGACCCCCGGCGACGGATGAACCGTCGCCGGAGCGGTCCGGATCTACTCCAGCAGAACCGGTATCCGCACCTCGTTGACGATCGACCCGTCTTCGGCCGATTCTTCATATGCGACGATAGTGCCCGCGCCGGCCGCATCGAGCTCATAGGGAATGGTCACGTCGAAGTCACCCCGCTGCCCATTGCCCGAAGTGGCGGTCACCACCTCAAAGGCGATCTCCTCGCCGTTCTGGTCGAGGATCTTGATAAGAGAGGTCGCTTCGTAAGTGTTCGACGTGCCTGCCACGCGCACCGGGCTCGTCACGGCCTCACCCGGGAGCGGAGACTCCACCAGGATGGCGGGCGACAGGCTTTCGAAGTCGGTCCGAGTCATAGGATGAGAGATGATGAGTCCCTCGGAGCCGAACTCGGTGACGGCCTCGCCGGCCACCTCGAGCTCCACACCCGTCACGTCTGGAAACTGGGTGAGTGTGAAGACCAACTCGGCCAGCCGCGTCGCCGTCGACAGGCTTCCGCCACCTCCCGCAAACTCGCCCGAAAGATCGACCGTGGCGACGCCGCTGTCGATCCCGAGATCCAGGAGACTCGTTCCTGCCGGGATGCTGCTGGCCACACCACGCGCCACCTCATCCGCCGTCGGACCGGCCACCAACGCGGTCACGGCCGCCGCGGCCACGCCGTCAACATCATCCTCTGCACCGGGGAGCGTGCGCAGCATCGCGCAGACCTTCTCTTCGCACGAGAAGTACACGCGCACCTTCACGCCGTCCCCCACGGCCGTAGTGCTGGTACTTGCCGTGGTACCGGAGCTTGCCGTGGCTCCAGGACCGGCCGTCGTCGTTGTGCCGTCGTCCTCCTGCACCCCGCATCCGGCCAGCGCAAGGAAGCCGGCAAGTATCACCAATGCAGCCGGACACCAGGTAAAGAGACGCATCGCATCCTCCCACTGAACTTGGACGTGACTCGTGCGTGACGCCTCGTATCTCCCAGTGTAGCCTCAAATAGCGTATGTTTGCGCGACACGTGGCGTGTGGTCTCGGACTGGATCTTGTCTGTTTGGGGAAGCACGTCTTTTACCTTGTCCGACCCGAAGGAGTCCGCGGCCTTGAGATCCAGGCGCCTGAAGCCTCTACAGATCGCCCGATACGTGGTGCAGACAGTCTTCGTCGTCTACGTACTGGTCCTGGTCATTGGAGAACCGTCGGGCCGGACGAGTAACCTGCACACCATTTGCCCGTTCGGCGGACTCGCGAACATCTACACCTATCTGTCTGGAGACGGCTACGTTGAGAAGCTCCATCCGGCTGTCTTCGTCATGCTTCTCGGACTGGTGATCGGACTAGTGCTCACCGGTAAGTCGTTCTGCGGTTGGATCTGCCCCCTCGGCTCGGTGCAAGAGGCACTGAATGCGATAGGCCGGCGGATATGGCCCGGTCTCTACAACCGGATCCCGCGCCGGCTGGAGCAGGCGCTTCTCTATCTGAAGTGGGCAGTGCTCGCCTGGGTGCTGGTGCAGACCGCCCGCAGCGCGCGGCTCGTCTTCCAAGACTGGGATCCTTACTACAACCTGTTTCGTATCTGGACCGATGAGGTGGCTATGAGCGGCTACGCGGTGACCGCGGTCACCCTCCTCCTGTCGCTCTTCATCCCCCGGCCCTTCTGCCGCTATGCATGCCCTCTGGGTGCTTTCAACGGCCTCTTCAACTCCTTTTCGTTCGTCAGCATCAAGCGCGATGGCGATACCTGTGCGGAGTGCGGCCGTTGCACCAAGGTCTGCCCGGTGAACATCGACATCTGCGCTACCAACACGATCCGCAGCATCGAATGCACGCGCTGCCTGAAGTGCGTAGACGCGTGCCCGGTGAACAGCAGGACCGGCAACACGCTCAAGCTCCACACCTGGTTCGGCGGGCCCGCGAGGACCCGTGGCGGCGCAACGTCGGCGGCCATGCGGCGCCGGTCGGTGCCCACCTGGGTCGTCGGCACCCTGGCCGTGGCGACCTTTGTTGTGCCGATCATCGTGGCCAGCGCAACGGGCGATTTTCAGACGACAGGGGGTCGGGGCGGTGGCGGAGGCGGTGGCGGCGGAGGCCGAGAGGAGATCGTACCCGGCGCCGGCAACGAGGGCGCCGGGCAGGAGGGTCAAGGCCTCGGCGAGGGGGGCAGCCAGCTGATCAGGGGAAGTACGACACTCCTTGACGTTCAGGCCATGGGCGCCGACATATCCGCGTTCCTGAGGGAGTTCGGCATCCCCGAAGGCACTCCCTTGAGCACCAGGCTCTCCGAGCTCACCGAACAGTGTGGCTTCGGCATGAGTGAGGTGCGCACCTACCTCGCAGCCGAGATCCCGTAGGGTAGGGCGCCTCCGGCTCTATCATCGGCTGAGCATTTATTGAGTTATGCTCAATATGTGTTATAGTCTGTACATCATCCGCGAATCGCCGCCGGTTCTCGAAGCGGCCGGGTGAAGGCTCCAGACAGGAGGGCCATGATATGACTGAAGACCACGAACACCACCGGGGAGGATCCCCCACCGACCTCGCCGAAGCCCTCACTCGGGCTTCCTGGCGTCTTCGCAAGAACGAACGCAAGGCCCTCGCTCCCTATGGGCTCACTTTCGCCGGCGCCAGGGCGCTCCGCGCCGTCGTCAAGGCAGGCTCGATGCGCATCGGCGACCTGGCCACCCTGCTGGAGATCGTTCCCCGCTCGGCCACGACGCGGGTGGACAGCCTCGAGGAGGCGGGTCTGGTGACACGTTCGGCCGATCCCGACGACCGCCGTTCTGTTCTCGTCGAGCCCACTTCGCAGGGGCGGGAGCTCGTCGAAACGCTCGCCGCCGAGCGCAGAGCGAGCGCAGAGAAGCTCTTCTCGCCCCTCTCGTCCGACGAGCGGGCCGAACTGTTCCGTCTGCTCGCCTCGCTCACGAAGGAGGCCTGACATGGGACCCACTAATGGACCTATGGTTCGCTCCATGCGACGCACCGAGGATGTGCGCGGACTAAAGGTTACTCCCGGTACGGCGAGGCGGATCATCCGTTTCGCCGCGCCTCACAAGCGCATGCTCCTCGTCTTCTTCGGCCTGGTGATCCTCACCGCGACCATCGGCGCCGCCAACCCGCTCATCTACAAGGAGATCATCAACCAGGGCATCATGGGGCAACGTGCCGCCCTGGTGATCACACTCGCCTTCGTGATTGCCGGTCTCGCCATCCTTGACGCGGCTCTCTCGCTGGCAGAACGCTACGTGTCGGCTACCGTGGGCGAAGGACTGGTCTTCAGCCTGCGCACACAGGTCTTCTCGCACGTGCAGCGTCAACCCATAGCATTCTTCACCCGGGCGCAGACCGGCGCCCTGGTCAGCCGTCTCAACAACGACGTCCTAGGTGCTCAACAGGCCTTCACCGACGTGCTCTCGACCATGGTGGGCAATCTGATCAGCGTCACTCTGGTACTCGCCGCCATGTTCGTGCTTTCGTGGAAACTCACGCTCATCGCGTTGATACTCCTCCCGCTGTTCGCCCTGCCCGCCCGCTGGCTCGGCCGCAGGCTCCAGACCATCATGCGCGAGAGATACGACCTCACCGCCGACATGAACACCATCATGGTCGAACGGTTCAACGTCTCCGGGGCGCTCCTCGTCAAGCTCTTCGGACGTCCGGCCGACGAAGAAGCCGTCTTTCACGGCAAGGCCGGGCGGGTGCGTGACATCGGGGTGACCCAGGCCCTCTACGGCCGCATCTTCTTCATCTCGCTGGTCCTTACGGCGTCGTTGGCCACTGCCCTCGTGTACGGATGGGGTGGAGTGCTCACCGTCAGGGGAGCGCTCGACGTGGGAACGCTCGTCGCGCTGGCGGCCTATCTGGGCCGGCTGTACGGTCCGCTCACCGCGCTTTCCAACATCCATGTGGACATCATGACTACGCTGGTGTCGTTCGAGCGGGTGTTCGAGGTGCTGGACCTCAAGCCCGTGGTGGCGGAGAAGCCGCAGGCCGTAGCCATCCCGCGCGGAGCCGCCTCCATCGAGTTCGAGCACGTCGGATTCAGCTACCCCTCCGCCGAAGAGGTATCCCTGGCCTCGCTCGAGGCGGTCGCCCTTCCTTCGGCCGGCAAGAAGAAGGAGGTGCTGTTCGACGTCTCGTTCGAAGCGCAGCCCGGGCAGTTGGTAGCTTTGGTGGGCCCGTCCGGGGCCGGCAAGACAACCATCAGCCACCTGGTCCCCCGCCTGTACGACACCACCGAAGGAGTGGTCAAGATATCCGGCGTCGACGTGCGCGACGCGACCTTCGAGTCGCTTCATCAGGTGGTCGGCGTCGTTACGCAGGACGCCCACCTCTTCCACGACACCATCCGCAACAACCTGCTCTATGCAAGACCGGACGCCTCCGAAGACGACCTGCGCTCGGCCTTGGCCGCAGCACAGATACTCTCCTTCATAGACACGCTCCCAGACGGCCTCGACACCCTCGTGGGAGATCGCGGATACCGTCTCTCAGGAGGCGAGAAACAGCGCGTGGCCATAGCCCGCCTGTTGCTCAAGGCGCCGGACGTCATCGTGCTCGATGAGGCCACCGCTCATCTCGACTCCGAATCCGAAGCCGCCCTGCAGAAGGCGCTCGACACGGCCCTGGCAGGTCGGACCTCAGTCGTCATCGCTCACCGTCTCTCGACAGTCAGGGACGCAGACCAGATACTCGTGATAGACAAGGGCCGCGTCGTGGAGCGCGGCCGGCACGAAGAGCTGATGGCCGCCGGAGGTCTCTACAAAGAGCTCTACGAGACACAGTTCCAGCCCCGTCATGCTCGAGTGCCCGAGGTAGACCTAAAGGAAGAGGACCTGCTGCCCGCATTCTGCTAGGAGACCACGCGGCCGCGCGCGGCGTCGAAGAGTGCGGCGCGCTCCGCCGCGGACTGCCGAGCGCGCCGGTTGGTCGCGGCTCGGGCCGCCGACTATACTGCAGTGCGAACCCCGAATCGCGCACAAGGTGGACACATGAAGGTGAAAGAGATCCCGACCGACGAGTCGGTAGGCCTGACGCTCGCGTACGATCTGACCGGCATCACGCCGGGCAAAGAGAAGGGGGCGGTGCTCCGGCGGGGGCATGTGATCACACCGGCCGATCTCGAGACTCTGCGCACGATCGGGAAGTCGCATATCAAGGTCATCGAGCTCGCCTCCGACGAGGTGCACGAGGACGAGGCTGCCGAGCTACTGGCCAACATGCTCGCGGGAGAGGGCGTCTCGGTCAGGATGCCGGGTGAGGCGTGGGCCGACGTCGTGTCCTCGGTCACGGGCCTGCTGAAGGTCGACGCCGATCGTCTGGCGAGCCTGAACATGCTCGACGACGTGCTCATCGCGACCCGCCACACCAACTATCCTGTGGTCGCGGGCGAGACTGTAGCCAAGGCCAAGGTGCGAGGACTCTCTGTGAAACAGGCGGTCCTCGACGAAGCCAGGACCATCGCCGAGGAATCCCGCAAGATTCTGGAGGTACTGCCGTACCGCATCCTTCGAGCCGCCGCGGTGATCACCGGCCGGGAGGTCTACGAGGGACGCAGAAAAGACGCGTTCGAACCTTTGCTGCGCCGCCGGCTCGCGGAGTACGGCAGCGAACTGACTAAGGTGGAGATCGTGCCCGACGAGATACCCGAGATGTCACGAGCCATCCAGGCTGCCCTTGACTCGGGTGTCGACATGGTCCTGGTCACGGGTGGCGGCTCTCCCGACGATTCAACAAGCGTGAGTATCATCGGCTGCGCGGACGATGTGATCTTCCAAGGAGTCCCGGTGTCGCCGGGAGCCATGAGCATCCTTGCCTACGCCGGAGACGTGCCCATCCTTGGCGTCCCCGCAGGACTGCTGGCGCGTCCGCGAGGCTTCGTAGACCTCTTGCTGCCCAGGCTGCTTGCAGGAGAGAAGCCAACCAAGAGCGAGGTCATGCACCTCGGCCACGGCGCCCTGTGCCTACTCTGCAAGACGTGTGTGTTTCCCGCCTGCCCCTTCGGGAAATGAGCTCCTGCCTGAGCGCCCGCGAGCGGCCTACGAGATCTCGAACTCGGTCACGACCTCGGTCTTGATGCGACGCACCAGCTCCTGCAGCCTGGGGAAGACGTTCTCCCTGATGTTCCCCGCCACGAGCACGTACATGATGTCGTCGCCCACGGCGAGCCTGCCTTCATTGACCCAGGCCCGCACCGCGACAACACCCGGCTGGGAGCCAACGTCGGCAAGCACCTCCTCGAGGCGCTCTGGGTCATAGGAGAGATCCATACCGTTTACGGCCGCGCCATCGCGCGCGGTTCCGCGCACCACGCCGTTGTGAACCAAGTACATGCCGATCTTGGCCGCGTCCGGACCGCTCTTGATCTCGGTCAGCCATGTTTGAATCAAGAGATCGGGGCTGTCCACGGTGGCCTCCTTCCATTTGTTCGGGGCCTCGTGACCCCCTTTTGAGAGCAGCATAGCCGCTCCACCGCGTCGGCGCCATCCTCAGACCACCACCGAACCTCCTACGCGGTCAGAACCCCAGCAAGATCCACAAGCATCTCGGCGGTCGCTCCCCAGATGCGGTGCTTGGGATACGAGAAGACGTAGTAGGTGCGACATGACCCCTCCAGGTACTTGCTCTCCCACCGATGGTTGGCGGGGTCAAGGACGAAGCTGAGAGGCACCTCGAAGACTTCGGCGACCTCGTGGGAGTCGGGTAGGAGGTCCACCGGGGGCTCGATCCAACCCACGAACGGGTACACGAAGAAGCCCGAAACGGTCTCGTGAGGCTGCAGGCATCCCAACAGTTCGACTCTCTCGGGAGGCAACCGGATCTCCTCCCAGGCCTCGCGCAGCGCAGCCGCAGCAGGATCCGGGTCGCTCTCTTCGATCCGCCCACCGGGAAAGCTCACCTGCGCGGCGTGGTTCCTGAGAGAAGCGGTGCGCTCGGTGAGGATGATACGGGGGTCGTCGGGATAATCCAGCAATGCGATGAGCACGGCCGCCGGGACCCCCGATACCGAGGACGGCGGGGCTATGCTCTTCAGCCGGGCACGTATGGCTTCGCGGCCAAGCGCGGCCTCGCCGGTCCACGCGCCGGTCGTTTCCCTGCGCTGGTTCCCGGCATGTTGCGCGCCGGCCGGTAGATCCTCGTTCATGTCGACCCATGATACGCGGGGTCAAGCTGGTGGTGGAGGGATCACGCCACGCCGCGGTCGCATCCGCCGGCTGAGCGGCGCATCACGTCGTTTTCCTCGCGGCTACAGGCCGTGCTATGGTTCTGGAGTGGCGAGATCAGAACCGGCAAACGGAGGTGGCACATGAAGCGGCCCATCGGCGTGTGGATCATCGGCGTCCTCGCCGTGATAGGAGCGATCGTCGAGCTTCTCGCCGGTCTGAGCGCCCTTGGAGTGCCTGGCCTGAACGTCAGCGGGGCGCTGGGGATCGGTGACGATGTGGGCGGAGCGAGAGCCATCACCGCGGGGGTCATCATGGTGGTCATCGCCGCCCTCTTCCTGTTCTTCGCCCTTTCGTTCCTGGGGCGCAGGCGCTGGGCATGGAAAGCCCTCATGGCCATCTCGGTCATCGCAATAGTCGGGGTGATCCTGCAATTCGTGTTCGACCGGTTCTACTGGTCGTCGATCGCCGGCATCCTGCTGCCGCTGATCATCATCGTGTATCTCACCCGACCTGAGGTGAAGAAGGCCTTCGTACTGTAGCGCGCAGCCAAGGCTTCGCTCTTGCGCAGCTTCCCGGCCCCTACCAGCCGGTCACGACCTCCACCAACCGGGGCTCACCGGAGCCCACGGCACGTTTGAGCGCCGGCGCGATCTCGCCGGGCGCTGTGACGCGCTCGCCCTTCACGCCGAGGGACTTGGCCAGCAGGCTGAAGTCCATCACCGGCTGGTCGAGCTCCATGCCCTCATGTTTCTCGGTGAGCGGGTAGTCGCCCAGTACGAGCTTGCGGACGATCTTGACCTGGCCGTACGTGGCGTTATTGGTGACGACGTAGGTCACGGGGATCTTGTACCGCGCGGCCGTCCACAGGCTCTGCATGGACCAAGCAGCGCTACCGTCCCCGACCACGGCGATGACCTCTTTTTCGGGCATGCCGAGCTTGACACCCAGGGCGCCGGGGAGACCCCACCCGATGCTGCCACCCTTGCGCGAGCGGAAGTAGCTCTTGGGCCGGGAGGGCGCCACCATCTGCCGCAGTGTCGCCGACGACGACCAGCAGTCGTCCACGATCACGGTATCGGGCGTGATCACGGCCGCGACCTCGCTCATCAATCGCGACACCGAGATGGGAGTCGCGTCGTGTTGCTTCGCCCACTGGGCCCGCAGAGCCGCGACCTCGGCCGCCTTCTCGTCGGCTATGCTGGTGATCCTTCGACTGACCCTGTCACGGGCCTCCGCAGACTTGGCAGCCAGCGCCGCCTCCAACGCGGTCGCCAGCTCGGCCACCACCGTCTTGATGTCGCCCTGGATGCCGCAGGCGGTCGGGAAGTTCTTGCCGATCTCCCACGGATCGTCGTCTATGTGCACTATGGCAGCATGCGCCAACGAGGGCGCCTCGGGGTCGAAGAAAGCCGTCGCGAAGAGCGAGCAACCGATGCCGACGAGCACGTCGGTCTCTTTGATCAAGGCCTCGGCGGACCGCGACACCGGCTCGAGATCTCCCAGATACTGGGGATGGTCGGCCGGGAAGTTCACATCGGACATCCAGTTCTGGTAGACGCGGGCGCCGATGACCTCGGCGAGACGCACCACTTCTTCGACTGCATCCGACCGCGCCACCCCACTCTCCACGATGATCAACGGCCGTTCCGCTCCGGCCAATATCTCCACAGCCCGAGCGACGGCGGCCGTGTCGGGCCGCATGCGGGGATAGACGACTGTGTTGGGCGCGTACTCGAAGTCGAGCGTCTGCGTCAGCACGTCCTGGGGGAGCGACACCAGCACCGGTCCTGTGGGCGGCTGCATGGCCATCTTGAAAGCGCGCTGCATGACGACGGGGATGTCCGCGGCGTGGACAAGCTCCGTGCACCACTTGGTGTGGGGTTTGGCTATTCCCAGGATGTCACCGCTCAGGTGCGGGTCATACTGCAGGAGCCGGGTGTCGTTCTGTCCGGCCGTGATGACCAGCGGGACTCCCCCCAGCTCGGCGTTGTAGAGCATGGGAGTGGCGGCGGCTAGTCCGGAAGCCGTGTGCAGGTTGAGAAAACCCGGCTTGCCGGTCGCGCGGGCGTAACCCTCGGCCATACCGGCACAGACTATCTCTTGGAGCCCGAGTATGTACTGAATGTCCGGCGCTCCCTCAAGGGCGTCCATGAACTGGATCTCGGTGGCTCCGGGGATGCCAAAGACGTACTCTACTCCCTCGCGCTGCAGGATCTCCGCCAGCGCTTGCTTTCCCGTGATCGTCGTCATCCCGACCTCACCTTCTTGGCGTCAAAGCCATACCCCGCCAGTATCTTGGCGACCTGGGCGGGCTTCACCTCAGCATAGACGTCCTCGCCTACCGTCATCACCGGCGCCAGTGCACAGGCGCCCACGCAACGCGCCACATCGATAGAGAACAGACCGTCGGGTGTCGTCTCTCCCACCTCGATACCGAGCAGTTCTTTCAGCTTGTCGAGCACCTGGCCGGCTCCCTTCACGAAGCAAGCCGTGCCCATGCACAACGAGATCTGGTGCTGCCCGCGTGGCGTGAAGGTGAAGAAGTGATAGAAGCTCGCCACCCCGGTGACCTTTGCCGTGGGTATCTGCATCAGCACCGAGACTGCGTCCATGTGCTCCTTGCCCAGATATCCATAGTGTTGCTGGACCCTGTGCAACACCGGTATCAGGTAGCTGTCGGGGTACTTGGTGTCCAAGCACTCCTCGATGTAGCTCACCACAGATTCTGGCAACACTGCACGAGCCTTGTCCTGCTCTTGCGCAAGCAGTTCTGTGTTCATTTCACACCTCGCGGATACTTCGGCTCGTACTGAGTGTGTAGCAGCTCGTGGCAGAGGTGACTGTTTGGGGCTCCCAAGAAATCCTCGTAGAGCCGTTCGATGGCGGGGTTCTCATGAGACTTCCGCAACGACTTGGCTCCGTCGATGGCATAGAGCGCCTGAGCGCGCAGGCGGGCCAGCTTCGGATCGAGCACGTGCATCCCCGGAGGAGGATAGGGCTGTCCGCCGCCGGCTACGCAGCCGCCGGGGCACGCCATGATCTCGATGATGTGGTACTGCTTCTCGCCGCTCAGCACCCTATCGAGCAGGATCTTCGCATTCTGTAGCCCGTTGGCTACGCCCACATTGATCACGGTGCCCCCCAGGTCCACCGAGGTCTCCTTGACTCCTTCGACCCCCCGCACCTGGTCGAAGACAAGATCCTCCAGCTCCTGTCCGGTGACGCGTTCGTATGCCGTACGGAGCGCCGCCTCCATGACCCCTCCGGTCGCCCCGAAGATGTCTGCCGCACCGGATGAGACTCCCAAAGGGGTGTCGAACATGCCGTCTTCGAGATTGTGGAAATCGACCCCGAAGCACTTGAGCAGCCAGACGGCCTCCCGTGTGGTCATGACGGCGTCGGTGTAGGGGACGCCCCACGGAGTCAGGTGCTCGGCCCTGTCGGCTTCGTACTTCTTGGCGGTGCAGGGCATGATGGCAACCACGAAGATCTTCTGCGGGTCGATGCCCGCCTGCTCCGCGTAGTACGTCTTCAACAGAGTGGACAGCATGCTCATGGGTGACTTGCAGGTGGACGTGTGCGGGATCAGTTCTGGATAGAAACGCTCCATGAAGTTGATCCAACCCGGCGAGCACGAGGTGATCAGGGGGAGCTTCTCGTTCTTCCGCAGCCGTTCGACGAACTCGGTCGACTCCTCGACCACGGTGAGATCGGCGCCGAAGTTGGTATCGAACACCTTGGCGAAGCCGACCCTGCGAAGAGCAGTGACCAGCTTGCCGGCCACGGGAGTCCCCGGGCGGAAGCCAAAACCTTCACCGATGGTGGCCCGGATCGCCGGAGCCGTCTGGACCACTACATGCAGATCCGGGTTGGCCAGCGCCCTCAACACCGGCCCTGTGGACGCCGTCTCGACGAAGGCGGCAGTGGGGCAGACGTTGGAGCATTGGCCACAGTGGATGCAGACCGAATCGATCATGTCGGCTTCGTGGGCCGGGGTGATGACGGTCTGGAAGCCGCGCTTCTGTGCCGAGAGGTTGTTCACCCCCTGCACCTCCGCGCACACACGCACGCAGCGGCCGCAGAGGATGCACTTCTCGGCGTTACGCCGCACCGGTCCGCTGATATCGACCGGCGACTGCTTGCGCTCACCCTCGAACAGCCTCACCCAGACTCCCAGATCGTACGCCAGCCGCTGTAGCTCACACGTGCCGTTGCGCATGCACGTCTGGCAGTCCTGCGGGTGGTTGTCGAGGATGAGTTCCACCACGTCGCGCCGCAGCCGGCGGAGCAGAACGGAGGAGGTAGTGACCCGCATACCCTCTGTGACCGGGAAAGAGCACGACGGCACAGGATTGCGCTGCCCTTCCACCTCTACCAGGCACACGCGGCAGGCTCCCAGCGTGCTGAGATCGGGATGGTAACAGAGGCTTGGGATCTTGATGTTCACGGACGCCGCGGTCTCGAGAATGGTGGTTTTCTCGGGCACAGTGACCTGAATGCCGTCGATCCAGAGTGTTACTGACTTCTCCGACGCCATGGCCACCTACTCTCTGTTCACTGCGTCGAACTTGCAGACTTCGTAGCACTGCCCACAGCGGGTGCACCGGGAAGAATCGATGACGTGCACCTCTTTCTTGGCCCCGGTGATACAGGCCACCGGGCAACTGCGCCGGCACAGCCCGCATCCGGTGCACTTCTCGGGCACGATGCTGTAGGTCAGCAAGGCTTTGCAGACCTTAGCCGGACAGCGCTTGTCGCGGATGTGAGCTTCGTACTCATCGCGGAAATGCGTGATGGTGCTGATGACCGGATTTGGAGCTGACTGACCCAGCCCGCACAGAGACGCCCGCTTGACGGTGTCGCCCAGCCGCAGGAGTTTCTCGATGTCGCCCTCCACGCCCTCGCCCGACACGATGCGGTCGAGGATCTCGAGCATGCGCTTGGTGCCTTCCCGGCACGGGACGCACTTGCCGCATGACTCATCCTGGGTGAAGTCCAGGAAGAAACGGGCCACATCGACCATGCACGAGTCCTCGTCTATGACGATCATGCCGCCGCTCCCCATCATGGAGCCGGCGGCCGTCAGTGAGTCATAGTCGACGGGCGTGTCAAGGAACGACTCCGGCAGACACCCACCGGCCGGACCTCCCGTCTGCACCGCCTTGAACTTCTTCCCCCCGGGGATCCCGCCGCCGACGCCGTACACCACCTCCCGGAGCGTAGTGCCCATAGGTACCTCCACGAGGCCCGTGTTGACCACCTTGCCCGCCAGTGCGAAGACTTTGGTCCCCTTGCTCTTATCGGTGCCGATGGACGCGAACCACTCGGGTCCGTCCAGGATCACCACCGGGATGTTGGCGAAAGTCTCGACGTTGTTGATGACGGTCGGCTTGCCCCACAGCCCGCTCACCGCCGGATAGGGCGGACGCGGTTGCGGCACCCCTCTCGACCCCATGATGGAGGAGATCAACGCCGTCTCCTCACCGCAGACAAAGGCCCCGGCGCCCAACCGGATCTCGATGTCGAAGTCCCAGTCAATCCCGAATATGCCCTTGCCAAGGAACCCCGCCTCGCGAGCCGCTGCGATGGCGAGCTCGAGGCGCTTGATGGCCAGGGGGTACTCAGCCCGGATGTAGATGAAACCCTGCGTCGCGCCGATGGCATACCCTCCGATGATCATCCCTTCGATCACCGTGTGCGGGTCGCCCTCGATGGTGCTGCGGTCCATGAACGCCCCGGGATCGCCCTCGTCGGCGTTGCAGACGATGTACTTCTCGTCGCTGCTCTGGACGGCGGCATAGTTCCACTTGACCCCGGTGGGGAAGCCACCGCCGCCGCGGCCTCGCAGCCCCGACTTGGTGACCGCGTCGATGACCTCCTGCGGCGTCATCTCGGTGAGCACCCTCACCGCAGCCTCGTAACCGCGGACCACAAGGTACTCGTCGAGGCTCTCCGGATCGATACCCGCACAGTTGCGCAACGTGACTCGATACTGCTTGCCGAAGAAATCGGTGTCCCCAAACACCGGGCGGAAACGATTGGCCAGCCGGGCAGACTGCCAATAGTCCTCACCTAGGCAGTCCTCACAGGGCGCCACCTCGCTCAGCGGCATGGAGTACTTCTTGACCGGGACCCCCTTGAGGACGTGGGATTCGAAGATCTCGGTCGCTTTGTCCGGGGTCACCGACATGTATTTGACTGTGGCTGCTCCCTTCGATCGGACGATCACCAGGGGCTCCATATCGCATCGCCCGGTGCAGCCCACCCGGCTGAGGACGACGTCGGCCGTCCCATGCTGCTTGATGAGTGCGTCAAGCCGCTCGTAGACGGCGGGAGCCCCGGCCGCGTTCTCGCACGTAGCGGATCCCACTGTGATACCGATACGCTTGCGGAGCTTCTCAGCCAAGAGACGTTCCTCGGCTTGTCTGCGACGCTCAAGCAATCGCTCTAAAGATGCGTTCATCATCGTTCCCCTGCATCTGATGGTGCTCGCCATGTCCGGCGATACCGAGATACTGTACCAGCCCTTGAGAGTCGCGGCGCAGCGACTCACCCCGCATGGAGCAGTACCATTGTCTAAGCATATCCCCCACCACGGAGGAGGCTGAGTTGAACAAGCTGTGTGACAAGACCGCGGTGGTCACCGGCGCCGCATCCGGCATCGGGCTGGCGGCCGCTATGTTGTTCGCCCGAGAAGGCGCCCGGGTGGTAGCGGTCGATCGTGACGCCGCCGCTTTGCAGGGGGCCGCCGCGTCACTCGCTGCAGAGCTGTCGGCGTCGGGCACAGCCCTGGGGGCTGACCTTGCCAAAACGCCGGCCGGCCGGGTCGTCCCTCACGCCGCGGACGTCACCGACGAGGCCCAGATGGCCGCCGCCATGGCGCGGGCCGCGGACGAGTTCGGTGGCATCGACATCGTCGTTCCCAACGCGGGCATCTTCGGGCAGAGCGCACCCATCCAGGACTGCCCCATGGACATGTTCGACCAGGTGATGCGGGTGAACGTCACCGGTGTGGTGACCACCATCAAGTGCGCCGTCCCCCACATGATCAGGCGCGGCGGCGGAGCCATCGTCATCACCTCGTCGGTGGGGGCGGTGGTCGGCAACCCGGGCAGTGTGGCCTACGCCGCCAGCAAGCACGCCCTCACGGCGGTGCTGAAGGTGGCCGCGGTGGAACTGGCGCCTCACAAGATCCGCGTGAACACTGTGAACCCGGGGCTGGTGGACACCCCCATGATCCGTACCGTCGAGCAGGAACTCGCCCCAGGCGATCCGGCGAAGGGTCGCGCCACCCTCCAGGATGCTACCCTGCTCAAGAGATACGTCGACCCTGCGGAGGTCGCGGGATTGATGCTGTTCTTGGTGTCGGACGCAGGCAGCTTCTGCACGGGAGGCATCTACATGATCGACGGGGGCATGCAGTACTGTCTGCAACACTGACGCACCCGGAGGATGCCCGTGGTCCTGGATAGACAGACGCAGATAGAGCTCTTCACCACTATGCTCACCATCCGCCGCTTCGAGGAGCGGGTGGCGTCGGAGTTCTATGCCGGCAACATCATCGGCTTCATCCATTCCTACATCGGCCAGGAAGCCATCGCCACCGGCGTGTGCAAACACTTCACCACCAAGGACCGCATCGTCAGCCACCACCGCGGCCACGGCCACTGCATCGCCAAGGGCGCCGACATGAAGCGCATGATGGCCGAGATCCACGGCAGGAAGACCGGCTACTGCAAGGGCAAAGGCGGCTCTATGCACATCGCCGACTTCAGCATCGGCATGCTGGGCGCGGACGGAATCGTGGCGGCCGGACTGCCCATCGCAACGGGGGCGGCGCTGGCCGCCAAGCTGGAAGACGAGGGGAATGTGGCTGCCGTCTTCTTCGGAGACGGGGCCTGTCAGGAAGGTGAGTTCCACGAGGCGCTCAACCTGGCCGGCATCTGGAAGCTCCCACTTCTGTTCGTGTGTGAAAACAACCACTACGGCGTGAACACAGCCGCTTCGTACTCCCTCGCGGCCGGCGACATCACCAGGATGCCGGAGGCCTATCACATCCCGAACCGAGTGGTCCACGGCAACGACGTGGAGGCCGTCTACGAGGCGGCCGGGGAGGCCATCGGCAGGCTCCGCCGCGGCGAGGGACCCTACTTCCTGGAATGCGAGACCTACCGCTGGCACAAGCACTTCCTCTCCAACGCGCTGGAGGACCTGCGTCCCCGCGAAGAACTCGACGCCTGGGCCAAGCGGTGCCCGGTGATGGCATACGAGGCCAAGCTGCTGAAGCAAGGCGCACTCACCCGCGCCGACACCGAACGCATCGACGGCGAGATCCTCGACCGGGTCGAGCAGGCCTATCAGTTCGCCCTCGACAGCCCGTACCCAGCGCCCGAGGACGCCCTGGAGGACGTCTACTCGTCATGAGGACGATCGCGTTATGAGAACAATCACCTACGACCAAGCGGCCAACGAGGCCATCCAGGAGGAGTTCCGCAGAGATCCGCGGACGGTCCACCTGTCCACAGATCTCGCCGCCGACCTCCAAGAGGAGTTCGGCGCCGAACGCATCCGGGTCACGCCCATCGCCGAGAACAGCTTCGTCGGCGCGGCGATCGGCTTGGCGGGATCGGGATTCAGGACCGTTGCGAACGTCCGTATGGCCACCTTCGGCTTCGTGGCCATGGACCAGTTCATCAACCACGCCGCCAAGATCACCTACATGTTCGGCGGCCAGGCCAGATTCCCCATCCTCTATCGCATGACGGTGGGGGCGGGCATTTCCGGCGCCGCGGAGCATTCGGTCAGTCCGTACCCGATGTACATGAACGCGCCGGGACTCAAGATCATCCTGCCGGCCACCCCCTACGACGTAAAGGGCCTCCTGAAGACCGCCCTGCGCGACAACAACCCGGTGATCTCGTTCGAGCACGTCGGCTTGGGCGGGATGATGGGCGAGGTCCCGGAGGAGGAGTACTTCGTGCCCTTCGGCGAAGCCATCGTCCGGCGCGAGGGCGCCGATGTGACCGTCGTCGCGCTTGCGAAGATGGTCCACGAGGCTCTAGCAGCCGCGGAGGAGCTCGCGGGCGAGGGCATCTCGGTGGAGGTAGTCGACCCGCGGACGCTCGTCCCGCTGGACATCGATGCCATCCGCGCGTCGGTGAGGAAGACCGGCCGCCTCGTCGTGGTGGACGAGGCCTGTCAGACCTGCGGCGCCGCCGCCGAGATCGTCGCCCTGGTCACCTCCGACCCCGCCACCTTCACCGCGCTCCAGGCCGCCCCAGCCCGGGTCTGCGGACTGGACGTGCCGATCCCCTTCAGCCCGCCCATGGAGCAGTTCGCCGTGCCCGACAGGGCCAAGATCGTGAGCGCCGTCCGAGAATTAGTGGCATCCGGCCCACGAGTCTAGCGACCTCCGCGCGCTTCCGACGGGCTATCTCTTTCTCTTGGCTGCCCTCGACACGCCTTAGTGCAACGCTTGCCCCTGGGCAGGAAGCGGCCCATGGAACCAGTATTAGACAAGGATGATGGTTCGCGCGTCGCACGAGCAGAAAGGGCGGAAGATGAGCGGGTGTCACTTGAGACGGATGGGGATCTCCACGGTGGTCGCGTTGCTGACGATCATCTTTCTTTTGACCGGCCTGCTGCTGGCCCTTCCCGGGTCCGGCGACGCGTCGGCGGCGACGGCTCCCCAGGTGGTGTCTGTCTCCCCGGCCGATGGCGCCGATGACTGTCCCATCGGCCAGACCTTCTCCGTGACCTTCGACCAAGACATGGACCCGGGAACCCTTTCCGGCACCACGCTCTACATCAAGGCCGCGAGTGGTTTCGCGCTCGAAAGCACAGTCTCCTACGACGGGGCGACCAGAACAGCCACGCTGGTCCCCAAGGCCAAGCTGGTCGCGGGTACCGACTATTACGTGACGCTCACAGTGAACGTAAGGAGCGCTGAAGGCCTGAGCGTACAGGGCGCTCCCAAGACCTGGTACTTCCGCACCCTGGCTGCCGTGTCTCCTCGCGTGGTAAACAAGACCCCGTTGAACGGCTCCGTGAACTGCCCGCTCAGCCAGGTCATGACCATCACCTTCGACTCCCAGATGGACCCTACCAAGTTCACGCAGCACTCCTTCTACTTCGCCAAACGAGGCGGCTTCCCGCTTCCGGCGACTATCGCATATGACCCGGCGACCCTCACCGCCACGCTGACACCCAGCCAGCCCTTGGAAGAAGCATCGACCTATGACGTCAGCCTCATCGGCACCGCCACGGGCATCAACGGCCTGCTGGTATATGGAGCGCCGATCGTATGGAGTTTCACCACGATCCTGGCGCAGCCCGTAGGAGTGGAATCCAAGACACCCGCCGACGGCGCCCAAGACCAGGCGCCCGACGTCAGCCCGACCATCACGTTCGACGGTGACGTGAACAAGAGCACCATCACCGCGGACAGCTTCTATATGCAGAAGGTGGGCGGCGACCGTGTGAACACCGTCCTTACGGCCAACGAGAGGTTCGCGGCCCTCACGCCCGCCGTCGAGCTCGAGCCCGACACGACGTACCAGGTCACTCTCACCGATGCGGTCAAGACCGCGAAGGGCCTCAGCGTGACCGGGGCGCCCATCACGTGGACCTTCAAGACCAAGAAGCTCTCATCGCCGTTCGGAGACGTCTCCACGGAGCACACCTACTTCATGGCCATCTACCAACTCTCGAAGAGAGGCATCATCGGCGGATTCGCCGATGGCACCTTCGGTCCGGGCGCGCCCGTCACCAGGCAGCAGTTCGCCAAAATGATCGTGAAGACGTTGGGCCTCACCGTCACGGGCTCCGAGGATTGCCCGTTCGGCGACGTGACCGACCAGTCGGGCACCGATCCCTTCTACCCCTCGAAGTACGTGGCCGTGGGCGCCGCCCACGGCATCATCCAGGGCAAGACCGCCCTGATATTCGCCCCCTACGACAACATCACTCGCTACCAGGCCATCACCATGGTCGTGCGGGGCATCGACGATCGTGACAGAGGATTCCTGCAGAACCCCGATGCCGGCTACCAGCCGACCTGGGATCCGGCTCTGAGCCCCACGCATGGAGAGAACGCCCGCCTCGCTGAGTTCAACGGGCTGCTGGATGGACTGCCGCTCGCCCAGCTAGACCCACGTGGCGCGATGACACGGGGAGAGATCGCCCAGCTCATGTGGAACCTACTCCAGCTCCTGGAGTAGGACTCTCTGGGGGCGCCGGCGCTTGCGCCGGCGCCCGTTATCTCAAGCGCGCCCTAGTTCTGCGCGTTCAGTTCGGCGAGACGCCTCTCTACCTCAGCATCCTCGGCCACGTCGTCCAGGGTGTCGAACTGCGCGTCCAGCGACGAGGCTGCGACTTCGGCCATGCCCGCCGCTCTGGCCTCTTCGCGGCGGATCTTCTCTTCGAAGCGGTGGAGCTCACTGGTCGGATCGGTGATGTTGATGCTCTTGAGAGCATCCTGCACCTTCATCTGAGCCTCGGCGACCTTGGCCCGCCCCACGAGCTCGTCGCGCTTGGTCCTCAGCTCCTCGAGCTTCACATGCATCCCTGAGAGACCGCTCTTGAGCTTGGTGACCACCTCGGTCTGCTGAGCGATGGGAGCCGCCAGGTCGTCGACCTGCTCTTCGAAGGTGATCTGACGCTTGAGGGCAACCCTGGCCAGATTCTCAAAGCGGGCGGCCTCAGCGGGATTGTCGGCCTGCAGTTGCTTGGCCTTGCCGGCTGCCGCCGCGGCCTTCGCGCCCCAATCGGCAGCCGTCTTCTGCGCCTCGCGCGAGTCTTCTTCCATCATGCGCAGGTTGCCGATGGTCTGCGCTACCGCTTCCTCGGCGTCGCGGATGTTGTTGATGTAGTCCCGGATCATCTGGTCGAGCATCTTGTCTGGATCCTCGGCCGCATCCAGAAGTGCGTTGATGTTCGCGCGGGCAAGTTGCGCGATCCGACCTAGGATGGATTGCTGTGCCATGTGAGCTCCTCCCCGTTTGCGTGTTCTTCTGATTCTAGAAGCGCCCGCCGCCGCCACGGCGCATGCGGGTGCCGGTACCGCCGAACGAAGGCGGCGCGAAACCCCCGCCGCCGCGTCTGCCACCGCTGCCGAAACTACCTCCACTCGAGCCACCCGACCCGAACAAGCCTCCTCCTGTACGCCGGCTCGAGCTACCCCCAAGCGCGCTGCTCAGGATGCCACCAAGGATGGCGCCGACAACCGCCGAACCCATATCCGTGCCCGGCATCCCAGGTATCCCCGTCGTCGTCACCCTACGTGTCTCCGCCTGCGCTTGATTCAGGGCCCTGCCGGCGAGTTCGTGTGCATTAGCCGCCCACCTAGAGGCGCTGATAGGATCGGAGGCACCACGAGCCACAGCTTGGTCGAGTGCGCCTTGCGCCTCGGCCAAGAGCGCTCGAGGTTCGCTCCCCACCGCCCCCCGATGCGTCGTGATGTAGTCCCCGGCCGCCGATACCTGGGCGCGAGCCGCAATAAGCGTTCTATCGAGAGCGACCGCGGCCCGAGTCCATTGCGTCCGCTCATCTCTGACCTGCTGCAACATCGCCTCGAGGGACGCATCGGCTTCTTCGATGTGACGCAGAGCACCGAGTGGGTCGCGGCCTCCGTCCGCGGAGGCCGCTCCGGACGCCGCCGTGACGGCAGCCTGGGCGGCCGCGACAAGCGGTCCGAGCTGCGCCGCCGTGGCCCCCGACAACCCCGACGCACCTGCCGCCTGAGCCTCGGCAATATCGCGCTGAGTCTCAGCGATGGCCGCGTCGATGCGCCCCTGCGCCTGAGCGAGGTCCTTTCCCAACCGGCCGATGGCATCGAGGAATGCCCTAGCCTGACCGGCCGCTTCCTGCGCAGCGAGTGCGGTCACAGCCGCCTCTCCCAACCGCTTGGCCTGCACGTCCTCCAACCCCGCCTGCATCTGCTCTCTGACGAAGGCGAGACGTGAGGCTGCCTCGTCAGGATTGGCGATAACGGACTCGAGGGCCTTGGGCGAATACACGGCCCCAAGTGCTGCCAACTCCTCGCGGACGGCGGGAATACGAGCTTCGAGTGCCACCACTTGCTCACCTAGCCCCGCGAGCACCTGAGGCGCCTGCTTCTCCAGGTCGCGCAGCTTGTCGAAATGCTTCACCTGCGCATCCAGCTTCTCGTTGGCTGCGCCTGTGTGCTGCAGTATCGTGACGAGCAGGCGACGCTGCGTCTGCTCGTCGGCGGTCTCGTCGAGCTGCCGGTGGAGCCGGAAAGCCTCATCGAGTTCCCGGTGCGCTTCCCCCAGGGCCTTCTCAAAAGGCGCCGCGGCCTCTTCGCCGAATTCGGCAATGGCAAAGCCCACTTCTTCGGTGCTGGTCTTGATGGCATCGTCTGTCTGCACCAGCTGCGAACCGACCCTCTGCCGCAGTTCCTGCAGCGTCATCCCACGACCTTCTACATCAGCGGCGGGGGCGCCTCCGGAACCTTGCCGCTTCCGTGTGTTCCATAGCCGCATCCAGATGACCACTCCCACAATGGCGAGGACCACCAGGGCGAACAGGAGGCCCCAAGGGAACCCCCCGCCCTCTGCTCCTTCCCCATCATCGGCCGTACCCTGCAGCCCGCCTCCCGCACCCGGTGCAACGGTGGACGTCGTCACGAGCCCGGTGGTGACTGTGGTGACGACCGCCGGGCTGAGCGCCTCGGCCATGCCGTCGGCTGCGGCGATGGCGGCCCCCGCCCAGTCGCTGTCGCGAAGAGCCGGCTCGACCAGACGCACCATCACGTCATCGATCTCGTCATCGCCGAGTGGAAAGTCCTCATCGACCACGTAATAGTAGTTCCGCTCTTCCACAGCGATGGCGAGCAACGCGTCGTTCAAACCGAGATCGCTCATGTCGGCAGTCTCGAAAGCCCAGTCTTCAGCCTTGAGACCCGAGAAGTCATCGACATACGCCACCCACAGGTCGATCCGTTCGGACTCACGGAGATCTTCAAGCGCGGCCTGGACCTCGGCTTCCCGGCCACCGACAGCACCCACGCGATCCTCTATCTGGGAGTCCAGGCGGAAGGGATTCTCCGCGTTGGCATAGGACGGGAGAAGAAATGTGCACGCCGCCATGAACACGAATGCGGCGGCGATCGCCAACCGGTGCGAACCCAAGCGGTACTCCGCGAACCGCTGCAAAGGACTCAAGAGATACCTCCTCATACCGATGAAGCCACGAGGCCGGGACCCGCACTCTCTAGGAGCGACCAGAGCCGAACGCCAGTCCCCCGGCCGCAAGCAGCATCGCGCCTGGGATGAGCCAGGTCTGGCCCAGCACGAATCCGACAATGCCGCAGAAGAAGAGCAAGAACCCGGCCGTCCCCCGTGAACGGACGGCCAATACTGCACCGATGATGCCAAGAACACCTAGAACGACCCCGATGATGAGGCCCACTTCGGGCTTGCCCAGATTCGTCCCGTACATCGACCAACTGATGTCGTTGGGAAACCGGAAGGTCAGATAGGGAGCCAGACCACCCCAAATGACACCCAGTATCCCTCCGCCTACGCCGACGCCCTGCGCCGCTCGAGCCATACCGTCAGCACCCCGGCCGGCCATCCTTGGCTGAGGCGGTGGGCCGTACCCCATCGGTCCGGTCGTCATCGCAGCGTCCGCCCCGCAGTTCGGGCAGAATCGCGTGCCATCCGACATCTGCACTCCACACACTCTGCAGATCGCCATGGCCCCTCCACCTCAGTGTCTATCCGGTCACGGACTATCGTACCCACTCTATTACGATTCGAGACCAAGGTCCACACGTGCCACCCGTTGTCGGTCCTGTGGCAAAATGAGTTCGACGCGAAAGGGACTATTGGAGATGAAGTGAAACGATCTCGCTCTCTGAACGAATCACACGTCGCGAACGATCTGGACACCGTGGGTGTCAAGACCGCCGCGATCCATGCGGGCACTCCCGCCAACGCGCTCACCGGCGCTGCGGCCCCCGATATCGTGATGTCGACGACTTTCGTCATCGACCCGAGTGTCGCATTCTCGGCTGATGAGATGACGGAAGACACTCCCTTCGTCTATACCCGCTGGGGCAATCCGACCATCGCTCAACTGGAGCGCAAACTCTCCGTGCTCGAACGCGCTGAGGATTGTGTCGCCTTCGGGAGCGGGGTCGCGGCGATCGCCGCCTTGTTCCTGCACTCGCTGAAGGCCGGCGACCACATGGTGATGAGCGACATCACCTACGCGGCGGCGTCCGAGTTCGCCAACCAAAAACTGCCCGGCCTTGGTATTGAGATCACTCGCGTCAACACGTCGGATCCTGAGAACGTTCGCACGGCTCTGCGTCCCAACACGCGCCTCGTCTATCTCGAAACACCCGTCAATCCGCTCCTTCGGCTGACCGACATCGAAGCGGTGGCAAAGATCGCCCGCGCGGCCGGTGTGCAGGTCGCGGTCGACTCCACCTTCGGGACTCCCATCGCCACGCGGCCCATAGAACTCGGCGCCGACTACGTGATCCAGTCGCTCACCAAGTACATCTGCGGGCACGGCGACGCGCTGGGAGGAGCCATCCTCGGCCCCCGCGACGAGATCAGACAGCTGCGCAAGGCGGCCATCCACATGGGGGGCATCCTCAGCCCCTTCAACGCGTGGCTCATCATGCGCGGACTGACGACACTCCCCATCCGCATGGCCGCCCATCAGGAGAACGCGTTTGCAGTCGCCCGGCACCTCGAAGCGCATCCCAAGATCACACGGGTCATGTATCCCGGACTGCCGTCACACCCCCAGCACGAGCTCGCCACGCGCCAAATGGATAACTTCTCGGGCATGGTCACCTTCCAGGTGAAGGACGGTCCGGCTGCCGCGCAATCGTTGTCCGACCGCCTGAGGATCGCCCACTTCGGGGTGTCGCTCGGACACAACCGCACCCTGGTCTGCTATCTGTCCACCGACGACCTGCTCCGTTCGTCGTTCCATTTGACTCCGGAGCAGGAGGCTTCGTACCGCGCCTACGCCGGAAACGGCGTCTTCAGACTATCGGTGGGGCTCGAGGACCCGGCCGACCTGATCGCGGACTTCGACAACGCGCTCGCGCCGCTGAGCTAGAGCTTCAGCTTGAGGTTGTAGAGCATCTGAGCCACCTCGCCCCGCGTGGCGGACAGGACGACATCCCACCCTGCGCCGGTGAGGTCCGCCCCACCCACGGCGCCCGCGTCGAGCAGACCCTCCAGCAGGCCGTTGTATTCAGCGATGCGCAGGTTGTCGCCATGGGGCTCACCAACACCGGCGAAAAGTGATGGCGCGCCGGCCGGTGGCTCTTCCAGGGCGCCGGTCATGACGTCCTTGGCCCCCCGCACGATCATGCCGGCCAGCTGGTCGCGGCGGATTGGTTCCCAGGGCGCGAAGAGCGTTCCCGCCGCATTGGTGCCCTGCGTGATGGCGCGGTCGTAGGCCGCCTGCACCCATCGGTGCGGATAACCCGCCTCGTCGGGAGTGCCCAGATCGGTGAAACGGGTGACCGTGGAGTCCGCCGGGACTATCCCGAGCACCCCGACGATCATCTTGGCGAACTGCGCACGCTTCACTGCCGCGTCGGGCTTGAAGGTGCCGTCGGCGAATCCGTTCACGATGCCCGCGGCAGCCAGGCTCTCGATGGCTGTCTCGTACGGCGAGGTGCTGATGTCGCCGAACCCGGTGCCCATAGAGTCGGGCGGTGGCACGCTTCCCTTCAGGATAACGCCCTCGTCACCGACCGCCCACACTGTCATGCCCGCCGTGGCCACAGCGCGCAGCGTCTTGGCCGTCCCCGACGTCTGGACGACCCACGGACTGCCACCCCGGGTGGTCTCGAGGATCGTGCCGTTCGCGCCTACGGCGTATCCGACACTGGGGCCGGCAAAGCAGACATCGAGGAGCGTCTCCGAGGTCACCGCGGGTTGCTTCCACCAGGTGGCTCCGCCATCCGCGGTCGCATAGGCGGCGCCTTGGTCACCCACCGCCCAGCCGTGGTTCAGATCGACGAAGCAGACACCGTGGAAGCCGATCCCCGTGTCAGGCAGACCCGTGGTCTGCCGGGTCCAGGTGATACCGCCATCGGTGGTGGCCAGGACCAGCGGTATGCCGTCGGCCTGCACCGCAGTACCGACCGCCCAGCCGTGCTGCGCATCGACCATGTGCACCGATTCAAGAGCGGCTCCCTTGTACGTGGAGAGCTCAGCCGTCTGCCAGTCGATCCCATTCGCCGTATAGGCGACCCGCGGCTGCGGAGAGCCTATGAAGCCCACCCAGCCCCCTACAGCGACCCCGTGCGTGAGGTCGGTCATAGAGAGACCCGGATAGCTCCAGTTGTTGTCCGCATACCCGGAGGAACCCTCAGCCTGCACCGTCCACGAGACACCCCCGTTGGTGCTGACGAGGATGGTCCCATCGTCGAGGGTGGCCCAACCGTGAGCATCGTCCACGAAATCGAGAGCGACAACCGTGAGGAAGTTCCATCCGGCGGACGTGTTCGGGCCGGTCTCGTGACCGCTCACCGCTTCCCACTCCGCCCCCGCCGAGCCGGTGCGGCTGATGACCGCGGTATCCTCGAAGCCGACCATGCCCTCAGGGATGTAGGTGGTCCCGCCTACCCATCCACGCACAGCATCGAAGAAGTCGACGGCGCGGTAGTGGACATTCCCGCCTTGGACGGGAGTCCAGGAGCTCGCCTGCACCCCTTGGGCGGGAAGCATTACGCAGGCCACGATCAACAGGGCTGCGAAAATGACGAGTCGTGATCGTCTCATGGATATCACCTCTCCGGTCTCGAAGTCACACAGGCGTCAACAGCATTCCTCGAGGTCGACGAGAGACCGTCCAAGAGAGTTCCTGTCCCCCGAGGCGGTCCTTGGACGCTATGTTCCCCAGCGGCGACGGCCGAAAACGGAGGCCTACTCCGACGGCTTGCCCCCAAGACGCTCGTAGGCCCTGCCGGTCGTGCCGTGTACTGCCTTCGCGTCTGCCAGGGACGTCAGAAGGCACCTGGGGAGCTTAGGCCGCGCCCCGTAAGGCGAGCGTCAAGCGGCCGGGGCCGGTATCATTGCGGCCAGATCCATGACAACCGAGACCAACACCTCGCCAATCTTCTCTCCGCTGACCCTGGGTGGTATCTCACTGCGCAACCGAACCGTGCGGTCGGGATGCTTCGAGGGTATGAGCGAGGGAGGCCTGGTCACCGACCGGTTGATTGAGCATCACCGACGGGTCGCGGCCGGCGGGATAGGAATGACTACGGTCTCGTACTGTTCGATCAGCGAGGATGGGCGCGCCTTCAGCCACGAACTCTGGATGAGGCCCGAGATCCTGCCCGGGCTGCAGAGGCTCACGGCGGCGGTGCACGCCGAAGGCGCGGCGGCGTCTCTGCAATTGGGGCATTGTGGGTTCTTCGCGAGCCCTTCCGTCATCGGCCGCCGGCCGCTCGGCGCCTCACCCAAATTCTGTCTCTTTCGCCTGTCGTATTGCAGTCAGATGACCCCGGCGCAGATCGAGGAGAAGACCGAGGACTTCGCGCGGGCGGCCCGTCTTGCGCAGGAGGCCGGGTTCGATGCTGTTGAGGTCCACGCCGGCCATGGATACCTCCTGAGCCAGTTTCTCTCGCCCTGGACGAACAAACGGCGCGACGCATACGGCGGTCCGATAGAGAACCGCGTGCGGTTCCCCGCGGAAGTGGTTAGCGGGATACGTACCGCAGTGGGACCCGACTACCCGGTCGTTGTCAAGATGAACCAGTACGACGCTATGCGCGGTGGACTCGAACTCGATGAAGCGGTAGAGATCGCGCGGGCCTTCGAGGCCGCGGGAGCGACGGCCCTTGTGCCGTCGTGCGGCTTTACGGCCAAGACGCCTCTCAACATGCTGCGCGGCCGCATACCCCTGTGGGAGATGGTGCGCGCCCAGAAGGGTGTCTTCTACAAGATGGGGCTGTCGCTGTTCGGCTGGGCTATGGTGCAGCACTATCCGTTCGAGCCGCTCTTCCTGCTCGAAGGGGCGCGCCGTATCCGCGACGCGGTAAGCATCCCGGTGGGCTACATCGGAGGAGCTTTCACCAAGGACCACCTGGACAACCTCATCGCAGACGGCTTCGCTTTCGTGCAACTGGGCCGGTCCACGATCCGCGACCCAGACTTCGTAGCCCGGCTCGAGCGCGGCGAGATCACCGGGTCCGACTGCGACCACTGCAACCGTTGCGTCGCCACCATGAGCGTGCAAGGCGTCAGGTGCGTCGCCCAGGAAGAGGGGCTTCTGCCCTCCTGACATTGACGGTTCGGCCGATTGGATGCCCGCCATTGTGGGAATAGCCCTTTCGTTCTTGCGCACTGAAAGGAGAGGTCTTACACATGGGTATCAAGGGATCGAAGACCGAGCAGAACCTACTCAAGTCATTCGCCGGTGAGAGCCAAGCCCGGAACCGCTACGTCTTCTTCGCGAGTCAAGCGCGAAAGGATGGGTTTGAGCAGATCGCCGCTATATTTGAAGAGACCGCCGAGAACGAGAAGGAGCACGCTGAGGTCTTCTTCAAGTACCTGGAAGGTGGACCTGTCGAGATCACGTCCACGTATCCGGCCGGTAAGATCGGCACCACCGCCGAGAACCTGGCTGCCGCGGCAGAGGGCGAGAACGAGGAGTGGACCGAGCTCTATCCGGCCTTCGCCAAGGTGGCCGAGGAAGAGGGCTTCGCCGACGTCGCGGAGTCGTTCACCGAGATCTCCGAGGTGGAGGAGCAGCACGAGATCCGCTACCGCAAGCTGCTGGCCAACGTGGAAGCCGGCCGGGTCTTCAAGCGTGAGACCACAGTCAAGTGGCGTTGCCGCAACTGCGGCTACATCCACGAGGGACCCGAGGCGCCGGAGGAGTGCCCGGCCTGCAAGCACGCGCAGGCGTACTACGAACTCTGGGTGGAAGCGTACTAGCTACAAGAACAGCGGCCGAGGGGCGGCGCGTGCGTACGCGCGCCCCTACAGGCCGCGGATACCCGCGACGCTCAAGCCGATCTTGTCTCGCGCCAGCGTCTCGGCGGGCTGGGACTCCAAGCAGTTCATGAAGACCCGCACCACTTCGGGGTCGAACTGGCTTCCGCTTCCCTTGATCAGCTCGTTCTTCGCATCTTCGAGGCTCAAGCCGGCGCGATAGGGACGATCGGTGATCATGGCCGAGTAGGCATCGGCCACGGCAAGGATGCGCCCAAGAAGGCATATGTCGCGGCCTTTCAGCTCGGCCGGGTAGCCCGTGCCGTTCCACCGCTCGTGGTGAGTAGCGACCGCCTCACGCACCTCCTCGAGGTCGGGCAGATGCTGCGAGACCATAAGGCTACCCAGGAGAGCGTGCTGCCGGACGGCGTCGTTCTCCTCGGGTGTCAGCGCCCCGGGCTTGCGGAGGATGCGGTCGGGCAGACCGATCTTCCCTACATCGTGAAGCAGGGCAGCCACCCGCAGGATCTCCTGCCGCTCCTTGCTGAAGCCCAGAGACTTCACTATGGCCATGCTCTGCTCGGCCACATGGGCGGAGTGGCGCCGCGTGTAGTGGTCTTTGTTGTCCACGGCGCTCACCAGAGCGTCGAGCGTGCTGAATCCTGAGACGTCGATGTGTTCGCCACCGATCGGTTCGCGCCGCACGGTGACGGTATCGCCTCCCCAACGCTTGGATTCGTACAGATTGGCGTCGGCTATGGCGATCAGCGAGCTGGCATCATGGCCGTCTTCAGGGAACGAAGCCGCGCCGAAGCTCATGCGCAGCGGGATAGCCTGGCCGTTGGGTGCGATGAAGGGCTGTGAGCCAAGCGCCAGTCTCATGTGGTCGGCCACGGTGGCTGCGCCGGCACGGTAGGTCGCGGGGAGGATGAGGATGAACTCGTCGCCGCCGAAACGGCCCACAAAGTCGGTGCTGCGGTTCCGGTGATGGAGGATGTTGGCCACACGCTTGATGATCTCGTCGCCGGCCGGCTGTCCGTACGTCTCGTTGAACAGCTTGAAGTTGTCGATGTCGGCGATGAGGATGGAGAAAGTCCCCTCATAGCGACGAGCCCGGGCTACCTCTATCTCCAACTGCTCCATCGCTCTGCGACGGTTGTGCAACCCGCTCAACGAGTCGATCTCGCCCAAGGCCTTGATCTCCTCATAGAGACGCGTGTTCTCGAGTGCTTGGGCGACCTGCGCCGCGAACAGCAGGATGGTCGACTGCTTGTCACTGGTGAATTGGCTGGGCTTGACGGACGCCGATATGGTCAGACCGACGGGAGTCTCCTCGGCGAGAAGAGGCACGACGGCGAGGGAGTGGAAGCCATCGAAGTTGGGCACCGACCCATTGAACAATCGCTCTCGCTCGCTCGGCGCCATCTCGGTGACCGACTCCAAGAACACCGGACCGGCATCTTTGAAGACGTTGGTCAGCAACGGACTAGCCCCCAGCGATAGGACGCCGTCGGGGCCGGCGCATCCGAACAGGCGGGGCAGGCGGGCATAGCCCTCTTTGTGCGTGGAGAAGGCTCGCAGACCAGACAACTGCTGCTGTTCAGCCTGTAGACGCAGAAGCCAGACCTCGTCGGCTTCGAAGATGCCGAGCGCGACGTCTTCCATCTGCCCAAGGGCATCCTGGATCTCCAGACTGCCGCCAAGCGACGCGCTGACCTGCTGCAACTGCTGAAGCCGGAGATGAGCCGTTTCGAGATCCGCATGGCGGGTCTTGAGCTCATCGAGCGCCGTGGCCAGAGTCTCGGCTTGATGCGCCTGCTGCGTGCGGGTCTGGACCAGTTCGCCAAAACCCCCGTTGATCTTCTCGGCAAGCATGGTCAACTCGTCTCGCCCACCGACATCGATGGGGGCGAACTCCTTCGCGCCGTCACCCAGCGAGCGGACCTGCCCGGTCAGGTTGGCGAGTCTGCGGAATAGAGAGCCCTCAAGGATCCAGCACACTGCGATACCGAGAGCGACGACCACCCCAACGAGAGCCACCGTGAAGGAGACGACGCTGCTGGTCCACTGGCCGTCTCGTACGAAGACCCATTGCGACACTGCGAAAATGGCGACCGCTGCGACCAGCAGCGTCGCGCCTACGAGCAAGTATGTCCTGCGACGTAGCGACAAGGATCCTCCCAGAGCTCTTACCGCCGGGCGGTAGATACTGATTCTGACATCGTTATCGGCCGGGAAGCGATGCGACTTGAGCAGGGCCGGAGCTACAATTGATCCAGTGGATCCCTACGAAGACATCAAGCTCGAAGGCCACATCATCGACTCGCTGCTCCTGCCCCGAGTCCTCGATGACATACTCGAGCGGGACGGGGAATACCGGATCCTGCGCTTCCGGGTGGGACGCGAGAAAGACGACCAGTCTCTCGCCCTCCTGCGCGTCAGCGCTTCTGACGACGCCCAGCTGCGCACCATCCTGCGCGCCCTGCAGAAACATGGGGTCGAAATAGTGGAGAATAACGATGTCCGTGTGGAGCCCGCTCCTGCTGATGGTGTCTTTCCCGAGGACTTCTATTCCACCACCAACCTCGACACGTTCGTGCGGCTGAAAGGTCACTGGGTGCCGGTGCAGTGGCCGGAGATGGACTGCGGCATCCTGGTGGACGCGGCCACCGGTCTCGCTCGGACGGTTCCTTTGATCCAAGTACGCGCCGGAGACCTGATAGCAGTCGGGACTCATGGCATCCGTGCGATCCCGCTCGAGTGGGATCGCACCGGGGGTACGTTCGGTTTCATGGGATCGGCCGTGTCTTCGGAGAAGCCCAAGCACTTGGTGGTGGCAAGGGTCGCCCGCCTCATGCGCGACATGCGAGACGACAACAAGAAGATCGTCGCAGTCCTGGGTCCGGCCGTTGTGCATACAGGAGCCGCCCCCGCATTCACGCGCCTTGTCTCACAGGGCTGGATCGATGTGATCTTTGGAGGCAACGCCATCGCGACGCACGACATCGAGTCCGCCTTCTTCGGTACCTCCCTGGGCATCAGTCTCCGCGAGGGTGAGTCCGTGGAGGGCGGCCACGAGCATCACCTGAGAGCGATCAACCGTATCCGCCGGTGCGGCGGCATCCGCGAAGCGGTGGAGCAAGGAGTGCTCACATCCGGTCTCTTCTACGAGGTCGTCCGCCAAGGCATCCCCTACGTGCTGGCCGGTTCTATCCGTGATGACGGTCCCCTGCCAGACGTGATCACCGATGCCGTGGAGGCGCAGCAGGCCATGCGTGAGCACGCGCGTGATGCAGGCCTGTGCCTGATGCTCTGCAGCATGCTGCATTCCATAGCCACCGGCAATCTGCTCCCCGCCTCGGTGGCGACAGTGTGCGTAGATATCAACCCGGCGGTGGCGACGAAGTTGTCCGATCGGGGTAGCTTTCAGACCATCGGCATAGTCACCGATGTGGGGCTGTTCCTCGACGAATTGGTAGGAGAGTTGGAGAATCCGCCGCCCGCAGCGCCGGGCAGCGATGGACCTTAGCACTCGAGCAAGGAGGCAGGACATGGGCTGGAGGGCCGGAACAAACGATAGAGATGATTCCGAGGAGGCAGCCGGCGCTCAAGCATCCGTCGCCACAACGCCCGTTGAAACCAAGGACACCGCCTCCAAGCGCAACGTCTACCTGCTGATAGGCGGCTTGGTAGTCACCGGGATAGTGGCCGGTTGGAACTGGGTACGGGGTCTGCCAAGAGACGAACCCTGAGGCGAGCGAAGCAAGGCCACAGGGCCGGCAGGCAATGCGACGCCGGCCCAACCTACTAGAGAGGGCGCCGAGGGGGCGTAGGGGAGTGCCGAGAGCTTTGCGGTACTCCGCAGTGCTCGAGGCGGGCCCCTACGCCCCCTCGGCCACTCGCTTCCGTACCTTCCAGATCTGCTCCCCCGCCCACCGCCGATACCACTCGCGATCGACGTCGTCGCGGTAGGTACTTGTCGCATCCGGACCCGGACGCAGCTCGATGAGATCTTCTATCTCGAGGCAGTGGGCCCGGAAGAGCCGGATCCACGCCCCGTAAGGCAACATGAAGTCGGTGTAACCCTCGTAGGGCAGCGCCCACATGTTGAAGTAGTCCCTCAACAGCCGGTCACCGGGGTGGTCGCTGTCGTCGGGATAGCACATCTGGATGATGGGGGTCGCGCCACAGAAGGCGAGGAGCCCTTCGGGCCGGAGCAGCCGGGCCGCTTCGGGCACCGTGGCGTAAGGATCTCCGAATGTCATCGCCCCGTAATCACAGAACACGATGTCGAAGCTCTCGTCGGGCAACGGGACCGCCTCCCCGCTGGCGTGCAGCAGAGGGAAATCGACACCGGCTTCGTCCATCAGACGGCGGGCGTGGGCGAGCTGCTTCTCAGACAGGTCCAGTGCGACCGGTCGCGCGCCTCTCTGAGCCAGAGCGATGGACCACTGTGCCGCGCCGCACCCCAGCTCGAGTATGTCGCGGTCTTTGACCTCGCCAAGGACGTCCAGCGAAGACTCTGGGATCTGCCACACTCCCCAGCCGAGCCCTCCTGAAGCCGCCAGCTGCGGGCCGTGATCAGCCTGGTAGGTGTCACTGTCGGCGTTCCAGCTCTCCCGGTTCGCCACCGCGTGTTCGGATAGTATGCTCGGGTCCAAATCAGGGATATCGTTCATGTCCACCTGATTGTATACCTTGATAGGGCCGGCCCCGCGAGGGGATGCGCTGCGCCATCGGGCCCGTCGTGGGACAATAGGCCCTTAGACCGACCGGGTGGCGTTCTGCGAGTCAGCCTCCACCCCCAACGCGAAAGGGGATCGACATGGCCGAGCAGACCAACCCCCGTGTGCTCATGAGTACGTCTCACGGCGACATCACCCTGGAACTCGACGCCGTCAAAGCCCCGGCCACTACCGAGAACTTCCTGGGCTATGTCACCTCGGGATTCTTCGATGGAACCGTCTTCCACCGGGTCATCCCGGGCTTCATGATACAAGGCGGAGGGTTCACCGCCGACATGCGGCAGAAAGCAACCGAGTGCACCGTCGACAATGAAGCCACCAACGGCCTCAAGAACGACCGCGGCACCATCGCCATGGCCCGCACCTCAGACCCTCACAGTGCGTCGTGCCAGTTCTTCATCAATCTCAAAGACAACGGCTTCCTCAATCACGCCGCCCCTACCCCTCAGGGCTGGGGATACGCCGTGTTCGGCAGAGTGGTGGAGGGTATGGATGTAATCGATTCCATCGCTCAAGTCGCCACGGGCAACCACGGTCCGCACGCCGACGTCCCTGTGGACCCGGTCACCATGGATAAGGTGACAGTCGTCGAGTAGCAGGGGGCAGGCTCCACCCGTTACCATGTGCGCGGGAGGAGATTCATGAACCTCAAACGGCTGGCCGTCGGAGCATCGTTCGCAATCGTGGGCATCTGCGTGGCCCTGCTGGCGCCGGCCGCCCCGACCACCGACAGCCTGTCATCCGTCGCGACCGTGCACGCCGAGCCCGCGGCCGCGGTCGCACCGGTCAACATACCCAGCAGAACGGTCACGGCGATCTTCCCCTCCGGAGCGCCCGCCCCGCCGCGGATCACCTCGAAGGCTGCCTTCATGATCGACGCGGACACGGGAGACTACCTGTTCTCGCACAACGCCAACGCTCGGCTGCCCAACGCTTCCACGACCAAGATCATGACGGCCATCCTCGCCTTGGAGTCGCTGGAACTCTCCCAGCAGGTCACTATCTCCCGCAACGCCGTCTCGACCATCGGCTCGAAATCGCGGCTGGTGGCCGGCGAGACGCTCACCATAGAACAGCTTCTCTATGCGCTCATGGTGGTGAGCGGCAACGACGCCTCCATCGCGCTCGCCGAAGCGGTCTCGGGAAGTGTGCCCGCCTTCGTGGAGAAGATGAACGCGAGGGCGGACGAGTTGGGCCTCACCAACACCCACTTCGTCAACACGTGTGGCCTCAACAACAAGAAACACTTCGCATCGGCGAAAGACCTGGCGTTTCTCGCGCAGCACGCTTTGCGTGACCCCGTGTTCGCCCGTATCGTCGACACGATCGACTTCGCTCTGCCTCCGATCCCCGCCGTGCCGCCGGCGACGGAGGATACCCTCCGCGAGTTCGACAACCAGAACGAACTGCTCAAGCAGATGGACTGGGCGACCGGGGTCAAGACCGGATCGACACCCTACGCCAAGTACTGCTTGGTGACCTCGGGAATGAAGGAGGGGGTGTCCCTCATCGCGGTCGTGTTGGGCGCTCAGGAGGATGCGACCCGCTGGAAAGAAGCACGAGCCCTCCTGGAATACGGGCTGAGCCTCTACCCACGGACTCTGCTCGTAGGCAAGGGTGAGTTGATCGCCGAAGTCGACGTGGCCGATCCGATCGACCGGCCGCTACGGCTCGTCACCGACAGACCCCTCGTGGCCAGACTTTCGCAGAACGACGAAGCGACATCCCAGGTGACGCTTGTCCGCGATCTCAACCTTCCGATACGCGCGGGAGAGATCTTTGGGACCATGGACTTCGTCGTCGATGGCACTATCATCGGTTCGGTAGACCTCATCGCAGCCAGTCCGGTCGAACGACCGAGCGTCGACATGGTTCTGGAGCACCTGCGGACCCAGGGGCCTTACTACGATTGGCTCGCCGACTGGAACCATCAGTAACGCGAGGAAGGAGAGACATGGCACAAGAGGGCAACGGTTGGGAGAGCACGCCGCACGGCGACGGTCCTTCGGAGCCGGTACGCATCATCCCCTGCCTGGACATGAAGGATGGCCGGGTGGTCAAGGGGGTGCACTTCGTAGGACTGCGCGATGCCGGAGATCCGGTCGAGAACGCCGCCTACTACCAGCAGGAGGGCGCCGATCAGCTGGCCATGCTCGACATCGCTGCAACCGTCGAGAACCGCAAGACGAGGATCGAGTGGGCCAAACAAGTGGCGGCGGTCATAGACATCCCGCTCGTGGTGGGAGGCGGCATCTCGACACTCACCGACATGGAAGCCCTCTTCGAAGTAGGGGTGGCCACGGTGTCTGTCAACTCGGCAGCAGTCGCAAGACCGGAGCTCGTCAAGGAAGCCGCCGATAGATTCGGCGGCGAGAGGCTGGTCGTGGCGATAGACGGAAAGCGCAACCCCGCCATGAAGTGTGGCTTCGAGGTGGTGGTGAGCGGCGGCCAGAAACCGACCGGCCTAGACGCGGTGGAGTGGGCGCGCACCTGTGAATCCCTCGGGGCGGGGGAGCTGCTCCCCACAAGCATGGATGGCGATGGCACCCTTGCCGGCTATGACCTCGCGTTCACCCGAGCCATAGCGGAAGCAGTGCGGATCCCCGCCATCGCTTCCGGGGGAGCCGGGGAACTCGAGCATTTCTATGCGGGCGTGGTCGACGGGAAAGCATCGGCTCTCCTTGCGGCATCCGTCTTTCACTTCCGCACCTTCACCGTGCGGCAGGTCAAGGAGTACCTGGCCGGACGCGGAATACCGGTACTGCTCTAAGCGCCAGCGGCAGGACGGTTGCGAAGCACGCAGTCGGGGTATAGGCTTTGTGCATACATCCTTCCGACCATGGAGGCCAAAGGCATGGGATTGTTCGATTTTCTCAAAGGGTCGGCAAAGAAAGCTGAAACGGCCGCCGCTGGCGCGGGAGCCTCAGCAGCCGGAGCGGCCGCGGCAGCCGCTGGAGCAGTATCTGGAGGCGCCGGAGCTGCCGAGGAAAGCGCCATCGGCAAACTGTTCGGCGAGGGCGGAGCAAAACTGACAGGTGTTCTTGACAAGCTCAAGACCAGCGGCCTCGACGACAAGGTCATGTCGTGGATCGGGAAGGGCGAGAACAAGCCCGTATCGGCCCAGGAAGTCAAGGACGCTCTCGGCCCCGACGAAGTAGGAGCGGTGGCCAATGAGATGGGCGTATCCGAGGAAGAGGCGGCCGATAAGATCGCTAAGATGTTGCCGGGAATAATCGACAAGCTCACGCCTGACGGATTGGTGCCGGATCCTGACGCACTCGCCAATAAGCTGACGGGCCTCTTCAAGTAACGCATAGGCTCGACCAAGGCCACGATTCCGGACGGGCGCCGTATTAGGCGCCCGTCGTCTTCCTCAGACCATCCGCACATCACATGACGACGGATGCCGTTGGACCTGCTAGCCTGAGGACATGAAACCGCCGCTTCTGATCGTCAACCCGGCGTGCGGCGCACGCGGTAGCGCGCACGACCTACCGCGGGTGCTGACCGCGGTGGAGAAGACACTCGGGGACGTCATCATTCGCTACACGGCCCGCAGGGGTCATGCTTGCGAGCTGGCGCTGGAGGGTGCGCGGCAGGGCTATCCCCTGATAGTAGCCGTCGGGGGAGACGGCACCTTCAGCGAGGTCGCGAACGGCGTACTGACGGCCGGTGATGATGGTCCGGCCGTGGGCCTCATAAACATGGGCACCGGCGGTGATTTCTGCCGCAGCTTGGGCATCGAATCCGGATTTGAGCACTGCCTTGAGGCGCTCGCCCTGGGTCGAGAGCGGCCCGTGGACGTAGGCAGGGCCGTCTTCCAGGACTTCAGCGGCAGACGCGTTCAGCGGTACTTCGTCAACGTGTTGTCTGTCGGAGTAGGTGGGCTCGTCGACAAGTATGTCGACCAGATGCCGGCCTTCATCGGTGGGAAAGCCGGCTACTATCTCGCGTCGCTGCGCGCGGTCGCCGCCAGCAAAGAGCGCCCCTTGCAGGCCCGCATAACGTGGGAGAAAGAGGTGCGCGACCAGATCATCCCCGCATACATAGTGGCCATCTGCAACGGTCGCTGGTTCGGTGGCGGCATGGACGTCGCTCCGATGGCCCTCCCCGACGATGGACGCCTTGAGGTCGTGACCATCACTGAGCACACCAAGCGCGCGCTGGCCCGCAAGGTGAGCTTGGTCTACACCGGTCGCCATCTAGACGAGCCGACAGTGCACCACTTCCCTTGCCACCGTATCGAGTTGGGGCTCGGAGATGCCGAGGCTGAACGCCGCCTTCTGCTGGATGTCGACGGAGACGCGCTCGGCTCACTGCCACTTGAAGTCGATCTAGTACCCCACCGGCTAAGAGTGAGGGCCTAGGCCGAGCCTTAGCAGATCCGGTTATCCAAATACTGAAGCGCGTGATGCACCGCGAACGCCCCGCGAGCACACGCCGTCACCACCTGCTTCAGCTCATAGTCGGCCACGTCGCCCGCCGCGTACAGCCCGGGCTGAGAGCTCAGACCGTTGCGATCGACTTTCACGAAGCCCGTCTCGGTGAGTTCGCACAGGTCGGCGACCAGGGCACTTTGGGCCTCGATGCCCACAAACTCGAACACGCCGTCGACGGGGAGGATCATCTCAGAGTCATCGGTCTTCGAGCGCAGCTTCACCCCGGTGAGCCTCCCTCCCTCTCCCAGGATCTCTTCCACCACATGCGAGAGGTGCATGATGATCTGAGGGTTGAGGAAGCACTGCTCCTGCAGGCACTCGGTCGCCCTTAGTTCGTCACGCCTGTGTATCAGGTGGACTTCCTTGACGATCTTCGAGAGATAAAGCGCTTCCTGCGTGGCGGAGTCTCCTCCGCCCACTACGAGCACGACCTTGTCACGATAGAGTGGGCCATCGCAGGTCGCGCACCATGACACTCCCCTCCCCGCGAACTCGGCCTCACCAGGCACTCCCAGCTTCTTGGGAATGGCGCCGGTCGCGAGGATGACAGCCCGGGCATCGTACTCTTGCTCGCCTGAGGTGAGCACGAAGTCGCACCCGTTGGTCCGGATGGCTTCCACGGGGGATATCGTGAGAAATTCGGCACCCGCGTTCTGTGCGTGGCGATACATGAGGTCACCAAGCTCTTGGCCGGTGACACCATCGGGAAACCCAGGATAGTTCTCGACCCAAGAGGCCGACATTATCTGTCCCCCAGGTAGTCCGGTCTCGAAGACCGTGGTCTTCGCTCGCCCCCTCGCGGCATAGATAGCCGCTGTCAGGCCCGCCGGTCCACCGCCTACGATCGCGATGTCGATGATATCTCCCACGCCGTCCTCCCTGTGTGCAATAGACGCGACCGGCCAAGGTGGCCGGCGCTTCTTTTCTTTATGCCCGAATCCGAGTCTCATCTAACGAACGGCACAGACCGCTGCGCGGGCAAGCCGTCGGACTACCTCGCGGTGATCACGACCCCCCGCAGCTCAACAGCCCTGTCCGACTCCACGATGGTGAGCACGAAGGGCCCGCGCGGCAGACCATTGGCGACGATCGAGCTCACCATCCCATCCGTGGCCTTCAGCCGGGCCCAATACCCCGCCTCGCCGGTGACCGCTCCATCATAGACGCCCGGTTGGATGTCCTCCCCGACCAGATAGACGCCATCGCCGAAGGTCCCAGCCGCTACGGGTCCCGGCATGGTGGTGGAGGTGGTGGTCGCCCCGCCTGCCAGGGCCTCTTCGAGCTGGGCCGTGAGAGCTTCGGTCTTGCGGTAGTACATCCAGTTGCGCTCCTCAGCCAGCGTCAAGGCGCTCCGGACCGCGGCAAGTTCCTCCCTTACTTCTACAAGCTCCGCCGAATCGCTCGCCCACTGAGACCGGGCGATGAAGAACCCGGCGAGAGCGCCCACCAGCACCAACAGCAGACCGGCAACGATCCACGCTGGATACTTCGACCACACGCGCCTCTTCGATCCGTTGCGAGACTCGCCGGCGCCGGCATCGGGACGGGATGGGGCAGCAGCAGGTTCGCCCGCTTGCCGAGACGAGACGGCGATCTCCTCCTTGGCGGACGGCCGGTCTGGAGGGGTGTCAAGGTCCCATTCAGCCATGGCGCTATTATCTCACCACCATGAAAAGGTCGAATCGCGCCTGGTTACTGTTTCCCATCGTGATCGCGGGCATCGTGATCGTGGGTCTCTTGGTGTCGAACTACCAGAAGGAGATGGGCATCGCCGAGCCCAGCGAGGGGGGACGCGCGGCGGTGGCAGCGACCTTTGCGGCCCTCGAACTCTCGCGAGGGACAAGCCCAGACGCCTACAAGACCTACAGCGATGCCCTTCTGGTAGCAGCGGTGGCGAAGCGGAACATGGCGATCATCAACGTGGCCGACACCAGGCTCGACCATCAGCTCACCAAAGTCTTCGACTGTCTGCTCGCGGCGCGCGAGGCATGGCAGGCCCAAGTCGACCGGACGTGGGGCGACGAGGTTCACGGAACGGCCGTTTACTGGCAAGCGATGCACCCGGCGATCGGCGCTTCCGGCGATCGGCTGACCGCCCCCGCAGTGCGTGAGATCAGTGTGGCCCGAGCGAGCGAGACCCTCGAAGAAGCCACGCGACTGGTGGCCGACTGACCGGTGGAGCCGCCGGGCCGCCCGGGACCCGGCAGTCTTCTAACCCAGGGCAACATCCAGGAGCATCATGAGGGCGAATCCGCCCATGGCGCCTCCGGTGGCCAAGTCGGCATGCTCACCCCTCTGGGATTCAGGGATGACCTCCTCCACAACCACGTAGATCATCGCTCCCGCCGCAAACGCCAGAACATAGGGCAGGATGGGGCGCGACAACGCGACTGCGGCAGCCCCGACAACGGCGGCCACCGGCTCCACTGCGCCGGAAAGTAACCCGTAGACGAAACTCTTGAGCCGTGACATCCCCGCCCCCCGGAGCGGGACCGATACAGCCGTGCCTTCAGGTAGGTTCTGAATACCGATGCCGAGGGCCAGCGCAGCTGCCGCCGCCAGAGTGGTACCGCCTTCCTGTGCCGCCGCACCGAAGGCGACCCCCACCGCCAGACCCTCCGGGATGTTGTGCAGTGTGAGAGCGCCCACCAGCAGAGTGCTCCGGCTCCAAGAGGTCTTGATGCCTTCTCTGTGGTCCGAAGACGGTCCCGGGTGCAGATGGGGCAAGATGCGATCGACGGCGAACAAAAAGAGTCCTCCGAGCGCAAATCCCACCAGCGCGGGCATCCATCTGGGCAGTCCGTCGGCTTCGGCCAAGTCCATCGCCGGAATGAGCAGCGACCACACACTGGCTGCGATCATGACCCCGGCGGCGAACCCCAGCATGAGATTCACCATGCGTCGATTGATGGATCTCATGCCGAAAACGAAAGCGGCGCCGACACCGGTCATGAGAAAAGTGAAGATCGCAGCCAGGAAGGCCTGCAGGACCGGGTTCCACTCACTGAACGAATCGACCAAGACATCCCCGCCTTCATCGGAGCGCGCCGGCGCACCTTCTTTTCGGCGCCGACTGCATGCGAACGGTAGCATTTTCAAAGCTTTGGTGGCATCGTGGAAAGCCATGGATCAGAGCGAACCCATCAGCAACCCCAGCCTGCGTTACCGCATACCTCTTTACCCCACTCAGTTTCTCTGCGCGATGGCCATCGTCTCTGTGGGGCCGCTGCTCGATTCCATGATGACCGACCTTGGCGTCTCCCTCAGCCGGGGAGGCCTCATCAGTGCGGGGCTCTTTCTCGGCAATGTGAGCGGCATCGTGGTCCTCAACACGGCCATGGCCCGAGTGCCGGTGAAGCGGACGCTCATCGGCGGGGCGATCCTGCAGGGCGCCAGTCTTATCGCCGCCGGGCTCGCCACTGTCGACCTGTGGACACTCCTCGTGGCCTATCTGTTTGTCGGATTCAGCGGGGCCCTTCTCAACGCGACCTGCTGGATGTGGCAATCGGCTCACATGAAGAAGAACGCCGCGGCGGCCGCCCTCAAGATGATCCTCTTCTTCGGGCTTGCCATGATGATCGTTCCCCTGGTGCTGGGCATGGTGCTCGATGCAGGGGCTGACTGGCGATGGATCCTGGTAGTCGAGGGTGGACTTTCACTGCTCACGGCATCCGTTATCGCGGTCTTTCCACTCCTCGACATACCCGGACGCCGCAACGTGCGTGCCACGCAGTTCAAGGAGGTGTTCTCCCACAACCTCGGGCTCCTCTTGGGGATGATGGGGGCCGGCTTCACGTATGTGGGAGCCGAGATGACCATGAATGTTTGGCTCCCCAAGTTTCAGATCGATGTATTTGAAGCCGGCGACACCTGGGCGAGCCTCTCCGTCACCCTCTTCTGGGCGGGACTGATCGTTGGCCGCTTGATCGTCATGGCCCTCACCAGGCGGTTCGCCGCCTCACGGCTGCTTCTGCTCTGCGCGTGCATCATGGCGGTCTTCACGGTGGCGGTCGCTCTGGTCCCCTCGCAAGTCGCATCCTTGGTGCTCACGGTCGGCGCCGGCCTGGGAGCCTCTGCGTCCTACGGCCTTATCGGGAGTTTTTCGGGACGTTTTCCCGGTTGGCAATCAAGCGTGGCGTCGTCGCTCTTCGTGCTCTCCGGAGGGATAGGGAGCATCACCTTCCCCTATATCATGGGACCGCTGGCCGACAGCGCAGGCTTCCAGATCGCCCTCGCCGCGCTGGCCGTCCCGGCTATCATCTACGGCCTCTTCTCGCTGCTGATCCACGCCCGATCGGGTGAGGCCGCTCATGACGCCGGGTGATCGCCGGTAGCATGTCGATCCCCGGCTCCGAAACCGGACCCTCGGCCTACTACGGCCGCGGTAGCAGCATGGACGTACGGTCGCGGTAGTCGGAGTAGCCCGCGTGCAGGGCTAGGACCCGGCGTTCCATCATGGGGACGCTCACAAAGACGAACAGCGCGGTGATGGCGGCCGCTCCGACTATGGTCCACCACCATCCCAGTCCGGCACCCAACGCGAACAGCCACAGTCCCCACCAGGTCAGTACCTCTCCCAGATAGTTCGGGTGGCGGCTGTAAGCCCAGAGCCCTTGTTCCATGACCAGGCCCCGGTTCTCCGGATCGCGGCGGAAGGCCCGCATCTGCTCGTCGGCCGCGAAGGCCAGCACGATGGCTCCAAGCGTCACGACGATGCCCAGAACGTCCGCCCACCCAAGACCCGCGGCCCCACTGCGGGTGATCGCGTACAGGGGCAGGCAACCCAGGTACACCATGACCGTAGGGAAGAGGTGGATCCCGAGGAAGCTCACGGGCCAATACAGCCGGCCGAACCGCTTTCTGAACGACACGTATCTGAAGTCTTCCTTGGTAAGCCCCGGCCAGTCGCGGTAGAAGTTGCTGGTGAGCCGCAGGGAGTAGAGAAACACCAAGACCGCGACTATGATCTGCCGCGCGTCGACCCGATCCCACCCGGTCCAGAGGTAGTAGCCCATGATGGCGAGCGGCTGTACGCTCCAGTACGGGTCGTAGATACTGGAATTGTCCGCTATCACCGACACGGCGAAGACGACCACCGTGGCGACCACGGTCCCCAACCCCAGATCGGCCAACGGATGGCTCAGACCCGCCGCGCGCACCACCACCACGGCCACGACCATAGCCAATACATACGTTGCCGCGCTGATGAGCACGCCGGTGCTCCGCTTGGCACGGATCTTCTCTCTCATGCGCCAAGGATACCCGACGGGAGACGCCGGCGCCTCTCATCCGCTATGCTCATGCACATGGACCTGTCACGCTTCGACACCATGGACGCCGGAGAACTGCGTAGCTACCTCGCCTTTTTGCTCTGGCACTACCGCGTGGTCGACAGCTTCTGGTTCCTCTACACAGTCGATGAGCGCAGCCAGTCCGAAGCCGAGAAGCTGAACGAGCGCGTCTGGGCCCGGGTATCCGGCTTGGCCGCCCGCGACCTGCTGAGCCGCTTCAAGATCACCGCCGACGGTCTCAAGGGATTTGCCGAACTGCTTCGCCTGTATCCGTGGACGCTGTTACTCGAGTATCAGATAGAGGAGTCGCCCGACGAGATCGTCCTCTCGGTGCCGTGCTGCGCCACTCAGGAAGCGCGGCGGACTCGGGGGCTTCCGGAGTACGAGTGCAAAGAGATGCACCGGCGGGAGTTCGTCGGCCTGGCCGGGCAGGTAGATCCGCGGATCGAGGTGCATTGCGAATTCGCCCCGCCCGGTGAGCGACCGCCGGGTTACGATTGCCGCTGGCGGTTCACGCTCAAACCGGAGGAAGACACGGCGGCACCAGCCTAGCCTTCGCCGGGCCACTCCCCGCTCGTACCCCGTGTGCGCCCCTTGATGGTCAGCACGTGCACGCTGACCCCCAGGGCTATCACAAAGAGCAGTATCCGCAACCAAAGCGCGCCGACCAGTAGAACCGCCGTCACCGTGATCACACCCCACAGCAACACCAGAGCACTCGACTTGACCTTCCACGAGACACCCCGGCCGTGTAGATAATCGTCCAGGTGACGGCCGAAGACCCGATTGGTCACGAGCCACCGGTAACAGCCCGCGGAGCCGCGTGCGTAACAGATGGCGGTGAGGATCAGAAACGGAGTAGTGGGAAGAACCGGCACTACTATGCCGATGATCCCTATCCCGAGAAAGACGGATCCTGCGACCACCAGGAGCACCCGGCGCACCCGTCCGGGGCAGAGGGGGCGGAGAGGCGGTTCGGCAGACATGAGAGTAGGTTAGCAAGGGGTGGGTACAATGGTCGCATCATGGGGAAAGCGAGCGAAGGGGGTCGCCGTGCTCACTGAAGTGAAAGACCTGCGAGGCTTCAAGATCTTTGACGAATTGGACGACCAGGAACTGGGGCTTATCGCGAAGATCGCCAAGACTGAGGAATTGGGCAAGGACGCCATCCTCACCCGCGCCGGCAAGCCGGCGGCCCAGCTATACCTTGTCGTGCGGGGATCCGTGACCATCATGACGCCCGGGCCCGGTGACACAGAGATGCGGGTAGACGAGGTGGGCCCTGGACAGATCGTCGGCTGGTCGACGCTTACCGGCCCTTACATCTACACCGCCACGACCATGACCGCCGAGGAATCCACTCTTATCGTGATCGGCGGAAGCAAGTTAAGAGAGATCTTCGAGCTCAACAATCATATCGGCTACCGGGTGCTCAAAGGCATCGGGTACATCGTGGCCCGCAGGATGGCGGCCATCGAGGCCAAGTGCGTGACCGAAGACGGCAAGAGCTGACGGCAGGCGCGTCTATACGGCTCCCTTGCCGTTTTCCAGATACTCGGCTATGGCTTCGGCCAGTGTTCGCAAGATCCAAGCCCGCTTCGCGTCGTCGGTCTCGAGCAGCGTGAACCGGAACCCGGGGTGTGGGGTGTAGAAGCCGGTGAGCGGCACCACGCACAGCCCTCGTGAACCCAGCAGTTGGTAGACAAACGACCAGTCCGGCGCCGCGCCCTTGCACTGCGTCTCAACGAGGTCGCGCAACTTCGGGTCGTCTATGGGCAACCGGTTTTTGCCGTTCAGAACACCGGGCTCGAACAGCACCGTCATATAGAAGGCTCCTTGGGCGCGATGCACCTTGATCCCCGGGACGGCGCCGAGCACTTCGTAGGCCTCGCGAGCCCGCTCGGCATACATGGCCGCGCGCGTCGCCAGATGGGCCGGGTACCTAGAGTCGCCAAAGATACGGGGCACTGCCAGCTGCGGTCCGCTGGTGGAACAGACCTCCAGACGTTTGGCCGCGAGCAACGAGTCCACGTAAGCGGAGAAGTTCTGGTCGCTCGCCCGGTTGAGCACCTCGATCCATCCGCAGCGCGATCCCGGCCAGGGCAGCTCTTTGGAGATGCCGCGCATGACGATGGCCGGCACATCTGGAGTCACTTCCGACAGATGCACCGTGTCCTCCCCAGGGAAGACCATATGGATGTAGATCTCATCGGCCACCAGGAAAAGCCCGAACTCCCGGGCGATGGCGACGATCTGCTCCAGCACCTCCACGGGGTAGACGGCGCCGGTGGGATTGTTGGGATTGATGAGCAGGATGCCCGCGATGGAGGGGTTCTTTTCCACCTTGCGGCGCAGGTCGTCGAGGTCGGGCAGCCAACCGTTGTCGGGGTCGAGGTCGTAGGTGAGATGCGGCAGGGCGCAGTGCGCCGACTCGGCCGACGAATGAGTGCTGTAGGCGGGAGAGGGGCCTATGACCCGCGCGTGAGGGCTCAGGAATCCGTACACCTTGGCCACCGCGTCGGCCACTCCGTTGAAGAAGATGATGTCGGCGGCAGTGATCCGGGCGCCCGCTCGCGCGTTGACATGCGTAGCCAGCGCCTCGCGCGCCTCGAGGAAGCCCTCAGTGGGGCAGTAGCCCCACGACTCGTTGATATCCACGACACTGTGGAGGATGTCGCGGATCCACGGGACGACCGTCTCGCCCTTGGCGATCGGATCGCCTATGTTCTCCCACGTGATCTCAACCCCGTGACTGCGCACCACCTCGCCGAACTTGACGATATCGCGGATGGCGTAAGACAGATGCGCGGACGAGGGGCTGACCAGATTCGCCCTCATCGGATCTCCCAAGTCAACTGGACGCGAAGTCCCGAGTATACAGGAGGCTCGTGGGTTCGCCCCGGTACGGCGTGGCGGTTAACGCATCCGCTCGGTGCTGGTACGCTGTAGCCTCATGGACCGTAAGATGCAGAACACCATCCTCGCTGTGACCGCCGTCACCGGGTTCCTGGCTACGTTCATGGCGTCGTCGATCAACATCGCTTTGCCGCTCATCGAGGAGGAGTTCCGCCTCTCCGCGGTGATGCTCGGTTGGATCTCCACCTCGTTCGTACTCTCCACAGGGGCGGTGCTCATGGCGGTGGGCCGCATCGCCGACCTCTACGGCCGCACGCTTATCTATCTGATCGGCTTGGCCTCGTTCACGGTCTTCACCTTCGCTTCGGCTTTCGCGCCCTCGGTGGAGGTGCTGCTCGTCATGCGCGTACTACAGGGTCTGGCTTCCGGCCTCCTGTTCGCCACACACCACGCCCTGGTGACGCTCTCCCATCCTCCCGAGGTGCGAGGACGGGCCCTCGGTCTGCAGGTATCCGGCGTATACCTGGGGATGACCGTCGGTCCGGTGCTGGGTGGCGTGATCGTCCGAAATACGGGGTGGCGAGTCCTCTTCGTGGTCGTGGGAGCGGCGTGCTTGGTCAACTGCGTGGTGGCGGTCTGGAAGCTCCGCAAGACCGAGTGGCGGGAGCCCAAAACGGCGCGCTTCGACGTGTTCGGCTCGGTGGTGTGGGCACTGGCGCTCTCCGCGCTGTTGTTGGGATTCACGCGTCTGCCCGGCGTAAGCGGGGTGGTGCTCATCGTGGTAAGCGTCCTCGGATTGGCCTTGTTCTTCTGGCGGGAGACCCGGGCGGCCGACCCCATCCTGAGCGTCGACCTGTTCTTGCGCAACAGGGTGTTCGCCTTCTCCAACCTGGCCGCCCTCATCAACTACAGCGCAACATTCGCCATGACCTTCCTCATGAGCCTCTACCTGCAATACAACCGGGGGCTCGACGCCCAGGAAGCCGGGCTCATCCTGGTACCGGGACTCTTCCTCCAAGCGGCGCTCTCCATCGTGGCCGGACGCATGGCCGACCGTCTGCCGTCGCGCATCATCGCCTCAGTGGGGATGAGCCTCACGGTGTTGGGGCTCTTCGCGTTCGCGTTCCTCACCGAGACCACCCCCTACTGGTACATCATCACCATCTTGTGCGTGCTCGGAATAGGGTTCGCCCTGTTCGCCTCGCCCATCGCCAACACGATCATGGGGAGCGTAGAGAAGCGCCGGCTGGGTACTGCATCTGCGACACTCGCGACCATGCGCGTGACCGGGCAGAACCTCAGCATGGGAGTGGCCACCTTGGTGCTGGCGGTCATCGTGGGACGGCACGAGATAGAGGTGGTGGACTACCCCAACTTCCTGACCAGTATGCGCATCTCTTTCGCTATCTTCGCAGCCCTGTGCGTGCTCGGCGTCGCGGCTTCGCTGGTGCGGTCGCGGGAGCCGGAGGCCGGCGCCCCGGCTGCGAGCAATGCGGCGCGCCCAGACGACCGGGCGCTCCCGGCCGATCCACCATCCACGTCCTAGAGGAGGTCGCACGTGCGTCCTGAGCCATTCACCCTAGAGCGGTTCTTCGCGCGGCACGAGTTCAGCGCCCGGTACTTGCTCTCGTCCTCGGACTGCCAGGGCTTGTCCATGGCCGACCTGGTGGCCGGCGCCGACCCGGATCTGCGGGCCCGGTGGCAAACCCTCCGCCTCGGCTACACCGAGTCGCAGGGTCTGCCGGAACTGCGCGCCGAGATCGCCACTCTCTACGAGTCGGCGGCTGCAGACGACATCCTGGTCGCGGCGCCCGAGGAAGCCATCTTCCTTGCGATGAATGCCATTCTCGAACCGGGTGACCACGTGGTCTGCACCTTCCCCGGCTACCAATCCCTTTACGAGTTGGCCCGCAGCATCGGGTGTGAGGTCGACCTATGGAAGCCGCTCGAGGGTGCCGCGGGACCAGGGGAAGATGAAGATGAGGACGAACGCCTCTGGTGGTTCGATCCCGCCGATCTGGAAAACCTCCTGCGTCCCGACACCAAACTGGTGGTATGGAACTTCCCCCACAACCCCACCGGCGCCCTGGCCTCTCAAGAGGATTTCGCCCGCATGATCGCCGCCGCTCAAGCCGTCGGAGCGTGGGTCTTCTCCGACGAGATGTACAGGCTGCTGGAACCGTCCGAGGACCTCCGCCTGCCCGCCGGCGTGGACCTCTACGACAAGGCGGTCTCGCTCTCGGGCATGTCGAAGGCCTTCGGGCTCGCCGGCCTACGTCTGGGCTGGGTAGTCACGCACAACGCGCCGCTGCTTGAACGCATGAAAACCCTCAAGGACTACACCACCATCTGCTCCAGCGCGCCCAGCGAGCTGCTGGCCCTGATGGGACTCCGCTCACGAGAGGCCATTCTGGCGGGCAACCGGGACCTGGTGCGGCGGAATGCCGAGGCAGCCGCAGGGTTCTTCGCCCGGCACGGCTCCGTGCTCAGCTGGGTCCCGCCACAGGCGGGCACGGTGTGCTTCCCCCGGCTGGAGGAGGGCCACGCCGCCCGCCATGCGGCGCGCCACGCAGTACAGGCCACGCTCCACGGGGCGAAATGGATGACGGAGCACGGTGCACCTTCAGTGACGGCGCCCGGGCCGGACGCCGAAGCCTTCTGCGCGCGGATATTGCGCGACACGGGGGTACTGCTGCTGCCATCCACGGTCTACGACTTCGGCAACGAGCACTTCCGCATGGGCCTGGGACGCGAGGACTTCAAGACCGGGCTCGCGGTACTCGACGCCTACCTGGGGAACGCAGCCGCGGGTTAAGGCCATACGGCCGGGTGGCTTGGCCGGGGACTGAGGCCTCCCTTCGACAGCGCGCGCTGGAGGCGTGTGAACCGCTGCTACCGTGAGAATGGAGCGGACACACCGACTCTGCAGGTCCTTGCTTCGCGCAGCTCTGCGATGTGCGCACATTGTGCGCACATCGCAGAGCTGCGGCGGATAGCCAATGGCCCGACTCCCGATGCCCCTTGCGTCCAAGCGCTATAATCTTCTGCTTGTTCGACCGGCACGTTCCGAGCAGTCCATCCGACCTGACCCAGCGAGGAGCCATTGGCTTCATGACGCCTGCAACAATGACAGAACGAGCTCACCGCATCCGTAATGTGGCGATCATCGCCCACATCGATCATGGCAAGACCACCCTGATCGATTCGATCTTCCGCGCCGCCCGTGTCTTTCGCGAGAACCAGCGTGTCGAAGAGCGGGTGATGGATAGCAACGACCTCGAGCGCGAGCGAGGCATCACCATACGGTCCAAGCACTGTACGGTGGAGTGGCAGGGCTACCTCATCAACATCGTCGACACCCCGGGACACGCCGATTTTTCGGGTGAGGTGGAGCGGGTGCTCTCCATGGTCGACTCGGTGCTGCTGGTGGTCGACGCCAACGAGGGCCCCATGCCGCAAACCCGGTACGTACTCATGCGCGCGCTTCGCCTGGGCTTCCGCCCCATCGTGGTGGTCAACAAGGTCGACCGCCCCAACGCCAATCCGTTCGGAGCGCTCGACAAGACCTTCGACCTCTTCCTCGAACTGGGCGCCACCGACCACCAGGCCGACTTCCCCGTGGTCTACGGCTCGGCACTCGAAGGCTGGATCGCCTACGACCCCGACACCGGTCCCCGTATGGGTATGGACGTACTCTTCGAGACCATTGTCAACGAGGTGCCGGCGCCGAAGGCGAAGCTGGACGCTCCCTTCCGCATGCAGATCTCCACACTGGCGTGGAGCGACTACCTGGGCCGTATCGGGTGCGGGCGCGTACTGGAGGGTACCCACAGGCAGGGCGAGCCGCTCGTGCGCACATCCACCCGTTGGACCGGGCACGGCCGGAGCAGCGCGGCTACGGCCGACGCAGCCGGCTGGGAGGTCACCGGCGCCGAGAATACCCGCAGCGTCCACCTGTGGGTCACGCGGGGCCTCGAGCGCGAGGAGGTGGACGAGATCCACGCAGGCGACATCGTCTGGGTGAACGGCCCGGCCGACGTGACCATCGGCGATACGCTCTCGGCCCCTGACCTGGCCGACCCGGCGCTCCCGCCTCTTGAGATCGAGGAGCCGACCGTCTCCATGTTCTTCCTCGTGAACAACGGCCCGTTCTCGGGCAAGGACGGCCAGGCGGTGACGCTCCGTCAGATCAAGGACCGCCTCGATCGGGAGCTGCGCGTGAACGTCGCCCTGCGGGTGGAGGACCTCGGCCGCCCTGACGGCGTGAAGGTGTCCGGGCGCGGAGAGCTGCATCTGGGCATCCTCATCGAGGAGATGCGCCGCGAAGGCATGGAACTCTGCGTGTCGCGCCCCGAAGTCATCACACATAGGGACGAGGATGGACGCCTGCTGGAACCCATGGAGGAGCTGACCATCGACGTCCCTGACGAGTATCAGGGCATCGTCATCGAGAAGCTGGCGCAACGCAAGGGCGAGCTCACCGGCATGCACAACGCGGGGACCGGAGTACTGCGCATGGAACTCAGCATCCCCACGCGAGGGCTCATCGGATACCGTAGCGAGTTCCTCACCGATACACGGGGGCTCGGCATCATGGCTTCACGCTTCGTGGGCTATGGTCCCTGGCGAGGCGAAGTCACGCACCGCGACCGCGGATCTCTGGTGAGCATGGAGGACGGCCCGGCCACGGGGTACGCCCTGGAGAACCTGCAGGCCCGAGGCACCCTCTTCATCTCACCCATGGACCCGGTCTACACAGGCATGATCATCGGCGAAAACTCCCGCTCCGGCGACCTGGCCTGCAACCCCACCAAAACGAAGAAACTGGGCAACTACCGGGCCGAGACCAAGGAGATCGACGTGGGCTTCAAAGTGCCCCGTGTCATGACCCTCGACCAGGCCCTGGAATGGATCGCCGACGACGAGTTGGTGGAGATCACCCCCAAGTCGGTGCGGGTGCGCAAGGCCATCCTCAGCGTCGAAGATCGCAAGAAGGCTAACAAGGTCTAGAAGCCCCGAAGACGGCGCTCCATCCGCTTGGCTCCCGCGGCAACCGCCCGCGGGCTTGAATCGCCCGGTGGCTGTTGATATCATTGTTGATATGGCAGTGAAATCATCATCTGATATCACTACCCCGGGCAAAGCCTCGGGAGCGTTGGCCCTCCGAGGCATCGAGCCGGATCTGCGGTCCGCTCTGGAAGCAGAGGCCGCACGGACTGGAACCAGCCTGAACGCCCTCATCCTACGCTTACTCCGTGAGTCGCTCGGCCTGGCGAAGGCCGCCAACCTCTGCCACGACCTGGACGCGCTGGCAGGAGTCTGGTCACGTGAGGAGGCGGACGAATTCACCGAAGCGATCCGTTGCTTCGAGGAGATCGACCGGTCTCTGTGGGAGCCCGATCCAGACGCACGATGAGGCACATCCTCCTCGACACCAACATCCTCTCCGACTTTTTCTTCGGAGACCCTGATACGGTAGAGGCCTTCCAAAGAGCGACTTCGCTGGCCATCAACAGCGTAGTGCTCGGCGAGTTGCTGGCAGGTTTCGCGATGGGCAATCGCTCGAACGAGAACAGGCGGTTGTTGGCTCGCTTTCTGGCCAACCCCCGCGTGACCCTACATCCGCTCGGCCCCGACACGGCCGAACACTACGCCGGCGTCTTCGCTCAGCTGCGACACAAGGGCAGGCCCATACCCTCTAACGACATGTGGGTGGCGGCAAGTGCCCTGGAACACGGCCTGGTCCTGTTCACGCGAGATAGCCATTTCACAGAGATCGACGGCCTGCTCACCGCCTCGACGGTCGACCAGCTACTACCCTAGGAGAAATGCAACCGTGCCCACTCTGTACCGCGACCGCTGGATCGAATGCACCACAGAAGCGCTGGTCATCCGCGGTTACTACTTCCCCTTTGGCAACAAGAAGACCATCCCGTACGGCCGCATCGAAGAGATGCGGGAGGTCGCGATGGGGCCGGCCACCGGCCAGTGGCGCATCTGGGGCTCCGGCGACTTCCGACACTACGCCAACTTCGATCCGGGCCGTCCGCACAAGAAACGGGCACTGATCCTCGACCTTGGCAAGTTCATCAGGCCGGTCATCACGCCCGACGACATCGACCAAGTGAAGGCCATCATCGAAGCACGACTGACGAAGCGCGGCTGAACCGCGACCCGGTCTCGAGCGCTGTAGAGGCGCGGCCCCGGACCGGTCTGCCGCTACTGTGAGTGGGCCACGGTATGGCGCCTCACGCTACCGGGCCCCATCCAAGAAGCCTGCGAAACCGGATGGCTGGTGCGAACCGAAGACGATCTGCTCCAGCGTCCCAGTGCCGGTCCGCTCGCCCATCGTGACCCGGCATACCTGGTGGACGTGGATGTTCTCGTAGGCAAGGGGGTCCAACTCGTCCACCTCCCAGGATTCGGCTCCTACCGCCAACTCGCCCTTGTAGATCCCGGGCACCCACTTCGGGTGCTGATAGCCGAGCCCCTTCATATGAAAGCGTAGGAGCGGCTCCATGCTCATCACCGTCTTCTCGCCGGAGGGAGGGACGAACTCGAGCCGCGCGCCCGCAGAGCGGCGGGTACCTTTCTCCCAGGCAATACCAATGGAAGCGGCGGACATCTCCTGGGCCGCCGCGGGTCCGGCGCTGCTCTCGGCCGGGATGCTACCGGTGTCGCCGTAGGCTGGAAGCACCACCCCGCTGACCTGCAAAGGGTTACCGTCGTGGTCTTCGAAAGTCGCGTAGTGCGTGCACAGGTCGTCGAAGTGGTTAACGCACCAGATCCAGTACACCCCCGGCTCCCCCCGCGAGGGCGCGCCGCTCTCCCGTTCCCCCACCGGCCGCACGCCCCATGACCGGTCGCGCACCCCCCAGACCGAGGACGACCGCACCTCGGTGCGGGCGCCTGCCACACTGAAGCCCCCCTCCCAGCATCCAAACTGCGTGAAGCGGGTGGTGTCCATCATGACCCTTCCCTCGTCACGGAGCGTGGAACGTGGTTCCTCGTAGGCGATGGTCCGCGCCCTGAAGGTGAGGTCGCACTCGATGCCGGTCTCGTTGGGCGCCAGACGCACGCGGATCACGCGCATCGGCTCGACCACCTCCACAGCCAAAGGACCGATCGTGGTGTCGGAGCGCTCGGCCGGCGCGCGGCGGGAAGCGAAGAAGGCATGCTGCACGCCGTCAACTAGAACGCTGAAGGCTCCGTCCATGACCCGGCGGTTCGGATACAACCCCAATGCGCAACCGAAATACAGCGTCCCTTCGCGGTCGAAGCCGTTGAACCAGTAACGATCGTAGAAGTTGAGCGAATGGGAGGCCGGCTGGGCGACCGGTTCCGGGGTCTGGTGGATCGGATAGTCGTCGAATTTGGAGATCATGCTGTCACTGCTCCCTCGAGTCGGAGTAGGCCGTGGTCCCCGTCCAGGAACACCAGGTCACCGGTCTTGAACACTCTCGTGGCCTGCCGCAGATCGACCACTGCCGGCAGCCCGTATTCTCGCGCGACCACGGCGCCGTGCGATACCGAGCTGCCCACGTCGGTGGCCAGACCGCCCACCAGGCTGAAATAGGGGCTCCAGCCCACGTCGGTGACCGGCGCTATGAGAATCTCCCCCGGCTGGATATCGCCGGCGTCTGCGAGCGTGTTGACCACCCGCGCGCGGCCCCTCACTTGGCCGCGACTGACGGGCTTGCCGCGCAGGGTGTGATCGTACGACACGGGTTGATCGCCAGGCACCAGCGGTTCGGGGCAGCCTGAGAACACGTCGGGAAAGCTCAGCTCCATCTGGAACTGCAGGACCTCGCGGCGGCCGAGCGCCTTGTCGGCAAGGTCGGCGCCGTCACCCCTGACGAGCCGGCCCAGTTCCTTGTGCGTGAGAAAGAAGACACAGTCGGCATCGGGCAACGCACCCTCGGCAGCCAGGAGTTCCCCCAGGTGGCGGTAGGCGCCCTTGAAGCGGGCCACCACCGCGACCAGCAGCGACTTGGTCCTCTCCCGGCGTTGGACGGCCTTCTGAGTCAGCCGCACCAGGACCCGCAGCAGGGGTCCGTGGTCGCGGAACACGGCACGGCTCGCCTCCAGGGAGATCGAGGCGGCGACGCCACCGTCCCCGAGCGCCCCCGCCTTGAAAGCCGCCTGGAGGGAGGCAACCAGGGGAAGAGGATCGGCGTTCCATTCCAGTTGACGCAACTCCAGCTCGCGTATCGACCGATGCCCATGGCGCTGCAGGTAGGCTTGAAACTCCGCGGCGGCGGCACCCGCAGCCTCACTGCAGATCCATGCCAATGCCTCGGAAGTCGGGGCCGAACCGAACCGAACCTCGGCGTCGGGATGTTCGCGGAGCCCGTCGACGAGACGATGGATACCGGTGACGATGTCGGCGCTTTCAGTGGTCTGGTCGCTGGCGCCCGCCAGCAACGCCGCCACGCGGGCGTGGTGCCGCTCGGAGACCTGTTCCCCCCGGGCCAGGATCTCCATGAGCGCCGGCTCGAGGGCGCCGGCCCCGGCCGATGACACCATGTGGTGGTCAAAGCCCAAATACATAGCGTCTAGGCGGGAATCTATGGCTTCGTACACGGAGCCCGCACTTTTCAGATCGGGGAAGCGCAAGCTGCCGGCCAGCTTCTCCAGAAGCCTGCGATGCCTCGTACCGGAGGCTAGATAGATGCCGAAGCGCAGTCCGTTCCACAGCCGCACCGCCGCGGGAGCCTTAGGCCCGACGTCGAGCTCAGGGATGGTCCGCCCGCAGAGCGCCAAGGTCATCCGCTCACTGCTCGACCCCACCATGTGCGTGGCCATCCGGCCTACCTTGGTGAGATTGAGGAACATCCGGCCGTAGTAGAGGCGGGAGCAGAGGAAACCATCCACGACCCGGCGGGCCACGCCGCAGCGCACGTGCATGAGCTGCAGGGCCTGGTCGTCGGCGTGCCAGACGGTGGAGAAGGTGAGCGGAGTGATAGCGCCGGGCATGCACTCGCCGATATTGCAGCTCGTGTAGATATCGGTGGCGTCCTGTATGACGTCCAACTCGTTGGGGTCGGCACCCAGGCGTGTGATCGGGCGGGCCTGCAGCCAGTAGATGCAGCCATCCTCACCCAGTGCCCACTCCAGGTCCAGCGGTCGCCCGTAGTCCTTCTCAGCCCGCAGAGCACCCGCAGCCAGCTCCCCGAGGTGCTCCGGCTCCAGTAGGGGCGCCTGCGAGGGCGCCTCGCCGCGGAGCTGAGTCAGCAGACTCTCGCCCTCTCGCGAAAGAACGTAGTGATCGGGCGTGACCATTCCGCTCACCAGTCGTTCTCCTGTGCCCGGCACGACGTCCACGACCATACAGTTACGACGCCCCGAGACCGGATCAGCAGTGAACAACACCCCCGCCGCCACGGCATCGACCATGCGCTGCACGACCACAGACATGGCGACGTCGGCCAACCTGGTTTGGTGCTGCTTGTACGCGACCGCCCGGGTGTCGTGAAGAGACGCCAGACAGTGCTCGATTGCCTTGCTCAGTCCATCCAGCCCCTTTACGTCGAGCAGGGTGCGGTACTGACCGGCGAAAGACGCATCAAGAGCATCCTCTCCCTGAGCCGACGATCGGACCGCAACGCGCCCACCGCCAAGCTCCGAATAGAAAGCGGAAAGCGTGTCAGGCAGATCGCCGTGGGAGGCCCCCAGAACGACGAATCCGGGGGGAACCCGTAGCCCCAGGCGAATGAGGCGGGCCAGACCATCGGCCTTACCTCCAACCTCGGCGTGGCCAATGGATCCCAAGGGCAGACACCGAGGCGTCTGGAGCTCAGTCTCTTGCATGTCCCCCCTAGAATTTCGACCGTCTGTGTACGGGCAGCCTGCTAATCCTGAACACTTAGTGTTCGGTTGTCAAGGGTTACGGCGCGCTTACGGGGCGGCCGGGCCATTATTCGGCACACCCTCTCCCAGCGTCAAAGGCAGCACGGATGGTCTCATGGTCTTACCCTCCCATCTTAGGTCGCTCCCCCGGCCCTTCTGCCTGATATACTATGTCGACACTATTCCAGACACGGTTGTCCCCCGCGCTCTTTTGCCGAAGACTCGAATGGATCAACTGCGTCTACAATCGCAGTGCATGGCGCGTTCGCGCGCAAAAGACGCACGGCAAGGAGCTAACCGTTTCATGACTTTTGATGAACTCGGCCTGGAACCAGGCCTCCTGAAGGCTGTAGAACGCCTCGGCTACACCGAGCCCACCCCCATCCAAGAACAAGCCATACCCCTGGCTCTCACCGGACGTGATCTTCTAGGCTGCGCCCAAACGGGCACCGGTAAGACGGCGGCCTTCGTCCTGCCCGCCCTGCAGCTGACCCGCCGACATCCGGAAGCCGGCGACACAGAAACGGCCGGACACGAGTCCGGCGCCCGCGACAACGGGCAAAACGGGGGCCGCGGACGCCCCCGTCACGACGGTCATGGCCGCGGCGGTGCTGATGCTGCCGACCACCGCCTCATCAGCACCCTGGTGGTCACGCCTACCCGCGAGCTCGCCGGCCAGATAGAGGAAGTGGGACGCGACTGCGCCAAGTTCACCGGCCAGCGCGTCGCCGCCGTCTACGGCGGAGTGGGCTACGAGCCCCAACTCAAGAGGTTGCGCAAGGGCGTCGACCTGCTGGTCGCCACCCCCGGCCGCCTCCTCGACCTCCAGCAACGCGGCGACGTGGACCTCTCGCACGTCAAGATCCTCGTGCTCGACGAGGCCGACCGCATGCTCGACATGGGTTTCTGGCCTGACGTGCGCCGCATCCTGGCGCTTCTGCCGGCAGAGAGGCAGAACATGCTGTTCTCGGCCACCCTGACCAACGACGTCATGCGCATAGCCGGCCCGACGCTCACCGACCCCGCCCGGGTCGAGGTCGCGCCCAGCGCCACCACAGTCGACACGGTGATCCAGGCCGTCTACCCGGTGGCCGAATCGCAGAAGCCCGACCTGCTCGTCCGCCTCCTCGAGGAGGAGAAGCTCGACAGGGTGCTCGTATTCACCCGCACCAAGCACCGCGCCGACCGGGTCTGCCGCGTGTTGGAGCGCAACCGCATCAGAGGCACGGCTATCCACTCCAACCGCACTCAGTCCCAACGCCAGCGCGCGCTCGACGGCTTCAAAGACGGCACCTACCGGGTGCTTGTGGCCACCGACATCGTGGCGCGAGGCATCGACGTCGACAGCATCTCGCACGTCGTCAACTACGATCTGCCGTCGCAGCCGCAGGACTACGTGCACCGTATAGGCCGGACCGCCCGTGCGGGCGCCGCCGGCACCGCCATAAGCTTCTACGCCGCCGAACAGGGCAACGAGCTCCGCGAGATCGAGATCCTGCTTGGTCAGCCGCTCCCCTGCCGCGATCTGGAGGGCTTCGCCTACATGCAAAGAGCGATCCCCAACCCCGACCGCACCGCCAAGAAGCCAAAGCCGCGCTTGGTCTACAACGGCAGCCGGAGGCGGCGCAGGTAGGCAGGCGCTGAAGGAGGCCCCTTCGTGGACACGGACCCCGGCCGCGACCGACCGTCGGAGCGCAGCCCCGAGACACCCGCGGCGGCCGACCTCGTCGGCGCCAACCGCGACCTCTGGAACGGCTGGACGGAGCTCCACGTCGAGAGCGACTTCTACGACGTGGAAGGCTTCAAGGCCGGCCGCGACACGCTCGATGAGGTCGAGTCGCGTGGCGTCCTAGACCGGGTCGGCGACATCCGGGGCAAGACGCTCCTTCATCTGCAGTGCCACTTCGGGCTCGACACCATGTCGTGGGCGCGCCGCGGCGCCCGGGCCACCGGGGTGGACTTCTCCGAGAAGGCGGTCGCTCACGCCCGGCGCCTGGCGCGCGAGTTGGACATCCCTGCCCGCTTTTTCTGCGCCGACGTCGCCGACACGCCTGCGGTGCTCGGGCAACTCGACGGGGAGCGGTTCGACGTGGTCTTCACCTCCCATGGGGTCATCACCTGGCTGCCCCACCTTCGCCCCTGGGCCCGCACCATCGCTGCCGCCCTGAAGCCGGGCGGCACTTTCTGCGTGGTCGATTCCCACCCGTTCTGCTGGATGTTCGACGAGGAGGTGGCCGAGCCCACGCTCGCCTTCCGCTACGAGTACTTCACCCGTGAGGCGCTCCGTTTTGACGAGAAAGGCTCATATGCCGTCCCCGACGCCGACTTCAGGGGTGTCTCCTATTCCTGGCAGCACACGTTCGAGGATATCGTCGGTTCGCTTGCCGCGGCGGGGCTCACCGTCGTCTCACTGCGGGAGTATCCGTACCTGGCCTGGAAATGGTTTCCATGGATGGTCAAGGACGACGCCGGACGCTACCGGCTGCCCCCCGACATGCCGCAGATCCCCGTGATGTTCGCGCTGACCGCGGCGAAGTTGGAACCCGGCACGGGCTGAATCTCCACCCGGTACGGCGGGGTGCTAGCATAGCCTCATGGAAATCGAGGTCGCGCAGAGCCACGAAGTCTACGCCGTGCTCGAACTGGTCGAGGAACTCCTCATGGACCTGGTGGACCAGGGGCAGGAACTCCCCTGGATCGACAGAGACAAGCTCCATGCCGACATCCGTCGCAGCCTCGAGACGGCCACCGATGCCATCGGCCAGACGGGGGCGATGGTGACCATCTTAGCGAAGGAGCGCAATGTCGCGGTGGGGATGCTCACCCTCACCCAGTGCTTCTCACTCTATGCCGGCGGCGAGTACGGCATCATCGACGAGATCTACGTACGCCCGGAATTCCGAGGTCAGGGAATCGAACGGCAGTTGCTCGACGAGGCCGTGGCCATCGCCCAACGCCGCGGCTGGGTGCGCCTCGACGTCAGCGGGCCCGAGGCCGATCGGACCGACCGGGCCGACCGCTTCAGCGGAATGAAGTTCTAGCGCCGCCCGGCGCGGCGCAGCCTGGTCACGAGATAGACCAGAACCCCAAGGGCCACTGCCGCGACGACGGCTCCGACAATCGCCGGCCATAGCGGCCGCTGCGACTCTTCGCGCTGCGGAATCGTGTCGCTGGTGGTCGTGGACACGCTCGTGGAATCGACGGCCACCACGGATACGGACGTGGTACTGGGATAGATGGTGTTGATCACAGCGTCTCCGGGGGTGTCTTGCGGCAAGACGGGCGGCGCTGTCCTTGGCGGTGCCCTCTCGACGAGGAGCCTCTCGAAGGTCTCGAATCCCGGCGCCGGCTGATTCCCGAAGTCGACCAGCGAGATGTACGTGTCGTCGGTCTTGCTGCCGGGGTAGACGTCGAGCACGTCGAACCGCACCCATTCGGCCTCGCCCGAAACGGCGAGCTTCTGCAGCGCCGGCTCGTCCTTAAGGGTGAAGACGCTGCTCTTGCCATCCGAAAGAGTGACCTTGAGAGTCTTCGGCCGGCCGTACTCGCCGAACGACATGAGCGTATCGGTCCTGCCCGGGACGATGCGGATCTCCTGGAGCCTCCGGTCCCCCTCGATGGTGAACCGCACGGAGCCGCCCTTCCCCGGAGCAGCCGTTCCCCAGACGGCGCCCGTCGGCTCCTCCATCACCTGCCCGCCCGCCAACTGCACTGTCGTCACGGTGAGTCCTCCCGTGCCCTCCTTGACGTTGCCAAGAGCGCCGTATGAGACCGGCACGTACTCACCGGGTGCGCCATAGAGGTTCGGCCTGGTGAAGGCGAGGATGATGTCGTTCGCCTCCGTGGGTTCGTATTCCTCGAACACCCACTGATAGGTGCGATCGTCCGTCTTGACATAAGACTCTGGATTGGTCGTGTTCCCAGGATAGGAGCCTTCGACCGAGGAGGGGACGTCGACCGCCCAGCCCTTGAAGCTGTCGGCCAACCGGAAGCGCACCACCGACTTCCCGATGGTCCCCTTCCAGCCCGCCCCCGTGTGCAGCCAGTAGCCATAGTGCGCGGCCCAGCCCCCGATTTGAGCGGCAGTGAACTCCGGGGGCGCGAGTTCGTTGAAGCGGCTCCCGGCAGATACCGTGGGAACAGCCAAGTAGCTCACCGTGATCATGGTCTCGCCGGGCGGAAAGGTGGCGGTGTGCAGGTAGTACCCCAGCGACTTCTCCCCATCGATCAGGTCCTGCTGACTCACGCCGTGACCAAGGGTGACCGCGAGGGGCCGGTCATCCTGAAAAGCCCGGAACCCGATAGGCGCGGTGCCCATGAAGCCCGATTCGGTCACGACGAAGGGGAAGCCCAGCTGCACGGTCTGAAACTCTCCTTCATTCACGAACTGAAAGTCGATGCGGTACTCCGCGAACTCGCGGTAGCAGACTACCTGCACCGTCTCGGCTTCCATCCGGATGTCGGTGCTGGCCAGCGGATAGACCACTCCTCCGATGCCCCCCGCTGCCGTGTCGTTGGCCAGCGCGGCGGGGGCCGACAAACCGAACACGATGGCGAACGCGAGCGCCATCGCCGCGGCGCAGGCGCCCAGGATCGCCCGATGTGACCGGAACCTCATGAAGCACCCTCCCATGTGCAATCGTGACGGACATCTCGATGGTGCGCTTCTGATGTCACACCCGGGCTACAGGTGCGTAACGATCTTGTCACAGATGAGAGTTGTGCTGGACCCAATCCCCTCCCCGCCGGCGACGGGACAAGTCAGAGCGACTTCACGAACTCCACGTGCGTGAAAACGATGCGGAACCCCAGCCGCTCCATGTTGCGCTGCGAGGCGCCCCCGGGAGCGGCCTCGGTCACAGCGAGGTCGCAGCCGGCCTCACGGGCGAGCCGCAGCCGGTAGCGCTGGATGGCCTGCTGCACACCGCGCCGCCGGAATCGCGGTACAGTCGAGTCGCCCGAGAGCCAGCCGACCCCACCTTGGATGACCAGCGCGCCCGTCCCGGCAGGCTCGCCGTCCACCCAGCCCATCACCAGCATCCCGTCTTCACGTGCGGCCATGATGCGGCCGAACTCCTCGTGGGCAGGCGTCGACGGCTGTCCGTCGGCGAAGCCCAGAGTCGCCAGGTGTGCCCAGGTCTCGCGCTCTTGATCGGTGCAGACACGCACCTCCGGGGAGGTCTCCCGCGACGGCCCCGGCGCGCCTGACGCACCCGGGGCGAAGCACCCGCGGGGCTCAGGCGGAGACTCCCCAGAGTGTGGCCGGCCGGCAAGCTCCACCGCAAGCACGTGCTCGAACTGAGTCGGACGCCAACCCCGGCGCCCGAGCGCGTCCAGAACAGACGGGTCGGCCAGAGGGCAGATGCTCGTCACCGCCGGGGCTCCGCGCTGGCGGTAGAAGGCCTCGAGCCTCACGACCTCGGCGCCGTCCACCGGGCCGGCCATCCCTAGCCCGACCGCGCCGTTCACCGGTGAGTCTTTCCCCAGCCAGAGGGCGACTCCACCGGCGACATCGATGGCTTCAGCCCCCGCATAGGGCAGAACGCGGCCGCCGACCTCAGCGAGACGCCGGTATTCGGCGCAGATGAGGCCCTCGAGACGAGAGGCCAGCTTATGGTCGGCGTGGATCATGGAGTCCCCATGGTACCCTCTTGCCGGCAGGGTGGCGGTGCAGGTGGGCGACGTGGAGGCATTCTTGGAAATACGAGCAGCGCGCGACTCCGATCTCGAGGCGATCCTCGATATCTACAACCGCGCGGCGGTCAACACCACGGCCACCTTCGACATGGCGCCCCGGTCGCTCGAAGCCCAGCGGGAGTGGTTCGCCGCCCACGTGACCCCTCACCCCGTGATCGTCTGCGAAGAGAACGGCCAAGTACTGGGCTGGGGTTCCACCAGCGCCTACTCTCCCCGTCCGGCATACAGGTTCACGGGGGAGGTCTCGGTGTACGTACGCGAGGATGCGCGCGGACGCGGGCTGGGGGAGACGCTCCTGCGAGAGTTGATCGCTTTGGGCGCCGCAGGGGGACTCCACACCTTGGTCGGCCGGGTCTGCGAGGAGAATGAGGTGAGCTGCCGCCTCGCCGAGAAGACGGGTTTCCACCGCATCGGCGTCCTCGAGGAGGTCGGCTACAAGTTCGACCGCTGGCTGAACGTGGCCGTGTACCAGTTGAGGTTGGACGCGTGAGCGGCCCGGCGGCCGCGGGCCGCGACACGGCCCATAGCGGCCTCAGCTCGGCGGAAGTCCGTGAGCGCACGCTTGCCGGCCAGGTGAATATCACACCGAGGGCGGGCGGCCGCACTACCTGGGACATCATCCGGAGCAACGTCTTCACCTGGTTCAACCTCATCCTGGGCGTGCTCTTCGTGGTCATGCTGGCGCTGGGCTCGTGGAAAGACGCCTTGTTCGGCGCGATCATCTTCATCAACGCCGGTATCGGCATCGTCCAGGAGATGCGGGCCAAGATCGCTCTCGACCGCCTCACGGTGCTGACCGCGCCCGCGGCCAAGGTGGTCCGCGACGGCGAGGACGCGGAGATCCCCGTGGCCGAAGTGGTACTCGACGACGTCCTGCGTATTTCGGCGGGCGACCAGATAGTGGCCGATGGCGACCTTCTCGTGTCGAACAGCCTGGAGGTCGACGAGTCGCTGCTCACGGGAGAATCGGTACCGGTGATCAAGGAGGTCGGGGACCGCCTGCTGTCCGGCAGCTTCGTCGTCGCGGGGAGTGGTCTGTTCAAGACCACAGCCGTCGGCGTCGACGCCTACGCGCAGCGGCTCACCGGGGAGGGCAAACGCTACGTGCGGCTGCGCTCCGACCTCGTGACGGGGATCAACGGGATACTGAAGGTGATCGGCATCGGGATCATCCCGGTGGGGATCTTCTTCGTGTGGGCGCAGTTCCGCATGGGGGCGAGCCTGGAGGAGGGCGTCACCAGCACGGTCGCGGCGCTCGTGGCCATGATTCCGCAAGGCTTGGTGCTACTGACCAGCATCGCCTTCGCCGTGTCGGCGGTGACGTTGGCGCGGCGGAAGGTCCTCACCCGCGAGTTGCCGGCCGTGGAGGGGCTGGCGCGGGTGGACGTGCTCTGTATTGACAAGACGGGAACCATCACCGAACCGCATCCGGCCTTCCAACGGTTCGAATCGCTGGACGGTGCGACCGGCGGTACTGCCGACTCGTCGGGCGCGGACCCTGGACCAGACACCGACCCCGGTCGCGACGCGCTCGCGCTCCAGGTGCTCGGGACCATGGCGGCAAACGCCCCCAGCCGCAATTCCACACTCGACGCAATCGGCGAGGCGATAGCCGCCCCGTCAGGCTGGACCGTGGAAGACGCCGTGCCCTTCTCATCGGCCCGCAAGTGGAGCGCCACCCGCATAATGGACCGTGGCTCCTGGGTACTCGGGGCGCCGGAGATCGTCTCGGGTGACAAACCCGAGTTCGCCAGTGCCCGCGCCAGAGCCGCCGACCTGGCCGACGACGGTCTGCGGGTGCTGCTTCTTTCGCACGCTGAGGCGCCGTTGGCCGGCGACGTCTTGCCTGAAGGGTTGGCGCCGGTGGGGCTCGTCATCCTGAGTGAGCGGATCCGCTCTGACGCTCCCCAGACCCTCGCTTACTTCCAAGAGCAGGGCGTGGAGATAAAGGTCATCTCCGGAGACAACCCCGCGACGGTGGCCACCATCGCCGCCAAGGCAGGCGTTCCCGGTGCTGAGAAGGCCGTCGACGCGCGGACGCTCCCGGAGGGTGACGAACTCGCCGATCTCATGGAGACCACCACCGTTTTCGGTCGCGTCAACCCCGACCAGAAGTTCGCCATGGTCCAGGCGCTGCAGAGCCGCGGCCACACCGTGGCCATGACGGGCGACGGAGTCAACGACGTGCTCGCCCTCAAGCAGGCCGACATGGGCATCGCCATGGGCACCGGGACCGCGGCGGCTCAGGCCGTCTCGCAGTTGGTGCTGGTCGACTCCCGCTTTTCTACTCTACCTGGCGTGGTCAAGGAAGGCAGGCGAGTGACGGCCAACATCGAGCGGGTGTCGAAGACGTTCACCACCAAGAGTGTCTGGGCGGCCATCCTGGCCATAGTCATAGCCGTCGCGGGCGTTACGTACCCCATCCTGCCGCGGCATCTCACTATCATCGACGGCCTGTGCATCGGCATCCCGGGTTTCTTTCTCGCGCTGGCGCCCAACCCGCGCCGCTTCATACCCGGCTTCGTGTTCCGCATGGCCAGGTTCGTCATCCCCACGGGGATCCTCGCGGCCATCACCATGTACGGCTCGTATTGGCTGCTTCGAGAGGTCGGCGCGACCGTCCCCGAGGCGCAGACCATGGAGACCATCATCTTCTGCGTCATCGGCTGGCGCGTGATCGTCGCCATCGAGCGACCCATCCGTGGCTGGCGGCTCTGGCTGGTGCTCGTGATGGTGGTCTTACTCATCGGCGCATTCGCCATCCCCTTCACCCGCGAGTTCTTCGCCCTCGACCCGCCCGGCGGCAATGCCATCTGGGTCACGGTGGGGGCGTGCGTGTTCGCCTGGTTCTTCGTGGGTCTAGGATGGCGTATCGGCAGGCGGCTTCCATTCTGGCGGGAAGCGGCCGCCAGAGGCGAGGAAGCAGCCACGCACTAGAGCCCGTTGCCGCGGTGGGTAGTCTCGCTCGAGGCCGCGGGGTCGACCCACGGGCCGTCGGCACCGGTCAGTCGCTCAGCCTCGACCGGGCCCCAGGTACCCGGTTCGTACATGAAGACCGGCGTCACATCATCGAGCACAGGCTCCACGATGCGCCACGAAGCCTCCACGCCCGCCTGCGACGCAAACAACTCCGCTTCACCGCGGATGGCGTCCGAGAGCAGGCGCTGGTAGGGCGGGGCGCCCTCGCCGGCCCTCGATGCCAGGGTGAGTTCGACATTCCTACCCGCCATCTGCTCCCCGGGTAGCTTGACCCGCATGCCGATGCCTATTGCCATATCCGGGCTTATGCGCATCCGCACATGACTGGAACCCGCCGGGACACTTTCCCTGAAGACGTCGCGCGGTGGCCGCTTGAATTCCACGAAGACCTCGGTCGACTTCACGGCCAAACACTTGCCGGCGCGTATGTACACAGGCACGCCCGACCATCGCCAGCTGTCGATGAAGAGCTTGACGGCGGCGTAGGTCTCCACAGTCGAGTCGGGCGCCACCCCCGGCGCCGACCGGTATCCACGATACTGACCCCGCACCACGTTGGCAGGTTCAAGGGGCAGCACGTGCTCAAGTAGCCGGACTTTCTCCTCACGCTGCGCGTCCACACCCGCCCCACCGGGCGGGTCCATGGCCACGATGGCGAGCACCTGCAGCAGGTGGTTCTGGATCACGTCCCTGATAGCGCCCGCTTCCTCGTAGAAACCACCGCGGTTCCTGACCCCGGAGTCCTCGGCCATGGTTATCTGTATCCTCTGGATGTGCTCCCGGTTCCAGAGCGGTTCCAACAGCGAGTTGGCAAACCTCGTATAGGTGATGTTCTGCACCGGCTCCTTACCGAGAAAGTGGTCGATACGAAAGACGGCTTCCTCCGGAAAGTGTCTGCGGAGTGTGCGATTGAGCTCCTGGGCGGAGGAGAGATCGCGGCCGAAAGGCTTCTCCACGACCAACCGGGCACCCCGCGTGCATCCCGCGTCGGCCAGAGCGTCGGTCACCACAGGAAAGACGCTGGGCGGCACGGCCATGTAGAGGAGCGGGTGCTGGGCCCCGCCGAGGGCCTCCCGTATAGCCACGTACGTCTGCGGCGCGCCATAGTCGCCGGGCACGAAACGCAGCAGACGCGCCAGCTTCTGGAAAGCGGTGGAGTCGAACCTACCGCTCTGCCGGATGCTGTCCTCGGCACGCCGGATCAGCTGCTCGGTGGTCCAGGGAGACCGGGCCACTCCGATGAGCGGCATATCGAGGCCACCATCCCGCGCCAGCCCCTGCAACGCCAAGAAGATCTCCTTGTACACCAAGTCCCCGGTGGCGCCGAAGAAGACGAACGCGTCTGACCGTGGAGCCGTCATGAGCACGAACGTCCTCGGTTCGCGGTGGAGAGAAGGGCGGCCGCCTCATCGTCGAGCAGCCAGCGAAGCTCGCCATCCCGGGGGCGGATGAGCTGCGCCGGCAGGCGGTCGGTGTCGCGAGGTCCCTCAAGGACCTGCTTTACGGCCTCCGCCTTCGCCGCGCCACTGACGAGAAACACCACCGCGGCGGCAGTGTTGATGAACGAGGCGGTCAGAGTCACCCGCCATGAACCCTCGGCCGCCGCGGCGGCGGGGCCGTCACCGGCCCGGCCACCTGGTTCGGTGCTGAGGCCGGCGGCGGCTCCTTCCACGAAGACCCCTGTCGTCCACCGTTCTTCTTCGCGAAGAGCAGGCGAGCCCGGAAAGAGCGACGCAGTATGTCCGTCGCTCCCCAGTCCAAGCAGCGCCAGGTCGAGAGGGAACGATTCACGGAGCCGGTCGTCATATTCGGCGGCGCCGCACCTCATGGCGTGTATCTGGCCGGGGGGTATCGCGACGTGGTCGAGCAGAGCGAGACGGGCCATGCGTTCGTTGCTGCGGGCGTCGGACGGGTCGACGCAGCGCTCGTCGCTCCAGAAGACATGGGTGTCCGTCCACGGCATCAGATCCGCGAAGGGGGGCCCGGCCAAGAATTCGTAGGTCTGTTTCGGTGTGCTCCCGCCTGCCAGCGCCACCGCGAAACGGCCCCGCTCCTTGAGCGACCGGCGCGCCCGGCCGACGACATACGTCGCCGCGGCCAACGAAATGCTGTCATGGTCCGGAAAGATCTCTATCAGTGTCCGCTCCATCTAGCTCCCTTCTTGACCGGCGAGCCACTCGGTATGGAACCAGCCTACCTCGTCCGTGCGCTGGTACCCGTGAGCGCCGAAGTAGTCACGCTGGGCCTGGATGAGGTTGAACGGCAACCAGTCCGACTGGTAGGCGTCGAGATACCCAAGCGCGGCAGTCAGGCCGGGGACCGGGACGCCGGCGGAGATCCCCGTCTGCGCCATGCGGGCCAGCGCCTCACGGCGCCCCTGCACCTCCGCGGACAATCGGGGGTCGAGCAACAGGTTCGACAGGTCCGGCTGCCGATGGAACGCTGCCTCGATATCCCCCAGCAGTCTCGCCCGGATGATGCAGCCACCGCGCCATATAGAGGCCACATCCTCGAGCCTCAGCCCGTAGCCAAGCGCCACGGAAGCCGCCGAGAGCTGAGCGAAACCCTGCGCGTAAGTGATCGCCATGGCCGCATACAGCGCGTCGCGGACGAGGTCAACGTCGTGCGTCCGGCCAAGCCGGTCACGAGCACGGCCGCCGGGCCTTTCGGCCTGCCCTTGACCGACGAGAGCCGACAGACCTCGCATGGCCACCGCGACGTCGACGTTAGGAACGGGCACCTGCAACTCCATGGCGCTCTGCGAAGCCCAGCTCCCGGTGCCAAGCTGCCCGGCCTCGCCGCGGATGACGTCGACTAAGTAGCCACCTGTCTTCTCGTCGCGCCGCTCGAAGATCTTCGCGGTGATCTCCATGAGGTATGAGTCGAGGTCACCGCGTGACCAGTCCCGGTAGAGCCCTGCCAGTTGGTCGTTCGAAAGGCCGAACACCTGCTTCAGCAGAGCGTACGACTCGGCGATCAGCTGCATGACTCCGTACTCGATCCCGTTGTGCACCATCTTGGTGTAATGGCCGGCCGCGCCCTTGCCCAGGTATGCAACACACGGCGCGCCATCCACGCGAGCGGCGATCTCCGTCAGGATGGGCTCGACCATGTCGTAGGCCTCTCTGGGCCCTCCCGGCATCAGGCTTGGACCGTGCCTGGCCCCATACTCGCCCCCGGAGATCCCCAGCCCCACATAGAGGATGCCATCATCCGCGAGCAGACCGGCCCGGCGCTCGGTGTCGCGGAAGTGCGAGTTGCCTCCGTCCATCAGCACGTCGCCGGGACTCAGCAGCCCACGGATCGACGCGATCACCTCGTCCACCGGAGGCCCGGCCTTGACCATCAGCAGCACCCGGCGAGGCTTGGCGAGCGACGCGACCAACTCCTCCGGGGAGTAGCAGGACAGGACGCGGTGCTCCGGAGCAACCGTGGCGGCGAACTCCCTGGTGACCGAACTCGTGCGGTTGAAAGCCGCCACTGCGAAGCCGTGGCCGGCCATGTTGAGCACCAGGTTGCGCCCCATCACCGCCAGTCCGACGACCCCTATGTCGTTTGTGCCCATGCCTGGGACGTTCCCCCGCCGGCACACGACGAAACGAGCCGGCGCAGGTAGACAGACCACTGCGGCCACGAGTGCAGGAGACAGCTAAGCTAGGTTAGCGGGGTTCAGGCCCTCCAACTCCGGCAGCACGAACAGCCCATCTTTGCGCACCAGCACGTCGTCGAAGTAGATCTCGCCGCCACCCCACGTGGGCGTCTGGATGAGCACGAGGTCCCAATGGATGGCCGACCGGTTGCTGTTGTCGGCGTCGTCGTACGCCCGGCCCAGGGCGACATGGAAGCTCCCGCCGATCTTCTCGTCGTACAGCGTGTCCTTCATGGGACGGTCGATGCGGGGGTTCACACCGAGAGCGAACTCGCCCAGGTAGCGCGACCCCTCGTCGGTGTCGAGCATCTTGAGCAGCCGTTCGGGCTCGCTGGCGTCGCTGTCGACCACCTTGCCGTCTTTGAAGGTGAGCCGGATGCGCTCGTACGTGACGCCGTCTTCCAGAGACGGCGTGTTGAAGGCCACTGTGCCGTTCATCGAGTCGCGGACCGGAGCCGTGTAGACCTCACCGTCGGGGATGTTGTTCTTCCCCGCCGCCTTCAGCACGGGGATATCTTTGATGGAGAAGGAGAGGTCGGTGCCCGGGCTGGTGATGCGCACTCTGTCGGTGCGGGTCATCAGCTCGACAAGCGGGTCCATGGCCTTGTCCATCCGTGCGTAGTCAAGGGTGGAGACGTCCAGGCAGAAGTCCTCGAAGGCCTCGGTGGACATTCCCGCGGCCTGTGCACCTGAGGGGGTGGGGTACTTGAGCAGCACCCACTTCTTCTTGAGGTACAGCTCCATGAGCGGCTCACCGGCCAGATGGGACGCCTCGAGGATGCTTCCCGGCACATCGGCCAACTCCGAGGCGTTGCCCTCAGCATAGACCGAGATGAGGGCATCGATGTCGCCGATGCGCTGTACGTCCCAGGAGACCTGTAGATCCATCTGCTCGCGGGTCGCGCCCAGGAGATAGGCGCGGTGCAGGCGCTCGTGGCTGATTCGGGGGTAGGGGACGGCCTTGCGTTGATACGCAGCCTCCACCAGCGCGATGAGAAGATCCATTGAGTTCGTCTCACCCGTGATCATGACTTTCTCACCGGGCTGGATGTCCAGCGAGTAGTCGAGCAGATTAGCCGCCAGCGTCTCCAGCCGGGGGTCTCTCATCGTCGGATCCTTTCTTCTGCAGGCCCTTGCGCTTCCGCACGGCCTCTCTCAGAATGTATTCGATCTGTCCGTTCACGCTCCGTAGCTCGTCGGCCGCCCAAGCTTCCAGATCGGCCCACAGCTGGGGGTCCATGCGGAGCAAAAACTGCTTGCGCTCAGCCACGGGTCGGCGCCTCCGCCCACATCACCGGCCGCTACCCATAGAGAGTACCGGTATTGACGACCGGATGCACCTCGGATTCACCGCACAGCACCACCATCAGGTTGCTCACCATCGCCGCCTTGCGTTCGGCGTCGAGGTCCACCACACCCTTCTGGGTAAGGTCGTGAAGAGCCATCTCCACCATGCTCACGGCGCCGTGGACGATCTTCTGCCGCGCATCGATGATGGCCTCGGCCTGCTGGCGGCGCAGCATGGCCTGAGCGATCTCGGGCGCGTAGGCCAGATGGGTCAGACGGGCCTCTTCGACCACCACACCTGCACGGGCCAGCCGCTGCTCGAGCTCGGTCTTGAGGGCCCCTGAGACCTCGTCCACGTTGCTGCGCAGCGTGACCTCGTCGCCTTCGCCATGGTCGTAGGCATACGAACCGGCCAGGTGCCTGAGGGCGGTCTCGCTCTGCGTCTCCACATACTGCTCAAAGTCGTCAACGTCGAAGACTGCCTGAGCGGTGTCCTTGACCCTCCATACGACCACGTTGGCGATCTCCACCGGGTTGCCGCGCCTGTCGTTGACCTTGAGCTTTGGTCCATTGAGAGTGCGGGCCCGCACCGAGATCTTGTAGCGGGGGTACTTCTTGGGCATGCGGGACGCCTGGCCCTTCTTGGCCGCCGCTTTGACCGCGGCGTCGCGCTCGGCCGCTTCGGCGCCGCCTTTCACTGCCGGTCCGTTGGAATAGAAGGGATTGGCCCAGCGGAACCCGGTTTGCCGCGCCGTGCCCTTGTAGGCGCCAAAGAGGACACACACCCGCGTCTCGTTGGGCTCCAAGGTGAAGAAACCGGGCGAGAGGACGGAGCCAAGCGCCAGCAAGATGATGCCCACCACGACCAGCGCCACAACCGCGCCGTCATTCCCGCCTCTGTCATCGCCCAGTACCGCGGCAGCTATCAGCAGCGCGATGCCCGCGATGAAGATGATGACCACGGCTGCGAGCATACCCCAACCGCTCAGCGCCTTGATCTCCTTTTCGTGATTCAGTGCCAAATGCTGCCCGTCCATCTCATCCTCCTGTTGCCCGCCCCACCGGACGGCGGGCTCGAGCCGTTGTCACTCCCACTTGAACTGTTTCACCGCGATGGCGCCGAACACCAGCGCGTAGCCCGCCATGACGAGCAGCGACTGGGCCGAGGGAAAACTGCCTTCGGCGGCGGTCTGCAGTGCGTCGACCGCAGCGCCCAGAGGCGTCCAGTCGCTGACCTGGCGAAGCACGCCGGGCATCATCTCCCGGGGGAAGTAGAGCCCGGCGAAGAACATCATGGGGTAGAACAGCACCTGGCCGATGGCGTTGGCCACGTTGGCGCTGCGCGCGAACGACGCGATCCACAATCCAATGCCAAAGATCGCCGCCACGCAGAGAACGATGGCCAGCGCATAACCCCCTACATGCTTGGGTCCGCTCACGCCGAAGGCCTTGATACCCAGATTCACGATGAGGAGCGCCAGCACGGCCACCCCCAGGTTGATGACCAGCTGAGCCCCGAGCATCCAGGACGGCGGCGCGGGCGTGCACGAAATACGCCGCAGCACTCCCTGCTCCCGGTAGCCCGCGAGCGGCATGGACACTCCCACCAGCCCCAGGAAGCCCAACGCGAACACGCTGAGTATCGGCGCATACAGACTCAGCACGGTGAGTCCGTCCAGGTCGGCAAGGGGCTCGTTGAACGTGGGCACGAACCCGAAGATGATGAGCATGAGAACGGGGAGACCGACGGAGAGTATCAACACCACCGGGGTCCTCACGGCAAGCTTGGCCTCGGTGGCTACCAACTTCCAGAACGCCCGCCAGGGAGGCCTCGGACCAGACGGGGAACGCCGCGACGTCATGGCCGCACCTCCCCCGAAGCGCCCTGCGGCTCATCGCCAACCTCTGCGCCTCCGACGAGATCGACGAAGGCGTCTTCGAGAGAAGGGGCGCCGAGTTCTACGTTCAGCGCCGTGACACCGGCGGCGGCCAGGGTCAGGATGACCGCGTTCACCAGATCGCCGCTGCCGTACACGGCCACTCGCTCCCCCTGATGCTCCAGACTCCGGACCTCGGCGAGAGCGGTGAGCAGACCGTCGTTGAACGGAGCAGAGGGTGTGAAGCGCACCAGTTTGCCGCCGCGCACCCGCTCGGCGAGCCCCTCCGGGGTATCGAGAGCCACGACCCTGCCGTGGTCGACGAGCGCTACCCGGTCGCACAGCCGCTGAGCTTCGTCCATGAAGTGCGTCACCAGGATGATGGTCACCCCATGCTCGCGCACCCCCTCGATGAGCCCCCAGGTCTCCCGGCGCGCCTGCGGGTCGAGCCCCGTGGTCAGCTCGTCGAGCACTGCGACCCTGGGATCACCTATCAGTGCCAACGCTATCGACAGCCTTTGCTTCTGGCCGCCGGAGAGGTTCTTGAAATAGGCATCGCGCTTGCCCGAAAGACCCAGAAGGTCGAGCAGTTGCTGAGGGTCCGCCGAGCGGCGATAGAACGACCGGTAGAGGTCGAGTGCCTCGCCGACCCTGAGCTTCCCGGGTAGAACGCTCTCCTGCAGCTGGACCCCCACGTCCTCGCGCAGCTGTTCGCGCTGTGTCCGCGGATCGAGGCCAAGCACGTCGATGCTCCCCGCGTCCGGAGCGCGAAGCCCTATAACACACTCTACAGTCGTGGTCTTTCCGGCCCCATTAGGCCCGAGGATGCCGAAGATCTCCCCTTCTTCCACAGAGAAGGAGACGTCGTCGACCGCTACGACATCGCCGTAGGTCTTGCGCAGGCCACTGACTTCGATGATAGGCATGCAATAATATTATTCTGATATCATGAAAATATCAATACCCTCGTCCGGGGCCATAGCGACAGCAGCTCGACCTGGGCTACAATCCTTTGAGATCACCTCATACGTGCCGGAGACGCACATGCTCGAACAGTATCCAGTAATCACCGATGTCGTCGTACGCTGGGGCGACATGGATAGCCTCGGCCACGTCAACAACATCCTCTATCTGCAGTATTTCGAGACGGCCCGCATCGAGTATCTGCTGCGCCTGGGCATGAGCGCCCCAGGGCCCGACTGGGGAGAAGACGGCGCTATCATCAAGTCCGTGAGCTGCCGCTTTCTCGTGCCTGTGACCTTCCCCGACACTCTGTCGGTGGGAGCGCGCATCACCCATCTGGGAGACGACCGGGCGATCATGGACCATATCGCGGTCAGCCAGAAGACCGGCGAGGTCGCGGCCACCGGCGACGCGATGCTGGTGGGATACGACTACGTGAACCTTTGCAAGAACCGGTTCGCGCCGGGGGTAAGGGAGTCGATACTCACCCTGGAAGGCCGCGAGCTACCCCATCCCCCCAGACAGGCATCCCACACCAAAGACCACGGGTGAATCTGTCCGGCGAGCACGGAGCATCGCAAAACCGGCCCTCTTCCAGATCACCCGGACGTCTTTGAAGCCGGTCGCCTGCAGCCAGGCCATCTGTGCCTGCACGGAGGCCGGAAGGTCGTCGTCTCCCACCAACCACTGCAGCCACTCGTCCGGGTCGTCACCGCGCGCCACCATGTAGTCGCGCCATTCGGCCATGAGGGCGCCGCTCTCCTCGGGGGTCGCCCCGACTATCATGTCGCTGATCACGAAGACTCCCCCCGCATCGAGGGCGGCGAACACCCTGCCGAACAGGGCCTCTTTGCCTGGGTCGTCCAAATGGTGGATCGCCAATCGGGACACCACAGCCCGGTACCCCGAGCCCAACCCGGCGGAGGCAAAGTCGCCCTCGACTACCCGGGCCCGTCCCCCGAAGGGCTCCAGGGTCTGCCTGCAGGCGGCCAGCATGACGGCCGAGACATCCATGGCAGTCACCTCCACCCGCGGGAAGGTCTGCAGAAGAAGGCGCGCGAGATTTCCGGCGCCGGCGCCCAGCTCGAGAACGCGAAACGGCCCGTGGCCCTCATCAGGAGCCACCTCTCGCACCGCGTCAACGAAGAGAGAGTCCTGCTCGAAGTAGTCGGGGACCACTCGGGCTATAAGGTCCTCATAGCGCTCCCGGCTCCAATCGAAGCCGGCCCAGGCGGCTCCGCCGGTTCCAGGGTCTTGGCTACTCACGACGCCGCCTCCGGAAGCGAGGGTAGATCTTCCCGGTACAACCACGCCTCGAACAATTCGCCCACCGCACCGGCGGGCACATCGGCGGCCATTTCTTCCACAAGGGCGACGAAGTCCTCCGTCGTAGCGCTCCCGTGCTGATGTCGGGTGGCCCACTCGCGCAGGATGCCCGTGAAGACGTCGCCGCCGACCAGCAGCCTGAGCGCGTGAAGGGTCAAAGCGCCGCGCCGGTACACGTTGACACTGAACAGGCCGTCCTCACCGGGGTCGGTGAGCAACGGATGGCGCCTGCTCTGCAGCATCCTTTGGCTCTCGTTCACCATGGCGTCCAGCGTCTCCGGACCGCGGTCGTGTTCCAGCCATAGCCAGCTGGCATAGGTGGCGAAGCCCTCGTTCAGCCAGATGTCCTTCCACTGGGTGATCGTCACGCTGTTGCCGAACCACTGATGGGCCAGCTCGTGCGAGATGTAGGTGTCTCTGACGACGTCATCGGAAGACAGACGGTCCAGAACGTCTTCACCAAAGAGGGACAGCGTCTGGTTCTCCATAGCGGCGCCGGTCGGGACGGCCGGGACCACCACACCGTAGACGTCGAAGGGGTAGGGGCCGAACCGATCGGCGAAGAAGGCGATCATATCCCCAGTGCCGGCGAACAAGGGTACGGCTTCATCCACCAGGCGGGGTGCGTAGTAGTCGCGGATGGGCACCCCGTTCGGACTTTCGCTCTCCCGCAAAACGTAGTCTCCCACGCTGACGGCGGCCAGATAGCTGGCCATCGGCCGGCGCATCTCCCATACGAAGGTCCGCCCAGCCGCCGACGGCACAGTCTCGACCAGCACCCCGTTCGCCACGGCCACGTGTGACTCCGGCACGGTGAGCCGGAAGGTATAGGTGGCTTTGTCAGAAGGGTGATCGTTGGCGGGGAACCACGTGGAAGCGCCCAGAGGCTCATCGAGCGTATAGATGTAGTCTCCGTCTTGCCTCCAACCCACCATGAACGATTCGGCGTCCGCGAAAGCCTTCGGCCTTCCCGAGTACGTCACCTCCACCGATACCTCTTCGTGGGCGTCGAATACCTCCGGACAGTAGACGGTCAGTTCTTGACCTTCCAGCCGATAGTCCGCGCCTTCACCGTTCACGCTGACGTCACCCACCCGAAGGCCCGAGAAATCGAGATTGAGTGACGAAAGTCGAGACTCGGTGACGGCAAGGATCTTGGTGCGTCCCTCGACAGAGCCTGAAGCCGGATCGACATCCAGCGCGATATCGTAGTGCAGGACTTGGTAGCCACCGTTCCCAACTCGGGGCAGATAGGGATCGCCGGCGCCTACCGGCCCGGCCAGCGGGTCGGCGCCGTCGCAAGCCAAGCCACCCAGCGCACCGGACAGCAGTGCGGCCATGGTGAGCAGCATGAGTAGCGGGCCCACGCGCCGGCCCCAGAGCGAATGTCGCATCTCCCCTCCAAGCCGCGTCGGCGCTCACAACGCCCCCTCAGCTTACGCCGCCCCTGCGCCTTTCTCCAGACCGGCCGTCTCGGTGAGATCCCACTCGGGCGTTTCCACTGCCAGCGCCGGGTCGGGCTCCACTTCTGCGCCCAACGCCTTGCGGGAGCGCAGCGCGTAGAACGATCCGGCCGCGACGCCCGCGGCGCAGATGCCCGCCATGGTAAGGATCGTGATGCGCACACCCACATACTCGGCCATAGCCCCGATGACATAGCTGCCGATGGGAACGGTGCCGATGAAGAGCAGGATGTAGATGCCCATCACTCGTCCGCGCAGGTGGTCGGGCGCCAGAGTCTGCAGACGGGTGTTCGCAGTGGTCATGAACAGGATGCCCACGATGCCGGCCACGAACAGCACAGCCGTCGTCGCAGCCGTGGACGTCGACAACGCCAACAGCACCAGCAGGATCACAAAGAAGCCTGCCGAGCCGAGAAGCAGTCGCAGGCCTCCCTTGCCGCGGTATGCGATGAACAGCCCTGCCACCACCGACCCGATACCCATGGCCGTCGTCAGTAAGGAGAGGGTGGACGCTCCCGCGTTGAGCAGCCACTTCGTGACCAACGGCAGCATGGTCTGAAAGTTGTAGCCGAAGGCGCCGATGCAACTCATCACGATGAAGATCACCATGACCTCCGGCGTTGCCCGGACATACCTGAATCCTTCACGAAGCTGCCGCATCGTTTTGCCGCGCGGAGCAAGGGGGATCAGATGCAACTCGCTGGGCCGCATGGCAAAGAGCGCCGCTATCACGGCGAGGTAGGTCACGACGTTGATGTAGAAGCACGCCGCGATCGCATCCTTACCTCCACCCAAGGCGCTGATGACCACCGCGCCGATCGCCGGCCCGGCTACGCGCGCGGCGTTGAAGAGGGTCGAGTTAAGGGCCACAGCGTTCGGCAGATCTTTCCTGCCTACCATCTCCGGGACGAAAGCTTGGCGCGCCGGCCCTTCGATTGAATCCACGAGACCCCGCACGGCGGCCAGAGAGTAGATGAGCGTCACGGTGATAGCATCTGCCGAGGTGAGAACAGCCACTGCAAGCGCCACCAGCAGATGAGTCGTCTGCGCGATGATCAGCGTCCTCCGCTTGGGGAGCCGGTCGGCGAGCACGCCGCCGTGAAGCGAGAAGAGCAGAGCCGGAAGGAAGCGGAAGGTCATGGTCAGCCCGAGAGCGATAGGCGAATCGGTCAGCAGGACCACCAGCCAGCTGAGAGCCACATCCTGCATCCAGGTGCCGGCCTGAGAGACCAGCTGTCCGCCCCAAAACAGACGATAGTTGCGATTGCGAAGCGCGCTGAAAGCCTGCGTGAGGTCCCCTGTGTGGGGCAGCCTGACACGCGGCATCCACCTTCGTCCGGCGCCGCCCCTCATCGTTCTCTCACCCGGGTGGCGGCAGCCGCAAGAGTCTCAAGGGACGCCACGATCTCCTCCAGGTCGTCGCCGATCTCGTCGGCTACGGCCTCCAAGAAAGGTCCTGTGGTCTCCCTGGTCAACTCGCCGGCCAGCGACAGGCCCGTTTCGGTCAGCTCCAGGGGTATCTGGCGCCGGTCAGAATCGTTGCTTCCCCGTGCGACTAGCCCCCGGTCCGCCAGCTTCGCCACCAGGCCACTGGCGGTTGAGACGGTGATGCCCAGGCGATTCGCAAGCTGGCCTGTCGTGATGCCCGGAGACCGGCGCACCTGATACAGCACCCGCAGTTGAGGCAGGGTGAGATGGGATTGCTCCCATTGCTGCAGGCGCGACGTGTCCAGGTCGTGTAAGACCTGCCAGTAGGCGTCCCTGAAGCGTTCTCGCCGATCCTGCTGTTCCCGTGTACTCATGATGACGCTATTATACGGCATCGCCGTACTATTTGCCAAGACCGTACTGTTTCGGCCCGCTGCGGGCCGGCCGGTGAGAGGTCAGTGACGAGCCAGGCGAGACACCTCGTCGCGAATGAAGACCGGCCACGTCGATGGCTCCCCATTTCGAAGAGCGTCGATGCCTTCACCTTTGCCCAGCACCTCACCGATGTCGGAGACCTCGATGCCCGCGCCGGTGATGGCCGCCGCAAGCGCATCCACCTCGGCGGCGGCGCAGGTGATGAGCAGGCTGCCGGAACCGATCAGGCCAAGCGGGTCGAGATCGAGGGCGGTGCAGATCCGTGCTGTCAGTGGGTAGACCGGGATCCGCTCCATGCGGAGGCGCAGCCGGCGGCCGCCGGCTGCGCCCAGCTCCCTGACCGCGGTGGCAAGACCGCCTTCGGTCACGTCGTGGAGGGCGCTGACCCCGGAGAAAGATGTCGCTATCCGCGCTTCCTCCAGGATCCCTATCCTCTCCAGGAACCCGGCCGCCTCATCCACGTCGGCGGAGCTCAAACCCCTCTCGGCAAGCAGGCGGCCGAACTCCCGCGCTATGAGGCCCGTGCCCTCGATAGCCACCCCCTTGGTCAGAAGGATATGGTCGCCTTCCTGCATGGACTTCTTATCCACGAGCCGGCTTCTCTTCGCCGTCCCTGCCACAGTCCCGACGACCACGGGTCGGGACACTGCATCGGATATCTCAGTGTGTCCACCACACAGGGTCACGCCGCACCGCGAGCAGACGCGCTGTATGTCACGTGTCAAAGCAAGGACTTCCGACCCGCTCGACCCTGGGGGGAAGAGCAACGTGCTGAGCAACCAGCGCGGAGTCGCCCCGGCGGCGGCGACATCGTTAGTGTTCACCAGCACTGTGTAGCAGGCCATGGCATCCACGGCGAGGGTTATGGGATCGGAGGCCAGCACCAGCACCTCGTCGTCCCCGATGTCTATAGCGGCCGCGTCCTCGCCCACGCCCGCACCGACCAGAAGAGTCGAGTCATCGACTACGATCTCTCCCAGACTCGCCTGCAACATGTCGACGGGCAGTTTGCCGGTAGGGAGCGGAAGGCCGTAGGCGATGATCCGCCCAGCGTCCCACAGGGTGTCAACCACGAAGTGGGCGTCACCGGTCGACCTCGTTTCCCGGGGATCGTTGCGCAAGAACATCGTGAGGGTCCCGGCGCGCTTGCCCGCCTCTATGTCGAAAGCGTGATCACCGATCATCAACAGTCCTGCAGATTCGACACCCAACTCGCGGGCGGCGAACTCCACACCGTCGGGAAAGGGCTTGGGGTTGAGAGGCAGATCGCGGCTCACCACGAGGGCGAAATCACCGAGGGCGATCCCCGGCAGGCGTGCCATGGCGCGCTCCACAGCGGCGCGGCTGTTGCGGGTGATGATGGCCATGGGTATCCCACGTTCGCGAAGGAACGACACCAATTCGGACGCCCCCTCGTTCTCCTGGGCACGGCCGGCCGCCTCCATCTCGGCGGCATGCAGGACAGCTTCCTTCCGCCCTCTCTCCTCAAGGTCCTCGAGAGCCGCGAGGAACTCCAGCAGGCCGACATCACGAGGGCTGCCGACGGCATCATGGATCGCCGCGAAGTCAAGCATCCCCGGCAGAGTCAGGGTCCCGTCGAAATCGAACACCACTCCGTTCAAGCGGAATGGGCTACCGTCGGGCAGATATGGGAAGCTGCCGCCTCTGTGTGAGACATCCCGGTCCGGTCTCATGCTTGGCCACCCACGGTCACGTACTCCCTATGTCAGATAGTAGAGCAGCGCGGGGATCACGCCCACAGCCATCAAGGTCGTGGTCAGTACGATGGATGACACCAACTCAGGCTGGTTGTTGTACTTCGTACACAGTACGGTGGTGAAGACGGCGCTCGGCATCGCCGCCTCAAACAGAATTATGGCCCGAGGCAGCCCGCTCATGCCGAGCAGCCAGACCGCCAGCAACCCCACCGCGAAACCCCCGCCCATGCGGATCACACTCGCCAGAAGAGTCAACCGGATCTGACTGAACTTGAAACGGCTTATGTTCATCCCAAGCACCAGGAGCATCAATGGCACCGCGGCCTGTCCCACCAGTTCGAGCGAGTTGATCACGGCGTCCGGCATCGGGACTCTGGCAAGATTCAAGACCAAGCCCAGAACGGCCGCGTAGATGAGCGGCGTCTTGAACACTGCTTTCAGACCCTGCCTCAGTTCCTTGTGGCCGGAGGCCATGTAGATGCCGAGCGAGTAGATAAGAAGGCCGTTCGGTATGTAGAAAAGGACCGTCGTCGCCACTCCCTCGTCCCCGAACGCGAGATAAATGATCGGCAGCGGGATGTTTATGGTGTTGGCAAAAACGATAGGCAGATACAGAGCCGGGCTACCCTTGCCACGGGTGCCGAAGACCAGCCAGGCGATGACGAACATGCCCGCCACGGAGATCAGGGCGGCAGCCCATCCCCGGAGGGCGTCCCCCATCACGATGGGGCTTGCGTACAGCGAGTGGAGCACCAGGCAGGGTGTAGCCACGAACATGGCCACGTCGATGAGGGTGTTCAAATCCGGCTTGCCGAACTTGCTGAGAAGATAGCCAAGCGCGATGGCGAAGACGGTCGGCAGGATGACGGTGATTATCTGTTCCACGAAGCCAGGTTACACGCGCCCGAGGCCGCGCGCCACCGACCCTCGCGGCCCAGCTCTGTAGGCAGGACGCAGCCACACGGTTCGCGCGCAGCGGCTTCAGATGGTATAAGTTCCACCAATGGACGAATCGACTTTCTACTATTGGCTTGTCGTGGCCTGGATGATTCTGGCCGCCGCCACTTTCGTCTTACTCTTCTTCATCACCGCACCATACGGGCGCTTCACGAGAAACGGCTGGGGGCCCCGCATGAGCGCCCGTTGGGGCTGGATACTCATGGAGACGCCTGTACTCATCACCTTCCTGGTCTTGTACCTGCTCAGTGATCGTAGAGCCAACCCAGTGAGCATCCTTCTCTTGGCCTTCTGGATGGCTCACTACATCCATCGCTCGTTCGCCTACCCGTTCCGTCTCCGGAGCAGCCGTCCCAGCATCACCGTCGCGGTCATCGCCATGGGCGCCGTCTTCAACGTGGGCAACGGATACCTGAACGGCCGCTACCTCTTCACCTTGGGGCCCGAACTGCAGAGCTCCTGGTTCCTCGACCCCCGGTTCATCATCGGGGCCTGCCTCTTCTGGCTCGGGTACGGCCTCAATCAATACTCCGACCAAGTATTGATAAGCCTCCGCTCCGACGGCGAGACCGGCTACAAGATCCCCCGCGGAGGAGCGTACAGATATGTCAGCTGTCCCAACTACCTGGGAGAGATGGTGGAGTGGGCCGGATGGGCGCTCATGTGCTGGAACCTGGGAGCTCTCGCGTTCTTCGTCTGGACGGTCGCGAACCTCGCCCCTCGGGCATTCAGGACCCATCGCTGGTACAGAAGCCGGTTCCCAGACTACCCCCCGGAACGCAAGGCCTTACTACCATTCATCTTGTAAGACAGGCCGCCCGCGTGGCCGGTGCCCGGCGGGCGCGATAGAATGGCCGCTGCGGAGCAGCTTTCCAACACCTACTGTGAGGGGCTGAGAAGCTAGTGAGTGCAGCCATGAGCCAGGCGCGAGCGACGGCTCCGGTCGCCCGGAGCATCTTCTTGTTGATGGTGTCGCTTATCGCCTGGGAACTCTACCAAGGCCTGCGGGCCGGCGTGCCGGCGCCCGAAGGCTCCTGGGCCCTTGCACCCGTCGACTTGGTCTTCCTCGTGCTCCTGCCGGCACTGACAGCCTTTGCCTTTACCCGGCTTTTCTTGATAGTCGGACAGACCGCACGCGGGACGCTCAACATCTATGCCGCTGTCTCCAGCCCGCTCGCGTGGATGTTCTGGGTCGGCTTGGGCGTGGGGCTGATCGGCCACGGCATCCATATCGCCGGTCATGCCATCCAACGCGCCATGCCCGAGATCTTCGAGCAGGGAGAGTTCGCCGCGAAGATAGCCTTTCTCGATATCGAGGCCGGCTACCTCATTCTAGGCATAGGGTTCTTCTTCGCCACTCTTGCCGTCCTTCTCGCGGGACTGGGTGCGGGCCGGCAGATCTCAGGGCCGGAGAGGCTCCTTTTCGTGCTGGGGTCGCTCGCGACCTACGGGCTCGTGCTGATCTACCTGGGAGTCGGCGGTGGGCAAGTGATCCCGGTGATCGCCGCCAGTGTGGTGCTGACCGCGGTCAGCCTCTGGAACATGCCCCCGGTTGAGATCACCCGCGATCCCATAGGAGCCTTCGTCATACCGGGAACCTTCCTGGCGGGGGTCACTCTGATCATCTGGACCGTTGTCGTGGGTGGACAGCCCACGTGGCCATGACGGCCGCCTCATTCTGAGACGGCCTCTTGGGCTATAATCGCGCCTTGCTCAAAGCCTGCTGCACTGCGCGGAGTGGTGTCCGAGTTGGCTTAAGGAGCACGACTGGAAATCGTGTAGGCGGGGGTAACTCGTCTCGAGGGTTCGAATCCCTCCCACTCCGCCATCTTCTCGTTGTTCGCGTTAGGGAGGAGCACCTGTGAGCGTCCACCTGCGAAAGATGGGCTCGATCGCGGCCTGCCTCCTCCTCGTCCTCCTGACGGCCGGAGTCGCCGGCTGTGGCTCGTCCGGCCCCGATGAGACCTCCACCACCACGGCGATCACGCCCAGCACGTCCACCACTATGATCGAAACCACTTCCACCACGTCTCCCCTTATCACAGAGTGGGACAGGAAGTTGAAAGAAGTCGCGATCCTTCAGAACCGGCTGACGAACGTTCTGTTGGAAGAAGAGGCCGGTAAGGACGATCCGCGGATGGGGATCATCCATGGACTGCGAGCATGCACCCAGGCCATCGCCTGCCGCGAGGCTCTCGACCAACACAATCTCGACCTGGCCGATACCGCCATGCAGGAAGTCCGCTACGCGCTCAACCTCGCCCGCGACGTCGCTACCGGGACGGCCGGGGAGACCATAGCCGCCGCACGAGCGACCATCGAGACCTTGGGCAGGCCCTCTGCAGCACCCGACGAGGCCGCCACCATGCTTGATGACTTCCTCGCTACGCTCGTTCCGCTCGTAGACGAGGCGAGGGCTCTCGTCCCGGTAGACACGACGACTACCTGATAACCCGAAGCCGGCGGCCTGCTGTATACTCCTGGCGACCGTGCTAGGTGGGGAGCCAGCGGTGCCCTGTACCCGCAATCCGCTTCAGCGGGGCTGAATTCCCACCCGAGGAGCGGGCCTGTGAGGTCTGACGCCGGCAAGTGGTGTTGACGGCCAGGTCCTGCGCAATGGAAATCCGTGAACCGGGTCAGGACCGGGAGGTAGCAGCCCTAAGCGGACTCTTTCATGTGCCGCGGGGTAGCTTGGCTTGAGCCGGCTACCGGTGGGCGCTCGGAGGTTCGTCTTCGACGGTGGGTGCACGGTCCTTTGAGTTCCTACTCGCTCGAGTGGGTGCGGGTCCAATCTCGCACCGTGCCAGGCACCCGATACCAAAGAATGAGGGCCACATGGAAGCGACCAGCACTTTCTTGTCGGCGACCGATTTCTCCCAGGGCGCCCGAGATGCGGTCCGGCGCGCGGCGCTTCTCGCCGCGGAACAGTCTGGGCGGGTAGAGCTCGTCCACGTGGTCAGTGGATCCTCGCTGCGGAGACTGGGGGGATTGCTCGGCCTGCCGGCGGACATCCAGGCTCGGATGACAGACGAGGCCCGCTCGATGCTCGAGAGCCTGGCCACCGACATCATGCGCGAGATAGGAGTCGAGCCGGGTTTTCATGTGCGGACCGGCACCCCCGTTGACGAGATTCTCGATGCCTCGGCCGACGCCGACATGCTCGTCCTAGGGGCCCATGGGGCGAGTGGGCTGAGCGATCACATCCTGGGTACGACCGCTGAGAGGTTGGTGCGCAAGTCCCCGGGGCCGGTGCTCGTCACCAACGCGCCGCCTCGCGGTCCGTACGAACATGCGCTGGTACCGGTGGCGCTCGGCCCGAGCCCAGTGCCCGTGCTGCAACTCGCGATGTCCGTCGCCTCGAGCGCCGACATCACCATCTTCCACGCTTCGTCCGTGCCGTATGAGGCGCGACTGCACTACGCGGGCGTGGCCGGCGAGGAGATCGACAGGCTCCGAGCCGAGGCACGCCGGCAGGCGCTCTCTGAGATAGACGCGCTGGTCGAGGGCGCCGGAGATACCACGCGGTTGTTCCGCAGATCGGTGGAGCACGGAGGAGCCGCCCAGCTGATACTCCAGAAAGCAACGGAACTCCAGGTCGACCTCATCGTGATGGGCAAACAGGGCGAATCGACCCTGGAGAAGATGCTGCTGGGCAGCGTCACCCGCCATGTCCTGTCCGGAGCCACATGCGACGTCCTCGTGGTGGGCGGACAGCCGACCGAGGCCGGTGTCTGATCGCGCCTGAGCACCGACCGGTACGATGCAGGAGTTAGACCTCATACTGACCCTCGCCGCCGGCCTCGCCGCGGCTTTGGTGCTGGGCTACGTGACGCAGCGGATCGGCCTCTCTCCTATCGTCGGATACCTCGTCGCGGGAATAATCCTGGGGCCGGCCACCCCCGGGTTCGATGCCAACCGCGAGATCGCGACCCAGCTCGCCGATGTCGGAGTGATACTCCTCATGTTCGGGGTCGGCCTGCAGTTCCACTTCAGAGAGCTTCTCGCGGTGCGGCGCGTGGCGATACCCGGGGCGCTTGCCCAGATCGTCATCGTGACCGCCCTCGGAGCCCTGGTCCTGGTCTGGGCGGGAGGCACTTGGCAGGCAGGCGTCGTCTATGGTTTCGCCATCTCGTTGGCCAGTTCGGTGGTCCTCATCCGTGTGCTCTCCGACAACGACCACCTGCACACGCCAACGGGCCACATCGCGGTCGGTTGGGAGGTGTTCAAAGACCTCATCACCGTCGTCGCACTGGTGCTCATACCCCTCTTCTTCGGCACCACCGGGGAATCCGGGGACAACGCCGCCCTCGAGATCCTGTACGCCCTCCTGAAGATCATCGGCCTGTTGCTCTTCACCATGGTCGTGGGCAGCAGGCTGATCCCTTGGATACTCGCCCGGGTGGCAACCACTCGTTCGCGAGAGCTCTTCACCCTCACCATACTGGTGGTGGCCTTGGGCATCGCGGTCGGTTCCGCGAAGTTCTTCGGCGTCTCGATGGCCCTGGGAGCGCTACTGGCCGGCCTTGTGGTCGGCCGTTCGGATTTCGCCTTCCGCGCCGCATCGGAGGCCCTGCCAATGCGCGACGCCTTCGCGGTGTTGTTCTTCGTGTCGGTGGGCATGCTGTTCGATCCTTCTTCCATAGTGGAGTCGCCCGGACTCCTGGCTCTGACACTGGCGCTGGTGGTGATCGCCAAGCCGGTCATCGCGCTCGTGACGACCACTCTTCTCGGTTATCCTTGCAGGATCGGGCTGGGAGTGGCCGCGGCTCTCGGACAGATCGGGGAATTCTCGTTCATCATCGCCACGCTCGGCGTGCAGCTGGGCATATTCACGGGTGACGCCGTCAACGGGCTCATCGGCACCGCGGTCGTTTCCATCTCGATCAACGCGCTGGTCTACAAGACGGTCGCGCCCCTCAACCGCTGGATCTCGCAAAGACCAGGCCTCTTCCATGCACTCAACTTCAGAGCCCCGGTAGCGCCGGCTTCTGGAACGCCGGTTGTCGTAGATGCCCAAGTCGATCCCCAGCACCGGGCGGTCATCGTGGGCTATGGCCCGGTCGGGCGCACGCTCGCCCGGCTCCTTCAGGAGCAGGGGGTCGAGCCGTCGATCATCGAGATGAACGTGAAGACCGTGCAGGAGTTGCGACGGGCCGGCATCAAGGTGTTCTTCGGAGACGCTACGCTCAGGAGTATCTTGGAACAGGCGGGGGTGGGTTCCGCGGGAACGCTGGTCTTGACCGTCTCAGGGTTCAAGAACGCCAAAGAGGTCATCAAGATCGCCCGACAGCTCAATCCAAAGATCCACGTGATCGTTAGGGCGGCCTATCTCGCCGACATCCCCGACCTGCACGCTGCGGGAGCCGACCGCGTGTTCTCGGGTGAAGGTGAGGTGGCCCTGGGGATGACCGAGTACGTCCTCTCCGAGCTGGGCGCTACACCCGAGCAGATAGACCGGGAGCGCGCGCGCGTACACGGGGAGCTCTTCTAGACCTGGTGGCAGATCCCGGCGACCCTGTCGAGCCCCACCGTGAAGGCGATTCCCGCTCCCGGCTCGTTCAGATGCGCAGCGTTCACGATAGTCTCGAGCACGTGGTCGCTGACAGCCCGGGGTACCACGGTGAGCAGGATCTCCTTTTCGGGCTCTATGGGCACCCCGAGGATCTTGCGGGTCTCGTGGATGCCCGCCCCTCGCGCGTACAGGATGGTGCCCCCCTCGGCGCCGGCCTGCTGCGACGCCCGCAGAGGCTTCTCTGCCAATCCCTTCGGAACGATGGTGACGATCAGATCATAGCGAACATCTTCAGGATTCATGTTCTTCTCGCCTCCATGGCGGTTTGTAGACCAATCCTAGCAGCAGCATAGTTATTATGGGCGCCAGCGCCACGAGGGCCACCAGCCCAAGCCCCTCGGTGGCCGGATCTCGTCCTGTGCCGGAAGCCACCCCTATCGCGAGCGACAATATGAAGGTTACCGCCATCGGCCCGGTGGCGACTCCCCCCGCATCAAAGGCCAAAGTCACAAAAGAAGGGTGTGAGAATGCCACCAGTATGAGAGCAAGAAGATAGCCTAGGCCGACAATGTAAAAGAGAGGGATGCCGTACCAGATACGCGCCATGTTGAGAGCCACCGACATCGCCACTCCCAGTGAGATGGTGTACAAGATAGTCTTCTCCCTCAGGGCGCCACTGGAGAAGCGGTCTACCTGGCCCGCCAAGATACGCACCGCCGGTTCGGCGAGGATCGCCGTCAGTCCGATGGCGAAGCCAACCGCGATCAGGAAGGCCGGCGAGTGTTCTGTAGCCAGTAGAAAGCCCATCTCTTGGGCATAAGGGACGAACCCGATCCGAACCCCCATCAGGAAGATCGTGAGACCGAGGGCGGCGATGATGATCCCTTTGGCCATGCTCCAGAGCACGTCCTTGGGACAGTCTCTGAAGAAGATCAGGAAGATCAGCGCGATGACCGCCACCAGGGGACCGAGTGCCTGGCCCGATTCGCTCAGGTTCTCGAGCAGGAGCGCTCCTATGTTCTCATCCGTCGCCATCGCGCTCTCAAGCGAATAGACCGACAAGGACGAGCAGGACCACCGGACCCAGAGAGGCAATGCCGACGAGGCCGAAGCCATCCTCGATCCCGGCCTTCCCCACGAGAGTGCGCGCCACGCCGAGGCCTATGGCCATGATCAGCGGCACTGTGAGCGGCCCGGTGGTGGTAGCGCCCGAATCCAGTGACACCGCGACCAACGTCGGGGATATGAAGGGAAACAGCGCGAGTACCAGCGAATACCCCACGCCGAAGATGAGGGCCAGCCTGATGCCGGCGATCTGCCGGATCACAGCGAGAGCGAGTGCGAATCCAAGGCCGGCGCCAATGACCAGGATCAGCGTCGTACCGCCCATGCTGCCCCCGGTTACGTCAGCGATCACAGCGGCCAGAACGCGCACATCCGGTTCGGCGATCGTGGCCACAGTACCCATGACGAACACCACTACTGCGAGAAGCCACGGCTTCACCCGTTCGGGAAGATGCGAGCCGACGTACTCACCAACGGGCAGCAGTCCCATCCGCACCCCGAGCAGGAAGAGGAAGAGACCCGCGACCACCAGGACCACGCCGATCCCGAAGCGGGTGAAGAGATGCCCAGGCGCTTTGATTGCCAGCAATTGGAGAACGACGATGAGAATTGCGACGGGCAGGACCGGCCCGGCTACTTCAAAGATCGATTCGCGCAGCTTCTTCAACCGGTCTCGGTCTCCTGGTCAGCTCGTATTTCCATCTTATCAGAAGACCCGGCCGGCTCCGCGCGGGCGTGGAGGGAACTCGGGCCGGGCAAAGCCGGGCGGGCAGGAGACAGCCCAGCCGGCGGCTCGGCTCAGCCGGGCTCCTCCTCGCTTTCCGGCTCCTCTTCAGCATCGCCGTCCCGTCTCCACGGAGGCCGGTAGAGAAGTCCCAAGGCAAGAATGGTGAGTATGGGAACCATGGCGATCAGAGACAGTACGCCCAGTCCTTCCACCGCCGGATCACGGCCCTGGGTGCCCGCCGCGACCCCGATGGCCAGGGACATGATGAAGCTCACCGACATAGTGCCCGTGGCCACGCCGCCCGAATCGAAGGCGAGGGCCGTGAACGAGGGATGGGAGAACGCCGTCATCAGGAGGGCCAGCAGATAGCCGGGGCCCACGATGTAGGCAAGAGGGATCCCGTAATGTATCCGCACGGTGTTGAGGGCCACGGACACCGCTACTCCTGCGGCGATCGTGTAGAGGATCGCATTCTTGCGGATGTACCCCGTGGTGAACCTGTCCACCTCCTCGGCCAAGACCCTTACCGCAGGCTCGGCGATCGTGACCACCACGCCCAGAACCAGGCTGATCGTGATCAGCATCCCCAGTGGTTGCTCTTCCGCTAGGATGCGCCCCATTCGCTCGGCGTAGGGCATGAAGCCGGCCCGGACGCCGAACAGAAAGATCATGAGGCCGACAGTCGCCACTACCACGCCCTTGACCATCGCGAGGAGCGAATCCCGGGGAACGTCCCGGAAGAAAAGGAGAAACACAACGACGAGGACGGCCGCCAAGGGACCGAGAGCCTGCAGCGACTCGCTTGCGGTAGAGAGGGCGATCTGGGCTAGGCTTTCTTCCATCTCTCGAGGCGGGGTCAGGCGGGCCTACAAGAACAGCCCGATGATTGACAGGACAAACACCGGCCCCAGCGAAGCGAGGCCGACCAGACCGAACCCGTCCTCCAGCGAGGCCCGGCCGGCAACCCGGGCCACCCCCAACCCCAGAGCCAGGATCAGAGGTACGCTCAGAGAGCCCGTGGTGGTCGAGCCCGAGTCGAAGGCCAGCGCCACATACTGGGGAGAGACGAAGGGCAGTATCATCAAGACCAGCCCGTAGCCCAGGCCGAAGACCAGAGCCATCCTGATCCCCACCAGTTGCCGGTACACCCCTCCGGCCAAAGCAAGGGCCAGCCCGAGACTCACCACCAGGAGAAAGATGTTGCTTCCGATGGAACCCTCGGTCACCTGGTCCACAGAGAGAGCGAGTACCCGCACATCGGGCTCGGCCAGAGTGAACACCAGACCGAGGAAGAACACGACCACCAGCATCAGCCAGGGCCGTACCCGGGCAGGCAGATGAGACCCGATGTACTCGCCGACCGGCAGGAGCCCGAGGTTCACCCCGGTCAGGAACAAGAACAGCCCCACCAGCACGGCCGCGACGCCCAATCCGAAGCGGGCGAAGACCTCGGCCGGAGCCTTCACCACCGTCAACTGCAGGAAGACCACGACCAAAGTGACCGGCAGAACGGGTCCGGCTATCTCCATGAATATCGCTCGCGTTCTACCCCGCAATACGACCTCCTGAGGAGCGAGTCCAAAGAACCCGGCTGATATAATCGTGCCGCTTCTTTCGAGCTAGGGCGAAGGAGTCATCCGGCGTGACAGTCTCTTTGTATCGCAAGTACCGCCCGGCACGCTTCGAGGATATCATCGGGCAGGAGCACGTGGCCCGCACGCTCGTCAATGCTATCAAGCACGACCGCGTGAGTCATGCCTACCTATTCACCGGTCCGCGGGGCACGGGCAAGACCTCTACGGCCAAGATCCTGGCCATGGCCCTCAACTGCGACGCCGGGGAGGGCAAGGCCACAGCGACCCCGGACGGCACCTGCCCGCACTGCCTGGCCATCCGCCGGGGCAGCGCCCTCGACGTGATAGAGATGGACGCCGCCTCCAATCGAGGCATCGACGACATCCGCGACCTCCGCGACAAGGTGCACTTCGCACCGGTCGAGGGGCGTATGAAGGTCTACATCGTGGACGAGGTCCACATGCTCACCCCGGAGGCCTTCAACGCCTTGCTCAAAACCCTCGAGGAGCCGCCTGCCCACGCCGTCTTCGTCCTCGCCACCACGGAGCCCCACAAGGTCCCGGCCACCATCCTCTCCCGCTGCCAGCGCTTCGACTTCCGGCGTCCATCAATCAAAGAAGTGGTCGCGGTGCTCGCCGGCATTGCGTCCCAAGAGGGCATCGAGGTGGCCGAGACCACGCTCACGGTCATCGCGCGCGCCGCGGGAGGCAGCTTCCGGGACGCCATCGGCATACTCGATCAGTTGTCAACCTACTCGGCCGGGGCCATCACGCTGCAGGAGACGCTCGACATACTGGGCATAGTCCAACATGATCTCCTTTTCGAGATCGTCGACCTGGTGCACGACCGCGACACGCGCGGCGCCTTGCTCTTCGTGGAGAGGCTCAGCCAGGGAGGCACCGACTACGCGCAGTTCATAAAGGATCTGCTGAGCCACCTGCGCGACGTCTACGTCGTCAAGCACACCGCCGAGATGCCCGCCAGCATTGCGGCCACCGAAGAGCAACTGGACAATCTTCGAGGCCAGGCCGGCCGCGTCTCGACACCCCAGATAGTCGGTTTCATCGATCTTTTGGGCGAGGGGCTGCGGTCTATCCGGCAGGGCTCGGACCCAAGGCTGGAGTTGGAACTGGCCCTCATCAAGACGACCGCCAACACTCTGGGAGAGCCGGCCGCGGTAGACATGGGCCACGAAAGACGGCCGGCGTCCCGGTCGACCACGGTCACCACACCGGCTGCCCCGCACAGCACGCCGGCTCCGGCCCCGACGCCCACCCCGGCCCCGACGCCCACCCCGGCCCCGCCGGCCGTCTCGGCATTCCCGAGCGCCCCGCCCGGCCCGGCCGCCCCGGCGCCTGCAGGCGCCCCGGAAGAACCGCGGTCCGGCGCGACTCCAACGCCATCGGCCCTGATCAGGGCCGACATCGACCACCTCAAGAGAGCCTGGCCTGTCATCCTCGAGGCGGTGAAGAAGAGGCAGCCGGGTCTGGCAGCGGTACTCGGAGAAGGACGTCCAGAAAGCCTGGCCGGCGGTGAGCTCATAATCAAGTTTCCGGCAGGCTACAGTTTCCAGGCCAACCAAGTAGCCCGCGACGAGAATCCCAGGGTGATCGCCGACGCGCTACGCGAGGTCACCGGCGAGAATCTGAGGATCACCACCAAGCTGGCTACCGAACCGGCGCCTAGACCGGACCAGCCTGATGAAGATGCTAGAATCCTGAGCAAGGACGAGTTGATCCGGGTGCTCAAAGAGGAGTTCGACGCCCGGTTCATCGATGACGGGCCCACGCGCTAGAAAAGCGGAGGAGACGCCGGTGAACCCGAACTATCAGAAAATGATGAAGCAGGTCCAGAAGATGCAGGCCGACATGGCCAAGGTGCAGGAAGATCTTGCCAACGAGATGGTCGAGGCTTCAGCCGGTGGAGGGATGGTCACGGTCCAAGTGAGTGGAGCCATCGAGATCAAGAGCATCAAGATCGATCCGACCGCCGTCGATCCCGACGACATGGAGATGCTCGAGGACATGATCATGGCTTCCGCCAACGAGGCTCTCCGCTCGGCTCAGGAGTTGGCTAACAAGAGACTGGGCGGCGTCACAGCCGGTCTCAACATCCCCGGTCTTCCTTTCTGACCGGTGCATGTTCAGTCCGACCGTCCAGCGGCTCATCGATGAGTTGACCAAGCTGCCGGGCGTGGGGCCGAAGACGGCCCAACGCTTGGCCTTTCACCTGCTCAAGCTCCCCCCGGACGACGCCTTGCCGCTGGCCCAGGCGCTCATCGACGTCAAAGAGACAGTGCGCTTCTGTGACCGGTGCTTCAATCTGACCGAGCACGAGCTCTGTCAGATCTGCCTTGACCCTGGTAGGGATCAGACCATCATTTGCGTGGTGGAGGAGCCCGGCGACATCATCAGCATCGAGCGCACCCACGAATACCGCGGGCTCTACCACGTCCTGGGAGGCGCCCTCTCCCCCCTCGACGGTGTAGGACCCGAGCGGCTCCGTATGGCCGAGTTATTCGAGCGCGCCCGGTCAGACGAAGTGCGGGAGATCATCGTGGCCACCAACCCGAACATGGCAGGCGAAGCCACGGCTCTCTACATCGCCGAGGAGCTGCGGCCTGCAGTCTTGGCGGGCACTCTGCGCATCACCCGGCCCGCGGCGGGCCTCCCCATGGGCGGCGACTTGGAGTATGCCGATGAAGTCACCCTCGGCCGTGCCCTCACGGGACGAAGAGAACTGTGAGACGTCCGCAAATCGGATAGAATTCGTCATCTGCAAATCTATCCAAGCGGAGCGCTGATCCAGATGGCGGACAAACGAGCACCCAGTCAAGACCAGCCGCCGGCCACAGAGAATGCGCTCGGCTCGCAGTACGTGGTCATAGGCGGGCCGGAGCGCAAGGCCGAGCGGACGAACATCATCGTGATGAAGTTCGGGGGGACGTCGGTGGCTGATGCCACCTGCATGAAGCGCGTCGCCAACCGCATCGTCGACGCCAGAAGGCTCGGTCATCCTGTCGTCGCCGTCGTTTCCGCCCGAGGAGACACGACCGACGAGCTCATCGAGATGGCCCGCGAGATCTCGGACAACCCGCCTGCCCGCGAGATGGACATGCTCCTCTCTACAGGAGAGCGCATCTCGGCTGCCCTTGTGGCAATGGCCATCCAGGAGCTCGGATACGAAGCGATCTCACTTACCGGTTCGCAGGCCGGCATCGTCACAGATACCGCGCACACCAAGGCGAAGATCCTCGATATCCGACCGCAGCGCATCTTGAAGGCGCTGGAGGAGGACAAGATCGTCCTCGTCGCCGGTTTTCAAGGAGTCTCCACCGATCAGGATGTCACCACGCTCGGTCGGGGCGGGTCAGACACCACGGCAGTCGCACTCGCGGCCGCTCTTGGAGCCGAGGCCTGCATGATCTTTACCGATGTCGACGGCATCTACACCACCGACCCACGAGTCGTGCCTGAAGCGCGCAAGCTGGACTTCATCTCCAATGATGAGATGCTCGAACTCACGGCCAGCGGGGCCAAAGTCATGATGCTGCGCAGTATCGAGGTAGCTCGGCGCTTCGACGTGCCTTTGTGGGTACGGTCGAGTTTCACAGACGCGCCAGGAACACTCATCGCACAGGAAGAGAGGGGTATGGAACAGGCCATCATCTCCGGAGTGACCTACGCGCTCGACGATGCCAAGGTCACCATTCACGATCTGCCCGACCGGATCGGCGAGGCGGCCAAGGTCTTCAGCGCGATGGCCAAGGCTAACATCAATGTGGACGTCATCATCCAGAACGTCTCGGCCGAGGGCAAGGCGGACATCTCGTTCACAGCTCCGGAAGGAGACTTGCCAAAGATCAGCACGGTTCTGACGGCTCTGAAGGACGAGCTGGGCTTTGCCCGTTTCGACCTCGACACAGAAGTGGCAAAAGTCACCCTTGTGGGCGCGGGCATGAAGACCTACCCGGGTATCGCCGCCAAGATGTTCGAAGTCCTTGCCGAGAACGACATCAACATCGAGATGATCTCCACAAGCTCCATCAAGATCAGCTGCGTCATTCGCCAGAGCCATGCGGAGACCGCGATCAGAGCTCTGCACGCGGCCTTCAAGCTTCATGAGGACATGACGAGCCGTGAGGAGATCTTGAGCTAGACGGCCGCTGAAGCTAGACGGCCGCTGAAGCCAGACGGCCGATGAAGCCAGACGGCCGATGAAAAGACATTTCGCCACGACTGCGCATTGAGACGACTCAGGGCGCGGACCTTCCAAGAAGGGTCCGCGCCCTGTTCACGTCAGCTACGTCAAACAGCCGTCAATCCCGGCAAATCCTACCTCCGCGGACCGGCGCCGTTGCCCGAGCCGGCCCCGCCGCCTCTGGGACCCGCCGCGTTGCCTGAACCGGCCTCACCATCTTTGCCGGCGCCCTTGCCGAAGCCCTGGCCACCGCTCTCACCGGCGCCGTCACCAAGGCATGTGCCCTCGCCTTCGCAGGCACCCGCTTCAACCGAGGCTTGTGTCTGAGTACGGTTCTGGGCCTGAGTCTCGCCCTGGGACTGAGCCTCAGTCTGCGCCTGAGTCTGCACCTCAGTCCGGTTCATGGGCTGGTCGCAGGTCCCGTCGCACTCTCCGTCGCCACCGCCGTAGCAGTTGCCTTCACCGGCGCCGTCGCAGTCCGCGCCGGTACCATCCTCCGTTTGCTCCTGATCACGGGCCCGCTCCCGTACCTGGTCCTGGATGGCGCCATCAGCACAAGTCGTGTCGGTACTGGCACCCTGAACCGCGCCGTTGGGAGTCGCCGAGTCGTTACCGCCGGTGAACGCGTAGGCCGAGCCGGCCGCCACGAGTACCAGAGCAACGCCCACGGCGATGGCGATGATGGTCTTCTTGCTACGCATTGTCATTCTCCTTTGCCACGCTCACTGTCTCTTGGGCTACGTGGGCTCCACGCCCACGTCATAGACTCTATGACCTCTCCATGAGAAGAGGGTTAGCTCAACATGAGAACTTTCTCATCCAGGCAGACTCACGGTGAACCTCGAGCCCCGTCCTGGTTCGCTCTCCACCTCGACACTCCCCCCGTGGGCGTCCACGAGAGCCTTGACGATAGCCAGTCCCAGCCCGATCCGTCCACCGGCGGCATCTCCCTGCCCCCGATAGAACCGCTCGAAGACGTGACGCCGCACCCCTTCGTGCATGCCCTCGCCTTCGTCGCGCACCCACAGCGTGACCTTCGCATCACGCGCTCCTCTCTGCCCCCCCAAGGCGATCGCCTGCCCCAGAGCGGTGTGCGAGACCGCGTTCTGCATGAGATTGAGGAAGATCTGCGTCAGCCTGTCCTGATCAGCCTCCACAATCCCCCCAGGCAAGGCGTCGATCTTCCATTCGCGTTCTCCCAGATGTGGGCCTTGGCCCGCCAACGAGGTCAGAAACAGGTCGAGATCTACGGGTTCGCGGCGCAAGAAGTCCACTCGATTGGCACGCGCCAAGGTCAGGAGATCGGAGACGAGACGGTTCATCCGGTCGAGTTCATCGATCACGAGGGCGTGTCCCTGCTTGACCGACTGGGGGTTGGAATCACCCTCCCGATCCAGCACCTGCAGATGACCTTTCATGATGGTGAGGGGTGTGCGGAGCTCGTGCGAGACATCGGAGATGAACTGCTCCTGCGCGGAGAAAGCGGCCTGGAGCCGGTCAAGCATAGCGTCCATGGTCTGAGCCAGTTCGCCGATCTCGTCGTTGGGACCCTCGTAGTCGATCCGTCTCGAAAGATCTTCCCGCGAGATGGCGGCCGCCGTCCTGGTGATACGCCGTACGGGATCGAGGGCGGTTCCCAAGAGGAACCAAGATCCCAGACCGACCGCGATACAGCCGAGGAGCCCCCCTACCGCAAGGAGCAGAAGCAACCGGCTGAGCGCCCCCTGTATCTCATCCAAAGGACCGGCGATCTCCACAGCTCCTACCTGCCGGCCCATCAGCTCTATGGACGTACCTGCCACGCGGTAGGCCCTTCCCCCGAGCTCCGCGTCGTGGAGAAAGCGGTCGCCCGACTCAAGCAACGCTTTCGATGCTTCCAAGTCTTCAGGCCGGACTTCGTTTGAGTTGGAGACCACAGACCCGTTCTTGGTCTGCAAAGACAAGACATAGCCGTTCCGGCGGAGCGGGGTGGCCTCGTTCCCCGCAAGGAATTCACGGGTGAGATCGATTAGGGCCTGTTCGTCGGCGGCGGCGGATACCGCCTGCTCGTAGCGGGTGATCTGCTGCGTCAGTTGGCTATCCAGGTCTTCCCGCAGTTGCTGCGATAACACCAGGTAGATACCGACGGCGCCCGCGGCGACGATGACGATCAGCCCGAAGACGAACCAGAGGGTGAGCCGAAGCCTCAAGCCGGTGTCGGCTCTTCCAACCCGGCCGAGGGGTCCGACCCGTCGGGGACCTGCAAACGATAGCCCCCTCCGCGGACGGTCTCGATGATGGTCGCCTCTCCCGGTCTGTCCAGCTTGCCTCGCAGGTAACCCACGTATACATCGACGATGTTGCTCTGCGGATCGAAGTTGTATCCCCAGACACTCCCGAGGATCTGCGAGCGGCTGAGTACCTGCCCCTCATGCCGCATCAGGAACTCGAGCAGCGAGAACTCCCGGGAGGTCAACTCGGCCGTCAGCCGGTCGCGGGCGGCCCGCCGCGTCTTCAGGTCGAGGCGCAGGTCGCCGGACTGTAGCGCAGCCGCCTCAACCTGTCGTGAGTGGCGCAGTTGGGCTCGGATGCGCGCTATCAGTTCATCGAAATCGAAGGGTTTGGGGAGGTAGTCGTCGGCCCCCAGATCCAGGCCACGGACGCGAGAGGGCACATCACCACGGGCGGTGAGCATCATGATAGGAGTCTCTTGGTCGACCTTGCGCAGTTCGGACAGCACTTCAAACCCGTCCATGTCGGGTAGCCCGACATCCAGCAGCACCATGTCCACGCGACCACCCGTGCGCGCCATGCCGAGCGCCTCGGCGCCGGTCCGGGCGACCTCGGTCACATAGCCGGCTCCCTCCAAGCCTTTGGAGATGAACGATGCGACCCGCTCCTCGTCCTCCACCAAGAGTATCCGCACCCTTCTCTCACCTCTTCCCACCGGGTCCACCGGATGAGGGCCCGCCGCCCTGGCCCTGTTGACCTGTACCGTCACCTGGTCCTTGTCCGTCTCCCTGGCCTGCGCCCGGTCCGTTCTGCACTCGGACTCCTCCGGTCACGGTCTCGCGGACGGTCGTTGTCGTGGACGTCTGACCGGCGCTGTCTAGTCCCGGGTGTGTGGTGTTTGTGGAACCTGGATCGCTGCCAGATGGAGCCGTTCCGCCGTCCGGCGGTGTCTGGCCGCCGTTCGCCGTGGTGCCCGTGAAGGTCTCGGGCGCTCCCTCCACCGGCTCCTGGCTCATGGCGCCGATCTGCACAACCGGAAGGTCGGAGTGCCCCCACCCGCTCTCCCCACCGCCAAGGATGAGCAGGGCGGCCACCGCGACGAGCACGAGAAAGCCGGCCCCAAGCAGAACCAGTCTGGATCGGCGTATCGGAGCGAACATCGCACCATCCTATCCAAGGTGGTCGGGGCGGACGCTGTGGATATTAGCAGAACCGCCGGCAAATCCGGACGCGCCGGCGCCGCAGCATACTACTCTGACGCTTCGCGTTTCGATACTATATCCACTCCGGTCAGCGATCACGCGGGGGGGCGACGTGGAAGCCATCGAGGTCGAGGGACTTCAGAAGCAGTTCGATCCTCCCAAGGGCCCGGTGGCGGTGAACGATGTCTCGTTTGAGATCCACGAGGGCGAAGTGTTCAGCCTGCTGGGTCCCAACGGCGCCGGCAAGACTACGACCATCTCCATACTCTCCTGCCTGCTCAAACCCGACAGGGGCGAAGCGCGCGTAGGCGGGTTCTCTGTCACCCGACAACCGGAGAAGGTCAAGGGACTCATAGGCGTAGTGCCTCAGGACATCGCCCTCTACGAAGACATGAGCGGGCGCGAGAACCTGCTCTTCTGGGGCCGCATGTACGGCATGCGAGGAGCTTCGTTGGACAAGAGAGTCGACGAGGTCCTGGAGCTCATAGGGCTGCTCGACAGGCAGAAAGACCGGGTCGGTAAGTACTCGGGCGGCATGAAGCGGCGGGTCAACATCGGCGCGGCGCTCTTGCATAACCCCCGCTTTCTCTACCTCGATGAGCCCACGGTCGGCATTGATCCACAGAGCCGCCGCTCTATCCTCGACAAGGTGAAAGACCTCAACGCGGCCGGGGTCACCGTCCTGTATACGACCCACTACATGGAAGAGGCGCAGGAACTCTCCGACCGCATCGGGATAATGGATCAGGGCAACATGATCGCCGTGGGCACTCAAGGCGAGCTTGTGCGGCTGGTGGGCGAACGTACCCGCATCGACGTTGCCCTCGACCGGGATGCTGATATTCTGGCCGGGCAATGGCGACGGCTGTCGGGCGTAACAAGCGTTTCGGAGCCTGATGATGGCCACATGTCGCTCCTGACAGACGACGCGAACACCCTCATGCCGACGCTCTTCGAGAACGCCCGTACAGCGGGCGCCCGCATCACCGAGATAAGCCTGGCCGAACCCAATCTGGAGATGGTGTTCTTGCACCTCACGGGCCGTGCGCTTCGAGACTGACAGAGGCACCGGCAGCCGATGATGAAGGCACTCAGCATCGCGTGGAAAGACACGGTGCACGTCTACCGCGACATCGCCGGGCTGGCCATGATGTTCATCGCGCCGCTGGTCTTGGCAACGGTGTTGGGGGCGGCCTTCGGGTCGGGCGACAACTTCTCCATCGCTGCCGTCAGGACCGTGATCGTCGATCAGGATAAGGGCGCCGGGGCGGGCACACCCGCCGCCGGCGCCATGCTCTCCGCCGCTTTGGAAAGTCCCGACCTGGGCGATCTGCTGGCCATCACCAGACTCGACTCGCCCGAGAAGGCGAGGACGGCCGTCGATGACGGCGACGCGGCCGCGGCGGTGATCATCCCGGCCGGGCTGTCCTCGGCGCTGGCGAGCTCCGTCGCGCAAGAAGCCAACGTCGAGATCTACAAGGACCCTGCGCTCGTGGTCGGTCCCTCTATCGTCGCCGCGGTCACAGAGTCGGTGGTGCAGACCCTCAATGGCAGTCGCGCGGCCGCCGCAGCGGCCGCGCGACTGGCCGTCTCCCGAGGCGTGACCGACACTGCCCGGCTTGCCGGCATTGCCTCCAAAGCCGGTACCGCCTTCGCGCTGCAGGCGCAAACCGATGCCCAAGTCACCGTTGAAGCGCGCAATCCGGTCGTAGAAGGATCAATAGAGAAACGGCCGAACGTCGCCAGCCAGGTGCTTATCGGGATGATGCTCTTCTTCATGCTCTTCGGAGCGGCCACGCCGGCCCACAGTGTGCTTGAGGAGCATCGCAACGGAACGCTCTCTCGACTCTTCACCACTCCGACACCCCGCAGCATCATCTTGAGCGGCAAGTTCCTGGCTGTGTTCGTGGTGGTCCTCGTTCAGGCGGCGATCCTGCTGCTGGCGGGGCTACTGCTGTTCAAGGCGGACTGGGGAGAGCCGGGACCGGTCGTCGTGCTCACCGTATGCAGCGCCATCGTCGCCGCCTCGCTGGGTTTGGTTACGGTCTCATTTGCCAAGACCGTCGGCCAGGCCGGCGCCGTCAGCTCAGCCATATTCGTGTTCCTTGGCCTTCTCAGCGGCAACTTCACCGGAACGATCGTCACAAGCGGCCCCTTTGCGACCATCCGCCGCATAAGCCCCGTCGGCTGGTTGCTCGAGGGTTGGAGCAAGCTCCTTTATGGAGGTTCGTGGGGAAGCATCGCTCTGCCGGTACTTGTGGCGCTTGCATTCGCCGTCGTCTTCTTCGGCATCTCGGTGTTCTTTTTCAGGAGACGGTACGCGTGAGACGGACGTGGCACATAGTCGGCAAGGAGCTGCTTCAGAACCTCCGCGACCCCTTGGCCCTGGTGTTCACGGTCGTGATGCCGCTGGTGTTCACGGTGTTCCTGGGGTTCATCATCCCGGGCGCTGACGACGAGGAGAGCGCCCTGCCTCTCGCTATTACCGACCTGGACCGCAGTCCGGCGGCGACTCAACTGATCGAGCGCCTCGACGCGACACCTCTCCTCGAGGTCGAAGCCATGGATGCCGTCGAGATCGACGCCGCCGTGCAAGATCAGAAGGTGACCGCGGGACTCATCATCCCTGCAGGATACGGCGAGGCCTTGGAGACCGGCCGGCCGGCGGTACTCAGCTTCGTGCGACTGCAGACTTCAAGCGGCGCCCAGTCGGTGTGGCAGGCGATCGAGGCGGTGCTGTCGGAGTCGAATGCCGTCGCGCTGGCCGCCGAAGCTGCAGCCGCACAGGTAGCCGCGGCGACGGGGAGCGTTGTGGACGATGGCCTCGTCGAGTCGGCTCGTTCGCTCGCGCAGGTGGAGCTGGCCACCCCCGCGGTAGTGGTGACGACAGCGAGCGGCGGCACGTCCATCGCGGCGCAGTCAGGAGGATTCGAGCAGTCCTCCAAGGGTTCCATAGTCTACTGGGTGTTCTTCGGCGTCATGAGTGTGGGAGGCACCATGGTGTTGGAGAGGCAGCGAGGCCTGCTCCGCCGCATGAACATCGCCGGAGTGCGCGCGCGAGAGATCATCGGCGGCAAGATGATCACCATGTTCATAGTCACGTTCTTGCAGCAACTCCTCTTGGTGGTGGTGGGCCATTTCGCGTTTGGGATCGACTACTTCAACAGCCCGGCGGCCCTCTTGCTCGTGATGGTCTCGCTTTCGCTGTTGGCGGCGGCCTTCGGCCTCCTCATCGCATCTGTGTTCCGTACCGAGAACGCCTTCGTAGCGACAAACGTCATCACGGCGCTGCTACTGGGAGCGCTCGGCGGAGCGTGGTTCCCACTGGAGATAACCAGTGCGGGCTTCGCCAAAGTCGCTCACATCTTGCCCTCGGCGTGGCTTATGGACTCGTTGCACGGCATCACCCTGAAAGACTGGGGGATCGTGGACGTGCTTGGCCCTATGGGGATCGTGTGGATCTGGATCGTCGTCCTATTCGCCATGGCCTTGTGGCGCTACCGGCCGGACTAGATACAATCAGCCCATGAACGACCTGCAGGAACTCACGGCCATTCTCGAGACACTCGGCGAGGCCGCATCATTCGGTGATGCCGGCGAGTCCCTTGTCCGCTGGGCTCGAGACTACACCGGGGCCGAGTCGGCCATCCTCCGGCTCCTTCAGCCTGATGCCGACGCACCCTGGCTGATGGCATGCGTGGTAGACGGTGCGTCCGCCGCGTTCGCGCGCGACGAGACGGTGATCCACGGGGGCGAATGCATCTGCGGAAGAGTGGCTGCCGGCAGCATCGATACGTCTCTCCCCTTCTATACGGAAGACGGCTCGTTCTACTGGGGCAGCCTGGGCAGCCTGTCCCGCGAGTTCGCGCCGGAGCAGGTGGGATCGCTGCGGGGCAGATGCATGAAGGAGCTGTTCGAATCGGTCGCCATCGTCCCGCTGAGAGCCGCGGGACGGATCGTCGGGGCGCTGCATCTGGCCGACAAACGGAAAGACCGCTTCGCTCGTTCCATCGAGGTCGTCGAAGCCGTCTGCAGGCTGGCGGGCAACTCCTTGATGCGACATCAGACGCGAGAGCGAGAGCAGGCCGTGCTGACCGCTATAGAGACGGCTCTTCTGCCCATAGTCCCCTCTCGACTGGAGAACTTGGAGGTCGGTGTCAGTTTCACCTCGGCCACCGAGATGGCGCGCCTTGGCGGCGACTTCTACGACGTACTCGATCTCGGGGACGCCGGTGTGCTCGTCGTGGTCGGAGACGTCTCGGGAAAGGGGGTGGAGGCGGCGGGAGTCGCGGCAAGAGCCCGCTATGCGCTCGAAGAACGGGCGATGGACGATCCCGACCCGGCCACCTTTTTGGGAGCAGCCAACGATTCCCTCGCCCGTGTGCTGCCCCCGGACCGTTTCATCACCGTCGCGGCCTGCCTGGTAGACCAGAGGACGGGACTGACCACGGTGTGTCTGGCCGGGCATCCCTCGCCCCTCGTCCTCACTGAGCGCGGGGGTGACCAGATCGATGCTCCTCATAACCCACCGCTGGGGATCATCAGCGGTCTGCACTACGAGGAAGCGATCTGCCGCCTCTCCCCGGACGACACGCTGCTCGTCTACACCGACGGACTCTCAGAAGCCCGGAGAGGCGCGGCGCTGTTCGGACCCGAGGGTATCGTGGAGGCGGCCGTATCGCAAAGTGAGCGAGACCCGGGCTCGATCGCCCGAGCGGTGTGTTCGGCGGCCAGCGAGTTCCACGACGCGGTTCACCCGGACGACGACCGGCTTGCGATCGCCGTGCGTTTGTTGGAACGTGACCGACGGGCGCCAACGATGCAGATGGTAGAATCTAGCGTCCGTCGGACTGGTAAGGAGGAGCCGTGAGCAAGGAGTATCGGGTAGCGGTAGCTGGCGCCACAGGCGCTGTCGGCCGAGCGATGCGCAGCATCCTCGCCGAGCGTGGGTTCCCCGTCAAAGAGCTGGTTGCGTTGGCCACTGCCAAGTCCGCCGGGACTCGCCTGGACTACTGTGGCGAAGAAGTCATCGTGCAGGAGCTCACTCCCGATAGCTTCAAAGGCATCGACCTCGCTCTGTTCTCGGCGGGGGGCGGCACTTCTCTGAAGTACGCTCCGCACGCACGAGAAGCCGGGTGCGTGGTCGTGGACAACTCCTCCGCTTGGCGCATGGAGCCCGACATCCCGCTGGTCGTCCCCGAAGTGAACCCCGGTGATGTCGATTGGCACACTGGCATCATCGCCAATCCGAACTGTTCCACCATCCAGATGGTGGTGGCGCTGAAGCCCCTCCACGACGAGGCCCAGATCGAGCGCGTGGTCGTCTCCACCTATCAGGCGGTCTCGGGAACCGGCGCCAAAGCCATCAAAGAGCTCCTCGAACAGACCCCTCGGGTCATGGCGGGCGAGCCGGTAGAACCGGCCGTCTACCCGCACCAGATCGCTTTCAACTGCCTTCCCCACATCGACGTGTTCCTCGAAGACGGCTATACCAAAGAGGAACGCAAGATGGTTGACGAGACCAAGAAGATCATGGGCGATCCCTCCATCGCTGTGACCGCCACCTGCGTGCGTGTACCGGTGCAGATCGGGCACTCCGAGTCGGTCAATATCCAGTTCGCCAAGCCGCTCAGCGTTGAACGAGCCCGCGAGCTACTGTCCAGGGCTCCCGGCTTGAAGGTGCTCGACGACCCCGAGAACAAGGTCTATCCCATGCCCATCGATGCAGCCGGGAAGGACGATACCTATGTGGGGCGCATACGCATCGATCCGACTGCGGAGAACGCCCTCCATCTTTGGGTGGTATCCGACAACCTCCGCAAGGGAGCTGCACTCAACGCCGTTCAGATCGCGGAGCTGTTGGCAGAACGCGACTTGGTCCGCGTCCCCCGATAGGCCGCGGCCGGGCTTGCCCGGCGCGGCCGGTCCGGCCTGATCACGGTGTTCATTGGAAGACGGAGGAGACGGTGGTGGCTGGTAGTAGTCGCCGTCCTCGTCGTCATGGCCGCTGTGTTGGGCTACGGGTACGCCGAGACCTACTGGATCCAGATCAAAGAATACTCCTTCGCCAGCCCCGACCTGCCGCGGGAATTCGACGGAACGCGGGTCGTCTTCGTTGCCGACATCCACAGGGGTCCGTTCTTCTCCGAAGACCGGGTCCGTTCCCTCACCGAACAGGTCAACTCCCTCGCGCCAGACCTCGTGGTCCTGGGCGGCGACTATGTCTACGCAGACCTGAGTTATCTGGATTCGTGTCTCGACGGTCTCCGCGGGCTGGACGCCCCTCTTGGCGTGTACGCCGTGCTTGGGAATCACGACTACGGGCAGCATGGTGATGGCAAATATGGCCCAGCCCCGGCTATCGAAGCCTTCGAACTGAGCAACGTCAGCCTCCTTCACAATCGCGCCGTCTGGATCGAGAGGGAGGCGGCTCGTTTACGTATCGGGGGTTGCAGCGATTATCAGCAGGGTACGCCGCTGTACACTCCCACCCTCGAGGGCGCGGAAGCAAGAGACTTCGTCTTGTTGATATCCCACAACCCCGATTTCGCCGAGTCGCTTCCCATGGATGAAGTGGATCTGATGCTTTCCGGCCATACTCACGGGGGCCAGGTGACCCTCTTCGGTCTTCTGGCTTTCCACCTGCCTTCCGACTATGGCCAGAAATACCGCACCGGACTGGTGACCAACGACAAGACCACGGTGATAGTGTCGAACGGCGTCGGGACAAGTGGCTTTCTTCCCATACGCCTGTTCGCCCGGCCTCAGATCGTGGTGGTGACTCTCCATGCGGCGGCCAATCTACAACCTGAGTAGTATGGTCGCCACTGTTCCGGTTGGATATGTTACCCCGGCCGCACAAGACCAAGCGACCGGAAGCAGGCTAAAAGAGTGGCTGCGATATTCTCAAGGCGGGCACCCGTGACGCGTGAACTCTTCGAACTCCTCTCACCCGAGGGCTTTCCCCAGATCGAGGCGAGAACCGTCCTGCCGGGACGCCCGGGCAGACCTGCCGCCATGCCGGTTTCACTCCACCTGCAGATCATCGACTCCTTGGCGGCTCAGGGAATCACTCGCCTGTGGACTCACCAGGCTGAGTGCTGGGAGGCCTACCGGCGAGACGAGCACTTCATGGTCACCACCGGCACGGCGTCGGGCAAAAGCCTTTGCTTCAACCTTCCCGTTTTGGACGGTCTGCTACGCCGGCCACATGGCCGGGCTATCTATCTGTATCCGACGAAGGCACTGGCACAAGACCAGCTCCGAAGGCTCCGGCTCCTCGCCGGCCGGCAAATCGAGGTCGCGACCTACGACGGCGACACCCCCACTGCCGCCCGTCAACTCGCCAGGCAGAGAGCCCGCGTCCTTCTCACCAACCCGGACATGCTCCACTTGAGTATGCTCCCGCACCACGAGCGGTGGGACGACTTCTTCTTCAATCTGAGCTACGTGGTCATAGACGAGGCCCACACGTACCGTGGCGTCTTCGGCAGCAACGTAGCGAACGTGCTCCGCCGTCTCCGCAGGGTGGCGTCGTTCTACGGGGCCGACCCCCGCTTCATCCTGGCGTCAGCCACCATCAGAAACGCGAGCGAGCACGCCGAGCACCTCACCGGGATAGCGGTCACCCACATCAGCGGCGACGGTGCGCCGTTGGGCGCACGGCAAGTGGTCTTCTGGCAGCCGCCCATCGTAGAAGAGCAGTCGAACCTACGCAGGAGTTCGAACAGTGAAGCCGCGGAGCTCCTGGCCGAGCTGGTCCGTAACGGGGTCCGTTCCATCTGTTTCACGAAGTCGCGCCGCAGCGCCGAACTCATCTACCAGCAAACCGCCGACCGACTCAAAGAGACCGCCCCGCACCTTTCGAAGAGGCTTTCTCCATACCGAGCCGGGTATACGCCCGAGCAGCGCAGGAGCATCGAAGAGCTCCTCTTCAGCGGCCGGCTTCTCGCGGTGGTCAGCACGAGCGCACTCGAGCTGGGCATCGACATCGGAGCTCTGGACGCCGCCATCACTGTGGGCTACCCGGGGACAATGGCCAGCCTCTGGCAGCAATGGGGCCGGGCCGGAAGGGGCAAAGGAGAGAGCCTGGCCATCTTCGTGGCCGGTAACGACGCCTTGGAGCAGTTCTTCATCAGACACCCCAGCGAGCTTCTCGAACGCGAGGTGGAGGCGGCAACCGTCGATTTCGCCAATCCTTACATCCATGTGCAACACCTCGCGGCCGCCGCTTATGAAGGCCCGCTGACGGCCGCCGACCAACAGTTCTTCGGCCCCCGTCTGCCCGAAGCGCTCGACAGGGCCCTGGATGAGGGTCTGCTGAGACACCAAGGTGAAGCGTGGTTCTCCGCGGATTCCGACTACCCGGCGGGCAAGATCGGCCTACGGTCCAGCGCCGGCGAGCAGTTCACGATCGTGGAGGAAGAGACAGGAGACATCGTGGGCACCGAGGGGGCCGAGCAGGCCTTCTCAGCGCTGCATCCCGGCGCCGTCTACCTTCACATGGGCGACACCTACCTCGTCACACACCTAGACTTGGACACCCGCACCGCTCTCGTCCGCCCCTTCTGGGACACCTACCACACGATTCCAAGGCGCGAAGCCGACACCCAGATCATCAGCGAAAGCATCCAGACCACTCACGGCCCTCTATCGCTCCACCTGGGCGAGATAGCCGTCACGTCCAGGGTGGTCGCTTTCCAGAAGAAGAGACTGGGAAGCGACGAGGTTCTGGGCACTGAGGAGCTGGATCTGCCTGCTCAACGCTTCGTCACCGAGTCCATGTGGTTCACCATCCCACCCGAGCTGTTCTCTTCGGAGCAGGCCCTTGTCCGCCTGCCGGGCGCTATCCATGCGGTGGAACACGCGCTCATAGCTCTACTGCCCCTTTTCGCCATGTGCGACCGCTGGGATATCGGCGGGCTGTCCACCCCTGTGCACCAGCAGACCGGGCAGCCCACCATCTTCGTCTACGACGGCCATGCCGGCGGGGTCGGGATCTCGCGTCAAGGCTTTGAGCGTTTTGCCGAATGGGTGCGCGATGCGCGGAACCTTATCCGCGACTGCCAATGCGAGAACGGGTGCCCATCATGCGTGCAATCGCCGAAGTGTGGCAACTGGAACGAGCCGCTGGACAAGGCGGCCGCCCTGGAGCTTCTGGAGGCTATGCTGTAGGTCGATGCTATCCTAGCGGCATGACACCCAAGTACATCTCGGTGATAGGCGGCAGCCGCTGCACCGCCGCCGAATACGCCCTCGCCGAAGAGGTGGGCGGGCTGGTGGCAGAGCGCGGCGCGACTCTCGTCTGTGGAGGCCTGGCCGGAGTCATGGAAGCCGCGGCGCGGGGAGCCAAGGAAGCCGGCGGCGCGGCCATCGGCATCTTGCCTGGTCACGACCGCTCGCTGGGTAATCAGTACCTCGATCATGTGGTGACGACGGGTATGGGTCATGCGCGCAATCTCGCCGTGGTCAGCACGGGCGACGCCGTGATCGCCATCGGCGGAGAGTACGGGACCCTCGCCGAGATCGGCCTAGCCGCGAAGATCGGCCGGCCTGTGGTCATTTTGAGAGGCTGGCGTCTGCAGCACGACGACGAGATCGGAGGAGTCTGGTTTGCATCGTCGCCACAAGAGGCTATCGATCTCCTGTTTGGGGGACCAGCCGGGGAATCGACCGACCCAGGCGGAAAGGTGGCCGATCGCTGATGGCCGGTCCACCCAGCCGTGACCAGCAGACCCGTGAGCTGATCCAGCGGTTCCAGGCAAAGCGAGATCGGCGCAGGAGGCTCGGGTGGATTCTGGGAACCTTCATAGGCGTCGCGATCGCAGCCCTTGTGATAGCGGTGGTGCTCCTGACCATGCACGGCTCAGGTGAGCAAGACATCGCGACGGGGCCCACCGACAATACGTCCGCCGCGACGGCAGCCGGAGCCACACAGCCCGACTCCGGCCAAGCCCCACAGGGCAGCATCAGCAGCGTGCCGGCAGGATCCGTGACATCGTCGACTGAAAATATCTCCGCTGCAACGACGTCTCCCACGACCCTGGCCAGCACTACCACCACGACCCATGAGACCACCACGTCCACGGCGCCATCGACCACTACCTCGACGGTGCCGGCTACCACAACGACGAGCGCGGCTCCGACCGCGGCGGCATCGGCTGCGGCAGGCCTCGTGGTCGTGATCGACCCAGGCCATCAGCGCCGAGGAAACTTCGACACCGAGCCTATCGGTCCGGGGTCGAGTGAACGCAAGGCCAAAGTCAGCAGCGGTACAGCCGGCGTAGCCACCGGCGTCCCGGAAAGCGAACTGGTACTTGCCGTATCCCTGAAGCTCCGCGACGCGCTGGCCGCCCACGGAGTCCAAGTCGTGATGACCCGCACTACCCAGGACATAGACATCTCCAACGTCGAGCGGGCCCAGATGGCGAACGAGGCAGGAGCCGACCTGTTCGTCCGTATCCACGCGGATGGCTCCGACAATCACGCCGTCGCGGGCATCCACGTGCTCTACCCGGCGTCGGTGCAGGGGTGGACCGATGACATCGCCGCGGAGTCCAAGACAGCAGCCGCCGCAGCTCAAAGGGAACTCATCGCCGCGACTGGGGCCAAAGACCGAGGCATAGACGCCCGCAGCGATATGACGGGCTTCAACTGGTCGGACGTGCCGGTGATCCTCCCTGAGATCGGATTCATGACCAATCCTGAGGAAGACCGGCTTCTTGCGACATCCGCATACCAGGACAAGATCGTCCAGGGACTCACCAGGGCGATACTGAGCTATCTGGGAGCGGGCTAGACTGTGACCGAGAGGAGCGCCGGGGGTCTAACGGCGCCGGATTCCAGGAGGTTCCACGGGTGAGCAGACTTTCGGTGGTCGGAGCGGGCTATGTCGGGCTGGTCACGGTCGCCTGCATGGCCGAGTTAGGCCACGAGATCGTCGCCATGGACGTCGACGCGGCCAAGATAGACCTGCTCAATCACGGTGAGAGCCCCATCTACGAGCCCGGCTTGGCCGAACTCGTCGCGGCCAACCGCCACCGGATAGAGTTCACCACCGATCCTGTCCGCGCCTACACCTTCGGCGAGTTCGTCTTCGTCTGTGTCGACACGCCCCCCACGGCTTCGGGCGACGCCGATCTGTCTCGTATCTGGCAGGCGGTGGACAATGTCCCCCGCGACGAGGGCCGGCATGTCCTCGTGGTCAAGTCCACCGTCCCGGTCGGGACCGGTGCACTGGTACAGGCGGAACTGGCTCAGCGTGGCTACGAGCACATCAGCTACTCGTCCAACCCTGAGTTCCTCCGCGAAGGGTCGGCCATCAGCGACTTCATGCACGCCGATCGCGTGGTCGTCGGGGCAGACGACCGGGCCGTGGCCGAGCGCGTAGCCCGGCTCTACGAAGGCGTCGACAGCCCCGTGCTCATCACCGATGTCGCTTCGGCGGAGATGATCAAGTACGCGTCGAATGCGTTCTTGGCAACCAAGATCAGCTTCATCAACGAGATCGCGAACGTCTGCGAAGCCACCGGGGCAGATGTGACCGTGGTCGCTCAGGGCATGGGCATGGACAAACGGATAGGGCCGCACTTTTTACAGGCCGGCATCGGTTACGGTGGCAGCTGCTTCCCCAAGGACGTCTCTGCGCTCAAGCAGATCGCCGGCAACTCCGGGTATCACTTCCAGCTGCTAAACGCTGTCATCGAGGTCAACGAGCTGCAGAAGCGCAGAGTGATCGGCAAACTGAAGCGGCACTTGGGTGAGCAACTGCGGGGCAAACGCATCGCTCTCCTGGGCCTAGCGTTCAAGCCTAACACCGACGACATACGTCAGGCCTCTTCGATCGTCCTAGCCGGCCGACTCTTGGCCGAGGGAGCCCACGTGACGGGGTACGACCCCATCGCCATGGACGCCATGAGAGCCGTAGTCCCCGGCATTGAGTACGCTCAATCGGCTTCGGAGGCTCTCGAAGGCGCCGATGCCTGTGTCCTCGTGACCGAATGGGCCGAGTTCCTCGAGCTCGACTGGGCCAAGGTCAAGCAAGTCATGTCGCAGCCGGTCGTCATCGACGGTCGCAACGTGCTGGATGGTCCCTTACTCGCCGGCTTGGGGTTCGTCTACGAGGGAGTGGGGACGCGCACCAGATCAGACGCATGAAGGTGGAAGGGCCGCCCGCAAGGCGGCCCTTCCACCTTCTCCCCTCGGCCGAAGCCTTTTCAGACAGAAACAGAGGCTACTTGTCCCCCCTGTCGCGGATATGCATAGCCGTAGCCATGAGCTCGAAAATGATCCGGCTCAAGAAGAACCAAAAGACCGCCGTGAACAGCGCGATGAAGAATGCAATCACCGCGTACCGCCCCCCCATCATGGCGACGTAGATGATGTGAAACAGCACAAATAGACCAATGGCCGCCAGGTTGATGATGTAGAGCGTCTTTAGAGTCCCGGGAGTCACGAACCCCTGGAAAGAGAAGTCAAAGAGTTTGCCCCAGCCTCCCCGCTCCCGGGCGTAGCCGTACTGAGGAGCCGCATACTGAGGCGGGGCGCCGTACTGCCCCTGACCGCCGTAGAGTGGGGGGGTCGTGGGAGGAGGCGTAGTCGGCGGAGGGCCGGCCGGTGGCGGAGTAGAAGGCCGTGACGCCGCGGACGCTGCAGCAGCTCCGGCTGCGGCAGCTGCAGGCGCAGCGGCCGCAGCTGCGGTTGCAGCCGGCATGCGAGTCCCGCACTTCTCACAGAAATCACCGACCGCTTGGACGTTGCCACAGTTTGCACAGGTTCTCGCGACATCAGCCACGGCGCCTCCTCTGTCAAAATGCTCTCCTGCCTACAAGGTACGTTGCCCCGGCGGTACTGTCAATCGATTGAGCCGATTCTGGGCCGGACCCGGGCAACAACGCGATTTGGTAGACTGAGGACACCAGTCCGCGGGCCGAAGGAGAGATGGGGTGGTGCGCATGGCAAGACGAGTGAGCTGCCTCGTAGTGAGTGTCGCAGTCTTTGGCTTGGTCTGCGGAGGAATGGCCACGGCTGGGTCGTCCCCTCAGGATATCTACGATGACTACTCCGCCGACGGTGTCTTGAGCAACACATACACGGCCTCACAGCTGGAGAGTTATCTCAACGACGCGCAGCTTCACGAGTACGGCGATCCCAGCGTCACGTCCGGTCTGGACGACGCCGTCATGGACCTCATGGCACGTGATGTGTTCCCCGTTTCGGGGTTCCAAATAGCGATGGCCGTTCTTGTGGTGGTGGTACTCATCGTTGGGGGGATCCTCTTGCGGCGCTTGTCCCGGCCGCGCAGACCCCCCGAAGACCCGGGAGAGCCCGGCTCACCAGAGGCTCCCACCGAGAGCAGGCCCCCGGAGCCCCCCAAAGACTCTTGACCCACTTGCCGGACCGGGTGATAGAGCTTGACGGCTGACGGCAGCACCGTTCCTGAGGGCGGGAGCCGTCTCCGTTCAGCGGGCCTGTGCGGGCTTCCGCTCACCGTCCTCTTCGCGGTGTGGCTCTGGTTCGCTTTCTCATCCGGGAGTTTCCTGCCGCGCCAATGGCTTCTGCCCGGCTTGGCGCTGGGCCTCATCGGTCTGATCGTCTCTCTACTCATCATCTACCCTCGCCGGCCGCGGCAGCTCTCGCTGGCCGTGCTGGGTCTCTTCGCCGCCTACGCCGTATGGGTCGCTCTCTCCGCGCTCTGGGCGGATTCTCCCAACAGGGCGTTTCTTGAGAGCGGGCGGGTTTTCGCGCTACTTGCCGTCTTCGCGCTCGCAGCCACCTATCTGACGGAACCACTGGCCCGCAGGCTTTTTCGCTACCTGGTCATGGGCGCCGCCCTGTTCGTACTGGCGGCCTGCATCTGGAGGCTCTGGTCGACGGCTGAGATCGGCTTGGTCTTCTCATCCGGGCGCCTGGCATTCCCTATCGCCTCCCCCGACGGCTCAGCCGCCCTCTTCCTTATCGCGTTCTGGCCGCTCGTCTGGCTAGCAGCGGGAACTGAAGAGAGGGCTCCCGTAAGGGGTGTCGCGCTCGGCCTCGCCACCGGACTTCTTGGGTTGGCCATCATGACCCACTCCCAGAGCGCATTCTGGAGCCTGGCGATCTCCGCGGTCATCATGTTCATCGTGTCGCCTGCCCGGTTGCGCACGCTCTTCTATCTCATCATCCCGGGCCTTCTCATGGTCTACGAGTTTCCCAATCTGAACCGATACCTCGAGGAAGAGGCCGAGGCTGTGGGCGGAGGCGCAGGCGCGCGCACTCTTCTGGTGGCTACTCTAACCGCAGCATTCATGGGGATGATCTTGGCGCTGCTGGAGCGGTGGATAAAGATCAGCCGCCGGATGAAGACCATCTTCGGCTCGTTCATCTTCGTGGCCGTGGCGGCAGGCCTTATCTACGGCGGGATAACTGTGACGAGTGAGGTCGGAGGACCGGCCAAATGGCTGTCGCAGAATTGGGAACGGGTCACTGATCTCGTCCCTGGAGACAAGAGTGACGTCTGGAGTGTAGCCTGGCAGACTTTCGAGTCCGAGCCGGCTATCGGCGTAGGAGCCGACAACTTCGTCTTCAGCTACGACCAACTGCGCTCGTCGGCGGCCGCGACGCCCAAACAGCCCCACTCGGCCTTCCTGCGGGCGCTCGCGGAGACGGGGATCGTCGGCGGGGCCCTCTTCGGCGCGATCGTCCTTATCAGTCTGGTGGCGCTCCTGTGGCCCCGCTGTGTCGCCGGCTGGAGAAGAGCACGGGGGATCTGGCTGGTGCCACGCCGTCCTATGAGCGTTCGCATCTCCAATCCTCGTTGGGGGTCCGATCCCCAAGCCTATGCCTGGGAGATGGTTCTCCTGGTTGCACTGTCCTATTGGCTTGTCCACTCGAGCATCGAATGGATCTGGCAGATGTCCGGGGTGAGCGTCGCCGCCCTGCTGTTTCTAGCCGCGGGCCTTTCTGAAGTCGACGGACGTGCGGAAACGATCTGGCGACGTTTGTCGGGCTTCCTCAAGACCTGGCATGTCGACAGCAACCCGCTCCTGCGGCCCAAGGGACTGCTTTCGGTGGGCTTTCGTTGGTCTCTGGTCGCCCTCTCGGTCGTCCTGATCGTCTTCTCAGCGTTGCCCTATGTGACGCTCAGTCTGCAAGAATCGGCGCTCGCTCTCGCAAAGACCGACCCGGCTCGAGCCGTTGACCGAGCAGGAGCTGCCCGGTGGCTCCAGGTGCGCGATCCAAGCCCCTATTTGACCCAGGCTGCCATCTTCCAGAGCGCCGCCGAAAAGGCGGCCGCCTCGAGCCGGCCGGACCGCCACGGGGCCGTGCTCGACGATCTATCCCTGGGTATCGACGCGTGCGAGAGGGCCGTCGACCGAGAACCGGCGGACTGGTCGCTGCACTACCGGGCGGGCGTCATGACCGTGAATCTCTTGCTGGCCACCCGCCACTCCTTGGGTCAGACGTGTGACTTCGACCTCGCGGCTGCACTGTCAAACGTCCCGGGACTGCGGGATTGGTCTCTACTCGCCGACGGGGGAGACATACTCGCGGCCGGTCTGAGCACCGGGTCTCTCGCGATGGATGAAAGAAGCAGGGCGACCGCCCACCGGCTCCGTAGCCTGTCTCAGAACCAACTGGCCCAAGCAGCCCAAGATCACCTGGATATGGCTCAGAGACTGAATCCACTGTCACCGCGACCAGGAGCAGCCGCGGCGCTTCTGCAACAGCTTCTTTCCCCGTGACGCCCGAGCCGTGCGCCATCACGCCCTTTAGATATCGCCCCGTCGTCCGATACAGTTCTTGATGCAACGTCACTGTCGATGGCAGGGTGCAATGCGCGCACAACCGGGTCGTGAGGATACGGAAAGTGGCCTGAGCCGCTTTCTTCTGATGCTCCGCGAACGTTGGTGGGTGGTCATACTCACGATGCTCGTGCTGGGAGCGCTTGCCTATGCAGTCTCCCTGGCCGTCCCTGACCGTTTCGCTGCAACTGCTCTGCTCGCCTATTCCGCGGATGATGCGAACCTGGCCTCTCAAGCCCTGTCGTCTACCGGGACCGCGGATACCCCGCACAACATCGCCAACGACGCGCTGAGACTCCAGACCCCAGCTTTCGCGGAGCAGGTCGCGACAGTCATGGCGGGGGGGCTCACCGCCGCCGACCTCCGCGGATCTCTCGAGGTGACGGCCGATCCACGGCTCGACATCATCGAGGTAACGTCCACGAACTCGGATGCAAGACAGGCGGCCGCAGTGGCGAACGCGTTCGCCACTGAGTTCGTGGAGGGCCGGCAACGGGACACCTACGCTGCCTTGAAACAAGCGCAGACCCTCCTCCAAGAACGCATCGAAACACTATCCGAAGAGGAGGCGTCTTCAGCCTACGGCATCGCGCTCAAGCAACGGCTGGACGACCTCAGCGTACTACTCTCCCTGGGTGTAAGCGACTACTCCGTCCTCGAGAAGGCGGCAGTCCCGGCGTCGGCCTACTTCCCTGATCGTCTTCTGGGCTTGGGAATCGGCCTGCTGGCCGGACTGTTACTCGGTTTGCTGGCGTTGGCCATTCTCAGTCGTCTCGGCCGTCGCATCAAGAGCAAAGCAACGCTCGAACGCATCATGGAGTTGCCCGTCATCGCGAGTGTTCCCTTGGTCGGCCGCAGGTCGAAGAGATCTTCCGTGGACGACAACCCCGCCATAGGCTTCAGGGAAGGCAACGAGCCGCTTCTCGAGTCGATGCGCATGCTAAGGTCGAACCTCAAAGTGCTGGGGTTCGGGGAGACCAAGCGGACCCTACTCGTCACCAGCGCGACCCCCGGCGAGGGCAGGAGTACATTGGCGGCCAATCTCGCCATCAGCATGGCATTGGCGGGGGACCGCGTGGTCCTGGTCGATGCCGACCTTCGGAATCCCAGCCTGCACACGTACCTCGGCATTTCCAACATCCACGGCCTTGGAGACGTGCTCCTAGACAGAACGTCGACTTGGATGGACAAGATCCAAGCCGTGGACCTGCGCGGTCTCATCGCCCCCGACATCGAACTCGCCCGAGACCCGTTGGGGAAGGATGCCCCGGTGACCAAGTTCGTCTGTCTTACCGGCGGACCGCCCATCAACAGTCCTTCGGAGATCATGGAATCGGGCGCCATCGCCGGCGTGCTGGCCGAGCTCAAAGGCATCACCGACTACGTGATCGTCGACGGCCCGCCGCTTCTCACCGCCTCGGAGGCGCTGATCTTGGCTCGTAGTGTCGACACACTGATCCTGGCCAGCGGCCTCGGCCGGGAGACTGCCGAAGACGCACTGCAGGTCAAGCAGCTACTGGAGCAAGCAGAGATGACCGCACTGGGAATCGTCGTCTGCGGCGCGAAGCCGGGCACTCGCGAGGCCCGCTACTACGACTTGCCGCCCGAACAAGAAGAAGACCCGTTCTTCGAAGAGTCCTGACGATAGGCCGGTTCAACCCCCCCCGGCCTCTCGAGAGCCCGGCCTCCCGCACGAAGCTAACAGAGACCCCACTCGAACGATGGCCATGTGAACGTGGCCCTGCGTTCCCCGCAGTCTCCGCCGCCAGTTAGGCTCCTCCGCCCCCGTGCCGGGCAGATTTTGTGGCTCCGTTTCCAACAGCAGGTCATCGAGGTTGATCATCACCAAGGCTGCCGGACTCGACGCCAGATAGGCCAGAGAGGCCTGAAGCAAGGACTCTTCGGCATCGCGTTCGGAATCGACCGTCGGGAGTTTTATGTCCGACGCTGCGGTCCACGCCTGCAACCAAGCCGACAGCCTGCCCATGAGCCTGTGGCGCGCCGCGGCCTCGCGGCGCGCCCCCGCGGCGTCCACCTGCCCCGTCCTCAGTCGGGCATCGATATCGCCGCCGCGCGAGAAGCCTGCCAACGGGACCATGTCGTGGGTGCCAAGAGATGCCACCACGTGACGGGGGACGGCCCTGAGCGGGTCTGCCGCCCGAGGGCGGATAGAGGCCTGAAGAACCCAGGTGCTAAGCACGCCATGGCGCCTCATACTCGCCCTGACCCCCGCCGGGACCGTCCCCAGGTCTTCGCCTGCCACGACCGTCCGGTTCCGCCATGACTCCAGGCAGAGGACTGCGTAGAGTTCCTCGGCAGGGTAATCGACGTAGACTCCGTCGACGGCGTCCGCACCCTCCGGGATCCAGAACAACCGGTGCAGCGCCATGACGTGATCCACCCGTAGATACCGCGCGTGCCGCATATGGTGCCGTAGACACTGCGCGAAGTAGCGGTGTCCCTGCGCGCGCATGTTCTCAGGTCGGAGTGGCCGGCTGTCCCAATCCTGTCCCTTGGCAAAGAAGGTATCCGGTGGCGCGCCGAAAGAGACGCGCCCGGCAAAGAGCTCGGGCCACCGCCACGTATCGAAACCCTCGGGATGCACACCCACGGGCAAGTCCAGGAACAATCCCGGTCGCTGCGGGCGGGCGAGCCTGTCCATCTGCTGCTCCATCTGCCATTGGCAGTAGAGGTGATAGCGCCGGACTTCTTCCCGGCGATCTCTGGAGACTTCCGGCCGCGCTCTGAAGGCCGCGTAGTCGGAGACATCCGGGTGAAAGCGAACGTAGTCGGCGAGCGCCTGGGTGCGCTCCTGGCCGGCTCCTTCACGAAAACATCGTTCCAGCCTCTCCAACACCTGTCTCTTCACGGCCATGGTCTCGTTGTAGGCGACGAGATCCCGGGCGCGAAGCCGGGCGATCTGCGCCTGCGTGTCCGTGGCGGCCCAAAGATCCCGGGCCTCGCTGCATCGCTCCCACTCGGCGATGCGATCCACGGCCAGATAGAACTCGTTCCAGAACAGACGGCTGACCGGCCGGTAGGGCGCAGGCTCAAAGGGTTCGTTTAAGAAGGCCGCCAGCAACGGCAACACGCCGACGGCGCTCCCGCCCGCGGCCCCGACGGCATCACCCAAGGATTCCAGATCGGCCAGGTCTCCCGCGCCCCAATCCCGCTCGCTGCGTAGTGCGTAGAGCGGTGCGAAGACGCCCCACTCACGCACATCGCCCTGACCCGGCGCCCAACAACGACGAGGAGCCGAGATCACGGTGGCTTCGCCAACGGAGCTGCCGGCCCGCACGTAGAGCTGGTGATAGCCGAAGGGCAGCAGTCCCCATCCGCTGCGAGGCAAGCCGCCACGGGCCTCAGAGGCCGAGACGGCGCCGCTCCACTGTCGTCGTTCCCCCCCCTCCAGAGTAAGGATGAGCTCCACCTTGCTGTCACCGCGCACCGGGAGCCGGACGACTATCGGTTGCATGATCCCATCCCAGGCGACCAGCACCGGCTCGACAAGCCGGGCATCGAGCTCCGCCCTGCGGGCCCCGATCGCCGCTTGCAGACGTGCCCGCGGGGCGCCCTGTTCGAGCTCGGCCTCCACCTCCGCCCCCATGGCCGAAAGCACAGCGCGCACGCTCTCGGGAGGGGACTGGCACCAACGGCCTTTCGAATCGCGATACCGCGTGTTGACGCCGTAGAGCGCCGCCAACTCGTCAAGAGGCGGCAGGAGTGATTGAGGATGTGTGTTCTTCTGAGATAACATCACCGTGTCTGCAGCTTACCGGACTTACCGCACCGCGGTCCATGCTCTGCCTCATGCGATGCCCAGGAGGTGCCCGATGACCGCTCAGGCCCGCTATTCGTTGCCCACCGTCCCGTCCGCGCTCGCCGGCTTAGTCGATCTAGCTCTCGACATACGCTGGTCGTGGAGCCACTCCTCAGACGCGCTGTGGAAAGAATTGGCGCCGGAGCTGTGGGAGGCCACGCACAACCCGTGGCATATCCTTCAGACCATCTCGCAGACCAGATTGGAGGATGCAGCCGTCGATCACGACTTTCTTGCGCTGCTGGACCGGCACGTGGCCGCGAGACGGGAGACACTCGAAGCCCCCACCTGGTTCGCGCAGGACTACCCCGCCGTATCACTCGGGCCGATCGCCTACTTCAGCATGGAATTCGGCTTGAGTGAGGCACTCCCCATCTATAGCGGCGGACTTGGGATACTGGCCGGCGACTTTCTCAAGGCGGCAAGCGACCTGGGCGTGCCCGTCGTCGGTGTCGGTCTGCTTTGGCAGCAAGGCTATTTCCGGCAGGCCCTGAACCCCGCCGGTGAACAGATCGAGTTTTTCCCCTACAACGACCCGGGGCAACTCCCCATCACACCCCTGCGGGACGCCGACGGCGAGTGGGTCACCGTCAGCCTGCGATTCCCGCGGCGCGACGTGCGTCTCCGCTCCTGGCTGGTACGCGCCGGAAGAGTGAGTCTGTACCTCCTCGACTCCAACGACCTTCTGAACAGCCCTGCAGACCGCGGCATCACGAGCGAACTGTACGGCGGAGGCCCCGAGATACGTCTGCAGCAAGAGATGGTCTTGGGTATCGGAGGGTGGCGCCTGCTTCGCGAGCTCGGCATCTCCCCCGATGTGTGCCACCTCAACGAAGGCCACGCGGCGCTCGCCGTCTTGGAACGAGCCCACTGCTACCAACAGGAGCACGGGGTCGATTTCGAGGTCGCGCTGACGGCGACAAGGGCGGGGAACGTCTTCACCACCCATACTCCGGTCGAGGCAGGCTTCGATCGTTTCCCTCCCAACCTGGTATCCGAGTACCTGGCAGAGTATGCGCAGGAGGTCGGCGTCGGGCTCGAGCGACTCATCGCCTTGGGCCGCTGTCCAGTTTTCTGTGGAGTGAACGAAAGGACGGCCGAGCCCTTCAACATGGCTTACCTCGGCATCCGAGGCAGTGGAGCCGTGAACGGCGTCAGCCGTCTGCATGGAGAGGTGAGCCGCAGCTTGTTCCAGCGTCTCTATCCACGCTGGCCCCGCCCTGAGGTCCCCGTGGGTCACGTGACCAACGGGGTGCACGTCCCCTCGTGGGACTCGGAGCAGGCCGACGAGCTTTGGACCAAAGCGTGCGGCAAGGGCCGTTGGCTGGGCGATCTGGAGGGACTTGGCGATTCCATCCGTGCTCTCACCGACGAGGAGCTCTGGGAGTTCCGCGACTCCAACCGGCGCAGGCTCGTAGAGGCGGCGCGCCGGCACCTCGAGACCCAGGGACCTGTTGCCGGGAGTCTCGAGGGCCTCGGGTCCGACCCCAGCTGCTTGTGCGACCCCGGCATCCTCACTCTGGGCTTCGCCCGCCGTTTTGCTACCTACAAGCGGGCCAACCTACTCCTGCACGATCCAGAACGGCTCGAGCGTTTGGTCTGTGGAGACGATCACAAGCTTCAATTGGTCCTGTCCGGCAAGGCCCACCCAGCTGATGGCGCCGGCAAAGCCATGATCCGGCAGTGGACGGAGTTCATCAGCCGGTGCGGAGAGCGACCGCATGTGATCTTCTTGGTCGACTACGACATGGGCGTCGCTGAGCACTTGGTGCACGGTGTTGACCTGTGGCTCAACACGCCGCGCCGCCCCTGGGAAGCCAGTGGGACGAGCGGTATGAAGATCCTCGTCAATGGCGGTCTCAATCTTTCGGAGCTCGACGGCTGGTGGGCCGAGGCGTACAGTCCTGACGTGGGATGGGCCTTGGGGGACGGCCTCGAGCACGACTCCGACCCAGCCTGGGATGCAGTGGAGGCCGCTCAGCTCTATGAACTGCTTGAAAAGGAGATCATCCCCGATTTCTACGATCGAGGCGAATGCGGGATCCCACGCCGGTGGATCGCGCGTGTACGAGAGAGCATGGCCCGGTTGGCGCCCGAATACTCCACCAACCGCATGATGAAAGACTATCTGGACGGTTACTACCTGCCGGCCGCCGCGGCCTATCACGAACGCACCGCTCCACCCGGGCCGGGAGTGCCCCCCCGAGGAGTGGCCACCGATATCGAGAGATGGCTTGCCGTGCTCGACGCGCATTGGAACGGCATAAGGTTCGTCGACTCTCAGGTCGAGACCGCACGCGCATCCAAAGGAGACACACACACCTTCACGGTGGAGGTCTGCCTAGGAGAGGTCCCTCTAAGCGCTGTTCTGGTGGAACTCTACGCCGAGCCCCTCGACCACGGCGCACCCGAACGCCATGTTTGCCTCACCGACTCCGGCACATTGGGACGAAATGATCTCCCGCCCGGCACCTACAGGTTCCGAACGGTCATACCTGCGACCAGGCCGGCCGCCGACTACACCGCCCGCGTGGTGCCCTGGCATCGATCGGCACGCGTGCCGCTGGAGGCCAACCACATCCTCTGGCACGAGTGACAGGCACGCTGCGGCTTCGGGTCGTCAACCGCCAGGGAGACGCACCACGAACTTAGCGCCCGCCTGGCTTGATGTGACTTCGACGTCTCCGGAAGCGGCCCGGGCCAGCCTTCGCGACAGCGAGAGGCCGAGTCCGGCTCCGCGGGAGGCGTTGCGCCCGGTCTTCGCCGCCGACCCACGCACTCCCGGCTCGAAGATCCTTTCCTTCTCCTCTTCGGTCACGCCAGGACCATCGTCTTCTACGGTGAAACGTATCTCCTTGCGGTTGCGAGAAACCGCCAAGACCACCCTGCTCTGAGCGAAGCGGCAGGCGTTCTCCACCACCGGCTGGACGATCTGGGCTGCGATATCCCTGGCCACTCCCACTCGCAGATCGCGCGACGGGGGCTCCACCGTCACTTGGATGGAATGCTCTGCCGCCAAGACCGCAACGGAGCTGGCCACGTCTTCCAGCACCCGTCGCGCATCCGCCCGGCCTTTGGCCAGGCTGCCTTCCTCCTGGGCGGCGGCCAGAAGGGTCTCCACCGTGGCCGCCATCTGGTCGGCGCTTTGAGATACCGAGGTCAGCGCCTCCCGGTAGTACTCAGGATCGCGATCCCGCCGCAACGCGAGTTCCGCTTCGGCCTTGATCTTGGCGACCGGCGTACGCAACTGATGCGAGACTTCGGCCGAGAATCGCTGTTCGCGCCGCAGGCTGGCTGCGATGCGATCGAGCATGCCGTCGAGGGTTTGCGCCAATCGGGTGACCTCATCGTGTGCCTCTCCCATCTCGAACCGCCGGTCGAGGTCGGCAGCGCTCCACGCCTCGGCATCGGCGGTCATCTTTGAAACAGGTCGAAAGGCTGCATTGAGCATCCACCGGCTCATGAAGCCCACGAGGACGAGAAGTACGGATGTGAGAGCCAGCGAGGCTATGAAAGCGATCCACCGAGTGCGGGCATAAGACCCCGTGTACAGAGCCCCCACCAGAGTCGCGATCCGCTGGCCCTGATGGGTGAGAGGGACGCCGTAGAGACGGACCTGCTCGTCGGCCACATCCACGAATTGCGCCACCTGGTCGTGCAGCCCCCTCACCGCAGCTTCCACCGCGGGCGACGCAACGGGACCCGACCGGATGGCGCCGTTGATGACCACGAACACCTGGGATCCCAACTCCCGTATCTCGTCGCTGGGCCGTGGGTAGGTGATCCCCTGGTCGGTGATCGACATCCCCTGGTTGTAGTCGTCGATCATGCTCCTGAGACGTTCGTCGGCGTCGGACGCGAGGCTGACCGACAAGAGGAGATTGAAAGCCACCGCCCCTGCGACGAGGGCCACGGCCACGGCGGCCAACACGACCAGCAGGAGGCGGTCCCGCACGCCCATCCGTGACCACCAACCGGTCACTGCAACGTGTACCCCACACCTCGGACTGTGACTATCTGCGGGGCGCCGGACAGAGAGCACACTTTCCGCCTGAGCCGGGCCATGTAGGCGTCGAGCGTGTTGTCGTAAACGATGGCCCCGTGCGGCCAACCCGTCTCTATCAGGGCCTTACGCCTGATCGCCTCCCCTGGAGAAGCCGCTAGTTTCGCTAGAAGGCGGAACTCGGTGGGGGTCAGGGGCACCGTGGCACTCCCGATCGTGACGGCGTGTTTGCCCGGGTCGAGGACCATAGCGCCGGCCTGTACGCCTCGCTCGGCGCCGCTACGGCGGATGAGCGCTTCTATCCTGGCAAGGAACTCGGCAAATGCAAAGGGCTTGCTCACATAGTCGTCCCCGCCCACGTGAAACCCCGAGAGACGGTCGGAGAGAGAGTCCCGAGCGGTGAGAAACAGCACGGGAGCCGAGACCCCCCGAGCGCGGATCGCTTGGCAGACATCGCGGCCATCGGTGTCGGGTAGACCTATGTCGATCACGAACAGTTCGGGAACGACCTCGGCCACCTTGCGCAGGAATTCCGCTCCTGTTGCGAAGCCCTGCGCCTCGTAGCCCTCCTCACGCAGACCGCGGACGAGCAGGGAGCGCATCTGTGGATCGTCTTCGAGAACAAAGATGCGAGGCTCCATCATGGTGCACGTAGTATGGCCCGCAGCGCGGCTGTGCACAAGCACGGCCCGACACGGCCGTGTTCGAGGCAACGACTACAGGAGATGGAGAAAGGGAATCAGTGGCGCTTCACACGGCGGGCGCGGCGCCCGGCTGTGCCGGACGCCGCATACGCCGTCTCCGCCGTGTGGGCGTGGTGGTGTCTCGCCCCGGTTGGGTCCGACATCCACCGGACAGGGTTGGGGCCACAGCTCAGGAGGGGGGTTGAGCAATGCTGTGTGACTCCATGGCCGTATGTTCGCACTAGTTTCCTGAACTAATCCTGAACGCTTTCGACGTGCTAGAGTGCCCTCCATGGCTAATGACTCCCCACTCCAGCAGACTGCTGTGACCGGCCCCGGATACGGTGACGATAATACGGTGGTGCTCTCCACTCACGGCCTCACCAAGGATTTCAAGAAGCTCCGTGCCGTGGACCGGTTGGATCTCACGGTTAATCGCGGTGACGTCTTCGGCTTTCTCGGCCCAAACGGCGCGGGCAAGACAACGACCATACGCCTTATCTTCGGTCTCACTCACCCCACAGCCGGTCATGCACAGATACTCGGCCACCACATACCCGGAGACCGCAAGGAGGCGCTCCGCCACATGGGCGGGTTCGTGGACGACCCCACGTTCTACGGCAATATGACCGCCCGGCGCAATCTGCGCCTGCTCGGAGGTATGAATGGAGAGGTATCCGAGGAACGCATCACCGAGGTCCTCGAGGCGGTCGGGCTGTCAGAGCGCGGCCGATCCAAGGTAGGCGGTTATTCTCACGGCATGAGGCAGCGTCTGGGCATCGCCTTGGCGCTCATCCACAAACCTGAGCTCATCATCCTGGACGAGCCGACCAGTGGACTCGACCCCCAAGGGATGAAGGATGTGCGCGAGCTCATCAGGGAGCTGGGCCGGCAGGGGACCACGGTCTTCCTGTCATCGCATCTGCTGCACGAAGTAGAACTGGTCTGCAATCGCGCGGCGATCATGCGCAAGGGGCGCATGATCGCGCAGGGCCCTGTGGCTAATCTTCGCCCGACTAACGGCTCGGTGAAGATCCTAACCGGCGACCAAGGCCGGGCCCTGGAGGTGCTGCGCGGCTTGGTGGATCCGACCGCCATCAGAGAAGACGACGGGTACCTGGTCGTGGAGGCCGGAGACGGTATCGTCCCCGAGATGGTGAGGCGTCTGGTCGCCGAACAGATCGACGTGAAGGCGATCGTACCGGCTCTCGAGCAGAGTCTCGAAGACATGTTCCTCGAGTTGACCAGCCGCGAGGACATGGAGGACGAGGCGTGAGCCACATCGCCCGGGAATTCGTCAAACTCCTCTATCAGAAACGCACGTATTTCGGCTGGGCCGGCTTGTTTCTCGTGCCTTTCATCATCACTGTTGCCATCCGGCTCTCGTCGGGCAACATGGGGCCCCACGGCTCGAGCGGGGACGGGCCCGACTTCTTCTTTGACCTCATCGGATCGAACGGCTTCTACGTGGCCGTTGGTTCACTCTTCGCCTTGGTGGTGTTCTTGCTGCCCTTACTGGCCTCCATGGCAGGCAGCCAGACTATCGCGGGCGAAGCTGAGAAGGGTACGCTGCGCACGGTATTGATGCAGCCTGTTCGTCGAGGCGCCCTTCTAATGGCGAAGTGGTTCGTCGCCAACCTGTATGTCGGTGTCGGCCTGGTGCTACTCGCCGCGGGTTCGCTCATTGCCGGGGGAGCAATCTACGGTCTCAAGCCCATGCTCCTCTTCACCGGCCAAACGGTGGGTGTTGGCGAGACTCTGTGGCTGCTCTTCCTGTCATACCTGTTCGTGCTGTTCGGCATGATGGCCGTCGTGTCGCTGGCAGTGGCCCTCTCTACGCTTACCGATTCGGGCCTCACAGCCATGGCCGCAGGCCTGGTGCTGGTGATAGTCATGATCATCCTGGGGAGCCTGAGCGTGTTCGACTTCCTGCAGCCCTATCTGTTCACAAGCCACTTCGGCGCCTGGATCAATCTGTTCAGCAAGCCTATCGAATGGGATCCCATCCGGGACGCCCTTATCAACTTCGCCGTATGGACGGTCGGGATGACCGGAATCGCCTATCTGATCTTCCGGCGCAAGGACATCCTCTCGTAGACCTTCCCGCCCCGCGATGGTGACTTGCCACTGCGGTCTGAGGCCCGTTTCCTTGAGAGATCGGCCGTGTCTGCCGACATATGAGGTAAACAAGGGAAGCTCTTGGGTCTGGACCTCACATCCGGCTTGGTGATACTGCTCATGGGGGCGCCCATCGCGTTGGGCCTTGCCTGGTACGCGTGGTGCAATCGCCGTCTGCCCGGAGCCCTCGCCTTCCTATTCGTCATCCCGATCGGAGTCCTGTGGTCGCTCGCCGCGGCGGGAGAGTTACTGACTGCCGGACTGCAGGACAAGATCGTGTGGAGCAATCTGCAGTACATGGCCAAGGCCTTCATGCCCGTGGCTTGGCTCGCTGTACTGCTCGACTATGCAGGGCATTCCTGGTGGTTCAAGCCACGGCGCCTCATGCTTCTGTGCCTCGTCCCCGTCGTTACAACAGTGCTTTTTTGGACCAACGATCTGCACCATCTCATGCGGACCGAGGAGTGGCTGGACACCACCGGCCCGCTTGAAGTACTGGGGTTCAATTGGGGGATCTGGTTCTGGATCCATATGCTCTACAGCTATGCCATCCTCACGGCAGCCGCCGGAGTCACCATATCGGTTTGTCGTTCGTCGCCCCCGCTTTACCGCCGACAACCGCTCGCCCTACTGGTGGGCTCAGCCATACCCATCGTGGTCCATGGCGCGTTCATCTTCAACGAGCAGTTCGGGATCACATGGGACTACAGCCCCGTCGGCTTCAATATCGGAGCCATCATCATCGCGTGGGGTCTCTTCCGACTGTGGCTCTTCAATCTTGCGCCTGTGGCCAGACACGCCCTCGTTGAGGACATGACCGACGGCGTCATTGTGCTGGACAACGATGACCGGGTCGTCGACCTCAACGACTCCGCGGAGAGCCTCGTCGGCAAGCAGAAGAGACAGGTCCTCAGCCGCCCCCTTGTCGAGGTCTGGGAGGCCTGGTCGCAGGTAGCCGGATCTTGTTCGGCCCAGACCAGCCGCGCCGAGCTACGCCTAGAGAGAGGTGACGATACCCATCACTACGAGGTCAAGTGGTCGCCGGTAAGACGCCATCACGACACCCTCGGCCGTCTTGTGGTCGTTCAGGAGGTGACCGAGCGAGTACTCATGGAGGAGAGCCTACGCCGGCAGGCCCTCACCGACAGCCTTACCGGCCTACCGAACAGAGTCCTCTTCATGACCCGACTGGAGGACGCCATCCGCCAAGCCCGGCGGCGAAGCGACGCGATCTTTGCCGTGCTTGTGCTCGACCTCGACCGGTTCAAGCTGATAAACGACACCATCGGCCATCTTGCCGGGGATGTGCTGTTGCGGAACGTGGCGGCCAAACTGAAGCACTGCGTCCGAGACGCCGACACGGTCGCGCGCATGGGTGGCGATGAGTTCATGGTCTTGCTCTATGAGATCACTACCGGGCGCGACCTGCTCCCGATACTGGACCGTATCCACGAAGAACTGCGGGGGCCTGTCTACTTCCGCCAGCATGAGATGACCACCGACGCGAGCGTGGGAGTAGTGATCTGGAACCCCTCGTACGATGACCCCGAGGACCTTCTCCGTGCCGCCGACACCGCCATGTATCAGGCGAAGGAAGACGGCAGGGGGTGTCACCGCGTCTTCGATGAGGAGATGCACAGCTCGCTGCTCCGGACACTTGCTGCAGAGAACGACCTGCGCGCCTCTCTGAGCCGCAGGGAGTTCTCGCTCGCCTATCAGCCCGTCGTGGATCTCAAGACCGGGAAGGTCCGTTCTCTCGAGGCGCTGATGCGCTGGCATCACCCACGGCGAGGCGTGGTGTTTCCCAATGAGTTCATCCCCATTGCCGCTAACAGCGGCCTCATAGTGGCCATCGGCGAGCTGGGCCTTACGGAGCTCTGTGGTCAGATCAGTCGCTGGCGATCGCCCAGTTGCGCAGCGGGTGCGCTGCCGGTCAGCTTCAATCTCTCGCCTCGGCAGCTCAAAGAGCCTGATTTCGCGCAGAGTATCGCAGCCCTGATTGCCGAATGGCGCGTGGAGCCCGACCGGCTCATCTTCGAGATCACGGAGAGTGCGCTGATACACGACCCGCAGAGATCCAGGCAGGTGATGCGGGAATTGCGGAACATGGGGCTGCATCTTTGCCTGGATGACTTTGGTACCGGCTGGTCGTCTCTGCAACACCTGGCCACTTTCCCGGTGCAAGAGCTCAAGATCGACCGCTCATTCGTCTCGCGGCTCGTACGCGGCAACACCGACTACGAGGTCGTGCGATCACTCACATCTCTCGCCCACACTCTCGGTCTGGAAGTCATCGGCGAGGGGGTGGAGCGCAGCGAGCAATGGCGCCTTCTCGAAGAACTCGGCTGCGATCGCGCTCAAGGCTACTACGTCGGACGGCCGATGGGCCCTGACGAGCTCTTGGAATTCCTCGACGATCTCGAGCGAGGAAGCTGCGAGGCGAACAGGCCGGCCCGCCCACGGACAAGCACCACCTCGACAACACAGTCCCTCCCCGGAGACGAGGCTCGGCGGCTGCACGGATCAGATGCTTCGGCCGCGCTATCTCAGCCACCCTTCGCCGTCCCCGAATCATAGGCTCAGGCCGTCCGGAGCGGACGCGGCCGCTCAGCCCAAGTGCTCTTCATCCCCGGTGAGAAAGTACCGCAGCCGCTCGCTCAGATTCACCGCGTGGTCGCCGATGCGCTCCAAATAGCGGCCCACCATGGCCAGACGTATGGCCGACGCGAGGCTCTCCTCACCCCTGAGCTCCACGAGACGCGCGAGGAGCCGGGCATGCAATTCATCTAAGACATCGTCTTTCACAGGCACTTCGGCCGCCAGCTTCTCGTCCTTCGCCGCCCACGCGTCGATGGCCGCCCCCATGACCTCTGCAGCCACCCGGCCCATGTCGGCGATCAAGGCCCGCACCGGCTTGAGCTCCGGTTCACAGAAGTCATCCACCTGAGCGAACTTGGCGATGTTGTGTGCGAGGTCACCCGTCCTCTCCAGATCGGTGATCACCCGCAAGATCACCACGATGAGCCGCAGATCGCCGGCCACCGGCGCCTGCTGGGCCAGCAGAGCAAGAGCGCGGGTCTCAACATCCATGAACATGGCGTCGATCTCGTCGTCGCCGTCGCGGACCCTCTGCGCCAATTGCCTATCGCACTCGATCAACGCCGTAGTCGCCGACTGGGTACTCCGCTCCACCAGTGCGCCCATGCGCACGATCTCCTGGTCGAGGCTCTCAAGCTCTCTGTGGAATGCGTCTCGCATATTCAATCTCCGTCCCTTTCGGACCGTCTACCCAAAACGACCCGATACGTAGTCTTCCGTGCGCTTGTCGCGTGGCTTCGTAAAAATGCCGCCGGTCGGCCCGAACTCGACCAGGACCCCCCACCGCGCCGAAGTCTCCTCATCCACCTCCGTGTAGAGGAAGGCGGTCTCGTCGGAAACACGCGCCGCCTGCTGCATGTTGTGCGTGACGATGATGATGGAGTACTCCTGTTTGAGCTCCTGCATGAGGTCCTCGATACGCACCGTCGCGATGGGGTCCAGTGCCGAGGCCGGTTCGTCCATGAGTATCACGTCTGGTTCGACGGCGATGGCTCTCGCGATGCAAAGTCGCTGCTGCTGACCGCCCGATAGGTCGAGAGCGCTCTTCTTGAGTTGGTTCTTCACCTCGTCCCACAACGCGGCACGGCGCAGAGACCGCTCGACAAGCTCGTCCATATCACCCTTATAGCCGTTTATCTTGGCTCCGAAGGCGATGTTGTCGTAGATGGACTTGGGGAAAGGGTTAGGCCGCTGGAAAACCATGCCGATGTGGCGCCGGACCACTACCGGATCGACCCCCGGGGCATAGATGTTCTCCCCGTGATAGAGGATCTCACCGGTCACCTTCGCCCCCGGGATCAGCTCGTTCATGCGATTGAAGCACCTTATCAAGGTGCTCTTCCCGCAGCCCGAAGGCCCGATGATCGCGGTGATGCGGCGCGGACGGATGTCCATGGTGACGCCCTTGAGAGCGATGTTCTTGCCGTAGTGGACGCTCAGATCGCGAACGGAGAAGACCGGCTGCCCGGCGAAGCCCGGCTCAGCTTTGAAGCCTTCCCTGGCCGCCACCGAAGCGAGTGACCGCACATCCGCTCCCGACTCATCCGCCTCTTCTGTCAACCACATGTTCTGGGTCATCTGGATATCCGGCTCCTTGATGCGACCAACCGGGCCGCGATAGTGAACACCAACACGATGATGAGCAGTTCGAGGGCGCCCGCCCAAGCCCGCGCCTGCCCGGCCGCGAACGGGTTACGCGCCCCGTCAAAGATCGCCAGCGTGAGTGACGACATGGGTTTCCCCCACAGCTTCGCGGTGAGCTGATACGAGCCGAGCGCGGTGAGGATGAGGGGAGCCGTCTCGCCGGCGGCGCGGGCCACGGCAAGCATGACCCCGGTCGTGATACCGGGAGCCGCTGAGGGGAGGATGATCTTGATGACGGTCTGCCACTTGGCTGCGCCCAATGCGTAGCTGGCGTCTTTCAGTTCCTGCGGCACGAGCTTCAGCATCTCTTCGGTTGAGCGCACGATGATGGGCATCATGATGATGGCCAAAGAGGCCGCTCCCATAAGAGCGCCGAATCCGAATTCGATCACGAGCGCGGTGTAGACGAAGAGACCGACGAAGACCGACGGCACGCCGGTCATCACGTCGGAGAAGAAACGGATGAGCTTCGCAAGCCAGTTCTTTTTGCCATACTCCACCAAATATACGGCGGCGAGGACACCGAACGGTATCGAGACGGCACTCGCCAGCCCCACCATGATGAACGTGCCCACCAGGCCGTTGAGAAAGCCTCCGCCTTCCCGCCGAAAACTGAGCGGCATAGAACTGGTAAGGAACTCCCAGTCCATGGTGGCGATGCCTTTCGCGGTGATCTGATAGAGGATCATGACCACCGGTATCATGGTAATACCAACAGCAAGAGAGACGAGGAACGTGTTCCGCCGATCCCGCCACACCCGCCGCCGGGTGGGCCGACAGTCCTTGAGAGATACCCCAGGACCCACTCTGCGACCAGCCCAACGGTCCTGGCTCCCGCCGGGAACGATGCTGCTCAGGCTATCGCTCATATCCTGTTGAACCTCCACACAAGCGCCCTCGCGCCCATGTTGATGAGGATGGTCAGGGCGAACAGGACCACGCCGACGCCCACCAGTGCGCGGATATGGTCGCCGGTGGCCTCTTGGAACTGGTTGGCGATGACCGCGGCCATCGAGTAGCCGGGTCTGAGCCACGAAACGTCGATCCTTACCGCAGACCCGATGAGGAGCGCTACCGCGATGGTCTCGCCCAGGGCGCGGCCCAGGCCGAGCATGATCGCCCCCACGATACCTGCGCGCCCGCGTGGAAGCACGCTCTGCCGGATCATCTCCCACTTCGTGGCGCCCAGAGCGTAGGCCGCGTGCCTGTCGGCGTTGGGAACGGTGGCGAAGACCTCACGGCAGAGTGATGTGATGATGGGCGTGATCATCACCGCCAGTATCACGCCGGCGCCAAAGTAAGACAGTCCGGACGCGGGTCCCTTGAATATGGGGATGAAGCCAAGGTACTTGGCCAGGAAGTCGGCCGTGGGCTGTAGGAACAGAGGGAGGAGTATGAACACCCCCCAGAGACCATAGATGACGCTTGGCACCGCCGCCAACAGATCGATCGCGTACCCGATAGGTGTTTTCAGGCGCTTCGGAGAGTACTCGGTCAAGAAAAGCGACACGCCCAGGCTGAGAGGGATCGCGATGAGGAGAGCGATCACCGATGTGATGACCGTGCCGTAGATGAACGCAAGAGCTCCAAATTCCCCGTCGCTGGGGCTCCATTCGCTGCTGGTGATGAACGAGATACCCTGAGAACCGAAGACCGGGAGCGCCGTCCCGGTGGTCGATACGACCATCCAGGCAAGCACCAGGAGGATAAGCACCCCCGAGGACGCTGCGAGGATGACGAAGAGGGAGTCGGCCCGGCGGCCGACTCCCCTCCGCTGCCAGGGAGAGGCAGACTTCGTGGTAGAGATGACCCTAGAAGGTGCTGATGGATTCGATCTTGGCCAGCGCAAGAGCCTTCAACTCCTCCGAGAGTGGCGCATAACCGAGTTCCTCGGCGATGGCCGTACCTTCGTTGAGCGACCAGGTGAGCCATGCCTTGAGAGCGTCCACCTTGGCCGCGTCTTTCATCTTTTCGTAGACCAGGATCCAAGTGGCTCCCACGATGGGGTAGGCCTGCTCCCCGGTGCTGTTGGAGACACTGAAGCGCAGGTCCTCGGGGAACTCCACCCCAACCGCCGCTGCGGAGGTGGACTCCAAAGACGGGATGATGAAGTTGCCGGCCTGGTTCTGAAGCGTGGCCATGGTCAGCCCAGACTCGGTGGCGTAGGAGAGTTCCACGTATCCGATGCTACCGGCCTGCTGCTGAACCACGGCCGCCACCCCGTCGTTGCCCTGACCGCCGATGCCCACCGGCCACTGCACCTCTTTGCCGCCCCCCACCGTATCGGCCCACTCGCTGGACACCTGGGCCAGATACCCGGTGAAGATGCTGGTGGTGCCGGACGAGTCGGAGCGATGTACCACCTGGATGGGCTTATCAGGCAGCGTCACCCCTGGGTTCAAAGCGGCCACCTTGGCGTCGTTCCAGGAGGTGATCGTCCCCAGGAAGATGGCAGCCAGGGTGCCGGGGTCGAGTTTGAGACCCTCGATGCCCTCCAGGTTGTAGGCCAACACCACTGCTCCGAACACGGTGGGGATGTGAAGAACCTTGGCGCCTCCGGCTGCTTCCGCGGCGGTGACCTCTTCGTCCTTCATGGGGGCATCCGAGGCGCCGAAGTCCACGGTCAGCTTGGTGAACTGCTCTATGCCGCCCCCGGAGCCGATGCCCTGGTAGTTGATGGTGACCTCGGGATTGGCAGCCTGGAACTCCCCGATCCACTCTATGTACAGAGGCTCGGGGAAGGTGGCGCCGGCGCCGTTGAGGCTGGCGGTAAGGGGGGCGGATTGTCCCCCGGAGCCGGCGGTGGTCGCCGCGGTACCGCTTGCGGTCGTATCGCTACCGCCGGCTGCAGGAAGATCTGCCGCTTCACCGCAACCTGCGGCGGCTACGCCGACGAGTCCGATGACGAGGAGCACAAGCACCAGGACGGCGGCCGGGCCCTTGTGCGTCTTCTTCACGATCATCCCTGTCTCCCTCACTTTCGTCTTCTTTCTTATGTCTTGTCTGGTAGGCTAACAACGGCGACAGAAGCCGGTGTTAACACTCCGTTAGGGGTGTGTTAATTGTCGGTGGGGATCAACGAGATTCTCGCCAAGGGAGTGCCGGTGACCGACAGCGAGCAGAAGCGCATCCTTCTGGTGGAAGACGACGCCACCATCTCCGACCTTGTCGCCTACAACCTCCGCAGAGCGGGCTACGAGGTGCTGCAGGAGCACAACGGCCGTTCCGGACTGGAGACTGCGCTTTCGAGCGATGTGGATCTCGTGCTGATGGACCTCATGCTGCCCGGTCTCGACGGCATGGCGGCCAGCAGGGAGATCGTGCGGAGAAAGCCCCATCTCCCCATCATCATGCTTACCGCGCGCAGTGAGCGCGAGACCGTGCTGGAGGGGTTCGACTCGGGAGCCGACGACTACATAACCAAGCCCTTCGACCTGGATGTGCTCCTGGCGCGCATCCAGGCGCGTCTGAGACGTGCGCCGGTCGGTATCGCAGTCGTAGGGCCGTCTGCAGAGGGGGGCACAATCGGCACGGGGGATCTCCTTCTCGACCGCGACACCCACGTCATACGCACGGTGACAAGCGAGGTGTCGCTCAACCCCAAGGAGTTCGACCTCATGGATCTCCTGCTATCGCGGCCGGGACACCTCTTTCCGCGAGAAGAGATCGTCGAGCGGGTCTGGCATCAGTACTACAGCCCGGCGTCGCGGACTCTCGACGTACACGTCCGGCATCTCCGGGCAAAACTGGAACAGGTGGGCGCCGAGGTCTCCATTCAGACAGTTCGAGGCGTAGGTTACCGGTTGGAGCCGCGGTGATGAAGATCTGGCCGGCGCGCATCCGCTGGAGACTGCCGCTCGCTTTTGCTCTGGGCATGCTGATCTTTGCCGGCATAGTCGCATTGGTGGCCGCTCTTGGGCTGCGCGGAGCCTTCCTTGAGCGACTCGAGGATGAGATGTCCAGACAGGCGCACCAGTATGCCGCCGCCCTTGTGGCCGACGTTGCCGGCACAACGAACGCAGCAGATGCGGCCACCGCTCTCCAGAGACTCACTGAGAGCATCGGGGTGGCCACCGATGCCCGCTTCACGGTGATAGACAGTGAGGGCTGGGTCTTGGCGGATTCCGAGGCCGATCCCGCCGTTCTCGAGAACCACGGGAACCGGCCGGAGGTGAAACAGGCATTGAGCGGCAACGAAGCCCGGGAGCGGCGCGATTCCACCACACTGGGACGGGAAGAAGTCTACGTTGCCGTCCCACTGCCGGCCGGTGAGGCCGCCTGGTCAGAAGGCGTGCTTCGCATCGCTCAACCGGCCTCCCTGATCGATTCCATGCTCGCCGCCTCGTGGCGCATACCGTTGATCGTATGGGCCGCTCTCTTGCTGCCCACTTTGGCGGTCGCCTATTTCTTCACCAGGACCATCACCAAGCCGCTCGAACGCCTGCGACACATGACCGCCCAGGTGGCATCGGGCGATTTCGAGCATCGCACGAGCGTGATGCGTAATGATGAGTTGGGCGAACTCGGGGAGTCGCTCAACAGCATGGCGGCTCAACTGGAGACAAGGGACGAACAGCTGGGCGTTGAGACGGAGCGCACCGAACAGATACTCGCGGCCATGAGCGAGGGTGTGTTACTGATGCAATCCGACGGGTACCTGCTGCGGAGCAACCCGGCAGCAGACCGGCTACTTAGCTCGGACCTCTCCGGCGCGACCGGGAGTCCGCTGGTGCTGGCCGCGCGCTCGTTCCCCGCACAAACGCTGGCCGAGAAAGCCCACGTTGCGGAACGGCCTATCACAGAAGTCGTGGAACTCCCGAACGGAAGATCGCTCAGCGTGGAGGTCGTCCCACTCCGGTCGCCGGGGGCCCAGAACTCAAGAGGGCAGGATGACCGCTCGATAGCGGGTCAGACGCTGTTCGTCTTACGTGACGAGACGGCGCGGCTTGCCACCGAACAGATGCGCCGCGACTTCGCAACGAACGTATCGCACGAACTGAAGACACCCCTTGCCGGTCTGTCGCTCCTCGCCGAGACTCTTCAAAGCACGATCAAAGATGATCCCGAGCAGGCCGCGAAGTTCGTCGACAGACTGTCTACCGAGGTGAGCCGACTCGGTGATCTGACCAACGACCTTCTCACTCTATCCAGGATGGAAGAGCCGCAACCGGCCCCCGGGGCCGAATCGACGCCGTTTGACCTGAGCGCTCTGGTGGAGCAGACGGCGGACGAGTTGCAGGCCCAGGCTGAAGCCAAGCAGCACCAACTGGTGGTGGAGACGATGGACCAGGTCGTTATGCAGGGAGACGGAGTCGCACTGCGCACGCTCACGCGCAATCTCCTCGAAAACGCCATCCGCTATACGGAGCCGGGAGGACTTATTGAACTCCGCCTCAAGACCGAGACGAGCTCCGATGGCCGTCAATGGGCCGTCCTCAGTGTCTCCGATAATGGTGTGGGCATACCGCTGGCCGACCAGCAGCGCGTGTTCGAGCGGTTCTACCGTGTGGACAAGGCTCGTTCTCGAGAGACCGGGGGCACCGGCCTTGGTCTCAGCATCGTGCGACACGCGGCCGAGAGACACGGAGGGAGCGTACAGCTCAAGAGCACGGTAGGAGTAGGGTCGGTCTTCACGGTCCGTCTTCCTCTGTCTTGATTCGACCGCTGCGCAAGTCGCCCCCCGGGTGGCATTTACGGCAGCTTGAGCACGGTTCCCTGTTTCACCAGCCGCGGGACACTGGTGACCTGCAGCAAACCTCCGGCCTCGTCCATGGCCACGCTGGTGTTAGAGCACCCACCGGCCTCCGGAGTCTGATAATTGACTCGTACGGCCTCCGGCCTCACTACTCTCCCGTGCTCGTCCACGGCCTGCAATCCGCTCCAGCGGACCGTGACCGACGGAGCCTCACAGCCGGCGAACACCTCCGACCAGACGACAGGCCGGGCAAGGTATCCCTCGTTTGCCAACGAAGGGTGGCCTGGCGGCGGGGTCAGTTCGCGGATGGTCTGCACCGAGCCCGGCATGAGATCGGTCACCTCCGCCCGCCAGGCGTTTGGATTCTCCGCCGACGGGAACACGCGCAGACGGTACGGACGACCCGGCAACCAAGCGTAGGCCAACGTGTTCGGATCATCGGAGAAGCCGGGCATGGCGGACGGCGTGCCTGGTAGCACAGCCCCCCCGCGCATCGCTGAAGCGTAGCCTCCCCAGTTGATCGCGGCGTTACCCGGATATCTCGGATTCCACTGCAGCCCTGTGTGCCCGGTGCCCCACACCCCTTGAGCGTCACCTAAATCCACCTGTAACGCCCAGAAGTAGAGGGCCTGCACCCGGGGAGGCACCAGGACCTCCAGCACCCCCGAGACTTCCACGAGCCGCGTTGCACGTGTGGCAAGCGGCATCTCCCAAGCCAGGTGAAATGAGGAGGCGCCATTGGCCGAGCGGCCCAGTCCCGTTTCGGACGGGCCGAACCCAGCGAGATTCCGCAGCATGCGTGTGAACCATGACATCAGATATTCGTCAACATTATGCCCGCCTTACGAGCGCTCTGCTAGGTGGACTTGTATAGGGATCGAGAGCACTACCCCTGATGCGGTACACTACCAGTGTCCTGGTTGAACGTGATTTCCGACACACGGAGGGACTCGCATGCAACCTGAGATGAGAAACGACCTCGCCGAGCAAGAACGGGCCCGCCGGCGGCAGTTGCGGGCGCAGCAGGTCCAGCGCCGGCGAGTAGCGTTCGGAATCGTGCTGCTCGGTCTTATCGTGCTGATCATCGCCCTGGTGATCGGGCTGTCAGGAGACGACGAGGTAGCCGTCAGCACCACCGAGACGACAACGGCAGCCGTCCCCTCCGGATCATATACCGCTACGCTCGTCGGGGCGGAATCTGTGCCGCCGGTGGAGACGGTCGCCAAGGGGACTCTCGACCTCGTGTACGATGCCGACGACGAGAAGCTCACCTTCACACTGAGGATAGTCAACAAGCTCACGAACCCGTCGGTCGCTGCGATCTATCAAGGGACCCCGGGCGTTGAAGGCGACGCCGTCTACACCCTCTACGTGGCCGACGACCCCAACATCGGGACGTATCAAGGCGTTCTGGCCGAGGGCACGATCGTGGCGATGGATCTGATCGGCCCGCTGCAGGACGGCACGATCGAAGACCTCTTGGAACTCATCGAAGATGGGGAAGCCTACGTGAGCGTCGGCAACAAGTCACACCCGGTGGACGCCATTCGAGGGCAGATCGAACTCGGTGAGGGGTCCGGCACTGTCGAGACCAGCGAGCCCGACGGCGAGACGGACGTCACGGAATCTTCCGAGGCGACCGACTAGTCTTCCAACGAGGCCTGCCGTTCTTGCCGCACTCGGCGGCGGGCGCGCCACGTCACCCGAACAAAGCTCACAAAGTGGGTCCATGGTCTTATGTCGCTGACTTCGGTGCCGTAGATGGTCTTGATGGGCACCCAGGCCAACCTGTACCCGCGGCCGACGCAGATGGCGATCTCTTCCACCTCGAAGGCGAAGCCCTCCTCCCTGCTCGATAGAGTGGCTTCTATCACACGCCTTGTGTGCAGACGATAGCCGGACTGGTTATCCGGGATCCTCTCGCCAACCGCCCACGAGAAGATGGCCCGGCTCACGCTGTTTGTGAACCACCGGATGGGCGGCATGCGGCGATAGTCACGCGCCCCCACCACCAGATCGGCGCCCGTGCCGGACCAGGCCTCGATAAACGCCGGCGCCTCTGAGGGGTCGTGCTGACCGTCGCCGTCGAGCGTGAGGATCGCGTCCCAGCTTCGGACTGAATCGAGGGCTTCGCGGAAACCCGCCTTCAAGGCGCCCCCCTTGCCACGGTTGGGCGTCAAAGAGAGGATGCGTGCGCCGGCGGCGCCGGCTTCGTCCGCGGTGTCGTCCGTCGAACCGTCATCGACCACCAGTACCGGCAGTCCCTGAGCGACGAGCATGGCGACCACCCGACAGATGCGGGGACCTTCGTTATGGGCGGGTACGATGGCCAGGACGGAACTCATTGCTCCATGCTAACAATCCTTAAGCTATCCATGTCCGCGAGAATCGACTTGACATCGGTGGACCTGCTGTGATTAGATTCACAATGCAAGTCATTAACGGAATCGATAGCGTGAACTCCATGACAGCTGACACGTCAAAGGGCCGCAAGATCTCCCTCCACACGGTGGAGCGTTTGAGCGTGTACCGGCGTACTCTGGAGGAGCTCGGTCATGAGGGAGTGGAGTTCATCCATTCGCACGAGCTGGCGGACCTCGTTGGAGTGACGCCCGCTCAACTGCGTCGCGACCTGGCCACGTTCGGCAGCTTTGGCAACATCGCCCGCGGCTACGACGTGCGCGGGATGGCACGGACTATCGGCCAGATCATCGGCACCGACAAGGTCCAGGATATCGGCCTGGTGGGAGTGGGCAATCTTGGCCGAGCCCTGCTCTCATACGGCGGTTTCGAGGAGCGGGGCTTCCATATAGCGGCCATCTTCGATTCAGACCCCGAAAAGGCGGGCCGGGTGTTCGCCGGACGTCGTTGCTACGGTCTGGACGATATCGAGAGCGTCGTCTCTGACCTCGGGCTGCACATCCTGATCCTGGCCGGTCGTTCCGAAGGGCTGCAATCCGTGGTCGACAGAGCAGCAGGAGCGGGCGTCCGCGGTTTCCTCAACTTCGTCCCCAAGATCACCACCCTCCCAACCGGTTGTTTCATCGAGCAGGTGGATATCTCCGGGAAGCTGGAGAAGCTGTCGTTTCTCAGCCGGGATGAGGGGAGGTAGGAGGAGACAGTGTTTTTTTGACTGGTATTGTGAAGTATATCACTATGACTGTCATCACCGGGTTCGCTATAGATAATTTGAGAACAGTAACGGGACTGAGGGAGGAGCGATGAAAGCTAAGAAGATTCTTGTCGTCGACGACGACCGTGATCTGGTCGCGTCTATCGAGGCGTTTCTCACGGCTCGCGGTTTCACCGTGACCACAGCCGGCAACGGCAAAGAGGCCTACGCGAGGATCGTGGAGGACAACCCTGATCTGATCGTTCTCGACGTCATGATGGACTATGAGGAGGAGGGGATGGTCCTGGCAGGCGCCCTCAAGACCGACGGTCCCACGCGCGATATCCCCATCCTGATGCTGTCCGGTTTCAACGTCCAGAAAGACGTGCGCGACAAAGTCATCGCTTCCCTCATGGGACAGGACCTCCCCGCGGAGACCTTCATGGAGAAGCCGGTGCGCCTCACCGACCTGGCAGCGCGCATCGAGCAACTACTGGAGCAGACCGAGGCCGATCGGGAATCCCGTACGATCGGAGGTGATGTGCTGTGAGTTGCGTGGACACCGTGTTGGCCGGACGCACCGATCTGACGCGCGAGCAGTTGATCCCTCTGCTCCAGGAGATCCAGTCCCGCGACGGCTATCTTTCACAGGCGGCCATGGCGGAGTTGGCCACCGCGCTTGATACGCCGGTCGCGAGGGTCTACGGCGTGGCCACGTTCTACAACCAGTTCCGCTTCGCTCCCCTTGGTGAGCATGTGATAGAGATCTGCAGAGGGACTGCTTGTCACGTGAAGCAGAGCCTGACCCTTGCCCAGCACCTTCAACGCCGGCTGAAACTCCGGCCCGACGGCAACTCGCCCGACGGACGTTTTTCGGTGCTGAGTGTGGCCTGCCTGGGGGCGTGCTCCATCGCGCCTGTGATGAAGCTTGATGGCGAGTTCTATGGTCACCTGACGGTAGAGAAGGTGGATGCGCTGCTTGACGCACTGGACACCAAGGAGCCGGGGGATGACCTTTCCCCCGAAGGAGGGCGGTCATGAGCGCCGGTATCCTCCTCGAGCCATGCTGCTCTCGTTGCACCCATTCACCCAGCCGGCCATGCGCAGACCTCTTGGCCTGCATCCAGAACGGGCCGCTCTGCCACGACGACCCCGACTGCCGGGCCGCCCGGGAGGCTCGCCTGGAACAGGTGCTCCGTGGTGGCGCAGGAACGGTGATCTTCGTCGGAGCGGCCACCTGCGGTCGGGCCAACGGCGCCCTGCACGTCATGGACAAGATCAAGTCCTATCTCGAGGCCCGGTCGCTGCCGGCCAGCGTCGTCGAGGTAGGTTGCGTGGGCTACTGCCAGCGTGAGGTCTTCGTCGACCTACAGAACGGGAACGGCGTCCGCCTCTCATACTGCGACCTCGATCCCGAAAACGTAGGTGAGTTTCTTGAGGCCGTCTTCGAAAAGAACGATCTGCGCAACCGCTTCCTCTACGGCCGCTACGGTGAGGCCGCCGGCTTTGAGGACATACCCTTGGTGGCCGACACACCGTTCTTCGCCCGGCAGACCCGCGTGGTGCTCGATAACTGTGGCCTCATCGACCCCTCCTCCCTTGATGGCGCCCTGGCCGCCGGCGGCTTCGCCGCCGCGGCCCGGGCCCTCACCTCGATGACGCGCGAAGAGGTGTGCGAGACCGTCACTGCGTCGGGGCTCCGCGGACGTGGCGGAGCAGGTTTCCCCACCGGGCAGAAGTGGAAGGTCGCGCTGAACACGCCGGCAGCCCAGAAGTACCTCATCTGCAACGCCGATGAAGGTGACCCCGGCGCCTTCATGGACCGCGCGGTACTCGAAAGCGACCCGTTCCGAGTGGTGGAGGGCATGCTCATAGCCGCGTATGCGATCGGGGCGACCAAAGGCTACGTCTACTGCCGGGCGGAGTACCCCCTGGCCATCGTGCGGCTGCAGGAAGCCATCACACAATGCCGCACGGCCGGACTCCTGGGCGGCAACATCCTTGGCAGCCTCACCGATTTCGACATCATCATCAAGCAGGGAGCCGGAGCATTCGTCTGCGGCGAAGAAACGGCCATCCTCGCCAGCATCGAGGGCGGACGCGGTATGCCGCGTTCACGCCCGCCTTATCCGGCTGTGGCAGGCCTGCACGGCATGCCCACAGTGCTCAACAACGTCGAGACTCTGGCCAACGTTCCCGGTATCCTGCGAAACGGGCCCGAGTGGTTCCGCGAACTCGGCATAGGCGAGGCGGCCGGCACCAAGGTCTTCGCTCTGAGCGGCCGCGTGCAAAACACCGGTCTGGTCGAGGTCCCGGTGGGCATACCGCTCCGCGAGATCGTCAGCACCATCGGCGGAGGAGCGCCCGAGGGTCATCGCATCAAGGCAGTGCAGATCGGCGGCCCGAGCGGTGGATGCATCCCCGAGGAGTTCCTGGACGTGCCGACCGACTACGGCAAGCTCCAAGAGTTGGGCGCCATGATGGGCTCGGGCGGTATGGTCGTGATGGACGAGCGCAGTTGCATGGTAGATGTCGCCAAGTACTTCATGGAGTTCATCCGTAACGAGTCTTGCGGCAAATGCGCCCCGTGCCGCGAGGGGACCACTCGCATGTTCGAGATCCTGACCGCGCTCACAGAGCGCACGGGAGGCGATGAGATCCGCCGCCTAGAGCGCTTCCGCGGGCTTTTGCACCTCGAGGAGCTGGCGCAGACCATCAAGGACACATCCCTATGCGGGCTCGGTCAATCGGCGGCCAACCCCGTGTTATCGACTCTCCGCTACTTCCGCGACGAATACGAGGCGCACGTCATGGAAGAGCGCTGCCCGGCCGGCGTCTGCCAAGGACTTCGGACGTACGCCATCGATACCTCCACCTGCATCGGCTGCATGGCCTGCAAGAAGGTGTGTCCGTCGGGCGCCATCGTGGGCGAGCGTAAGAACGCCCACTACATCATCGTCGACAGATGCCTGGGTTGCGGCGCCTGCGTCGATGCCTGCCCCAAGCATTCAATCTCCCTCGTCGCCTGAGAGGTCGCCGTGAGCATGATCATCAACAACAGAGAGTTGGACTTCACCCCTGGAGAGACCGTACTCCAGATCGCCCGCCGCGCCGGGATCAAGATCCCCCACCTTTGTTCTCTCGAATGGGCACCGTCACCATCGGCCTCGTGCCGCCTCTGCGTGGTGGAGGTCGATGGATCCCCCAAACTGCAGACCAGCTGCACCCTCCAGGCCACGGACGGCATGGTGGTGCGTACCCACACTCCCCGCGTCCTCAAGGCCCGACGGACCATCGTGGAGCTCATGGTGGCGAACCATCCGCAGGATTGCCTGGGCTGCCACCGGGCAGGGTCGTGCGAACTGGCCGATCTGGCCAGAGAGCTGGGAGTGCGCTCCCGACAGTATGTCGGCATGAAGAAAGACCAGCACCTTGACATCTCCTCACCGGCCATATGGCGCGACCCCAACAAATGCGTCCTCTGCGGCCGCTGCGTGACGATGTGCCATGACATACAAGGTGTGGGAGCCATCGACTTCATCGGCCGGGGGTTCCGCACCCAAGTGGGACCGGGTTTCTATGCCGGCATCAATGTTTCGGGCTGCACGTACTGTGGCCAGTGTGCGCGCGTGTGCCCCACCGGCGCGCTGATGGAGCACATGCAGGTTGACGACGTAGTGGCGGCCCTCGGTGACCCGGACACCGTCGTAGTGGCCCAGATCGCGCCGGCCGTACCCGCGACGCTCGCCCTCGAACGGAGCAAGTCGCCCAGCGTGCAGGTGATGCTCGAACACATGTCGGCGGCACTTGAGCACATCGGCTTCGCCGCCGTGTTCGATACCGCCTTCTGCGCCGACGTGACCATCATGGAAGAGGCGTCGGAGTTCATCCAGAGGCTGCAGGGGGGTGGCACCCTACCCATGTTCACGAGTTGCTCTCCGGCATGGATCAACTACGTCGAACTCCATAGGCCGGACCTCATCCCCCATCTGTCCACCTGCAAGTCTCCCCAGCAGATGGCGGGGGCCCTCATCAAAGAGATCTACCCCAAGTACGCCGGCCTCGAAGGCAAGCGCCTCGTTCTTGTCTCGATCATGCCGTGCACGGCTAAGAAGTACGAAGCCGAGGACTTGGGCGACGTAGACCACGTCCTCACCACTCGGGAGTTGGACACGCTCTGGGACCGGTTCGGCATCGACTTCAAAGCTTTCGAGGAGCGGCGGCCTCTCGATCCGCCCTTTGCCGAGGCCACCGGAGCCGCGAGACTCTTCGCGAGTACCGGCGGGGTGATGGAGGCCGCGGTCAGGACGGCGGCCGTGTTGGCCGGCGCCGAAGAACCCGCGGGTCCGCTCACCGAGGCACGTGGCCTCGACGGCATCAAGTTCTTCAACGTCGATGTGGCCGGCACGACTCTGAACCTAGCCGTGGTCAACGGACTCGGGCGGCTTCGCCCCGTTCTTGACGAATCGATGTCGCGGCTGCACTTCATCGAGGTGATGTCATGTCCCGGCGGCTGCGCGGGAGGCGGCGGACAACCGTATCATGGCGACATCATGGATGTACGCAAACGAATGGATCGCATCTATCAGGCCGATGCTCAAGCGGAGGTACGCTCCTCCCACGAGAACAAGAGTGTGGCCGCTCTCTACGAAGAGTATCTGGGACAACCCCTGAGCGAAGTCTCCCACAGGCTGCTCCACCGTCATTACACCGACCGTAGCGCCACGGTCCGGCGAGGCGAGGACGCAGTCACATCCGGAGTGGCGGCGCACGCCGCGGCCGGGTCAGGGAGTCGATAGGAGTTACATGGAAGGCGTCATCACCACTATCAAGCAGAATTGCCGCCGTTGTTACACCTGTGTCCGCGACTGCCCGGCCAAAGCTATCCGCATCGAGGACGGCCAGGCATCGGTGGTGGCCGAGCGGTGCATCAGCTGCGGTAATTGCACCATGGTCTGCTCGCAGGGCGCAAAGGCCTACAGGAGCGGGGTCGAGGGCACTCTCGCTCTCCTGGACCAGGGCGATGTGGCCGCTCTGGTGGCCCCTTCGTTCCCGGCCGGGTTCCCTCTCCCTGCCGGCCAGGTGATCGGTGCTCTCCGCAAACTCGGCTTCACCTATGTGATCGAGGTCGCTTACGGGGCCGACCTGGTCAACCAGGCCTGCCACGATTATCTCGCGGAACACCCCACGGGTCTTCATATCGGCAGTGCGTGTCCGGCCGTGGTGCAGTATGTCCGCAAGTATCATCCTCAGTTGACCAGTCGCATCATCCCCGTCGTTTCGCCCATGGTGGCTGCCGGGCTCGCCGTCAAGGAGATATACGGCGAACATGTCCGCTGCGTCTTCATAGGACCCTGCGTCGCCAAGAAATCAGAGATGCTGGACCCCGAGGTCGTGGGAGTCATAGATGAGGTGCTGACGCTCGCCGAGCTCGACAAGGTGCTGGCCGCCCGGGGCATCGATCCGGCGATAGCCCCCGTCGATGATTTCGATCCTCCTTACGCCGGTTTGGGCCGCATCTACCCCATTCCCGGGGGCATGCTCGAGAGCGCCGGTATCGGTGATGGCATCCTCGATCCCCGGCTCATCGTGGTCAGTGGAAAAGACGAGACGATCGAGACCCTTGCAGAGCTGCCGGAGGACGTGGGCGACGCCACACTGCTGGTCGAAGCTCTCATGTGCAAGGGCTGCTATGCAGGGCCGGGCGTGGACAGCGCCGAACCCGGGACCCTTCGGCGCCGCAGGGTAGCGGAATTCGCCGCTCACAGCCTCAACCGGCAGGCAGAGGGATCGCTTGCCGCATACCAGCCTCGGGAACCCCTGGATCTCTCACGCCGGTTCGAGCCCAACAGCCAGCGCACCGAGGGCCCGACTGAGGAAGAGATCCGCGAGATCCTCGGTCGGACCAACAAGTTCTTCCCGGAGGACGAGCTCAACTGCGGCGCCTGCGGGTATCCCACCTGCCGGGCAAAGGCCATTGCCGTCTGGGAAGGCATGGCGGAGGAGGCGATGTGCCTGCCCTTCATCATCGACCAGTCAGAGCGGGTGTGCAACGAACTGCACGTACCGTGGAACAACCTGCGCGACGTACATCGCCACCTCATGAACAGCGAGAAACTGGCCTCCATGGGCCAGATGGCCGCCGGTGTGGCCCACGAACTCAACAATCCCTTGAGCTCCATCCTGCTTTACGCGCACATCCTCCAGCGCAAACTCAGCGACCGTGAAGACCTCGATCACGATCTCAACCTCGTGAAAGAAGAGTCCGAACGCTGCAAGAAGATCATCGGCAATCTGCTCGACTTCGCCCGCCAGAGCCGGGTACGCATCGAGAACGTCTCGGTGGAGCAGTTGGTCAGCTCGGCGGCCGATGGAGCTGCGTGCAATCTCCCTCCGGGTCCCGAGCACGAGATCGACATAGTGGTCGACGTGACGCCAGGTCTGCGGGCCGATCTGGACCAAGACCAGATGACCCAGGTGCTCGTGAACCTCATCAAGAACGGCGTGGAGGCCATGGAAGGCCGTTCGGGCACGGTGCGCGTTTCGGCGCACAAGGTCCCCGACCTCGATAGAGTCCACTTCAGCGTCACCGATCAGGGGAGTGGCATAGCCTCCGGTGCGAAGGACAAGGTCTTCCAGCCGTTCTTCACGACAAAGAGCATCGGCAAGGGAACAGGCCTCGGTCTCCCCATCTCATACGGCATCGTCAAAATGCACAATGGCAATATCTGGTTCGATTCCGAACCCGACGCCGGCACCACGTTTCACGTGGAGATACCCATGACCCGTGCCGGCGATGAAAGGAGTCCTCGATGAGTAGCCCCAGTTGGAACATCATGTTCGTCGACGACGACAGAGACTTCCTCGATGCCCAGGCCGCTTACTTCGGCAGCCGCGGACACACGGTCCATACCGTCGAAAGCACGCAGGAAGCCCTCGACCTGCTCGAGACCGTGACCCCCGACATCATATTTCTCGACCTTATGATGGAGCGTTACGACAGCGGTTTCCGTATGGCCTACGGGCTCCGTAAGGACGAGCGTTTCGCCCACACTCCCATAGTGATGCTGAGTGGTGTCGCCCGTGAGACCGGACAGCGCTTCGACCAGGAAGGCGAGGGACTGCTGGCCTGGTCGCGGCTCGACCGGTTCATCGACAAGCCGGCCACCGGCAAACAGCTTCTGGGCGTGGCGGAAGAACTCCTCACCGGTGAGGACCCGTCGTGACCACGGCGCGCATCCTGGTAGTCGATGACGAGTACGGGGTGCGCTCCGGTATTCGCCAGATCCTCGAGATCGAGGACTACCTGGTGGACGAAGCAGCCACCGGGGAGGAGGCGCTCAAGCTCCTCGGCGAGAACGAATACGACGTCGCGCTCCTCGACTACCGGTTGCCCGACCTGGATGGTCTGACCATCCTGCGAACGATCAAGCGAGACGGGCTCCAGCTGATGACGTGCATGATCACGGCCTACGCCAACATCGACACCGCCATCGCTGCAACGCGTGAGGGCATCGATTTCTTCCTGCCCAAACCTTTTCTCCCCGATGACCTTATTGGCGTGGTGGAGACCCTGCTCCGCCACAAAGAAGCCCGTACTGAGGCTGAGAGGCTGCGGCGCGAGCACGAGGCCGGCCTACTCGCTCTCGCTGAGGAGAAGAGTCAGACCCACTCTCTCATCTCTTCACTGCGCGATGCCGTGTTGGTGATCAACCGAGACTATGAGGTCGTGCTTGCCAACCGAGCGATGGCCGCGCTCCTCGGCGTCTCCGAAGACCAGGTGCTTCGCCGTCCCGTATCCGACCTCTTTGCGGAGGGGCCCCTTGCCCCGCTCGCGGAACAACTGGCGGACCCCATCAAGGACAGGGCGATCAGACAGATAACGTTGGGTGAGCGGAGCTTCATGACCAGCATCGTCACCTTCAGGGACGATGACGGCGCCGCGCTCGGGCGCATACTCACCTTGTCTGACATCTCCCAGGTGCGCCGCCTGGCGATGGAGAAGGAGCGCTTCATCCGCACCATGGTGCACGAGCTCAAATCGCCGCTGGGAGCCATACGTGGCCTCGTAGAGGTGGCTACCGATAAGAGCCTGGGTGAAGACATCACGGCATACCTACCCATGCTGAACAGAGCGCAGAACCGCATCGACGGCCTGGTGCAGACCATAAGCGACCTGCTGTCGCTCTCACGCAGCGAGCAGGCCGAATCCAAAGGGCATCCCGAACTCCTGGAAGTCGCGCCGGTGGTGGAGACCGTGCTCGGTCTTCAGGCGGAGCATATCGCAGCGCGCAAGCTCACGGTTGCGACTGAATTCGAACCCGGCTTGCCGCCGGTGCTGGCGGCAGCCGATGACTTCAGCATGATCCTCACGAACCTCATCGGCAACGCGGTCAAGTACAACCGCGACGGCGGCCGCGTCACCGTGCGTGCGCGTCACGACGACGAATGGGTGCGGATCGATGTGGAGGACACAGGCATAGGCATCGCCAAGGAGAACCTCGACATGGTCTTCACCGAGTTCTTCCGCGAGAAGCGGCCTGAGACCCGCAACCTGGAGGGGAGCGGACTCGGCCTGGCTATCGTCCGACGTCTCACCGAGCGCGCAGGCGGGCGACTCGAAGTCACGAGCGAAGAAGGGCAAGGCTCCACCTTCTCGGTGCTGCTACCCGGCTAGAAGTCCGGCTCTCGCCTACTGTTCCAGGGCTTCGTTGGCCGTCGGCAACCCGCGGTTCCGTTTCCGCTTCAGCCAGTCCGGCCACCACCAGTTCGCTTTGCCCAGATACGCCATGACGGCAGGTAGCAGCATCAGGCGCACCAGGAGAGTATCGGCGATGATGGCAAAGGCGATCGCCAGACCAAGCATCTTGGTGGTGGCGATGCTCGTGAACGCGAACGCCCCCGTGACGATGACCACCAAGAGCGCAGCGCTGACGATGATGCGCCCCGTCCGCTCGATCCCGATAGTGACGGCTTCCCGGTTGTCGGCCGACCTGTGCCACCGCTCGTGCATGCGGGTGAGCATGAAGACCGCATAGTCCATGGTGATACCGAACAGCACGCACAGCATGACCACCCGGTCGACGGCATCGATGGCTCCGGTGGACGTGAAGCGCAGGATCTTCTCCAGAGCATCGCCTTGGAACAGGATCACCAGCCAGCCATAACTCATGGCGATGGTCAAGAGATTGACTATCACGGCCAGCGCAGGCAGGGCCGCGCTGTGAAGAAGCAGGGCGAACACGATGAGGCTGGTGAATACGATCCAGACGATCACCCAGGGAAGCCAGTAGTCCAGTTCTTCGATGAAGTCGTAGTTGAAGGCCGTCTCCCCGCTGATGTGCACTTCGTACCCGCTGGGGCCGTCGAGCTCCATGAGTCTCTCGACCAGCTTCTGCGACTCGATGGAGTCGGGCGGGTTCTGCGACACGGCGCGGTACAGTACCGCCCCTGGAGCGATAGAAGCCGTGATCAGCTGCTTGAACTGCTTCAATTCCTCGGCCGAGATGGTCTGGCCCGACTCGAGGGTGATCCCCTCGGCCGGTACTTCAAACCCATCTGGGTCGTTGAGCAGCTGCTCGAACTGAGGCCAGAGCGCGGCCAGCCCCGAGGGATCGGCAAGCCCCTCGATGGTGAACGGGCTGAGCACCGAGGCGACCCCCTGGACGTCCGCCACCTCTTGGCCGAACGTGAAGAGCTGCAGGGCGCGAGTCACACTGATGGCCTCGTCACCCTCCCAGGTGAGGAGCACAGAGACGGGTGACAGCCCTTCCCGGTCGAAGCCCGCGTCGAGGATAGCCAAGCCCTGCCGCGACTCAGCCTCCTCGGGCAGTGTCTCCGACGAGGTCATCTGCGTCTTCATCATGGTAGCTGGAAAGGCGATCACCGCGATGAGGGCCAGCGACACCACGATGGTGGCCCACGGACGCCTGAGTATCGTCCGGGCCCACCACTTCCAGAACCGGCTCTCTTGCACCTCGTGCAACTTGACCACCGGGAGTGAGTTCACGCGGTGGCCCAAGACAGACAAGATCGCCGGCATGAAGGTCACCGAGGCGGCAACCGAGAAGAGCACTATCAGCGCGCCCCCGATTCCCAAAGACCGTATCCCCGGCGAGGGGAAGAAGATCAGGCCGACCACCCCCACCAGCACCGCCGCACCGCTGTAGAACACCGAGCGGCCGGCGCGCGCCGTCGTCACTACCACGGCCTCTTTCACCGAGGCCCCCCGATGCAACTCTTCGCGGAAGCGCCACACGATGAAGAGCCCGTAGTCGATGGCCACGGCCAGACCCAAGAGGGTAGCCACGTTCATGGCGAAGATGGACATGCTGGTCCCAAGAGCCGTGAGGTACATGGCCCCCAGCGTCACCGTGACCGCAAGCCCCCCCGTGATGACGGGCAGCACGGCCGAGACGAGGCTTCCGAACACGAAGAGCAACGCGATCAGGGCGACCGGCAGTCCGTAGATCTCCACCCGCCGCAGGTCGCGGAACGAATAGTCGCTGATGTCGGCGAACACCGCCGGTTCCCCGGTCACGTAGGTCTTCAGCTCCGAGGTCTTCAGCGCCTCGCGGATCTCTTTCACCTCGCCCTGCACGGTCTGTTGAGGCGCGGAGAAATTGAGCACGGCCACCGAGGTCTTGCCGTCCTTCGAGATCAGCTGCGGGCTACCCGTGCTCTCGTAGGTCTGGATGGTGTCGAGGTAGGCGAT